>JAABUY010000904.1_pt1 | contig 44956 bp, 38 predicted proteins | sample 5560271 | NCBI WGS metagenome assembly JAABUY01 (sample SAMN10711886, study PRJNA513374) | rock metagenome | isolation source: Antarctica rocks | place: Antarctica: Victoria Land, University Valley
TGGACAGAAGAGGAGGATGTGGCGCACCGTTTGCGCTGGCCAGCCGCAGGGGCAGCGCTTGTCTACACCTGGAACTCCCACCGAGGCCAGCCAGGCGTTAAGGCCTAGTATTTCTGTGCGGAGCAGCTTCTATTTATATATAATACTTCTTCATCTTAATTAATGCTTTCTCAATAGCTATCTTTAACTTCATTATTTACTTTAAGATTAAGTTTAATTTCTTTATGTTATTCTGATTCTTTAGATGATCAAAAAAATTAATATATATAAGAAATATTTTATACATAATTAAATTATATATTTAATTTATTGACTCTGTGTACTTCTTAAAGAATTAAAGAAGCATTATTATATATATAATTTGCTGTCACTTCTATTCAAATATACATAAAATCTTAAGCTTCTTACTTGATTTTATAATTTTATTACATTCTTAACTGATTCAGACATATATATCATTGTAAAGTTAATAAATTCTTTACATTATATTATAAATAGAGTTTCATTGTGTTTTAACATTCTGTATAAGTGTCAGAGTAGAATGTAAATGAATAAAGTATTAAATTTTTTTTAAACATTTTATATTATTATGAAGAGAAATTTATAATAGTATTAGACAGAGTGATTTTCTTAATGATTTATGTTAAATTATTTTTGTTAAATAATAAAGTAATTGACTCATTGACTGTTAATATCTTTAATAAGTTAAGTAGATTCTTGACAGCTAACTAAATAATATATATAAAGTAAGAAATAACATTAACTACAATTTATTATATAATATCTTTTTTCTTTAAAAGCTTACTCAAAGCTCATTATATAAATTTATTATTGCTGCAGTTATCTATAATCACTACAAGAAGATGCTTCTTTAATTTATATTCTTAAAGAATTGTAAAGATCTCTGTAGTCATTAATTGATCAGTATGTTGACTGTAAAGAAGTTAAAAGATAAGAAAAATTTTCTAATAGTTTTAGTTTTTGTTAATAAAATAAGTAATAACATTCATAAAGATCAGATGACTGAGACTGATTTAGTTATTAAATGCAATTAAGATTTTAATAATTTACTTAAACTCAGTTAAAAGTGTTTTTTAAATGTTTTAATGTTGCATCTTTACTAAATTGTCAAATCAGTGTCTATCAAACATTAATGTATCTGACTGCAGCATTTAAATAAGTTTTCAGAATTTAGAGTTCTTAAGTGCTTAAAAAGAAACATTTAAAAAGAAAAAGCTATTTAAAAGTTATTTAATGAAGTTTTTAATATTAAAATGCTTATTTACTGATTTTTTGTCAAGTTTTGTCTGCTGTGCTATGTTAGAGATATGTATTAGAAATACATGTTAAAAAAGTAGAAATCAACATTTTTAAAAGTAAATTAAATATTTATGCTTAAATAGATGTTTATAATGATAGCTAAACAGTTCTTAATTGATTTATGATTTTAAAGAGAATTTGTATTACTGTTAATTAATGTTGAATAAACTATATTCTCATTATAATGACAGCAAATTAAGCAAAATACATTAATATATTGATGTACTGTCTTTAAATATTCTTGTTACTCATTACTGACATAAAGATAATCATCTCATTACATAATACAGTGTTTTTAATTAAATTTATCAATACTAAATTAATTATCATCAATATTCTTTTATTCATAGTTAATCAAAATTCATCACTCTTTAAATTTACTTTATAACTTATTCTTTCTTAAAGTGACCATCAGATCAAATTAACTCAGCTCAATCTGAACAGAGCTTCTGAGTTAAGTTAAGTTGAGCTTTAATTGTCAGCTTAAGAATTTAAGTCAGACTTAAACATTAAAGCTTAATTTAACTTAGAAGCTCTGTTCAGATTTTAAGAATTCTGAAACTGATTAGTAAGTAAGCTCTTAAGACTTGACTCAAGAATAGAGATTATGAGCTTAGAGATTACTGATACATAAGTGTTATAAGTGAGCATTATATATGCACAGTTAAATAGCTTTCAATTTAGTCTATTTATTTACTACATTGAGAGTCAGATATTCTCAAAATAGCTTAGTAACAATTACTTTAATCTGCATCTTTAAATGCAATGTTTCAGTTATATATGTATCTCTTAATGAGAGACATATTTTTGTGCTGAATAATAACTCACTTTACATAAATTGCAGTCAGATTGACATCTGCATTCTGTTAACTAATAGATGATAATTACTGTACAGTTCATTAGATATACTTTTAAAGAAAATAATAATATATGCTTTTACTGTCTTCTATAGACTGTCAATGACTGAGCTTTAAAAGCAAAACATTTTATATTGAGAAAAAATTCTCTTCAAATAATCTTAAGTTATCTTGCAGCAAAGTCTTTAAAAGAATAGTTTTGTTATTAGAAAATCTGTTGATTTCTGATAGTGACATATTTTATGAAGAGTGATAGCTGTAGAATGAAGCATTATTATTAAATATTATATTGTATGTCAAAATTAAGCTTACTATCTGACTTTCAGCAATGAGCTGACTTAAATGCTTTAATATCTTCTTCTATATTTACAGCATTATTTTCTTTTCTTTTCTCATCAACATCAATTTTTTCTTTTTTAAATGTCTTTTTAAATATTCTTTCTGCTGCTGCTGTCTTCTCTTCATTTAATACAGTCTTCATAATGCTGCATCTTGAAGTTTTCTTAATATGTGTCATAACATGATATAACAATACAATGATGCTTTAAAATTAAGTTAACAAAAATATTATGAGAAAGCAATTTAAATACATCTCTGAATGACAATGAGTTCTAGAGTGATCTTGTAGTTTGAAGATATGTTGTAATTTGAAAGTGTGTTGTAGTTTGAAAGTGTGTAGTTAAAAGATGTGTTGAGAACTTTTAGATGTTAGCAATACTCAGATGTTAAATTGCTGATAAACAACACATTTACTCATAATATGTACATCAATGTTATAAGTAAATATATCAACACACTTATTTCTAACACTCAATCTGACACTTTCTTATCTTTATCTCTGTCACTCAATTTACTACACTCACTCTATCTTTACTCAGTCTCTACACTCAGTCTCTACACTCACTAAATATGTTGCTCAGTGCTATTACTTATTTTACTGCTCATTTCTTAAGATTTAATCTTATACATTGCTCTTGTACTTCACTCTGATGTGTAGCTGTGATGTACACATATAATACTTAATTATATCACTCAGTATAGAACTCAGCAGCTAACTACATATTCTAGATTCTTGTCATGACAGATTTAGACATTAAGCTTTCACTGTAAACTGTAAAATGCTTAACTTTTAATTCATTCTCAGTCTCTAAAGAAAGATCTAACTGTCATGACTGTTTACAGAAGTCTATATATGATTCAAAGAAGACATTTAGTGAATACTTGAATAACTTAAAGATTGTATGTGCAAGAAAGAAATGACAGAAATGTATAAAGAATAAGAACTTTAGATAAATTGAAAATGTAAAGATGATGAACTGCAGAGCTGTGAAATGAAAAAGAGATATATTGAAGAAGATTGATGTATATTAAATTGTGAATTTAGCATTAAAGAAGATTATGAAAGAGAAGATTAAAGATAAGATCTTAAAGAAGTAATATAACTGTAAAATTTCTTGTAAGACTTCTTTAAAATTATTATGCTCAATTATATTGCTTTTAATTATTTGCAGATGTCTACTATGAAGATGAGTTAAGAAATAAGTTAATGAAGAATAAGAATTGAATTTAACTTAAAGAGAAGACTGAAAAGAAAATGTTATTTGCTGAAGCTCTTGTGCTAAAAGAAGAGTGAAAGTTCATGAAAGTGAAGTAAAAGATATATTACATCTATATCTTCTATAGACTCTCTGACATTCTCTAGAATATCAATAAAGATAAAGTTATTCAGTAGAAGCACATCAACATTAATTATTAAATTGAGAAGCATCTGACAGTTATGATTAAGCATTAAGAAAGAATTCTTAACAATATAAAAGAATAGAAGCTACACAATGCTGAAGACTCTGATCTCATTAAGATTATACATTACTTTTATAGTGAAGTTCTTGATTCTAAACACATTAATGACTTTAATTATATATAAATATCATATTACTCAATTATAACACTTCTCAACTCTAACATTGACTAGTTACATTTAAGAGCCTGTATTTGATTAGAAGAAAGAAGATGAAAAGAGTGTGATTAAAAATGTTAATAAAGCTTATGTGATGATGTCTGAAGATAAGAAATTTTTAAATGATGATTTCATTAATGAATTTGTTCTTGATGACTTAATTAATGATGATGAAGATAATGAGAAGAACATTGAATCTATTAGTGATGAAGAGAGTAGTGAGAAGAATAGTAAGTAATCATTATTAATTGAATAGAAAGCTGATCTTTAGAGATTAAAGATGTAAGATAAAGAATAATTAAATAGATCTTTGATTATCAATCAAAGATTTTTAAATGAGAAATCTCTTCATTGATACTTAATATTTACTATACATAGTAATTTTCAAATAATGTTTATTATAATTAATATTGTAAGAAATTCATTTTACATTCAGATACATGTTCTATCACATGATTACAATCTTGTATATACTAATTTTGAAACTCTCACAACACACTATCATTAACACATCACTTAAAGTACAACAAAGTATTATTTATTTGCTTAACTTACTACAATAACTCAACATCATGTCTTTATACAGCTCATCATTCAGTCAGATCTTAAACAACTTAGAAAGATTATTTCTAAGTATTTTCAGTGACAGAACTAAGTTATCTTAATTAAGTTAATCTTGTTCTTTAACTCTTGCAGACACTTCAAATTCAAAGTATGTTCTTTAAAGATCTATAACAAAGTGAGAGTTTCAAGATTAATGAGAAATAACTGTATGAAATCAGAACATAAATATAAAGATTAAGAATTATGCTTAAATGACATAAAACAATTCAGCTTGCTCAATAAAGATCTGACAGTTCTTTGCTGAAGTAGCTAGCAAACATAATGAAAGATTAGATGTAATGTGTATTAATTGTTACAATATTATGAATTATTTAGCATTAGAAAATAATGAAACAATCATCATAAAATGTTATCTGAAAAGCAGCAGTTGTTGAAAGATAAAATCAGCATTAGAAAGATAGATTTCAATCTTTAAAGTAATGAACTTAAAAATATGCTATAATTTTCAATTATAATGCTCTAATATAACACTCACTGTTTGACAGACAGCTTAAAAGATCATTGTTAAATTATTTAACTTTATTTTTGAAGTCTTTAATCAGCAAATTCTTCAATTCATTATAACACTCAATATATTCTTTTATGCTGTTAAGTATATAAAGTTCTAAAAGCTCATCTGAATATGTTGTGTCAATATTAAGATTTCAGATTGAAGCAAGATTGCATAACTTTTTAAGTGTTGTGCTGTAAATGTTTAAAAAGATGTGCTTGCAGAGCTTAAAATACAGATTAAAGTCTTCATTACACTTAATGAATAAAGCAATTTAAATCATCTTGCATTTCTAGACATTACTGCATACTTTATTGATGTTAAGTAAAAGTACATAGAGATACTTTTAGTTTTTAAAGAATTAAAGAATCAATATAATGATGAAAATCTTGCTGAGTATATTCTTAAGATGTTGAAGAAGTGAAATCTGACACATTGATTGCTGATAGTCATAGTAGACAATGCATTCAACAATTATATATTATAATGTCATTTAAGTTGATTTCTAAGTCAGAAAAATATTATCTGAAGTGATGAAACTGAAATCATAAACTGTATAATATATATAATTTAGCTTGCAGTCAGTCAGCTATTTACATATCTGAAAGTGAACACAAAGAATAATTAGCTCATCACTACATTTAATGATGATGAGTTATAAAATTTCACAATTAATAAAGACTACTTCTTTAACATCATACTAAAAAAGATCAGTATATCTTTTATAATGCTTTATTATAATGCTCATATCTGTTGAGTTAATATTTTAACAAAAGTCTCATATAGATTCAATTATTAACTATTATCATTATGACATCATCATAATGTCTAGAGTTATTCAAAGATTTGCAGAAAACAAATTCATAAAGTATGATTAAGAATGTAAAAACTTGATGAAACTCTTTATACAATATGTTAAGTTAAATATATAAACTATAAACTAAACTTTCTTAATGAATAGAATGTCTAACTTTGACAATAAGCAGAATGAAACTTCTTAAATATAATATAAAAGAGTGACAATATATTAAATATATACTGCATCTTCTGAAGCACTTTAAAAACTAAACAGAGATAATGAGTGCTATTAATAAGTTAATAATTTATAAGCTGTAATATGCATACAATGATTTATTTGATCATCTTAAAAAACAGAATAAAGCAATTAGAAAGTTTAAATTGTTCTTTAGTGCTGAGCTGTAAGATGTCATTAATGCATTAAAAAAGAAACTGACTCAATATTATAAAAAGATAAAAGTTAATTAAGAGTTGTTCTGTAATTTTAATGTTATATTGAATTTGTGCAATAAGCTTAACATGTATAATGTAAAATATTCTCAGTTCTCAATAAATATTACATAGCAAGACTGACATATTGTTTCAATAAAAAGAAGACTGAGAAGATCTATATTTAAAGTATAAACTTAAGTTTCAACAATACTACAGAATTAACTATCAGCACTTGAAGAAAGAATTATTAAATGATGATTTAAGAATTCTTGACTTAAAGAAGAAGAAAATGATAGCAATAATGAGTTATATAAAAAATGTAAAAAAGCATCAAGACACATCTGTAACAAAAGAAGTCTTAAATTATCTGCAAAAGTCTTTAGTGTCAGATGTAAATGTTTTAATACTTAATTACTGAAAGCTGATGAAGAACTTAAAATCAGTAATGACACAATTTGTAAAAGATATATTTGCAATTTCTGCAGTAAATGTTGAAGTCAAATGCTTGTTCAACACAGCTTAAGATGTAATTACATATTGTTAAAATTGACTAAACTCAGACATTATTGAGAACATTATGCTGATTAAATATCATAATATGTTTATTCTTGCAGTAAAAATGATAAAAAAAAATTGAAGAGAGATCTGTATTGACAATGATTATTAATAGTGATGAGAAAGATTCATCAGCAGATAAGCTGAATTCAATAGTAATTAAATTATGTATAGAGCTTTTATTAGATCATTACTTCAGTGATAATGATCTTTATAATGATAATGATTATGAAAACAACATTAACTTCAGACTTTGTGATCATAATTAAGATAAAAACATTGATTTAAGACTTAACAACAATGATTATAGTTAAACTTTAAATACAGAAGTGATACAATTAAGTGTTATAAATATCTTGAACAGTATACATTTAAGATATATAATTATTAATGATGATTATAATTATAAGTTAAGAAAGATTAAAGATTACATAAATTCATTATCTGAAAGGCTTATTACAGCAATTGATGCATCAGCTATTAAGATCATCAATGATGACTTAATAATTATTGATTTTAATTTTTAAATTATTTACTTAAATAACTCTACTCAAAGTACATTGACTGTCAATACATACACAGTCTTAAATATAATACAATATTAATTAGAAAAAAAAGTCTTCTTTATTAACAAAGTAGAAAATTGTCAAAAGCACTACACTTATACTTAAAAGCATAGATAAAGCACATTAAGTTCTTAACTGCTTCAGTATTACAATTTCATAAGAAACAAAATCTTTCATCTATTAATATCATTAATAATTGTTTAAAGTTAAGAGAAATTTATTCTTTCTTATTTAAAGATGATGTTAACATTCATCAATTCAAGCATCAGCAATCTCAGTAAACATATACTTAATATAATTTTTAATTTAAACATTAAATCTCTTTACTCTTTCTATGCAGTTTATAAACACTTCAATTTTCTTAAATTGTTTATGATAAACATAAGTTACATATGAGCTAATAGTATTGAGTGAAGTATTAGAATTAAATGTGCTTAGATATAGAAAATAATGTTTAAAAGTCTTTAAGAACATTTAGCTTTACTTAAAGCATTAAAATTCATTTTAATTCTTTGTATTTTCATTAACATTATTATTATTATCATCATAATAATCTTTATTCTTCTTATCATTATTCTATATCTCTGCTGAGTCTTCTGCCTCTTGATCTGCATCATTAATGAAGATTAAAGCTTATAATATTGACAGTTAATCTTTATTGTTGATCTTAATTCATAAATATAGTTAATCAGCAAAAAGCTAATAAATAATTGTAAAGAGTGTTACAATAAAGCAATATAATCATATTTAATCAATTTGTATCTTAACTTCATCACTCTTTGACATTGAAGTAGCAATCTATGAAGTTTAAAATTTAGTTAAATCTCTGATAGATAAACAGTACAGAATTAATATATTTTATTTTCTTTTAATATTGTCTTTCTGATATCTGCATGCACAAGTTCATTAAATTTAAAAAAGATGCATTCATTATCAGTATTTTTATTCAGCATCACTTAAACAGAAAAAGCTATTATAATTTTGCTTTCATTATTATTTAGCATCATCTCTGCTTCTTTATTCTTATCTGCAGAGACATTAAACACTGTTGAGAGCTAATAATTATAAAATGAAACAATATTAATTTTTGTCTTCAGAGTCATTATAAAGAAGTGTTAAAAATATAATATACATTAATGATTCTTCTTGTCTGCTATGTGCTCTGAATTAAATATGCTGCTATTAAAAATCTGCATAGCAAGATTTGAATTCTCATCTTTAGCTGTAGTAAGTTATTTATAGCTGTTAAATTAAATAATTTATTCTTAATGCTTAACTACTTCATCTAGACAGTTATCTCAACAGCTTTAAATATGTTTGTTTGTTTTTTCAATTTAATCATATTAATATAAATTAAATGTCAAATAAAGTTAATATATCTCTTCTTTAATTATTAAGAAAGCACTCTTTACTTTAAGAAGCTTATGCAGAGCTTGTGTTTCTTTAATAGTTATGATTAAATTGTTTTGCTGAGCAGTATTTTCATTCTTCTTTTATTTAGCAATTACATTCTGATCTATAAAAAAGATCACTACAAATGAAGTTAAAGTCTGATACAAAACATTATAATCATTTATTAATATTCATTATGCCTACTCTCTACATATTTCTTAGCAACAATTTTCTTTCTTGTCTTAACTGTATATTTCATTCTTTAAATCTTCATCTTAAGCTTCTTATATTCTGAATTATATTTAAGATCTATATTTAATCTATTCATTGTCATATCATTCTGCTCTTGAGCCTCTTCAATATTAGTATCTGTGAATGTATTGATTACTAAAAAATGTGATGAGATCAATTTTTAAGTAATATCAAAATATAAAGAACTCAATAAAAAAATAAATAAAGAGTTTCTGAGTTCTTGAATATGATTTAATCTCTGATTTAGTATACACTTTGTGCATTATAATTAAGTATTATAATAAGTGAAGTTATGTACTAGATTTTGAGTCAGAAAAAGTAAAAGAAGCAGTTAAAGTACTTTAAGACAGTGCAGCATTGAGTATGAATTCAGAGTAGTTAATGAGTGTTTTTATTCTTTTTTATTGATTAGCAAAGTCTTCTTTCTTCAGATATGCAGCAATATCTAAGATAGATAAATTGATTTTATTAATTTTTTTCTTTCTTTTCTTCTTAGATTGAGATGAGAAGTCTGATGTATCAGTAGAATGTGTTTTCTTATTGATGAGTTAATTTCATTTAATAATGAAAGATATGAAGTCTGATGCTTTTATTATATTGATGAGTTAATTTAATTCAGTGATAAAGAATGTGAAGCTTGATGCTTTTACTATATTGATGAAGATAATCTTTACATTTAATTTTCTTTATTCTAATGATGTATTTCTAAAATAAAAGTCAGCATCATATCTCTTCATTACTTACTTTACTTACATAATGCAGAAAGAAAATTTAAAAAGCTTAATACAAAAAGTAAGATGTTCTGTAGAAAGAAAATGTAAAAAGTATTATATTAAAGATAAATGAACTTGCTAAGTCTCTATATTATTATTTGTTTACATGAATGCTGTGTTTTTGTTATCAGTGAATTTGTAAATAACTAAGATCAATTTAAATCAAGCTGCACAATTATTCAGATTTATTGATTCATAATCATTTCTTCTTAAGCTATTATTTAAGAAATTTAAAGCAATATATACAATTTGTAAAGTATAGTATCTCAATTATGTTAGTTGCAATTTCTTTACTAAGTATAGATCTTCTCACAGTAAAGAAACTGACATTAAAATTATGTTATATAGCATGACAGAGTCATAATGAAAATCAAAGTTACAAAAAAATATTAAGCAGATTCTAAAGCTTGTGAATCTGATAACACAAGATTCATTGAAGAGAACAGAATATGAATTACAGATAAAGATGTATGAGATAGAATTAAGTTTATGAAATGAAAGCAAAGAACAAGCTGTCAAGTATGACATCTTTAAAGAAGAAGATTAAATCATTAATAATTTTTTTTTTTTCAAATCAGTTTCTGCACAAAAAGAGTTAAGTGAGTTACATGATTGCATCATTAAATTAAATTAAAATGCTCAATTTTAACACTCTCTGATCAGCTTATGCAATGCAGCAGTGACAGTATTGATAGAAGCTGCATTCTTTTACTTTAAATTTAGAATTCTTTTCACTGCTGATTAAAGAGATTTTTAATCAGTATAATGACAGCTTAAAGTGAAATCAGTTAATCATTACAGATTTGCAGAAGATAAGTGAGATATATTTTTATACATTTTTTGAAAATATAAGCTCTTATATATTAAGAATCTCTTTCATAACTTATTTGTGATATAGTTGTTGAGCTACATAAGAAAGAAAATCTGATAATATCAGAGAAATTGTAAAAGATGAAAGTAATCTTTTATATATTGCAGACTTACTAAAAAGATAGAGTGTACTAATTAATGTATTTTTGCTTTATAGAGAATGAGTGATCTGATAATTAAGTTAATAACATTCATATATAACACTTATAAAGCAGACATGTAGTCAAACAAGAAGAATTTTATGCAATGCTAATTAAAAATGTTGCAATAATAGCTGCTATCAATATAAAGCTACTTAATAACAGAAGCTAACTAATTTTAATTTAGTTTAAGCTGTCAAGAATAGTCTGACCTGACTCTGTCTGAAACTTCTGTACAGAGTTGAGTTAAGTTACAAAGTAAAGCTCAGTGAGTCAAGTTAAGTTCTAAAATCTGAGTCTAACTCAACTCAATAATTACTTTATTCTTTCTAATGAAATCATCATGTTCTAAGTATTGAATTAGATGTCTTTGAAAGTCAATGAATTTTAAGTTTAAAGAAGATTTTAAAAATGATTTAATTAAAGTATTTAAAGATTCTATTTAAGAATTAATGACATTATTAAAAAATATAAATAATGTTGATTGACTAAAAGTTATGTAAATAATTAAACTATAGAAACATAAAGCTTTGAGAATTACTTTATAAAGTGTATATAATGTGTTTACAGAATTGTAATGTATTTAAAGACATAAATATATTTTATAGTTAGAAGTTAAGAATTAAATATAATTGTTATTTAATGTTTTTAACATATTTTTTTAATATATAATGACTGCAAAGAGCTTTATCTTTATTTTAAATATTCATTAATTGAAAAGAACTCTTAATTTAATTATTGAGTGAGTTACTCTCAGTTAAGTTAAGAAAAGTAATATAATTTAATTATTGTTATTGAAAGAATAATGAGTACTTGTGCTATCTGCCTATCTAGTGAATCTAATGTGTTGATGTTGACTGCAATCAACTTAAATATAGTTAGATAAATGACAGAAGCTCTATCATTTAAAATAGAAGAAGACTCTGTCAGCCTTTTATACTAAGATTAAAGAAGTCAAGAAAGTAAATAGAGCATTGCACTTCTTAACATTTTTACTTAGTGCATTCATATTTATTGACTTTTACTGTTGTCAAGTCTTAACTAACATACAAAGTGCTTAAACATCTATCTTAATAAAAGCTTGATTAGTTCATCAGCTATTATGTCTTAACTAAATATAAAGTTTATCTGAATCTGATTTCTTTTGTGCAGATCTTGAATGTGATAATAGATGACATCAATGTACTTTAATTATTTATATACATAAGCATTCTTAATCAGTGTCAAGACAGTCTGATTGTTTTCTTTAAGTTAAAAAGATATATTTTTTTTATGAATCTCATTCTTCTGAATGCTTACACAATGTAAATTAACTTTAAGATACTTGTCTAACTTTATGTTTCTTAATATTTAAGTGAGTCAGACTTCAATCTTTACACACATTGATATAATTATGTATTCAGTCTCTGTAATTAATGTTGTCACTAACTTCTGTTTTTAATTAACTTATGACACAGATTCTTTCTTAAACAGAAAGACATAACTTAAAATAGATCTTCTGTTTAACTTATTTGATGCATAGTCAGAGTCAGAGTATTTAAGTAGATTTTAACTTTTACTGAACTCATACATGATCTTAAGATTGATAATTAATCATATATATTGCAACAACTTCTTAAATGCATACTTATAATGTTCTGCAGAATCACTGAGATACTGACTTAGTCATTTTAAAATAAAGAAAATGTTTAAATACATATAAATTGCAGCATACATAAGACTTTTAATGATCTGCTGATATTTTCTTTAATCTATACATTAATCATTAAGATCAGCTAAGTAAAGAAAGTCATATTTATTCAGTAAGATCTCAATGCATTAATGCTTATCACTTTATATGTAAAGATCTCTGAGCATCTTATTGACATAGTATATCTAATTTATGTGCAGTGTTCTTTTTTTGCAATCATAAATTATTTAAATATCAAGAATTTTCTGTGTCTCTTTTAAGTCCTTAATCTTGAATAAGCTTTCAAGAAACTTTTTGAATTAAAGAATATTTAAGAGATTTAATGAGATCATAATGATATCATTTATATAAAGAAGTAGCATGATGCTCTTAACAGTGTAAATTAAAAGACATAAATTCATACTACTTTAATGAAAATTTAATTGAAGAAGCTCAGTGACACATTATTTATGTTAATCTCTGACAGCTTGCTTCAGATCATATAAACTGTGCAGAATGTGTAGTATACAGTTAGAGATAATTGTAATTTTGAGAAATGATGTTATATAGATTGTTTTCTTTAGAAATGACTCAGTAAAAATATTATTAACATTTATCTAATGATACTCTAGATCTTTGAGTGCAATTAGAATCAGAAAGATACAGAGAGTATTAAATTTTATAGTTAATGTAAAAATATCTTTATAATTAATGTTATACATCTATAAGAATTCTCTTGTCACTATTCTTGTCTTTAATTTGTTAAGAAAATCATCAATGTACAGCTTAAATTTAAATACTTACTTACTAATTACAATGTTGATCTCTCTTAACAAAACAATCTCTTTTTAAATGTCATTTACTGCAAACATTATCAGCTCTGCATTAATAACATTCTTTTACATCTTTTCTTAAATTGAGTCTCTCACTGCTTCAGCATATATTAAAGAAGTTAAGATATCAGTTTTTGCTGAGTACTTATTACTTTTGTCATTGACTGTAAATGCAGTTAATGTCAGCATAATTTTTAAGATCTTTATTATGAATTTATTAAAATCAGTATCATTGTTTTTCTGTCTTTTCTTTAATATCTTAATGCATAGAAATGTCTTGACTTTCTTAATTAAGACATTTATATCTAAATGACTGATTTTATTAACAGAAATCTCAACATAAGAGAAAAGCTTTAATGCATTGTGATTAAAGTTAACTGCAGTTAACTTTAATAATGAATTATTTGTGATCTCTTTCTTTGACAACATGACAACAGAATGAGAATTTACAGATTTAAATCTGTAAGTTTGCATATCAGATTTCAGAAACTGTTTCAGTGAAGCAGTTGCAGTTTCAGTCTTATGTAGTTGTTCAATAAACTTTTATTTTAAAAGAATATTCAGTATTTATTTATAAAGTCTTACATCAATGCTGTCTTCTTTCTTATTTTCAATAAACTTAACAGCATAACTCTTAATGATTTACTTAAGATCTAATGCTTAAAGCAGATACTGCTTTGTAATTTTCTCATTATAATTTATAAATACTCTTACTTATTCTTAATTCATAAACTTATTCTGTCTGTTTTTAAACAGAAACTTTAAGTCAATATAGAAGTAGCATTTGCATTCTTATATATATACATAATCAATAAATAATTTTATCTCAGTGAAAGCTTTCTCTGAAGTAACTTATTTGTCATTAATTAAGAAGTCAGTTGCTGTGCAGTTATAAAGATAAACATCAGTTCATGCAATCTTTACTTAAAATTTTATTGAGAGTTCAGTCTTCTTAATTATTGTATACACTGAGTTCTCAATGATTTTGATTGCTCTCTTAATTACATTATTTTAAATCAACATGTAGAGCACTGTATACTGTAATACAATGTTAAAAGATATACATCACTCATTAAGAGTAGATCTCAGCTCTGTTGCATTGTTACTTTATACAGCAAGAATCTTTACATTAAACTGAAGTTTAATCTTTAATTGTCATTTTTACAGTTTCTATAAAGCATTGTCTTATTGCTTTAATGATATTGTTTATATCTTTTATAACTAATTATCTACAATTTTCAGAAAGTATTGATAGCTGATGAATGACAAAGATAGAAGTTCATATATGTTAATGAAGATCAGAGCAAGAATGTTAACTTTTTTTTTACTTATATTGTGTTTTTACTGATTTACAAACTTAATCAAAGCATAGATCTTATACACATTGATATTATTTTTAATAATGAGAATTGACTTACTCAAAGTAATGATCTTATAGAGATTACAAAGCTTAGCTGCATTAAAATGAATAAATTAATAATATTAAAGTTTATATATCTTGATCTTGTCATCATGTAACATAACTATATCATCATTTATTTGCATATTCTTGCTAAATATATTTATAATAAACTCAGAGATCTAAATTTACAAGTTCTTATATGCTTCTGAAAGAGTGATCTTTGACTTACTTTGTATATGTATAATAGAGAGTAAAGCAAATTCATTAAGATTATTTAAAATATACTTAACTATGTAGACTCTTTCTTTTTTAAATACTTTTAATATGAGCTTTCTGTTCTTATTTTGCATGTAAAGATTCTTATAATTAAAATATTTAAGCAGTTTCTTTTTACACATCTTTTTTTCTGACAGAAAATTAACTTCAAGCTTCAGAACATAAAGTATTAAACTTAAAAAAACTGAATTCTCATTCTTATTTTGCATAGTAACTGTGTCATAGTAATTAATATATAATCTTTTCTCTTTAACTTTGATGATATGTTGTTATATGCACATCAGAGAGTCACTGAAAAGCTGAAGTTTATTAATTATATAAGATGAGACATTAAAGTCTGTGACTCAGTCTGATTAAAAAATCTTATTAATGATATTCTTAAAGATAGCAGCAATCTTCTCATTAAACTCATTTACAGCTTCAAATTTCTGTATACTGAATTTCTTTTCAAAAACAATTTTTACATTATAGATCTAATTTCTTCTTTTATTTCTGTGCAAATTAACTGTAATCAACTTAATTCACTTCTTAACTGTCTTGACTAGCTTTGCTGACTGTATAATCTTGTAAATTACAAAGACATATTTACAGTTCTGTTTACAGTGAGTATCATCACAAAGATAGTAAATTAAAGTTCTGCATAATGATAAATAATTATCATTTAAGCTTAAATGTCTTCTATAATTATACTGTAAGATTTAACATTCTTAATAACTCTTATTCTGTCTTTACTGCTCAGCTCATAAAGCATTGTTAAACATCTTTAATTAAGTCTTCTTCTTCTGAAATTTCTGCAGATTTATTTCAATGTTAAATGTATTCTAAACATCAATGATATTACAAATAACAGCATACTTTACTGACAGTACTTAAAGCAGTATTTAAAACTGCTGTTTAAATATAATAAAATTTTTAAGTCTTAACTGTATTGCAGCAATCTTTCTATTAAGATTGCTGAGTTAAGTTTATGTCTCATTGACAGTCATATTTAATGACATCTTATATTTAATGAACTTCATTAAATATTGTCTCTTAGTTATCTGCAGTTTCTTCTTATATTTTGAGAAGAGAACATTTTAAGCTTTTTTTATTGTAATTTTATTTATAAAATAATTTTCATCATTAATGCTGATACAAACTGTGATTCAGAACAGAGCTTTACTATTAATTTGTTGATTTTCAAAATTGAGATTGCTTAATGAAAAGAAAAAAAAGATATTACTGATAAATGTATTGTCTGTAAAGACTTAAATAAAAATCTTTATTATATATTAGAGATTCTTATTAGTCAGTTATCTCTTTATATAAATAAATCATTTCTCACAGTTCTCTCAAGTAAGAACAGAGATTAAATGTTATTTTATAAAGAATGATGAGTTGTGCTCTTAATTCATAGTGATGATTGACATACAGTATAAGAATTGAAGATAAAAAAGTATGTTGTAAAGATGAATGTAATAACAGAAAAGATATGTGTATGTATTGTCTGCTTATAATAATGCAGAGAATGCTTATTTATTAATGTTTAATTTGTATTAAGTTATTAAATCATTGTGCTTATTATGTTTATTTTATTTTGCTCTGATAAACAGTATATTAAAAGCTGTCTACTTATTTTGCTTTAATAAGCAGTGTATTAAGAGCTGTATACTTATTTTACTTCAATAAACAGCATATTAAGAACTGTCTACTTATTTTGCTCTAATAAGCAGCATATTAAGAACTGTATGCATTAAATCAGTCTACACTTTCTCTAAGAAGTCTTTTGCTAATCTGAGCTCATAATTTATTGAAAAAATAATGAATACTTATGCTATCTGTCTATTTAGTGAATTTAACACATCAATGTTGACTGCAGTTAACTTAAATGTAATTAAATAAATAGCAAAAGCTCTGCTGTCTAAAGCAGAAGAAGACTCTGTTAGTTTCTTATACTAAGACTAAAGAAGTCAAGAAAGTAAATAGAGCACTGCACTTCTCAATAATTGTAATAATTATCTCATTTATTTTATATATTTGCTGCTCTTCTTTGAGAAGAAATCAGAAGATGAGACAGAAATTATATTGATGATTTTATTATAAATATATTTAAAAATTATATTATGTAATTTATAAATGTTATAGATCATCTTTACTTCTATAATATTGTAATGCATTTAAACACATTTAATACATAACACTTATCATTGTAATTAAAGAAATAAAGTTAAAAATTAATGTTTTTAATAAACTTTTTTAATATACAATCTTTTTGTCTTCTTCAGTCTAGATATTATTGAATGTAATCATTTTTAAAGTGTATTAAAAGAATTAAATAGTAAGAGCTAATCTTTATACAGAAAGAGAAAGCAAAATTATTTATTTATTTATAATTTATATAATAAGTTAAAATATTATTAATTACTTTTTTTTTAACTGTTTCAGAGTCTTTCAACTTTTACTTAAGACAATATAATTATTTTCATAAGCTTTATCTTATTAACAATTTATTTCTTAAATTATAATGTATATAATGCTAATAAAAATCATATTATAAAACTTAGTTCTTCAGAGATTTTTTTAAATTATTTTCTACATCTTTAGAAGTCTGCAATTGACATAAATATATTAAAATTATTTATTAAAATTCTTTTATCTTTATTACTGTCTCACTAACTACAGCATTCTTCTCATTAATATTTTTCTTTTTAATTTTATTTTCAACAACATCTTTAACTGCAACTTTTTCTTTAATAACATCATTCTTCATAACTTCTTTCTTAATCATCTCTTTAACTGTAACATTTTCTTTAATTATAACTTTCTTCTCATTAAAATTCTTCTTTATAACTTCTTTCTTATCAACATCTTTAATCACATCTTTCTCTTCTTCATCAGCATCTTTCTTCACACATAAACTCTTTTTTAATGAAATAACAAGGATAAATTTCTTGAGCTTAATCATTTATAATAGTTATTAATATATTAAAAATAACTGTTAAATTTTTCTTACTTTAATTATTATTTGTTCTATTAACTCCCTATTCAGTCCCTATCTAGGTCTATGAGGGCGAAGCGCCTTTGCAAAGGAAAAACCCAAATGGAAAACCTTAGTCCTGCCCTGCAGGCGCTCCGCCGGCGTGGCACTGGTGTGTTGCCGTTGCCTCCTGGGTGCGTCAATGGCCTATAAGCTGTCTGCCTCTTGAACATTTGCTTTCACTGATCAGCAAGTGATCTCTCTTGGTTCCTTGAACCCCCTGGTTCATTGAACCTAGTCTGGTTCATTGAACCTACCCTGGTTCATTGAATCATTGTTCAGTTGTTCAGGTGCGCAAGGCTATTGTAACTCAAGGTATCTTCCTGGGCAATTTCCCGCGCAAGGCTGAACTGTCCTAGGAGTCCGCTGGCGGTGAGCCATCGGGCCGCTTGGTGGGCGCTGGCTAAGTAAATATATATTAAAATGAACTGTTAAAACACTTACTTTACAGTTATATTTATAATATTATTAAAGTCTGTCATTTACTGCTAAAAGTATCTTATATACATTTCTGACTTAAAATCATTAACTATTTAAAAACTATGTCTTTTTCTTAAATAACTTATTTATTCTTAATGTTAAATTACAAAATTAATGTTTTGCTCTGCTGTCTCTTTAATTGTCAAGTAAATTTATTATATAATGAATAAGTTTTAACAGATTTTTCTAATGTATATATATAATATTTATTTCTTCAATAATCTTCTTCTTCATTAAAGACTTTACTTTCTTCTTATTTTTCTTTATAATTACAAAATCTTCAATCTTTATTTATATCTTTTACTTCTTCTATCTTCTCACAATCTTCTATCTCTTTCAATTAATCTTTAACTTCAGTCACTTCATTAATGTCTATTAACAGTATCAGATTTATAAAGCTCATAAATATATTACTTTATTGAGTACAATAATAATTTTTTATAATATTCTTTATTAAATTCTTCTTCATCTACTTTCTTATCTCTGCATCAGCTTTAATTTACACTGATATTAGTTTAAGCTTACTTAAAATATAATGATATGCTGATTTATTATAATCATTTACTTAATTAAGAAAATAAACATTAAAAGACAGCTTACTTCAACATTTTTACTCTGCAGCAATATAAAAATGTTAAGAATATTCATTTTTCTTTTTGTATAAATTGTTACTTTTATCTTTAATATGTTATTCAGCTTTTCTTAATGATTCAACTTTATGTATCTTTATTAATCATTATTGTAAGATACAGACTTCAATTTCAGACTTTTATATACTTAATGTTATTAATGTATTAAAAATAAGCATTAAAACTTACATCAATATCAGTATTGTTAAACTCAATAGATAAAGAGATATTCTTACTGATAGTTTTAAATAATATAATATGCAAGATAATGTCTTTCTATATTTTAAATATTATTAATATGATAAACATAGATGTTCTAACTTATCTTGAAGTTCTCATAGTATTTTATAAATATATTAACAATAATATTTATGACAGAGTTTCTTTATACATTAAATGTTATTAATATGTTAAAAACAGACATTGAAATATATCTTATTATTATTGTTATGATGCTTCTTTGAAGACAATAATATTAATAAAGACATAACATGATGTTTTGAAGTTTTAAAAAACATTATAATATATATTATTTTTATTAAATAATTTCAATGTGCATGTCAGTTAAGAAAGAGATATGAATGTTGAAATTCATATTCTTAATGATGTTGATAAAGATAAGATGTTCAGAGTTAAATAATTATATAAAGAAAGATAAGTTAAGTTTTTAAGTTTGTTTTATTTACTTAGTAAATTTCTTAATAACATTATGACAACAACATAGCTTTAGTAACACTACATTAATAATTTTAAATTGAAATAATACATTTTACATTAAAACAAAACATTTATATCTATTAAAAGTCTTCATCTCAGACATTATGTTCACAGAACCATCAGCAACATCAAATATATTTAATTCTTTATCTTTAATGCATCATTTTAATAGTCTAATTAAAACAGAAGCATTCTCATTATATTTTTATAATAAATTTTATCTTTATAAGATTATAATCATCATTAAATTATCTATTAAGTCAAAGTCATCTATCTTATTTTTAATGAATAATTTTAACAGTTCTAGATAATATAATCAGAATGAAGTGAATCTTAAAGACAGTAAAGTTAAGCAGAGCAGTAAACTACAATAAAGTAAAGAATATAGTTAAAGAAGAAGATTGAGTAACTGTAAAATTAAAGAAGAAAATGATAGTTAAAATTACATTATAATTATTAAAGAAGTAAAGATTTAAGACTAATAATATATATATACTTTGTTTATTTTTTAATAGTACTTTTTAACATATCTATAGTGATTGCACTCAGAAAGATTAGACATTATTAAAAAAATGTAAAGTTTCTGATTTTTAAATTATTATTTCAGTGATTAATTAAAGAGATTATGCAGAATATCTTATTTAAATTTTATCTTTACAAATTAAATATATCTATTTGCTGACAAAGCTCTACTATTCAGACTGTACAAAAGATTATGAAGACATTCTTAATAGAATATTTTGAGAATAATACTTTACATATTGATGTTGAGATCAACTATTAATAGATATTTAGACATTAATTTGTGTGCAATTTATGTAAAATGTATAACTATTTAAATAAAAAACATAGAGTTAATTCATCATTTCTATTACAAATTGATCTTGTTTAAGTTCTTCTCAAATCTTTAAAAATAGTATTACAGTTATAGTCTATAAACTATAATGTATGTAGCTTAACTTATTATAATAGAATTATACTTGTTCTTAACTTGTTATAAATATACATTAAAAATATAACTATAACATGATTGTAATGTTGTCTAAATTTATATAATAAACTTATGCTACATACTAACTCAATAAAGCATAAAATTAAGATCAGTATAATTTATTATAATTAATCTTATTTGCATGCAGATATCTACATAGATTGTAAATAAAGTTAATTTATGTATAAATTCAATCTGATCTAATCTGAATTCTAATGTACATTCAGATTAAGTACACTTTTTTTCAATTTGACTTAACTTTATACTCAGTTTAATCTTAACATAATTGAGTCAATTTAATTTTATATAAAATAAAAAATCACTCAAAAAGAAGGTTTTCAAGCTTAAAAGACTGCAGAAAGCTGTTGAACACAAATATAAAAAGAATTTTTATAATTTATGATTTAGTGCTGAATTAAGTGTCTTTTATGTTACATTGAAAAGATTATTCAGCTCAATAAAGAAAATAAGTATCATGAAAAAATACTGAACAATAAGAAGAATTGTGCTTGATGAACAGAGAATGAATGACAGTGATGTTAAAAATATATAAAGATGATAGTAAAAATGAGATTTATAAAGACTGTAAAGACTGTGAAGACTGTGAAGAGTGTAAAGAGTGTAAATGATGATGACATTAAGAACATTAATAAAATTAAATAAAATAATGACATCATCATTGATCTATAAAACATCATTAGTTATTTGATGACAGCAAGATTAATTTGAACAGGAATCTCCTTGTAATTGTAATGTTTTTAGCTGCATAATTAGTGTATTCTGATGACTTTTGGTGTGTTGCTTCATAAGGTGTATAAGAAACAGTAAACCTGGTTTCCATCAAGTGCTTTGTACATGTACCTTACCTTACCTTATACCTTACTGCTCCTGCTGATCACACTAACACAACCCTATCAAGTACAAATACCTACCTTACAATCAAGACTTGAAATCAAATTCTGTCATAGCCTGTCTATTCTCTTGACGGAAGGAATCAGGAGTCTAATGCCTTGCCCACCTTACTCTTGACGTCGCAGAAACTCCGGCTTCGTTAGGTGTTGGTCGTCTCTTCGACGCCCGAGTTGCACTTCCGGCTGGCTGGCTGGCGAGGGAGCTCCGAGCGAAAGCGTCCAGTCACTTACCTACAGTACCACTAACTTACCTTCCCTACTACTACATACGTACTCGGACATTCAACAATCAACTCGACAACGAACGGGATCACTTACACAGAGGACCATATTTCTCTTCTCGCAATCTTGGACCCTCATCTGCAGTGCCTTATCGTCGTGCAGCTAAAGTCCGCCGGGCGCTTACATATTAGCCCGAACTTGAGTCAGGACCAGCTTATGACGACTCGTCGGCTCTGTGAGCTTCCAATATACCGCTACAGCGTGTTACAGGAACACAGGTTATTATTTCGAGATCTGCTATCGAAATAGTCGAGCTTCAAAGGGAACATCGTCTTTCCGTGGAGTGTATTGTCCAACTGTGCTACTGCAGAGGCCTTTGTTACTGCCTCGGTCTACAACCCAAACAGTTGGACCATTCAACAGATATTGCCGCTTGTCGCTACGAAGCTTGAACGAGCGCATCAGCAAATCACGCCACCGAGCTTGATTTGCAGAGGTACGCTGAGCTAGCTTCAGCGGAACCTCCGCCATCTTCGTCCTGGCAGACGAAGCCTCCCAACACCGATATACCCTACCCGCATCCGACCGCCCAGCCACTTCGACCATCCTAAATCCTTCTATTTCACAGGAAACCTCAGCCCCAACAACCACCTCGAACTCCTTGCTCTCAGCCCATTCGACACGACCGGCTGTGACCGACGAATCTGAACCTATCGTCTCTGCAACCGCCACATCAGGCCGTGCAGAAGAGCCTGCGCGGAGGCCCAACACCCGCCGCCGACGACGCCGTTCTCGTTCATCTTCTGCCCTTTCCGAGGAGTCTGGGCCATCGAGAGTGACGAGGACAGAAGGTCAGGATACAGGGAGAGGGGGCCGGCCAAGGCAGGAAGTCGAAGGTGCCGGCGGGCACCACAGCGGAGAGAGACCACCGTCGCCCAAGCGTAGGCGTTATAACTATAAGACCATGCGTCGGGATGCCGAGGTCACCAATTCGAACCCAAACAGCCCGCGGACTTTCTCGAACGGATCTTCATTGTCACCTTTGCACAAAGCTGCCTTGACGAACACGACGAATGGTGTCTCGCACTCTCAGAATTCCACAAACGGCACGTCGTCACATTCAAACGGTGCCCTTTCAACGTCACGAGCAGCATCACCGACATACTTTGGTCACGACCGGGAGGAGGTGACGCGACTCTTGATTCAAAGTCTGAGGGACTTGGGTTACCATGGTGCTGCGAGTACACTCGGCCGGGAAAGTGGGTACGAACTCGAAAGCCCGACTGTTGCTGCTTTTCGAATCGCTGTGTTGCAAGGGGAATGGGCCGAGGCGGAGGATCTACTCTTCGGCTCACGTTCTTCTGGCGACAGCGGGGGAGGTGTGAGTGTCAGTAACGGGTACTCGAACCAAAGCGAAGGGCTTGTGCTCGCGGAAGGAGCGGACAAGGATCAGATGCTATTCTGGATGCGGCAGCAGAAGTTCCTTGAGCTGTTGGAGGACCGAGATCTTGGAAATGCCTTGATGGTGCTACGGCAAGAGTTGACGCCTTTGAATCAGGACGTAGGGAAGCTGCATGCTTTGTCAAGGTAGGAATGTCCATGCTGCACCGCCGACGGACGGTGCCGGCAGATCACTCCACTTTAAGCTAATACTTGCTCAGTCTAATCATGTGCCAGTCGGCCGAAGACCTAAAAGCTCAAGCTCGATGGGACGGAGCCGAAGGCCATTCACGACAGGACCTTTTGTCCGAATTATCAAGTGAGTCCGCATGAGTGATATAGACATCCCAGCACCAGTGACCAACAGTCCGTGACAGAATCAATATCGCCTTTCGTGATGATACCAGAACATCGGCTGGCTGTCCTGCTGGACCTAGTCAAAAGGAATCAGATCTTCGACTGCCTCTACCATAATACCGCCAAATCGCCCTCTCTGTATTCCGACCACAGCTGCGATCGACGTCTGTTCCCACGAGATACTTTGTTCGAATTGGGTCAGCACTCGGACGAAGTGTGGTTCATAGAGTTTTCTCACGACGGTACTATGCTCGCCACAACCAGTAAGGATCGCACAGTCATCATTTACAATACTACTTCTTTCGGGGTGCTCCACAGATTGGCAGAACACGAAAATGCCGTGACTTATGTAGCATGGAGCCCCGACGACTCCAAGCTAGTCAGCTGCTCGATGGACCACAGGGCTAAATTGTGGGACGTGGCAGTAAGTGATCAAGGCCACCATCACCGTCATCCTTGCTGACTTCTGGAGTCTGGACGCTGTCTGGTAACGATTGAAGCTTTTGCCGAGCCTGTCACTACGGCAACATGGTCTCCGGATGGCCAAACATTCGTCGTGGGCTCATTAGACAACCAGGCGCACCTGTGTGCCTGGGATATCAATGGCCGTCATGTTTACACTTGGCCCGGTGGATATCGGGTCCAAGACTGTGCCATATCTCCAGATGGGCAACGGCTGATTACCATCTCGACCGACAAACGAATACACGTCTACAATTACCGAACGCGAGAAGAGGAGTACAACTTTGAGCTCAAGGTTGCCTTGACTTGCATCCGAATCAGCCAGGACTCCAAGCACATGCTGGTCAACATGGCGGACAACGAGATACAGCTGCTCGAGATTGAGACTGCCGACCTCCTCCGAAAATTCTCGGGCCAGAAGCAAGGGCAATTCGTGATCCGAAGTAACTTCGGAGGTGCAGCCGAGAACTTTATTATCAGCGGGAGTCAAGGCAGGTCCGCCCATGATGCCATTCCCGTGCATCTTACTGACACCCGTCGTCCCAGATTCGCGTGTCTACATCTGGCACAAGGTCAACGGGATGCTCGTGGACGCGCTCGAGGGTCACCGATTCGGTTGTGTCAACGCGGTGGCGTGGAACCCTCGAGATCCTTACATGTTTGCATCGGCAGGTGATGACATGAAAGTCCGAATGTACGTTTTATTACGCCATGATCACTTCCGTTGTAGACCGTTGTTGACCCTCACTCGCAGTTGGTCGAACTCCAACAGGAAGGCACGAACCGGCTCCGACGGGTCATCCAGACTCAGTCTACTGCGACCCACGATGGATCCCGCAGCAAGCCTGACCTAGACCACGAGAAGAGGAGTCCAGACTTGCCAGCGATGCTCTCATTTTGTTCATAAGCATGCGTCCCGGCGAATCTGGTGGACGAGGCGGAATCGCGATATGATTAGCATGTAGAGGGAAGGGCAGCGTATAGGTGTTTTTGTTCATGGAGACTCGATGCTACTTCAATCCTCCCTATTTTTCCCAGGATCTATGGTTGGGTACCCCATTCGGTTCACCACTCTTCATACGATTGCACCGGTGGCAAGGTATAGAATGATGCATGATCGGTGTTGGCGACTTTTCTTTTCGTCGCGCATAGCCCGCTGGAGGTGGTTTCTCAGAGGTTGTGCATTCGTTTCCAGGCTTGAAGGAAAGAGGGGGTGGGTGTCGGCAGTCAGATTGTCAATCGGAGAGCTGGATGCATCGTTGTCGTGCGGCACGAATAGGCAGAACCAACATGTTTACTGTACGATCAGGGAGCCGTTGCGGCATCCTAGCGTCGGCTGAAGCCTCAGCTCGTACTCTACCCTGTACACGTCAAAGACGGCCCTGCTCTGCTGTGCTCTATGCACACGGTTTCTCAACTGAAAGACTAAGACTCGGAAGCTTGTGAGGACGCCGAGCGATCCAGAGCCCTAATGTACGAGTACTAATAGCATATTCACTTTACCCTGACCTCACGTGCCGTTCCGCCACCTAATATATCGCGACGAGCTGATTGGATGAAGCAACACCTCGTGTTCGCTTCTCATTATTTATTAGGGTTTTAGCCCCAATAATAATATCCCCCCATCATTTGATTAAGGGGTACTCCATAGCGGGAACGACCGTTGTTCGGAAAATTCCGTCCTCTACGTGAGGTACCGAAGAGCTCGTACTTTGTTCCCATTCCCATAAGATAACCTTCCTTCGTTCCTCCTTACTACTACTGTAGCACCCCAGCTGCTGCAGGTACAACGTTGTTACTTGTACCCGCCTTACTTCCAGCTTGTACGAGTCCAGCTTGCACGGTCCAGACAGACACTAATGTCCCGCTGAGGTTGGTTCTTGGCATATCTTAGCATATTTTGGCATACATTGAGTTGCGCCCATTCGTCGCGGGAAGCGAAAGATCTGTCTAGGTACCTGACGTTACCTGTATCCTCTCATTTCCTTACTGCCCGCCATGCTGCCGAATCGTCTGTTCTTGGCCTCTCGCCATGGGTCGAGCCGTGTTGATGGACAAGGGCAGACGTCTGGTGATGCTTTCACATGCCTCCAAGGCAGTCAACCCGGTGCAAGTCTTGACACACTCGGCCTGAGGCTGGGATGAGGGCTGTCGGTGAGGTCTGAATGCCCAGGACAACCCTACCGTGCCTTGGCCAGGGCTCAAGAGCTTGGGCAAAGCATACATATAATGCCAGCGTCTCTACCCTCTTTCCCAGCCTCCGACTCATCCAGCTCATCCAACACCTCGACGACCAACTACAAATCCTGACTTCTGCTATTTCTTCCCAATCCACCATGCAGATCACTTCCGCCCTTCTCGGCGGCCTCGCCATGGTCGTCACGACGATAGCCAGCCCAGCATTCCCCCTCGAGGGACGCTCCATCGGCTCCTCCTGCTCCACCCCCGTACGTCGCCCCCTCTCCACTATCCCCCTTGCCTCTCTGACACCGCGATCACAGGACGGAGCCGGCACCTGCCAACAGACGACCAACTGCGTCTCCCAGGGCTTCAACCTAGCAGGCTATTGCCCGCACGACGCGCGCAACGTCCAATGCTGCGTCAAACGAACCTGCTCCACCGCAGCCGGCTCCGGTCTCTGCCTCAACACCGCCGACGGCTGCTCCGCCGGCAGCTTCCACTCGGGCGCCTGCCCCGGCACCAACGCCATCCAGGTGAGCTCGTCTTCATTCGCGTTTCAGCGCCACGCTTCTCTTCCAAAGGCCGACATGGTTAGCTGACGAGACGTGTCAGTGCTGCGTCAAAGGCTCGACTACCCCCGCTCTGCCTCCCACCGGCGCATCAGGAGCGGGCATCGTCGCCGCCGCGCAGAGGGAGGAAGGCCTCCCCTACGTCTGGGGCGGCGGCGGCTGCGCCGGTCCCTCGGGCGGCGGGTTCGACTGCTCCGGTACGCATGCATCCCCCACCACCACCCCCAGCCCCACATCCCCCACTACACTACCCTCCCCTCCCCTCCCCTCCTCTCCCCTACCCTACCCTACCCTACCCTACCCTACCTTTCCGACAAAGCTAACCGCCCATTCCAGGCCTAACCCAATACGCCATCTGCCAGTCCCAGCACAAAACCATCCCCCGCACCGCCCAGACGCAATACCACTCCCCCCTAGGCCACCACCTGCCCCGCGCCGACGCCCTGCCCGGCGACCTGCTGTTCTGGGCCACGGGCGGCGACTGCGCCGCGAGCGTCGTGCACGTCGGCATCTTCGAGCGGGCCGGGTATATGGTCAATGCGGCGCACTCCGGCACGCCGGTGCGCGAGCAGGCGCTTTGGCTTTCGAGTGGCGGGGAGGAGATCTGTCCTGATGCTGTGAGGTGAGTGGGTCTTTTCGTGGGCTTGTGGTCTTGGGGTTGGGTGTCTGTTTCTGTTGGGGGGTTCGGGCGGGGGTGTTTTGGATGGGGTTGCTGATTGGGGGGGTTTTGATAGGTTCTGGTAGATGGAAATGGTGGATTTGGTGTCAGTCTGGGAAAGGGGACAGGGTGGGTGGGTAATGAGGGCATGGATCGGAGGCTGGGGGAATGGGATGGAACATGAAGCGTGGCGGTGGGTAGTGTTGGGGTTACGGGTACGGGTACGGGTATATATGGGATCAAAGATCATGATCATGAGGGCTTGTGATTTCCTTCTCGTCCGAACACCTGGCATTGGTGAGTAAGAGTACTGTACAATACTACCACTCCTCTTACCCAAGGTTTCCTCTTGAGACAAGAACAATGTACACCCATCTATACCCAGCCTTTCCGCCGAACTTAGTAACATTCAGAATGAGTGCTCTACACTCGAATCCAGAACACAAACGTCTACATCAGAGAAAACAGAAAGATACACTTCCGGTGCCAAACCATCACCCAGTCCCCCAACCATCGAGCCCACCCTTTACACGTAAAGGATAGACAACTAGAGTTAGGCTACGGCAGGGGTTCAAAGTCGCACCCGAGCAACCGCCAAGCCGACGAATCACTACCGACGGGCGCATGCAGGAAACAGCCCAAGACCCAAGATGGCGGGGTCCCACGACCTCGCACTCGAACTCGAGCGTCCAGTACCCGCACCGCACCGCACCGGCCGCCGACCGACCGCGCCCCACCGAGCCGACGGCCAGACAAACAGACGAGCGACGTAACCTCCCACCGGACCGGCTATGTCCCGATGCTGTCTGTACTGGGCCCAGCCACGCCACGCTACCCTCGCCCTCGCCCTCGACCTCCTAACCGGGTGACGATGATACCACGTCTCGCCACGCCCTGTCACGTCCGTGCGAACCGTGCTCACCTATCCCCCTGCGGCACACTTCGCTCAGCCACGCACGACGGCGCGCGACTGCCATTCGGGCGGCGGGAATCTCTTCGCTTCTTCACGAGCGCGCGTGGGGCGTGGCGGAACGGGGCGTAGGAGCGGAGAGCGAGGTGCTTTACGCAAGGGACGGGATCCGAAGCAGGATATTGGATCCTGGAGAGAAGGGCGGATGGAGAGGAGATGGCTGAGTGGTCGGAGTAACAGGGAGGCTTTTGACGGTACGTGTGGGGTACGGTACGTTTCACAGTCGGGAGCTGGTATATATGGCGCCGAGGTTGGAAAGTGGGGACCGGTGGCGGTGGGAGGGCGCTTTTATCGCGTTGGGGAAGATTCCGTGGAGAGGGTGGAGGTGGACGGAGGGGTGAGACTGTCTTGGTCGGGGAAGCTCGGCTGCTGTTGAGATTGTGGGAATGGTTCTTTCGGCGGGAGTTGGTGGACGTTCCTGGTGGGCTGTGGCTGGACGAGCGATTAGCATGAGATCCAAAACAGGCTCAGATGGTCTGTTGTGGAACGCTACTACCAAGATCGATTCGAGTCCGTGATGGTTAAAGCGCGCGAGTACATGATAGAGTGTATTATCAGGGAAACGCGTATCCTACCTATATGATACTCGTCGACGAGCCTTGGACCTTGAGTCTATGACCCGTGTGCGTGAGAGGCAATAACAAGTCCATGGATCGCCGCTGTATGACGCAGCGCGGTGATCGGCTTATTGGATGAGAAGTACTGGAATTTTGATGGCATGTATTCTACATGTCCTGCCAGCGTCTGAACCACCACTTGTGTGTCTTATGCAAAGATAGTTGCTTAACGCTGAGGTCAAGCGGGTCGATTACTTCGTCCCTTGTTCCACCTTTTCTAGCGGACTCTTATCAGGAGCTGTCGCTTCCGACACCGGTGGATGACTGGTGTTGTTGCTTGCTTGGGCCGTAGGTACTTTCTCCTTGATGATGGCCAGTAGATAATCGCCAATATCTCCCGCTCCGTCGACATTGGAGAGCTTGGACTTGAAGAACTCCACATCCCGAAGTAACCTGTTCAAGGTTAGCCAATGCCCCGAGACCGACGCGTGGTACTCTAACCTTTCTTTCCCCATCTCAGTCTTGACCGCAACCTCTCGCAGGGCCGCTGACCATTGTTCCTTGTAGCTTGAGAAGACCGGATTCATGATCATCATCACTGTCATCTCCGGCAAGTGTTTACTCAAGACTTTGTGCAATGTGATCGTTTCCTTTGTGAGCGTCTCCATGTATGGGCTGACTTCTTGCTTATCGGAGGGTTCATCCCACTTTATCTTCTTCATAGCATTGACATGCATCGCCGCCCGTCCGCTCATGATATCCACAAGCTTTTCGTGGATCCCGGCTTGGTGTTCTTGGTATAGTCGCTTGACCTTGTCAAACTCACCCATGATAGATCCCGACGTAGATGAGCGCCGCCGAACTGATTCGCGTATGTACGGAATTAGTGCAATTAGGAAGCTCAAAGCTTGTGAAGCCAAGGCGAGATGCTTGGTGGTGATGTTCTTGAGGCCTGCGCTACGTGTTGCACCGGCACCGAGAATCAACTGGGCCGAGCGAGAGTTGAACAGCTTAAGGTATTCCAACAGGGTTGAGGCGATATCTTGCGTCATACTTGGAATGCCGGCCATGAGATGCTCATAGCTTTCAACGCCTCTGAGGAGTGATATTGCTGACTGGGGTAGGATGTACTTCTGCTCGTCGACCGTGGCACTGCGCACTTTGTCTTTCCCCGGTATTGATGCAGCTGTTCCGTTGGCTTGTCCATTGCTTGCTACCGTGGTAGACCCAACCTCATCCTTCTCATCTTCCCAGACCTTGAAGTCTCTCGTCCATTCAGGGGCGTCTCTAGTGCTGCCCTCGAGTACACGAGAGAGAGCGCCACTGTCGACATCGCTAAAATCTTTCGCATCCCACCGGTCCGAATCCATAGTGGCAACGATCCGTTGCCGCTCCATTTCACCAAACTGCGTAACAAAGTCTTTGATGTGACCATTGACGACCGACTTCAGACTTGTGCCTCCACGGCCTGACACCGCCTCGCATTCGTCGGCGAATAACCTGTTGAGCGCAAAATATCTCAAAAACTTCTGAAGAGGAAGCTGCGTCGTCTGGTCAGATCGGACTTTGAGAATTTTCGTGATCTGCGTCTGAGCCGTGTCTACTGCCTGACCGAGGAGACTTGACATATCCAGAGCTTGATGCACTTCTGCTTGGATGTTGTTTAATGAAGAAGATTCAGACCCTTTTGCGTTCATATAACTATCTAAAGTCGGCTTCATCGGGCTTTTCGGAGGAGATCTCAGACCACTTGTGGCCGGCGGGGCTAATATACCGCTGGTAATATCTAGCAAGACCTTTAGCTGAACCCCGAGCCTTCGCAAAGATTCTCCGACCGCAGCGTAAATCTTCATCAACATCATCTCGGCATCTTCACTATCCATTGCACGAAGATTCCGCGCAAGGATGAGGGACTTCTCTTGCTGGCTCATTGCACGACCCCCTTGAGTCGATGCCGACATCACCGACTCGTTGTCGTCGTCGTTTGAGCTTGGTAGGTGTCGCCGAATAATGCCTTTGATCTCTCGCACAACAGCTTCGCGATACGCGGTAGCAGCCGGCATGAGGTGTTCTGACCGTGTCAGGCCTTTCAAGCTCGAAGCTAAGGAACGACGAAGCTCATCATTGAGGTCGAGGAAAGCCAGAAGCGTAGAAGGACCACGACTGTGCTCGCCTCGTGATCGTTGCGATGCTGTTCCCCAACGTTCCACTGTTGTTTTAGGGTGAATACTGGCAACGTGTCGTCGAAGATCAGCAAGCAATGCTCCAAGAAATTGCGCCTCAAAAGCTTTGCCAATTTTATATCTTAGTAAGCCCAGTTCATCTGTAGCACCTTCCAGAGCTTTGAGGTTACGCAAGTCATGCAGTTCGCCTGGATCACTCAGATCCTCACCACTTTGCCCCAGCTTCGGTGGTACATTACGTTCCCCTGCCATGAGCCTCTCAATACCGTCCAGTGTTTCTAAGGCGGTCTCGATCTCGTCCTTGTTGATTTGTTCTTCACAACGAGCCACTCCATCTACTATCCGGCGGAGCTGCTCCACAGCATCCCCAAGCTTCCGGACGTTGTCTAACCGTCTACGCATCTCAACCACCTTAAGCCCTCTCAGAGCTAGGCCCTGGTCAAGGGTTGCAAGATCTCCTCTTAACTTCTTGATCCGCGCTACGGAATCGGCAGCTTCTGAATGCAATTCTCGTAGAGACCCCAGAGCAGCAAAGAAAGATGTCGAAGCCGTGGAGATCGAGCCTATCAGATGAACCTCGACAGTGTCCATATACCACGAGAGCTTCTCTTGCAGTATAGCATTCGTTGCTAGGGCTTTTCTCCCAGTTGCACCAGGCGCCGTTACCGATCCATTGGTCCTCTTGACATCCGAGCCAGTCGATCCCAACACTGGTCGTACAACCTCGGATCGCTCACTCACTATGTCGAAAGTCCGTGGATTCTCTAGGCGAAAATCTTGATCGAAGTAGACCTCAGGTATGGTCGACAGCGGTGTTATAGGATGCAAACGCCTCGATGCTCCGCCGCTAGTCCCTCGTTTTAACGTCGGCGATTCGAGGGGAGATACTACTGGAGAAGACACTGATCCAACATATGATACTGACCCATTGGTGGAAGGTCTCTGCTGCGAAATCCTCCCCAAAGAAACGAGGGATTCTTCGTTTTTGGAAACTCCTCTGCCATGCCGACCAAGCTGTGATCCGCCAATGTCGTCGCTCTCATGAGCCCGCTGAATGGCATCGTACAAAGGTCCGACTTGTGACAAGTAAGGCTTAAAAGCTGCAGGTTCGATATGAGGTATATTGGTGAGCACGACAGGAGGAATGTCTTTCGTCGATGGAGGTTTATAGCTGGCCGACGTTGATGCTGGGGTATGAGGAAGGAGACCTCTCCCGACAGTTGGTGGTTGAAGGAGTGCGTGAATTGCTAACAATGTAACATGAGCGCCACGCTGGTGTTGCAAACAAGATAGTCACTTACAGTTGTGACCTACTTCTTCTATCGACTTGGCCCGATTCTGTGAGGATGAATCCAGCACACCTCCAATGGAGACAACAGAACTGGCCGTTGATCCGCGGCGGAGCTGATGTCTGCCATTAGGGCTTTGGATCTGAGTCGAAGCGGTATATGGGAACGGATACTGAGAGGGTGATGAGACTGATTGGGTCGACACGAAGCTGTCATTCGATTTTCGTGGTGCTGGTGATGACATCTCCCCATCTCATAGGATGTCCAAAAACCTCCGAAACCATGGAGGGGGCCCGACACCGCTTTAGGTACATATTTTGGACATATTTGCATCCAGAGAGTCGGCTGTATTACTCACGACCACCTCGCCGTACATTGAAGCTACTCCTGTAGCCTTCAGTCCACATACCTTACCTTACAGTTTTGGGTACAACGAGCATATGACTAAGCATCGGGTCGGCCGCGCGAAACTAAGGTACCTGGCTATCTTCAGGGCACTTTTACGCGTCGCGCTTCGGAACGCGGATCTCCTTACCGATTCAGCGGTACGATGAGTGACTGGTACTGGAAACAGTGTCCCACACAGAGAGCCTCCTAGTATGAACCGACCTCTTTCTTTTTAAAACTTGAAAAGCTGTTTTTGCGGGCTTGTCAGTACATAGCCGCTTATCTTCTTCCTTTCCCTTTCTCATATAGTCATACAGGTCGTCATCATCGCTCTTGCTCTTGCTCTCGGCACCAAATGAGATGACGTTCCGCCTCGATTGCTGGAACATCTACCTTGAAATCATCCCCGATATCCACTTCACTCGAATCACTCCTCGAGCTCGTGCCCCAACAACCAAGGGAGTCACCTTGCCCGATCTCGCTTGACATCATTTTGTGAAGCTTCCTCCCCGGTCTTTCCTCGTCATGATATCTGCGACGACTTGTGCGTCCTCGTAAGACTTCTGCTTCTTCCTATCCTCAAGTCGATCAACCCACGCAGCAGCAGCTACGGTCTCTGGATGTGTTGACTTGAGAACCTTCTCCCGCCTCTCCCGCACCTTCTTTGCAATCTTCAATGCCATTTTGACGTCTTTCTTCGCTGTCAGAGCTTCCGACAGGCGTAAGAGCGAGGTCAGCGTCAGAGGATGGTTGGGTCCCAGTTTTTTCTCCAGTGCGACGTGCATGTCACGTTGAGTAGTATACGATTCCTCAGCGTGGGCCAACGGATCAAGCTTGAGGAGGGCGGCTGCGTGGGCGGAGTGGAACTCGAGGCTTACCGCATGACCGGATGCTGAGCGCTCAGAGCCTTCCCAAGCAGACTGATACAAGGACACGGCTTCTACATGGCGGTCCTGTGCCGTCCTGATACAGCCGAGTGCGAATTTCAGGGACAAGATGTATGGGTGATCGTTGTCAAGGTGATGCTGATGATTGATGTATTGCAGCAAGTCATGGATGTGAGATTCAGCTTCTTGTAATTTGGACTGGGCGATGAGGCACAGAGCAAGATAGTACTACATTTTGCGCGTGTCAAGGTTGGAAAAGCCATAAACGGATGTTTGAATGGCAAAAGCTTCGCGCAGCCGCTCTTCTGCAGCAGCATATTGACCTTGTGCGCATTGAATAAAGGCCAGTCGATACTGACAGGCAAGGGTTTCCTGGTCAGAGGGACCAGCTAAAGCTTTGCGGCCCATTAGAGCGGTGTTGATAAGAGCCTCAGCAGCATCATACTTCCCTTCCAATTCAAGGATATTAGCGAGACGTCGTTGTGAGCGGTATATGTCTGGATGAGTAGGTTCAAGAACCTTTTCACGTCCAGATAGAGCTTTGCGAGCCATTTTCTCCGCAAGACTTAGTTTTCCCTCTCCCTGATAGACGTTGGCAAGAAAATGGTATGCTTCGAGGGTTTCTTTATCTTTTGAACCAAGCAGTGACTTTGTTCCTTCCACAATCTCTTTGGAGATGGTCTCTACTTCTTCATATTTGCCTTCTTCCTTGAGGATCTGGGCAAGATTGGCTTTGGCTCGGAAAGTGTCCCTGTGCTTCAAACCGTACGCTTGCTTCCAACTTTCGCATGCATCTCGTGCCATCCTTTCAACTTCAGTCCACCGGTTGCGCTTGAACCAGTACCAGGCCAGATTTGTCTGCAATTTCGCCCTGGCGGGGACATCGACATCTGAGGCAGATACGATTTGTATAACTTTCACCGCGTGAGGTTCAAAGGCCGCACATATATCAAAGGTGTCGTGCTCGCCACTAGGAAAGTTATTTGAAAGTAGAAGGAGTGCTTCCTTTAGATAGTTTTGGTCCAATTCTCGTGAGGTTACCCACTGTCTGACAGTGAGCGGCATAAGTCGATGCATATTGTACGGATTTTTTTTGAACCCCTTCCGATAAGGGAGAATCGCAGGAGTACTCCGGCAGCTTTGGTGAGATTGATGGATGAGTTTCCTACAAACAGTTTCAAAAGCGACACTGGGATCTTCGACTGCTCATAATAAGCCATAAGGAAAAGAAGTTCGGCAGCATCAGGATTGGCTCTCTGGATCTGCTCTATAGACAGCTTCCATGTTCCATATACTGCATTCGGCACTCCTGGATCTCTGCCGCGCTCGTCCTCTTCGAAATTGTGTTTCAAGAGTTGTATGGCTAGAGAGTCTTCTTCGATCAGATTCAGGTAGTCGGTTATATTCATCGAATTCTCTTTAATGAAAGAAGAGGCCTGAACCATGGCGAGAGGTAGATGGCCTAGTGCAGCAGCAAGTCGATCGAAGTCTTCATCTGCGCGCTGGCTTCCTAATCCTGTCTCTTCAAGTTCGTTGCGTAGCATCTCAACAGACTCATTTGTCGACATCCTTTCAACGCGGATGGGCGCATTGCCTTTGGTGAGAGACCGGCCTGCCTTGAGGTCTCTTGTTGTGATCAGAATGCTACCTTGCTCACAATCAGGGATGTATCGCAATACATCAGTCACTTCCCTAGTAGTGTCTGCTCCATCAGTCTCAGAGAAAATATCAGGACCGTCCGCATTATCAATGATCATTAACCATTGGTGACCGATCTCTCGCTGAAGCCAATCCCGGGTGAGTGCGAGACAGTCCTGATTTGGATCATCAACATTCGGTACCCGACATTGGTCCCAATCTCCAACAGAGCTTGCCGAAAGCGTTCAGCATTTCCACAGTGTATCCAGAAAAGCGAATGGTCCGGGAATTTCTGGCGGTACCAAAATGCGTATTTAATTGCAATTTGAGATTTGCTGTTGTTCCATTCTGAGCATATCAACGCATGGACAGTAACAAAGCACTTACCCTACACCCCCTAAACCATATAGGGCCACACGCTTCTGACCTTTACTCATCGATTGAAGCGTTCTCTTGACGTTTCCAGAAACCCCTTCTCTTCCAACAAAGTGTGGGTTCTCACTGTAAGGCATAATGATGACAGGGAGCGTTCGTGGTGAGATATGGGAGCTTTCCCTGCTACTTCCTCTGGAGGTCTCCCCGCTAGAATAGGATTTGAGGTCACTATCTGACCATGTTAGCATCCTAGAGCGGACTCCAGATGAGATGGTGCTGCCTTCTGGGCTACTCCCATCACTTCTAAAAAAGTTGGCAGACAGTCGTCTTTCTGTAGTGTAAGAGTCTTGAAGCGATATGGAGGGCACCGAGAGGCGAGGAGCACTCATCGCCACCTGCACAAGATCAATCATCTCGCCAATGACCAGCTTGTAATTACCGTCCTGCACGTCATCGAACTTGCAAATATTGCTATGATTCTCGGCAACACTAACCAACCTCTCGACGGAGTCTGAGAAGCTGACGCTTTGTCGACTATCTATAGGATGCGTCAGACAAAGCGTCAACTAAAAGCTTAGACAGTACCCACGAGTCCAAGGTGTTTGTTGAAAGGCTTCGTTTCATAAAAGGAGACAATGTGGTAGTCTTGAGCCTGTTGCTCGAAGATTTCTTGGATATCTTGTACGATGGTCGAATTCTGCTGCAGTGTCTCCATAAAGTTGTTCTTGACGTTCCCCGTGATCGCTTTCACAATATTGGCCATAATACTTCCCAAGTCAGCATGATTACCGCCTCGGTGAGGGGTCCCGAAGAACGCTATGCCACGGGTGGCATGCTGTATGGACTCATATGCTGTACTGTGACTGGCTCGAATGAGGGCCTAAGGTAGCAGAGGTAAGCTGGAGTTGACGCTTGCAAAAGAGTCCTAGCTCACTTGTTTGACGATGATACCGCCTAAACTATGACAGAGAAAGACGATTGGTCGATCAAGTTTGCTCTGATGTAAATTCAGCAGCTGTTGACCTCCTTTGTAGATTGTTTCGTACCTTTCTTGCGCTTCTAAGCCGGTTGAGTAAGTCTCGAGCAACGTCCATCACCCCCGCTATCGTGGTATCAAAAGCGACTTTGGAGTTATATCCAAATAGCAAAACTCTGGCATTGGGCAGAGCATTGGGAAGAAATTGGTGATCCTTGAGCCAAAGCACTTTGTTCTTTGTCCAAGTATCTTCGCCATGACTCTCCTTCCAGCCAGGATTCAGGCCGTGGACCGCAACAAGACTGGCAGGGTCAATCTTGCGTCAGCATCGAACAACAAACTGATTCTAGAATGAATTAATTACGAACTCTACAGTCGGATTTTCAGGGCTGGTGAGCTCATCTAGATAGTTTTCCCCTTTGGACCTTTGGTCACTTGGTGACTCCTTGGCTGCGGGAGATCTACTTCTATCGCGAAGCTTGTCTTTCGGTTTGCGGTGGAAAGCAGGCTTTAGTGACATACTCATTCACAGTAGCCTTGGGATGAATGGTAGACACCCCAAGAGATAAGTGAATCGTTGTACCATAAGGTATCCTTGCGACTCTCCAAAAGAATTCTTGGAGCGACAACTGTAATTGCCTGGGGAGAACTCCGTAACTACGCAAAGTAGGCTGAGGGACGACGCAATAATGGGACGGAACAGTCTTATCAACACGATGCTGGCATCAGCACTAATCCAGCTGCAGAGCACCTGATTGGCCAGTCGATATCATTACTAATACTTCTACCTTTTCTACCTACCTTACCAGGTAGTATCCACACATGGCTAGTAGTCTAAGTGGTTACCTCACACGTAACTCGTTATGGCTAACTTAGCGCCAAACGCGTAACGGAAATCTGCGCGTCTCCCCTCATCTTCCTGCTCTGTACATAAGGCGGAGTTGCATGCTTCTTGATATATCAACGACTCAAATCTCATCATGGATAGACAATCTGCATACGCTCTTAGCGTACTCAATCCGGACCGTGAAGGCACTGAAGATTCGCGAACCCGCATAGAGTCACAGCTGCGCGAGTTTGTGCTCGAATTCCGTCTGGATAATGCCTTCATCTACAGGTTCGAAAATCCCCTCCCGCTTAAGAACTTGAATTAACAATCAGGTCAGAGATCAGATACGGCAGAACGTCTTGATTAAACAGTACTACTGCGATGTCGACATTGCACATTTGATCTCGTATAACGAGGAGCTTGCGCACAAGCTCACAACACAGCCCGCTGAGATAATACCCCTTGTGCGTATAACAGTTGGATTTCAGTGGACGCGCTGACGATTTGAAGTTTGAAAGCGCTTTGAGGCGATGTACACACCGGATAGTCTATCCTTCAGAAAAGTGGGAGGATCTCCGCAGCCGTCTCCCGGAACATCAGCTACTTCTCCATTCCACCGTCTCACTGATTTCCATACGCGATCTAAATGCCACAAATATCTCACATCTCGTCCGCATACCTGGTATCGTTATCGGCGCATCGACCTTATCTTCGAAAGTCACGAGCCTACATGTCCAATGCCGGAACTGTCAACACTCTCAGGTATTGCCGATTTCGAGTGGCTTCTCTGGGGTCACCCTGCCTCGAGTATGTGCACGGTCGCCAGCACCAGGCGACACAAGCGACAAATGTCCCTTGGACCCGTACTTTGTCGTTCATGAGAAGTGTCAGTTCATTGACCAGCAGGTCCTGAAGTTGCAAGAAGCACCGGATCAGGTTCCCGTTGGAGAGTTGCCACGGCATATTCTAGTATCAGCGGACCGATATATGACGAACCGTGTCGTTCCAGGATCAAGATGTACAGTCATGGGAGTTTTCTCAATATACCAGTCGAAAGGCTCCAAAAGCTCCTCAAACTCAGCTGTGGCTATTCGGAATCCCTACCTCAGGGCCGTGGGCATTAGTAGCGACGTCGATCACACCGCAAAAGGCAATGCAGTTTTCTCTGAAGAGGAAGAGCAGGAGTTTCTGGAAATGAGTCGACGGCCTAACCTTTACGAGGTCTTTGCAAGCTGCATCGCACCATCGATCTATGGAAACCAAGATATCAAGAAAGCTATCGCATGCTTGCTGCTTGGAGGTTCCAAAAAGATCTTGCCCGATGGCATGAGGCTCCGGGGGGATATCAACGTTCTCCTCCTCGGTGATCCTGGTACGGCGAAGTCGCAGCTTCTCAAATTCGTCGAGAAGGTTGCACCAATTGCAATCTATACCTCAGGCAAGGGATCTTCCGCTGCTGGTCTTACAGCGTCAGTGCAACGCGACACGTCTACACGGGAGTTCTATCTGGAAGGCGGAGCCATGGTGTTAGCGGATGGTGGTGTAGTGTGTATCGATGAGTTTGACAAAATGAGAGACGAAGACCGGGTTGCGATTCACGAAGCTATGGAACAACAGACCATTTCTATTGCCAAGGCAGGAATCACAACGATCTTGAACGCCCGAACGTCGGTCCTCGCGGCCGCCAATCCTATATTTGGTCGTTATGACGACCTAAAAACCCCGGGGGAGAATATCGACTTTCAGACGACGATCCTGTCCAGGTTCGACATGATCTTCATCGTCCGGGATGAACATGAAAGAGGCCGGGATGAGCGAATAGCGCGCCACGTAATGGGCATCCATATGGGTGGACGGGGCTTGGAAGAACAAGTTGAAGCGGCCATACCGGTCGAGAAGATGAAGCGCTATATCAGCTACTGCAAATCGTAAGTATCGCTCATCACTCCACAAAGAATCAACTCCTGATATCAGCAGGCGTTGTGCGCCTCGACTGTCCGCCGAAGCGGCCGAGAAGCTGTCGTCACATTTCGTGTCCATCCGGCGCCAAGTCCACAGCGCCGAGCTTTCGGCCAACGCACGCTCGTCCATCCCGATTACCGTCCGACAGCTCGAAGCCATCACTCGGATATCGGAGTCTCTCGCGAAGCTCTCCCTGTCGCCCATCGCAACCGAGGCTCACGTCGACGAAGCCATCCGGCTGTTCCTCGCCTCGACCATGGACGCAGTCACGCAGGGAGAAGGCCAAGGGAGCAAAGAGCTCATGGAAGAAGTCGGGAAAGTCGAGGAGGAGCTGAGAAGAAGGCTGCCGATCGGATGGAGTACGAGCCTAGCGACACTCCGGAGAGAATTCGTCGAGGGACGGGGTTACAGTGAACAAGCGCTCAATCGGGCCTTGGTGGTGCTCCAGCGACGGGAGACTGTGCAGATCAGGGCGGGTGGAGGTCAGATCTATCGCAGTGGGGTGTAGGGCTTCATGGTAAGTGCAGCTTTTGGCATCGTTTTGCTGGTCACTATCGGTCCATCTGGCGTCATGGTGGGGGGCGCATACGCGTGGGTGAGGGGACAACGCTGGAGTCATGAGTTCACAGAGGTTATTGTTCGCTTTCACGGCAGGCTTAATCGAGATGTCCATATCCAGATGCGGGAATCATTGGAACGGAAATGCGAAGCTCTATGATTGCGCGGTTTGCCCAGCGGAAGTACTACAGGTAGATCCTGCTCTCACTCTAGAGGCCAGCACTGAATTGCTCGACGCGACTGGGTACCCTGGTACTTCGTACTAAACATAGTACAGCAATTCAGCCGACCAATTGCGCTGTTCATACCTACCCGGGGGTATCAGGTTACATACATTTTATTAATGATGAAGTGGATGCGAACGAGATCAGAGTGGAGGGCTTTAAGTATCGTGTAATCTCCATCTTCCCGGATGGCTCCTATACAAACAAACCACAAGGTCTGGTGGCGGAAGCACTTTATTCCGACCGTGTGGTGGGACGGTCAATAATATTAATAACCGGATTGAAGTACTTAGTACTAGTACTACAAGGTAGGTAGTATCTCCGGCCGGCGGCTCTAGAACAAATTGCCCGTGATTACGTTAACCCGTTCCGGGCTAGATCTCAGCCAAACTTCCATGATCTCCCCCACTCCGAAAATTGGTGAGTAAGGAAAACAGTGGTAGCATTATTATTGTTATACGAAGTATTGAACACAACTGGCCTGCCGTTCCTCAAGGCTCAATTATCATGGATTTCCTTGCAGTACTATTGACTCAGCGTTTGGGCGGGATCCGTTGCACCACTGTCTAACAATAATTCTGCTGATCTGCGTGTCGCCACTCGATATCGATAAGAATACCTTCGACCGCTGGCAGCAATTGTACTTGCCACTCACACACTAGCTGATTGGTGCTCCCCCTCTCGCTCGCACGTCTTGGTCGTCTTCAACGGTCCCGTGCTATTCAGGGTTTCGTCTGGCTCTGGGGAGGTGGAGTTGCTACCATGTTCCAGCTATGGCTGAAAAATTGGGAGTGGATGAAGGGCCACATGAAAGGATTAGTGGTGAAACCTTTCAAGAAGCGTCGCCTGAACTTCATCACAATACACTGTGCGCAAGATGCCTTGAGCCGTCGACGGGCTTCTCTCCCATTATGCCAGCGCTGCTGACTCTTGGACGACAGACTTGTACATACTGGCCTGGGTCATCATCGGCTCAATCTTGATCTACCCTGCAGGGCGTTTACGCTACATCGACGCTCTTTTCCTTTCGAGCGGCTCGGCCACACAGAGCGGATTGAACACGTGAGATCTGCCCGTTTGACTCTGGGTGCTGAAGGAGAGGGTTGCTGATTAGCATTGTAGTGTGAACATCAATGATATGAATACCTACCAGCAGGCTAGTGCACGCTACTACATACCATCCCAAGAGTGCATTCCGCTGACCTGTTTCTATGTTAGATCGTTCTGTTCCTGATTCCCTTCCTTTCAAGTACGATCTTCATGAATACCGCTGTTGTCTTCATACGACTTTACTGGTTTGAAAAGCGCTTCCAGCATATCGTCAAGAGCGCAACCGAATGGCGACGTTCAAGGACTCGTTCGAGGTCTGTGACGGAGAACAAAACGAATGATGATCCGGACAGAGAAGAGCGGGGCGTTAATGGGAGAGATATCGTAGTCCTCCGCGATGACGGTCAGGGAAACGGCTACATTTCCAAAGCCATAGGTTCCGACAAGGATAAGACTGGGCCTATGGCGGAAAGTAGCCCGCCCTCAACCTCGTCAGATGAGAAAAAAGAAAGTGACGACAGTCTTGATCGTGAAGTCAACCCACCGTTACTAACAACGTCACAAGCCCAACCAGCAACGTTCCGAAGAGACATTACCTTCGGTGACGAGGTGAGGTCTCCTGATCCCAATAATCCAAGCCTCCTCCAAACACCTCTAGAGCTGAGTGCGGAACAACACATCGCTTTCCTGGAGAACCAGCGAAATCCAAAGGACAAAGGGACGCTCCGGATACCAGGCCCTAGAGACTTCGACCGCGGTGATTTGCCGGAAACAGTGGATCAAAGCGGCCAGCCGGAAGAGCAACATGGCAAGATGGAGGAGATCTCCGAATTGAATTCGAACGATCACGGTGTGAAGCGTAACATTACCATTGATGAGCCTAACCATCCACGCTCGAGGACACGAACCAGCACGTTTCCGAAACTCAACCTCTTTAGACCAGGGTCATCCAACCAAAGGCCGTCCTTCGAAGGGAGTCCTTCCAAAACTCGTACGCGAGAACGGAGTGGTTCGACTAGCAGTATGAAATCACCACAGAACCAGGATGGGGACAAGGATACCCCCTACCTCAGCTGGCAGCCGACGGTTGGGAGGAACTCCGCCTTCATTGACTTGACGGAGGAGCAAAGGGAGGAGTTGGGTGGTATCGAGTATCGAGCACTGAAAGCCTTGGCGCTGGTGCTTGTGTGTAAGACCCCTTATTTAGACACTCGGCGCCTACCAGATGCTAAATCATCACTGTCTAGCATACTATGTATTCTTCCACACTTTTGGCATAGTGTGTTTGGTTGCTTGGATTGTTCGCAATGACACATGGGGACCAGTTGTCGATAGTGCTGGCGTTTCTAGGGTTTGGTGGTACGTATGCGAAGCTGACCACGTTCCACCTGAAGCTGACATACTTTGTAGGGGCTTCTTCACCAGTCCATCCGCTTTGGCCGATGTCGGTTACACCCTCACACCGGACTCGATGAATTCCTTTCCGACAGCCGTATTTCCCTTACTTCTCCTGATCTTCTTGATCATCATCGGGAACACAGGTTTCCCGTGCATGCTTCGCTTTCTCATCTGGGTGACTTCCAAGCTTGTGCCACGTGAAAGTGCTATATGGGAGGAGCTTAAGTTTCTGCTAGATCATCCCAGACGGTGCTTCACACTTCTTTTTCCGAGTAAGGCAACCTGGTGGCTCTTCTGGATCTTGGTCATCCTGAACGGTATAGACTTGGTGTTCTATATCATCCTTGACGTGAGCTTCCGCAACGTCTCACGGGCATGGTACACTTTTGACTGACACCGATGGCAGCTGAACGATCCGGTGGTAACGGCCGTATCCCCCGGCTATCGAGTCCTCGATGGCTTCTTCCAAGCAGCTTCGACGAGGACTGCAGGTTTCTCGGTTGTCAACCTAGCTGGCCTTCACCCGGCCATCCAAGTATCCTACCTCGTCATGATGTACATATCCGTCCTCCCCATCGCCATCTCGGTGCGGCGCACCAACGTCTACGAAGAGAAGAGCCTCGGCATCTACGGCGGGAAAGAAGAAAAGGCGGAAGACGACAAGGAGCCCAGCTACGTCGCCGCCCATCTCCGGCGTCAACTGAGTTTCGACTTATGGTACGTCTTTCTCGGCCTGTTCATCATCGCCCTCGCGGAAGGCAACCGCCTCCAAAACACCGCCGACTACGCCTTCACCCTGTTCTCCGTCCTCTTCGAGATCGTCTCCGCCTACGGCACCGTCGGCATGTCCCTCGGCTACCCGAACATCAACCCCTCCTTCTCCGCCGAGTTCACCGTCGTCTCCAAACTTGTCATCATCGCCATGCAGATCCGTGGCCGCCACCGCGGCCTTCCCTACGAGCTCGACCGCGCCATCCTCCTGCCTAGCGAATCACTGCACAAGAAGGAAGACGTGGACGCCGCGCAGCGCATGGCGAGGAGGAATTCGAACCTTAGTACGCTTGAGGCGGGTGGGCAGGGTCTGTTTAAATTGGGCACGGCTACTACCACTGGAAGGGAGAGGGAGGACGGCGCTTCGAATGCGGAGAAGCGCCATGGCCACCATGCCCGTGATGGGTTGGGCAATATGATGGCTGGCTTGGCGGGGAGTCGGAGCGTGGATACGTCGGTCAAGTGATGGATGTTTATATTACTTAGGACCTAAAATCTTCGTCTGCACGACACGACCGCTGCGTGTATAGTTCATTGTTGCTCCTGAGGCTTCTTGTTTGTTGGACTGTATACAGGACTTATCAGGCAGCTGGACGGACGGGAGGGGGAGTGTACATAGGCATCGAACGATATCCGAGTTCATTTACATATCGGCGTCCTGTCACCGGGATCGTTCTACTTCCGTGAATGGGCTGCGACTGGCAAGCTGTAACTAGATGATCACGTAGAAGCTTGTGAATAGATACAGGTCTTGAACGTTCCTGACAAAACCTCACGCAATCTCACTTACCTACGTCGGTTGGCTCTGACTGAGCTCGTCAGCAGGGCCATCAGAGCCTGTGTACATCAAATTCACCGACCGTGACACAAGTGAGGGTATGTAGGCGCGAGAAACAGTAATATCACCCCAAGGCCTGGTCTACTCTACTCTGCTCTGCTTTCAGATGTCGACATGAGATGTTGCTCACCTTCGTGGAAGACAAGGTGCAATCTGAGAGCAACTAGGGACGTCGGCAATGGACATGTTTTTTGGATATCACGGAGAGACACAATTTTATCGCAG
>JAABUY010000267.1_pt1 | contig 44930 bp, 39 predicted proteins | sample 5560271 | NCBI WGS metagenome assembly JAABUY01 (sample SAMN10711886, study PRJNA513374) | rock metagenome | isolation source: Antarctica rocks | place: Antarctica: Victoria Land, University Valley
GATCGGCGTGATGTACGGGTCGCCAGAGACCACCACGGGCGGCAATGCGCTGAAATTCTACGCTTCCGTCCGCCTCGACATCCGCCGCACCGGTTCGATCAAGGATCGCGAGGAGGTCACGGGCAATCAGACCCGCGTCAAGGTGGTCAAGAACAAGGTTGCGCCGCCTTTCAAGCAGGTCGAGTTCGACATCATGTACGGCGAAGGCATCTCCAAGGTCGGCGAGTTGGTCGACCTCGGCGTCAAGGCTGGCATCGTCGAGAAATCGGGCGCCTGGTTCTCCTACGACAGCCAGCGCCTGGGCCAGGGCCGCGAGAATGCCAAAGCCTTCTTCAAGGCCAATCCCGACGTTGCCCGAAAGGTCGAGCAGGCCATCCGCGAGAACTCGGGGCTCATCGCCGAGCGCATTCTCGAAACGGGCGGCCCCGAGCCGGAAGACGACGAGGAGGGGCTGGCCGAGGGTTGATGTTTCAAAGCGAACGGGCCGGCCCGTTCGCTCGACAGAGCGGGAGGGCGCGGCTAAATGGGACTCCGCGCCCTCGGTGACGTTCGAGGGCGGTGATCTCCGAGCTCCGAGTTCCCGTGCCATGACCAGCGTCGACGACACACGTACGGCCTTCCTCGACTTCTTCCGCCGGGCCGGTCACGCAGTGGTGCCGTCGGGCCCGCTCGTACCCCGCAACGACCCGACGCTGATGTTCACCAGCGCCGGCATGGTACAGTTCAAGAACCTGTTCACCGGCGTCGAGAAGCGCTCCTACACCCGCGCCACCACGTCCCAGAAGTGCCTGCGCGCCGGCGGCAAGCACAACGATCTCGACAATGTCGGCTACACGGCCCGCCACCATACCTTCTTCGAGATGCTGGGTAATTTCTCGTTCGGCGACTACTTCAAGGCGACTGCGATCGAGAACGCCTGGACATTGGTCACCCGCGACTTGGGGCTCGACAAGGACCGCCTGCTCGTCACCGTCTATCACGACGACGACGAGGCTTTCGATCTCTGGAAGAAGATCGCAGGCCTTCCAGACAGCCGGATCATCCGCATCGCGACGTCAGATAACTTCTGGGCGGCCGGCGACACCGGCCCCTGCGGCCCCTGCTCCGAGATCTTCTACGACCAGGGAGAGCGCGTATTCGGCGGGCCGCCGGGCAGTGCCGACCAGGATGGTGACCGGTTCCTGGAGTTCTGGAACCTGGTGTTCATGCAATATGACCAGATCGGCTCGGGGCAGCGCGTGCCCCTGCCCCACCCGTCGATCGATACCGGCATGGGACTCGAGCGCATCTCGGCCATCCTTCAAGGGGTGACGTCGAACTACGACATCGACCTCATGCGCAGCATCATCGTGGCGGTGGCCAACCTGACGGGCGTCGACCCCGAGGGACCCTTGGCTGCAAGCCACCGCATCGTGGCCGACCATCTCCGTGCCTCGGCTTTCTTGGTGGCAGACGGCGTCGATCCGTCGAACGAGGGCCGCGGCTACGTGCTGCGGCGCATCATGCGGCGCGCCATGCGTCACATCCAGGTGCTGGGGGCGCCCGAGCCTCTGATGTGGCGGCTCGTCCCGACGCTCGTGCAGCTCATGGGCCAAGCCTATCCCGAGCTCGTGGAGGCGCAGTCCCGCATCGCCGACACCCTGCTTTCGGAGGAGACACGGTTCCGCATCACGCTGGCGCGCGGCCTGTCGATCCTGGAGGACGAGACGCGCGGGCTCGTCGGGGGCGCCCGGCTCGCCGGCGATGTGGCGTTCAAGCTCTACGACACTTACGGGTTCCCGCTCGACCTCACGCAGGAGGCGTTGCGCAGCCGCGACATCGCGGTCGACGAGGCGGGCTTCACGGCCGCCATGGCGCAGCAAAAGGCCGAAGCCCGCAAGGCCTGGGCCGGCTCGGGCGAAGCCACCACCGACGCCGTCTGGTTCGGCATTCGCGACCGGGTCGGCACGACCGAATTCCTCGGCTATGCGGCGGAGCAGGCCGAGAGCATCGTCACGGCGCTGCTGGCCGGCGGCCGCGAGGTGGACCGGCTCGATGCCGGCCGGTCGGGGCAGGTGCTGCTGAACCAGACGCCGTTCTACGGCGAGTCGGGTGGCCAGGTCGGTGACACCGGCACGCTCACGGCGCCCGGCATATCGCTGCACGTCACCGAGACGACGAAGAAGCTCGGCAACCTGTTCGTGCACGAGGTCGATGTGCTGGAGGGCGTGGTCACGCCCGGCATGGCGCTGGTGGCCGAGGTCGACCACGGCCGCCGCCGCGCCATCCGGGCCAATCACTCCGCGACCCATCTTCTGCACGAGGCGCTGCGTCAGGTGCTGGGGCCGCACATCGCTCAGAAGGGATCGCTCGTCGACGGCGATCGGCTGCGATTCGACGTCTCGCACCAGAAGCCCATCTCGGCGGAGGAACTCGCGCACGTCGAGGAGATCGCCAACGATGTCGTGTTGCAGAACGACGCCATCGTGACGCGCCTCATGGCGATCGACGACGCCCGGGCCAGCGGGGCGCGGGCGCTGTTCGGCGAGAAATACGGCGACGAGGTCCGGGTCGTGTCCATGGGCCGAAGCGAGGCGGGGCGCGGCGCCACGCCCGAGATCTATTCGATCGAGCTCTGCGGCGGCACCCATGCGGCCCGCACCGGCGATATCGGCCTCATATCGATCCAGAGCGAGAGCGCGGTCGGCTCGGGCGTCCGCCGCATCGAGGCCCGCACCGGCCACGCAGCACGTCGCGGCCTCAACGCTGAGGCCGCCAGGCTGCGCGACGTCGCGCAGATCCTCAAGGCATCGCCGGACCTCGCGGCAGAACGCCTGGTCGGGCTCGTCGAGGACCGGCGCCGGCTCGAACGCGAGCTGACGGATGCCCGCAAGAAGATCGCGCTCGGTGGGGCGGCGAGCGGCGGCGGGAGCTCCGCCTCCGCTCGAAGTGTGGCGGGCGTCAACCTCGTGGCGCGCGTCGTCACCGGCATCGACATGCGCGACCTGAAGGGTCTCGCCGACGAGGCCAAGAAGTCGCTCGGCTCGGGCGTGGTCGCCCTCGTCGGGGTCGGAGAGGACGGCAAGGCCGGCCTCGTGGTGGCAGTGACGCCGGACCTGACGGACCGTTTCAACGCCGTCGACCTCGTGCGGGCCGGTTCGGCGGCGCTGGGCGGCAAGGGCGGCGGCGGTCGACCCGACATGGCCCAGGCGGGTGGGCCGGACGGCGCGCGCGCCGAGGCCGCGCTCGGTGCCGTCGAGGCAGCCCTGGCGGGAAGCGCGGCCGCGGCTGCGGAGTGATGGCTATATGAAGCGGCGGCGGCTGTCGCGCGGGTTCGGCAAAGCGCCACGCTGCCGTACGATACGGTGTGTCGAAGGGGCTTGTCCTACAGGACGATCTTCGGGTTGCAGAGCTTGGGATCGAGCGGTTTCTCGAACAGGAACACCGTCCCGAGTGCGATGGCACGGCCAGCCATGACGGGCCGCTTGCCCACCATGACGACATCGCCCGGGCCGCAGTCCGAGAATTCCGCCTCGACGGCGACGCCCATGCGCGAGATGTTGATGATCCGGGCCGCGACGCGCCTGCCCTCCCGGGTCGTCAGCATGGTCGAGGTCTTGCTGGGCACGAAACGGTCGGCCACCCGCGTGTCGCTCGACAGCGGGTCCGAGCATGCCGACGAAGGCGCGATCAGGGTCGTTTCGGGCGCCCCGGCCTGGCGCGGAAGGGTCGATCGCTTGAGACCGGCCGATCCGCGGCCCCCGACATCGTTCCAGAGCTTTCCGATGCCGATCATGGTCGGGCCGAACCTTGGCTGTAATCGGATGGAACCGGATCTGTCATCGGCCTGTGGACCAGGTCGATCGCAAGCCCCGATCCATCTCTGCCGATACACTAGCGGCGCGGTCCTTAAGCCTTCATGACGGCGATCCGAGAATCACGGCGGAACTGCCTCATCGAAAGGTCTTCCGGGGGTCGAAGGCATCGCGAACCCCCTCGCCGATGAAGATCAAGAGCGACAGCATGACCGCGATGGTCAGGAACGCCGTCAGGCCGAGCCAGGGCGCCTGGAGGTTCGAGGTACCCTGCAGTAGCATCTCGCCGAGCGATGGCGAGCCCGGCGGCAGGCCGAGTCCCAGGAAGTCCAGCGACGTCAGCGTTGTGATCGAGCCCGAGAGGATGAAGGGCAGGAACGTCAGGGTCGCCACCATGGCGTTGGGCAGGACGTGTTTCCATATGATGCGCAGGTTCGACAGCCCCAGCGCGCGGGCGGCATTCACATATTCGAAGTTGCGTGCGCGCAGGAACTCGGCCCGGACCAGGTGGACGAGGTTGACCCAGGAAAACAGCAGCAGGATCCCGAGCAGGACCAGGAAGGACGGCGTGATCACGGCCGCCACTATGATCAGGATGTAGAGGTGCGGCAGCGAGGACCAGATCTCGATCACCCGCTGCATGATGAGGTCGGTCCAGCCGCCGAAATAGCCCTGCACGGCGCCGGCCGCGACGCCGACCACGGACGAGATCCCGGCCAGGAGCAGCGCGAAGACGATCGAGAGCCTGAAGCCGTAGATGAGGCGGGCCAACACGTCGCGGCCGTGATCGTCGGTGCCGAGCCAGTTCCACTCGATCGCGCCGCAGGGGCGGCTGGCGGGCGGCGTGCCACCCTGATCCCGGATCGCGGAGGCGCATTGCGCGTCGGCGAGCAGCCATGTCGGGGGTGACGGCAGGGTCGTGGGCGGCGACAGGTTGCGGGTGGAGTTGGAATAGCGAATCGGCGCCCAGACCATCCAGCCGTGATCCTGGATCTCCTTGGCGGTCTCCGGATTGCGGTAGTCCGTATGGGCCAGGAAGCCGCCGAAGCGCTCCTCCGGGTAGTCGTTGAACACCGGGAACAGGATGTCGCCCTTGTACGAGACGACGATCGGCCGCTCGTTGGAGACGAACTCGGCGCCGAGCGAGATGGCGAACAGCACCGTGAACACGATCAGCGACCAATATCCGCGCCGGTTGCGCTTGAAATTGTCGATACGACGGCGGTTGATCGGCGTCAGCTTGAGCCAGCCGCGGCGGCCGGTGGGCGGCGCCAGAGCGGCAGCGCGCCCGGAATCGACGATCGCGTCCATCACACGCCCCGCGTCTCGAAGTCGATCCGGGGATCGATCCAGGTGTAGGTCAGGTCGGAGATCAGGTTCACCACGAGGCCGAGCAGCGCGAAGATGTAGAGGTTGGCGAAGACCACGGGATAATCACGGTTCATGATGGAATCGTAGCTGAGCAGGCCCAGGCCCGGCAGATTGAAGATCTCCTCGATCAGGATGGCGCCGGTGAAGAAGGCCGAAATGAAGGCGCCGGGGAAACCCGCCACCACGATCATCATGGCGTTGCGGAACACGTGGCCGTAGAGCACGCCGCCGGCACTCAGGCCCTTCATGCGGGCCGTCTGCACGTATTGCTTCTTGATCTCGTCGAGAAAGGAATTCTTGGTCAGAAACGTCGAGGTCGCGAAGGCCCCGACCGACATGGCGACGACCGGCAGCGTGATGTGCCACAGGTAGTCGGTGACCTTGTGGGGCCAGGAGAGCTCGGCCCAGTTCTCGCTCACGAGGCCGCGCAACGGAAAGATCTGGTAGAACGACCCGCCCGCGAACAGGATGATGAGCAGGATGGCGAAGAGGAAGCTCGGCACCGCATAGCCGACCGTGACGACGCCCGACGTCCACACGTCGAAGCGCGAGCCGTCTCGCACGGCCTTGGCGATGCCGAGCGGAATCGAGATCACGTAGGACAGCAGCGTCATCCACAAGCCGAGCGAGATCGACACCGGCAGGCGCTCGCCGATCAGCTGCAGCACCGGCACGTCGCGGTAATAGCTCTGGCCGAAGTCGAAACTGGCGTAGTTGCGGACCATCAGGGCGAAGCGTTCGTAGGCCGGCTTGTCGAAGCCGAACTGGTGCTCCAGCTCCTTCACGAACTTCGGGTCGAGCCCCTGTGCGCCGCGGTACTTCGAGCCCTCGCCGCCGAGGCCGCCCTGGGCCTGGGAGGCGGCCCCGACGTCGGAGCCGCCTCCGCCGAGCCTCGAGCCCGCGCTGTCGAGCCCCTGGAGCTGCGCGATGACGCGCTCCACGGGGCCGCCCGGCGCGAACTGCACGATGACGAAGGACACGAACAGAATGCCGAGCACGGTCGGCACCATGAACAGGAGGCGGCGCGCGATATAGGCCAGCATGGGCGCGTCAGCCGCGCTGCTTGAGTTGCTTCGCCTTGGCGTCGTCGTACCACCAGGTCGACAGCACGCCGGGTTCGAGCTTCGGCCGTCGCTTCGGCCAGCCGAACTCGTCCCAATAGGCCAGCCAATGGGCGGGGTTGTTCCACATCGGCACCCACCAATATCCGGAGCGGAGAACGCGGTCGAGGCTGCGGCAGACGGTCGTGAGTTCCGCCCGGCTCGTGGCGACGAGCGCCTTCTCGATCAGGGCGTCGACGACCGGGTCGGCCGTGCCGGTCAGGTTCTGCGAGCCCGGCGTATGAACCGCTTCGGACCCGAAGGTGACGCGCAGATCCTCGCCCGGCGTGGGATTGCCGCCGTGGCGCGACGTGACGACGTCGAAGTCGAAATCCTGCACGCGCGACTGGTATTGCGCGGCGTCGACCACCCGGAAGCTGGCGTCGATGCCGAGCAGTTGCAGGTTCTTGATGAAGGGCTGGGTGTGGCGCTCGAGCCCACCGCTGAAATCCAGGAACTCGATGCGGAAGGGCTCGCCGTTCGGCAGGACCAGGACGTTGCCGTCGCGCTTGCAGCCGGCCGCCTGGAGCAGCTTGAAGCCCTGGCTCAGCAACGCGCGGTCCTGGCCCGAGCCGTCCGACATTGGCGGCAGAATAGCCTCGCCGAAGACGGCGTCCGGCACCTTCCCCCGGAACGACTCCAGCAGCTTGAGCTCGTCCGGCCCCGGCATCCCCGAGGCCGCCATGGGCGAGTTCTGGAAATACGATATCGTCCGCCGATAGAGGCCGTACATGATGTTCTTGTCGACCCATTGAAAGTCGAACCCGAAGCCGAGCGCCTGGCGGATGCGCGGGTCCTTGAACTTGTCGCGCCGGGTGTTGAACCACCAGCCCTGCGCGCCGGATGGCGCCTCGTCGGGCACGACGTCGCGTCGCACGCGACCGTCCGATACGGCCGGGAAATCGTAGCCCTTCGCCCAGTTGATCGAGGTGAAGTCCTCGTGGAACGTGGTGGCGCCCGACTTGAACGCCTCGAAGCCGACCTGGCGCTCGCGGTAATATTCGTAGCGGATCTGATCGAAGTTCGCCTGGCCGCGGTTGATCGGCAGGTCCCTGGCCCACCAGTCCTTGACGCGCTCGAAGCTGATGGTGCGCCCCTGCTCGACGGCACCGACCCGATAGGCCGAGGAGCCGAGCGGCGGCTCGAGCGTGGTCTGGTCGAACGGGTGCGCCGTGTAGTAGGCCTTCGAGAAGATGGGCTGGCCCGCTACCGTCAGGTGTGTCTCGCGGGTGCGGGCCGGGTCGAGCTTCACTTCGAGCACGTCGTCGCCGAGCGCCACAGCGCTCACGAGGTGGCGCAGGCCGGTCCGCAGATTGGGGTGGCCCTTGGTCTTCAGGAGGTCGAGCGAGAAGGCGGCATCGGCGGCGGTGAGCCGCGAGCCGTCGTGGAACCGCGCCTCGGGCCGCAGCAGGAACCGGTAGGTGAGCCGATCGGCGGAGAAGCGGACGGACTTCGCCACGAGGCCATAGGCGGCATCGGGTTCGTCGAGCGTGCCGGTCATCAGCGTATCGAAGATGAGGCCCATGCCGGCCGCGCCATCGCCGCGCAGGATGTAGATGTTCAGCGTATCGAAGGTGGTGAAGTTCTGGTTGAGGCCGGCCGTCGTGGGTTCGAGCACGATGGTGCCGCCCTTGGGGGCGGCAGGGTCGGCATAGGGCAGATTGGCGAAATCGGCCGGCATCGCGAGTTCGCCGAAGGCCGACAATCCGTAGCTTTCCGTCTCGCCGCCGCTCAGGGGAGTGGGCCAGGCGGCAGGAGCCGTCGCGTCGGCGGCAATCCCCGGCCAGGACCGCAGGAGGCCGGCGGCAGCCGATGCGGTGCCAAAGGCCAGGGCCGAACGGCGGTTCAAGATCGGCATTGGAATCCCTGGGCTCCGGCTGCGGCGCCCGCGGAGCGCCCGGCATCGACACAGTGGCATTATGTCGATTTTTGGGGAGCCGCGCCAACGCTGCATCGGTCCGGGCCGGCTATGCCGACCGCGGCGCGCTCGCGATAGAACGCCAGGACGAAGACCCGGATCGCCGAGGACAGGTTGGCGCCGCCCCGATTGCGGTCGATCTCGGCCACGAGCGCGGCAGCGGTCATGCCACGCGATGCCGCGATGTCGCGGAGCCCGGTCCAGAACGCGTCTTCGAGCGAGATGCTGGTGCGATGGGCCGCGACCGTGAGCGACCTCTTGGCCAAGGTCTGCTCGGCGATCGACGACATCGCCAGTGCCCCGCCCTCAACCACCCGGTTCCTCGCCGCGATCCGCGACCAAGTCTCGCCGGTGGCCATCGAGCCGGGCATCGTTCCGGGAGCGCTCGGTCTCGGCCACGAGGCGCTCCGTTTTGCTTCGGCCGAACAGGGCGCGGTTGCTGTCGGCCGCCACGGCCTTCACGGCGCGAAGCTGGGCCTTGCGGATCCGCCGGAGATTGACGACGTCGGCCATGGCACCCTCGAGAACCCGCGGCCTGCCCGTCAGGGCTTCTTCCTGAAGGCGTCGATCGAGACGACCTTGGTGCCGGCAGCCGGGTCGTCGTCCGGCTTGTCGGCCACCTTGGCCAGCACCGGTTTCGATTTCGGCGGCACGTCGCCGGTCTTGCTCGGCTTGTCGTCCTGCTTCGGCGCCACTTCATGGCCCAGTCGGGCCGGGACCTTGGTCTCGACCGTCGTCAGCGCGCGCTTGCCGGGCAGGCTCTTCGGGGCTTCCGACGGGACGGACTTCGCCGCGCCGTCGTCCGCGCCGGCCGTCTCCTTGGGGTCGAACTTGAGCCCGAAAGTGACGGACGGATCCTGGAACATCGTGATGGCCGCGAAGGGCACGAAGAGGCGCTCGGGGGCGTTATTGAACGACAGGCCCACCTCGAACCCCGCCTCCGTCACCGTCAAGCCCCAGAACTGATGCTGGAGAATGACCGTCATCTCGTCGGGATAGCGTTCCCTCATGCGGTTCGACAAACGCAGCCCGGGCGTGGCGGTCTTGAACGTGATGAAGAAATGGTGCTCGCCCTGAAGCCCGTTGCGGGCCACCTCGGTCAGAACCTGGCGCACGACCCCGCGCAGCGCGTCCTGAACGAGCAGGTCGTAACGGATCAGGTCGGCCATCGTGTTCCACCGGCTGCGCATGCGAGACAACAGGGCAGCCGCCGCCTCCGGGCTCCCGACCTCTGCCGGCCAGGCCTCGAGGCCCGCACCGAACCAGCCACGACGGGATAGGCCTTATGCAGCGGCGGCATCGCGGCGGTCCGCTCGAAAAACGGAACGATGGCCCCTGCCGCAGACGTTGCCGTCCCTCGGCACCCGGCCCATCATCACGTTTTCCGGTGCCCTGCCCCAACCCGACACATGATAATGGCGGGATCGGCTGAAGTCCAGGGTTGGCGCCGTGGGCGGACCTTGCGCGACCGGCGCTGTGGGCCTACCTTATCGATGTCGCTTCGGCGACTATGGCGATAAATGGCATTCGGAATAAACCATACGGACCCCGGGGCGGTACCGGGCGGGTCCACCCGAGCGCGTGATTGGGCAACGCGCTTCGGTGGGCCCGAAATAGGATTGACGTGGGTGTAAAGGGATTGCTTTTGCTCGGCATTGTACCGCCGTTATCGGGCTAAACCTATAGTTGCCAATGACAACTATGCTCCGGTGGCCGTCGCTGCGTAATGCGGTGAAGGTACTGGGAAATAAGCCCTAGGGGGTAGCACTTCTAGGCGGGGTTCGGAGGCACCTGGCAACAGAAGCCTCCACTTTCGCTGCCTCCATGTCGATCATGGGAGTGCGTCGCGTTTCCTAAGCCGTGCTCCCGAGTCGGCCAGGGACTCTCAGCCCCGTTAACACCGCGTTCGGCAATTTCTGGGAGCCTTCCCGGCATTCTCTGGGAAGCACGATGTCGGGCAAGCTGGTCGACACAGCCATATGGTCGCTGATCGCGATCGCGGCATCCGGGACTGCCGTTTGTATGTCGGCGGCCGGTCTGACGTTCGACTGGACGAGCGCGGCGCTTCCGGTTCTGGCCTGCCTGGGGCTGTCGGCGCTGGCATCCTTCTATTGCCACCGCCGACCCGACGCGCGCATCGCCGTAACACTCACGGGCATGGCCCAACTCATTGCCTTTTCGATGGTTGGAGCGACGCTGTCCTATGCTGTCGCCAGCATCGGCCGACCGCTCTGGGACGACACGCTGTACCGCTGGGACCAGGCGATCGGGCTCGACTGGCGGGCCTACCTCGCTTTCGTGGATGCTCGTCCCGCTCTCGGCCTCGTCTATACTTTGGCTTATCGCAGCATCGAAATCCAAATCATCGTGACCGTAACAGTGCTCGGGTTCGGCGGTGCAGCACGGCGGCTGCGCGCTTTCGTGCTCGCCTTCATCCTCGCGGGCATCACGGTCATCCTGATCTCATCGGCAATGCCTGCAATGGCGATGTACGTGCATCTCGGACTACGGCCGCGCGACTTCAGCCATCTCGCCCCGGCGGCCGCCTACGTCCACGTCGCAGACCTCAGCGGACTGCGCGACGGCACGCTTCGGGTGATCTCGCTCGCCCGAGCGGAAGGCATCATCACCTTTCCGAGCTTCCACGCGGCGCTCGGCGTCATCTTCGCCCTGGCACTCTGGCCCGTGCGCCTGCTCCGCTGGCCGGGTCTCGCCTTGAACCTGACCATGATCGCCGCGACGCCCATCGATGGGGGACATTATTTCGTGGACCTGATCGCCGGCGGCGCGCTCGGGGTGCTGGCGTTCGGCGTCGCGAGAGCGATCAGTCGACGGTCGATCGTCGAGATCCGGCCGCTCATCCCTGGCGCCATCGAAGGCGCCCGCGTCGGAGTCTGATCGGCTTTCGCCTGCTTGACCCCGTCGCGATACCCGCGTGTAGAAAGGCTTGCTGATTCCTGCGCCATCGCGCGGTCGTGCAGATAGGGCGAGCGCATGCAAGGCTACCTCGATCTCCTCGACGCCGTGCTGGCCCAGGGCACGGCCAAGCAGGACCGGACCGGGACCGGCACCTTGTCGGTGTTCGGGCCGCAATTGCGTTTCGACCTCGCCGAGGGTTTCCCCCTCGTCACGACCAAGAAGCTTCATCTCAAATCCATCGTGCACGAGTTGCTGTGGTTCCTCCGCGGCGACACCAACGTCGGCTATCTGAACCGGAACGGCGTCACGATCTGGGACGAATGGGCCGACCCCGACGGCGACCTCGGCCCGGTCTACGGCCGGCAGTGGCGTTCCTGGCAGGGCGCCGACGGTCGCACCCACGACCAGCTCGCCGACGTGCTCGGCGAACTGGCCCGCAATCCCGACAGCCGCCGCCTGATCGTCTCGGCCTGGAACGTGGGCGACCTCGACCGCATGAGGCTCGCGCCCTGCCACTGCCTGTTCCAGTTCTATACCGAACCGCTGCCCGGCGGCGCGCGTCGCCTGTCACTGCAGCTCTACCAGCGCTCGGCCGACCTGTTCCTCGGCGTGCCGTTCAACATCGCGTCCTACGCGCTGCTGCTCGCCATGGTGGCGCAGGTCACCGGTTTCGAACCCGGCACCTTCGTGCACACGATGGGCGACGCCCATCTCTACAGCAACCACCTCGAGGCTGCCCGGCTCCAGCTCGGCCGAACGCCCCGCGCCCTGCCCCGCTTGGCGCTGAACCCGGCGGTCGGCCGCCTGTTCGACTTCTCTTTCGACGATGTCGCCTTCGAGGGCTATGAACCCTGGCCCGCCATCAAGGGCACCGTCGCGGTTTGATGGGCCGGCCTCCCGGCCATGATCTTGCATCCGCGGCATGGACCACGCCGGCCCCGCAAGGCATCATCGGCATGGAGGTCCAGACCATGACGCTTCTCAGCAGCACCTATGGCAAGAGCCGCGTCCGCGTGATGCGGCTATGGGGCGAGGGCGACCGGCGCGAGGTGCGCGAACTCACGGTGCGGGCCATGCTGACCGGCGACATCGCCCGGGCCTATACGGCGGGTGACAATTCCACCTCGGTGTCGACCGACACGATCAAGAACGTCGTCAACATCGTGGCGCGCGAGAACCTGCGGGCCGGGCCGGAACACTTCTGCCGCGCCGTGGCGCGCCGCCTGCTCGACCGCTATCCCGGCATGGCGACCGCCACCGTGTCGGCCCGGGAAACTGGCTGGGACCGCCTGATGGTGGACGGCGCGCCCCATCCACATGCCTTCACGCTCGACGGCAACCGGCAAGGCACGGCCGAGGTCGTCATGGATCGCGCGGGCGACCGCGTGACGTCGGGGCTGTCGGGCTTCACATTCCTCAAGGGCACGGCCTCGGGGTGGGCCGGCTACGTCAAGGACCCTTATACGACCCTCCCCGAGACCGACGACCGCATCCTGGCCACCAGCATGGACGCGGCGTGGCGATGGTCCCGCGACCCCGCCGACTTCGCGGCCGCGAACGCCCGCGTGCTCGACGCGATGCTGCGCGTGTTCGCCTCGACCTACAGCCACAGCGCCCAGGACAGCCTGTACCGCATGGGGTCGGCCGCGCTGGAGCACGGGCCCGAAATCGAAACCATCAGCCTGGCCTGCCCGAACAAGCACTACCTGCCGGTGAACCTCGAAGCATTCGGGCTCGACAACGTGAACCGCGTGTTCACGGCGACCGACGAGCCCCACGGCCAGATCGAGTGTACCCTAGGACGGTGAGAGCGCTCGCGTCCTCGACGAGGGTAGGCCGAGCAGGGCCCGGAAGCGGCCGGAGATGCCCATCGTCTGCCGGCCAGCAAAGGCGTCACCTGCCCGCGTTCGTGCGGGCAACAGGACGCCCTGAGATTTAGTGCCCGCGGTGACGGGTGTGGTTCATGCGGACCTTCTCGGCCACGATCGTGTCGATGGCATGCATCATGGCGGGGGTCACTGTGTAGAGCTGGGGTTCCTTGCGGATCTCTATGGCGGAAGCCGGTGCGGACAGTCCCACCGCAGCCGACAACACTGTCAAAGCGACTGCAGCCATTGAACGTAGCATTGTAGAACCTCTCTAATCGTACACGCAGCTATCTAATACGAGGTGGCCAAGCGGGGCGGCATGGTTTCAATGCCGGGACAGCATGAAGGCTGCAGGAAACGCGCGGTGGGGACTTTAGGAGAGCCCGTCGAAACGGAGTCATTCACCCGCGGGAACGGCCCGGGCTGGGCTCGGTGATGAGGCAGCTGCCGCGCCGACCGGTGAGGTAGGCCCAGATCCACTCCAGGATCACGGTGGCCCGGTTCCGCCCGCCCGCGAGGAACAGGATGTGGGCGGCGCCCCACAGCCACCAGGCCAGGGCACCGCGAACCCGCAAGGACCCGAACTCCGCGACGGCCGCCCGCCGTCCGATGGTGGCGAGGCTGCCGGCATGTCGATACCTGAACGGCTCGGGAGCCGGTCGACCCTTCAAGCGGGATCGGATGACCTTCGCCGCATAGGCGCCGCCCTGCTTGGCCGCGGGTGCGAGCCCCGGAACCGGAGCGCCCCTCCAGCCCGTCGATGCCGCAGTATCGCCGATCGCGAAGATCGCGGCATGCGGTGCCACCGAAAGGTCGGGCGCCACCACGATCCGGCCCGCGCGGTCGGTCGGCACCCCGAGCCAGGAGCCCGCTGGCGATGCCGCGACGCCCGCGGCCCACAGGATCGTCCGCGCCTCGATCCGCAGGCCGTCGACCGTGACGCCCGAGGCGTCGACATGCTGGACCTTTCCCCCGGTCCGGATCTCGACGCCCAAACGGGACAGTTCCGTCGTGGCATCGGCGGCGAGCGACTCCGAGAAGGTCGGCAGGATGCGCGGCCCGGATTGGACGACGATGACCCTGGCGGCCGCCGGATCGATTTCGCGGAACTCGCCCGACAGACCGTTCCGGGCGAGTTCCGCGATGGCACCGGCCAGTTCCACGCCGGTCGGCCCACCACCCACGATGACGAAGCTCATGAAGGCGGCCCGCTCGGCGGGATCGGGCGCGTTCTCGGCCCGCTCGAAGGCGATCAGCAGGCGATGGCGGATGTCGGTCGCGTCCTCGAGCCGCTTCAAGCCCGGCGCGTCGGGCGCCCAGTCGTCGCGGCCGAAGTAGCTGTGCTGCGACCCCGTCGCGAGGACGAGGTAGTCGTACGACAGTTGTCCGTGATCGAGAACCACCTCGGATGTCGCGGCGGAGACGTCCCGGACCTCGGCCAGCAGGACACGCAGGTTGTCTTGACCGCGGAACAGGCTGCGGATCGGCGTCGCGATATCGGCGGGCGACAATCCGGCGGTCGCGACCTGGTAGAGCAGCGGCTGGAACAGATGATAGTTCCTGCGGTCGACGAGCGTGACGCGGCAGGGTGCGCCCTTGAGGCCGCGCGCGGCCGTGACGCCGCCGAATCCGCCGCCGACGATCACGACATGGGGCAGACCTGCGAGCGGCGGGAGCATCCGGCCACCCAACGCCGTCACGGTTCCGGCGATCGAGCCGTCCAGGGCGAAGCGCCCGGCGCCGCGACACACCAGGATCGCGAGCAGCAGCGTCCAGTAGAGGCGGTCGTCGAACGTCATCCCGACATCGGCGACGGGGATCGCCAGCATCAGGACCAGCGCGCAGACGCGCGTTCCGAGGCCGACGGCCAGGAACGCCCCGAGCGCCAGGGACAGGCCTGCGGGCAGCGACGCGATCCTGTCCGGCACGGCGGCGAGCCACGGCGCCGCGGCATCCCTCGCCGGCGCCGCCCAGCCGAGGGACGCGCCCGCGCCGGCCAGTGGGGCAGTAGCCATCCACAGTCGAAGAGCGAGCCGGTACCATGGACCGACGCGCCGCTCGATCCAGCCGAACAGCGTCCGGAGCCGTGTTGCGCCCGGGATCGCGGTGGAGTCGAGCCCTCGGCTCAGCACGGCATCGACCGACACCGGTCCCGGTCCCAGCACCAGCAGCCAGCCGAGCAGCGCCGACCAGAACAGATGGATGTGGGAGGGTCCTGCTGGGCCGTGCAGGACCCAGACCTGGATCAGCAACGGGATCGTGGCGGCGCGGCACGAGAAGCCGAGCAGCAGCAGGATGGGGCACACCGTCTGGATCATGACGCCGAACGGCGACGCGACGAGGCCGTTGAAGCGCGACACCCAGGCGCCGTCTCCGGCCATTGCGGGCGGATCATGACTCATGATGGCGACGGCCGCGCTGGCGAGGAACACCTGAGCCAACCAGAACCGGATCATGAGATCCAGCCAGGGCGCGAGGGCGTAGCCGGTCGACCGGATGGCCCTTTCGGCCGTACGGGCCACCGCGACCATCAGGGCGACGGCCGGAACGCCCGTTGCCGATGCGGCAGGGACCCTCACGCCGTGCGGACCGTGCCGCCGAGGGCGCCCGCAATCGCCATCGCCATCGCCAGTGACCGGGCCGCGCCGTTCATCTCACCTTTGTCGAAGTCGCCTTCGATGCAGCCGAGTTGGTTTGTCACATGGGCGAGGCACACGACGGTGCGCCCGCAGGCTTGCGCGAAGGCGAGCAGGGAAGCCGCCTCCATCTCGACCGTGAGGATGCCCTGCCGGCGCCGCAGCGCAATGATGTCCGCGGTCTCGCGAAACGGGGCGTCGGTGGTCCAGGTCGATCCGCGGACGACGGGGTGATCGGCCCCGCGCAGCGCCGCGGCAGCCCTGGCGACGACCTGCGGCTCGGCCTCCACGAAGGGAGCGGCCGGCAGATAATGATGGCTGGTGCCCTCGTCGCGCAGCGCGCGATCGATCAGGACGTAAGCGGGCGCTTCGAGGTCCGGTGCGATCTGGCCCGCCGAGGCCACACTGACCAGGACCTCGCATCCCGACGCGAAGAGTTGTTCGGCCACGAGGACTGCGAAGGACCCTCCGACCGCACTGCCGACGATGCCGACCGGTCCCGACGTTTCCTCCCACTCCCACATCTCGGTGTGATAGCAGGCCCAGCGCTCGGATCGTTCGGCGCCGCGCGTCGCCTGGAGGAAACGGACGATGTCGCCGTCCGGGTCGAGCAGGCAGACCGGCGGCACGCGGCCGTCGTGCAGGCCCTTCTGGCGGCGGGCTGCCCGCAGCATGTTCTCGGGTCGGAACACCGACGGCGCATGGTGGTCGGCGCGCGCGAGCAAAGGCGAGGCGTCGGGCGGAATGTCGGAGTCTCTCGAGACGACAGCCATAGGCCCCATGATGGCCTACCGTCCCGCGCGGCGGCGGCGGGGTGGCGCGCGCGCAATCGCGCGACACCCGCAAGCCTTCGCGGTCGGGACGGCCACACAGGCTTCCAGGCGCTGCGGACCGGTCTCGGCATCGGTCAGGTTCATCCGGCTATAGGCCCGAGAACCAATTGTAGCCGCGATCTTCCCAATAGCCGCCGCCCGCGGTGTTGCTGACCTCGAGTCCGGTGATCCATTTGGGGTTCTTGAAGCCGAGCTTGGTCGCCGTGCGCAGGCGCAGCGGCGCGCCGAACGGATCGGCCAGTGCTTCGCGCGCATACCCGGTCGCGAGAATCGTCTGTGGGTGTAGCGCCGTCGGCATGTCGATGGACGACGTATAGCCGTCGGCACAGCGGAAGTTCACGTAGCGCGCCGTGATGTCGGCCTCGACCCGCTCCAGGAAGGTGCGGAAGTTCACGCCCGACCACTGGCCGATATAATCCCATCCCTCCACGCAGACGTGGCGAACGATCCATTCCTGCTGCGGCATGGCGGCAAACTGTTCGACCGTCCAGGGCCTCTTGTCGGCGACCAGCCCCGTGAGGTCCAGCCTCCAGGCGGCCTGGTCGACGGGTTTGACCTTGTCGATCGGGTAGTAGGCGTTGAAGCGCGGCGGCTTCAGGACCTCGGCTTCCGTATAGGTCGGCGCCAGCCTGTCGGGATCGAACAGCGTGGCCTGCACGCGGTCGTTCCAGCCCGACACCTGCTTGAGGACGCCGCGGACCTGCTCGTCGTTGGATATGTCGCAGCCGGTCAACATCGTCAGCGCGCCGAGGCTGACGGCGCCGCGCAACACACCGCGCCGGTCGATGGCGTGGATAAGCCGCGCATGCCGAGTGAGGATGGTCTGGTCGACCCCGCCGACGGGCCGAAACAGCGAGGAGCGGCGTCGTCGATCGTCCATCGTCACTCTCCCGGCACTGGGTGGAAGGGAGCGGGCCGGACCGCCGCCGGCACAATCGGGCCGCCCGTCACCATGGCCTTGAGGGTCCGGATCTCGATCAAGGAGAGGGAGACATGGACCACGAGAAAGGCCACGATCGCCAGCATCGCGAGGAAATGGACGAAGCGCGCGCCCTGGAAACCGCCGAGGAGCGCCGCGAGGACATGCAGTTGCACCGGCTTCCAAATCGCCAGCCCGGCCACGACGATCACGACCAGAGCCAGGATCACACCGACGTAGAGCACCTTCTGCACGGCATTATAGGCCGTGAGGTCGTCATGCGTGAGCTTGAAGCTCAGCGCATCCTTCGCGGTCTTCAACAGCTCCCGGAGGCTGATCGGCCACAGCATCCGACGGAAGCGCCCGGTGAACACGCCGTAGGTCAGGTAAGCAATGCCATTGACCATCAGGAGCCACATGAACGCGAAATGCCACAGCAACGCATTACCGAAGCCCGCATCGCCGTGGAGCCTGAACGTCAGTGCGGGCTCGCCCCCCAGGGTGAATGGGACCGGGAAGTTGATGAAGGAGAATATCGGGTCGTTGTCGTAGATGCGCCAGCCGCTGCCGATCATTATCAGCACGGCGACCGCATTGGCCCAGTGCATCAGCCGAACCGGCCAGGGGTGAAGCCGGCGCGCGCGAGGATGCAGGGTCGGGCTCCGGGCGTTGGCCATGTCGTGCACCGCTTTCGAGTCGACGACCGCCACACGCATGATAACGCGTCTCCTCTCCAATCGTAGCGCCTCCGCCGATGCCGGCTGGCTATGGAATCCATGTCAGCCGATTGTCGACCTCGGCGTTTCGTGTTTCGAACGCCATGGGACGGTGCCGCGTGCAATGATCGGACGTCGAACGCCCTCATGCCCCGTCGAGGACCCATGAACGGGCCGCGACCCCGGCCTCATGCCTTCGGGCGACGCACCAGCGGGATCTCCGACGCCGTGCCTCCACAGACCCTTTTCGAAAGCCGCCAAGCGGCAAGCCTGGTCGAGGCCCTGGCCCTGCACCGGAGCGGCCAGCTCGAGGCCGCGATCGCCGCCTGTCGCCGCGCGGCGACAGGCAGCCCCGGTCCGGCTGCTATGCGCCTCCTCGCTTTACTTCTATCGGAGAACGGGCAGGACGCCGAAGCGCTGCATGAGGTGCATCGCGCCATCGCGCGCGATGAAGCCTCGGCGCCGTCCCGCGCGGCGCTCGGCCGCATCCTGGCCAAAGCCGGGGACTGGGCGGGATCGGCCGAAGCCCACGGCGAGGCTGTCCGCCTCGACCCGAGCCTCGCCGCCTCGCATGACGGACGCGGGCGAGCACTTCTGACGCTCGGGCGCGTCCCCGAAGCTTGCCGGAGTCTCGATCGCGCCATGCGCCTGCGTCCGCCCGATCCATCCCTGCACCGCGCCTATGCGGCCGCTCTCCTGGCCGGCGGAGACGCGGGATTGGAGCGTGCCGCGAAAGCGGCCGCGGACTTCCCTCACGCCGGAGAGATCCAGCATGCCCATGGGCTGGCCCTGTTCGGCCGAGGGCTGTGGACGGAGGCCGCGCGGGCCTTCGCCGAAGCTGCAGCCAAGCTCCCCGATGACGCGGCCGTGCAGCATGACCTCGGGGCCGCGCTGCTGGAGGCCGGCCGCGGGCGCGAGGCCGCCTCGGCCTTTCGTCGGGCGCTGGGCATCGATCCCGACCGCGTGGCCTCCTGGCACAATCTCGGCAGCGCCGAGCAGGCCGGCGGCAACATGCCGGATGCCTTGACGGCCTATGCGCAAGCCTACCGGCGGGACCCCGGCTGCCTGCCGCGCCTGGCACAGGAATTGGCTGCGGGACCAAACGGGCGGGTCTACCTGCGCGCGGCCGGTCTAAGGCGCGACCTCGAGGAGCGTCCGGTATGATGGCGCAACCGCCACAAGCGTCCTCGCCGGTCCAACCCCACTGGACACCAGCCTTACCAGCCGTAGGATGCGGCATGAGCCCACTCGCGGACCGTTCACTGCCCTTGGTCGCCCGCATCGTGTTTGCGGTGCTGTTCGTCGCCATGGTCGGCGCTCTCGGCGGGGCGCTTGCCCTGCTCGCGCGGAACACCGAGCATCCGATGCGCGTGTTCATTATCGCTGGAATAGTGTGGTGTCTCACGAGAGCGCGAGCCATTTGGGAGAAGCGTCGCCACCTTTCGAAGTAAGGCGCCCACCCTCACCCCACCACATGCCACTGCCAGTAGCCAACGGATCCGGGCTCCTGCGCTTGCCGAGGGCAAGGCCGGCCAAGCGGCGCACCCGGTCCCTCATTGGAGACCCGGCGGTTATCCTCCCGCCACGAGGCTTCCTGAGCTAGCGGAGGAGGTAGGCGCCCGCGATAGGGTGGTGATGGCGGAGCGAGACCGCCTCCTCCGGCTTCATGCGGCACCCGCCCGTTGACGGGCCGAGACCCCCTACTCGGGAAGCGGGGCGCCCCTAGCGAGCGCGATCACGGAACCGGGTCCGGTAGACACCCGGCGTGGACAGCAGGTCCTGGCCGGTCCGGGCGAAGGCCACGACGGCGTCGGGATCCATCGTGCCGATGTCGAGCGCGGGCGACGTGCGCGGCAGCGGGATGCATTGCGCGATGGGGGTGCCCCTGGGCAGCGTGAGGGGCGTCTCGGGATCGAGCCAGCGCGCCGGGAACAGCAGGCCGACCTGGTGGAAGCGGTCGGCGTCGACGAAGCCGGTCAGGGTGCGGAACGGCAGGTCGTCGCGGTTCAGGGGATGGGTCGTGAGCAGCGACCAGCCTCGGGGCAGTTCGACGGTCCAGAAGGCCACGAACTTGACGAGGTTGTCGTCACCGAAGGGTGCCCCGGCGACCTGGGCGGCCGCGTTGAAGTTGATCGGCGCGCGCGGGTGGCCGGCGGCGCTCGGCTCCGGCAGGTCCCAGGCCCAGGAGAAGGCCCCGTCGGCATAGTGGACGTCGCAGGGCAGCAGCATGGTGAAGCCGAGCCGCATGGCGTCGATGAAGGGCGGGCATTGCTTCACGGTGCGGATGTCGCCGTCGTGCATGTCGGAGCGCGCGCGCATCGGCATGGCCTTGAGCCATCCCGGCAGCGCCTGCCGGGCCGGAACCGGGCGTGGCAAGTGTCCCTCCAGGGCCGGATCGCAGCGCAGGCGGACCGTCACGGCGCCCATGGTGGGGGCGGCGCCCTCCCCGGGCGTGCCGCCCGTCACGGCACGGCGCTCGCGGCCCGGCGAAGGGCGGTCCGCCACGCCGCCAGCATGGCGTCCCGTCGCTCGCCCGTGATGGCGGGGCGCCACGTCCGGTCCGGCCGGCACAGCGCCGCGATGTCGGACAACGACCCGATGGCGCCGGCCTGCAGCCAGCCGAGTCCGGCGACGCCGAGGGCCGTCGTCTCGGCCACGCCGGCCCGCGCCACGGGCGCGTCGACGACATCGGCGAGGCACTGCATCAGCCAGGCGTTCGCCGTCATGCCGCCGTCGACCTTGAGGCCGCCTGCCGCGGTGCCGTCGTGCCCCGCGACCCCGTCGCGCCCCATGGCGGCGATGAGGTCGAAGGTCTGGAACGCCACGGATTCGAGCGCCGCACGCACCACATGGGCGGCGCTCGACGCCCTCGACAGGCCGCAGATGAGGCCGCGCGCCTCGGGGTCCCAATGCGGCGCGCCGAGCCCCGTCAGGGCCGGCACCACGACGACACCCCCGTTGTCCTGGACGCTGTCGGCCAGGGCGGCGCTGTCGGCCGTGTCGCGCAACAGGCCGAGCCCGTCGCGCAGCCACTGCATGAGGGCGCCGGTGTTGAAGAGCGAGCCTTCGAGCGCGTAGGTGGTGCGGCCCGCGACCCGGTAGCCCACCGTGGTGAGCAGCCGGTTGCGGGAGCGGACGGGCGCGTCACCGGTATTGGCGATCATGAAGGCGCCGGTGCCGTAGGTGCATTTGAGGTCGCCGGGCGCGAAGCAGCCGTGCCCAACGAGGGCGGCCTGCTGGTCGCCCGCCATGGCCAGGATCGGCAGGGCGCGGCCCAGCACGCTGTCGTGGCTGGTGCCGAAATCGGCGGCGTTGTCGCGCACGTCCGGCAGCACGGCGGCCGGAACGCCGAAGATGCGCAGCAGTTCCGGGTCCCAGGCGCCGTCGTGGATGTTGAACAGCGCCGTGCGGGCCGCATTGGTGCTGTCGGTGGCGTGCACCCGGCCGCCGGTCAGGCGCCACAGCAGGAAGCTGTCGACCGTGCCGGCCGCGAGGTCGCCGCGCTCGGCCGCCCGGCGGGCATCCGCATGGTCGAGGATCCAGGCGATCTTGGTGGCTGAGAAATAGGGATCCACGATGAGGCCGCTGCGCGCCGAGACCTCCTCCTCGACGCCGTCGGCGTGCAGCGCGCGGCACAGGTCCGCGGTGCGGCGGTCCTGCCACACGATCGCATTGTGGACCGGCACGCCGGTCCGTCGGTCCCACACCACCGCAGTCTCGCGCTGGTTGGTGATGGCGATCCCGGCGACCGGACCGGGCGCTTCGGCCAGCACAGCGCGGCAGACCGCGACCGTGTCGGCCCAGATGGCCTCGGGGTCGTGCTCGACCCAGCCGTGCGCCGGGTAGATCTGCGCGAGCTCGCGCTGGGCGGTCGCGACCACTCCCAGGCGCTCGTCGAACAGGATGGCGCGGCTCGAGGTCGTGCCCTGGTCGATGGCCAGGATGGTGGCGGCGCCGCTCATGATGTCCGCGCGTCGGTCATGGGCCTTTCCTCCTGGTCACGGTGGCGCCGGTTTGCCGGCGGCTTAGCCCTTCTCCCGCAGGCGGGAGAAGGTGTCGACGCGAAGCGGCGACGGATGAGGGAAGTTGAAGCACCTCGGTCCCTCATCCGGCGACTTTCGCGGCTCCGCCGCGACGCGCCACCTTCTCCCGCAAGCGGGAGAAGGTGGCCCCCGCTCACCCCGCCTTGCCGGTGTTCCAGGTCTTGATCAGGTCGTTATAGGCGACCGTCTCGCCTTTCGGCTTCTCGTCGGTAAGCTTGGGCCAGGGCGCCTTGCCCTTCGAGGTCCAGTAGGACGCGTCCTGCGGCTTGTTGAGCTTGGGCGCGCAATTGTTCATCCCGGCGCGCTCCAGGCGGGCCAGCACCTTGTCCATGTCGGAGGCGAGGTTGTCCATGGCCTCCTGCGGGGTCTTCTCGCCGCTGACCGCCAGCGCCACGTTCTGCCAGAACAGCTGGGCGAGCTTCGGGTAGTCGGGTACATTGATGCCGGTCGGCGTCCAGGCCTTGCGGGCCGGGCTGCGGTAGAACTCGACCAGTCCGCCGACCTTCGGGGCGAGGTCCGTCATGGTCTGGCTCATGATGTCGCTCTGCCGGATCGGGGTCAGGCCCTTCAGGGTCTTCTTGAGCGAGGTCGACTTGCAGATGCAGAACTGCCCGTAGAGCCAGGCGGCCTTGCGGCGTTCCAGCGGCACGTAGTTCATCAGCGTCCAGGAGCCGACGTCCTGATAGCCGTTCTGCATGCCGGTCTTCCAGTAGGGTCCGTGCGGCGAGGGCGCCATGCGCCATTTCGGCGTGCCGTCGGCGTTGACGACGGGCAGCCCCGGCTGGCTCAGGGCCTTGGTGAATGCCGAGTACCAGAAGATCTGCTGCGCGATATGGCCCTGCCCCGGCACGGGTCCGGCCTCCGTGAAGGTCATGCCGGCGGCTTCCGGCGGCGCGTATTTCTTCAGCCAGTCGACATATTTGGTCAGCGCGAAGACCGCGGCGGCCGAGTTGGTGGCGCCGCCGCGCGTCACGCTGGCGCCCGCGGGGTGGCAATCCTCGGATCGTATGCCCCATTCGTCGACCGGCAATCCGTTGGGGAGACCGACGTCGGCCGCGCCCGCCATGGAGAGCCAGGCATCGGTGAAGCGCCAGCCGAGCGAGGGGTCCTTCTTGCCGTAATCCATGTGGCCGTAGACCCGGACGCCGTCGATCTCCTTCACGTCGTTGGTGAAGAACTCGGCGATGTCCTCGTAGGCGGACCAGTTCACCGGCACGCCGAGCGGGTAGCCGTATTTGGCGGCGAACTTGTCCCTGAGGTCGGCCCGCTCGAACCAATCGGCGCGGAACCAGTAGAGGTTGGCGAACTGCTGGTCGGGGATCTGGTACATCTTGCCGTCGGGCGCGGTCACGAAGTCCAAGCCGATGAAGTCGCTGACGTCGAGCGACGGCAGCGTCACGTCCTTGCCCTCGCCCTTCATGAAATCCGATAGCGGGGTCGTCACGCCATAGCGGAAATGCGTGCCGATATGGTCGCTGTCATTGTCGTACATGTCGTAGATGGGCTTGCCGGACTGCATCTCGGTCTGCAGTTTCTCGACGAGGTCGCCCTCCTTGATGTAGTCCGACGTCACCTTGATGCCGGTGATGTCGGTGAAGGCCTTGGTGAGGACCTGCGACTCGTAGACGTGGGTGTCCAGGATCTCGGTGCAGACGTGGATCTCCATGCCCTGGAAGGGCTTGGCGGCGTCGATGAAGAACTGCATCTCCTTCATCTGCTGCTCCTTCGACAGCGTCGAAGGCTGGAACTCGTTGTCGACCCACCTCTGCGCCGCCGCCCTCTGGGCGTCGGCCGACTGGGCGCCGGCCGGCAACGACGTCAGCGTCGCGGCAGCAGCGGTCGCCGCAGCGCCGACGACCGCCTGCCGCCGGTTGATGATCGGACCTGTCATGAGCATTCCTCCATCTCTCCGTATTGCTAGGGCCAGGACAGCCCGGAGAGGATGCTGCCCCGAATTTCCGAAACGATAGGGCGTCAGCCGAAGCGGCCGACGAGCCCCACCAGGATCACGGTCAGCCCCAGGGCCCACCATTGGTCGATGTCGGTCAGGCCGACCCAGGCCAGATTGAAAAAGGCGCCGAGCAGCAGGCCGATGAAGAGGCGGTCCCCGCGCGTGGTCACCAACGGCAGGGCGCCGCGCCGCGGCACGCCGGGGGAGGCGATCTCCCAGGCCGTCATGCCGGCCAGAAGCGCGGCGATGACCCCGAAGAAGATCGCGGTCGGCAAGGTCCAGGCCATCCAGCCCATGCGCCTCTCCTCAGACCCGGCCCAGGGCGAAGCCCTTGGCGATGTAGTTGCGGATGAACCAGATCACGATGGCGCCCGGCAGGATGGTGAGTACCCCGGCGGCCGCCAGGAGGCCGAAATCGAGTCCCGTAGCGCTCTCGGTGCGGGTCATGATGGCCACGATGGGCTTCGCGGCCGTCGAGGTGAGGGTCGTGGCCATCAAGAGTTCGACCCAGCTGAACATGAAGCAGAAAAAGGCCGTGACGCCGACCCCCGCCCGGATCAGCGGCAAGAAGATGAACAGGAAGAAGCGCGGGAAGCTGTAGCCGTCGAGCGCCGCCGTCTCGTCGATCTCGCGCGGGATCCCCGACATGAAGCCTTCCAGGATCCACACCGCCAGGGGCACGTTGAACAGGCAATGCGCCAGTGCTACCGCGAAGGGCGTGTCGAACAGCCCGACCTTCTGATAGAACTCATAGAACGGCAGCAGGAAGACCGCGGGCGGCGACATGCGGTTGGTCAGCAGCCAGAAGAAGACCTGCTTGTCGCCGAGGAACCTGTAGCGCGAGAAGGCGTAGGCAGCCGGCAGCGCCACCCCGACCAACAGCACGACGTTCATCGCCACGTATTCGAGCGAATGCACGTAGGTCATGTACCAGGTCGGGTCGCGGAAGATGTGCAGGTAGTTCTCGAAGGTCGGATGCGTGGGCACGACTTCGAGCCGCGTGAGGATGTCGGGCGTCAGGCGCAGCGACATGTTGACGAGCCAGTAGATCGGCAACATCAGGGCCGCGAAATAGACGACCGGCACGACGCGCCGCAGGGCGCCGCCGCGGAACGGCCTGGCCCGCCGCCGGGCCGTGGCGCGGGCCGGCAGGATGGCGGCCGACACGTCGAGTTGCTGGGTCATGCCGGCCCCTCCGCGCGGCCCTGAGCGTTCAGCACCGTGTAGAACAGCCAGCTGAACAGCAGGATGATGAGGAAGTAGATCAGCGAGAAGGCCGCGGCCGGCCCGACGTCGAACTGGCCGATGGCGAGCTTCGTCAGGAACTCGCTGAGGAAGGTGGTGGCGTCGCCCGGGCCGCCGCCCGTCAGCACGAAAGGCTCGGTGTAGATCACGAAGCTGTCCATGAAGCGCAGCAGCACCGCGATGGTGAGCACGCCGCGCAGCTTCGGCAGTTGCACGAAGCGGAACACCGACCAGGCCGAGGCACCGTCGACCGCCGCCGCCTGGTAGAAGGCGTCCGGGATCGAGCGCAGGCCGGCGTAGCACAGGAGCACCACCAGCGGCGTCCAGTGCCACACGTCGACCAGGAGCACCGTGGCCCAAGCGTCGCGCGGGTTCAGCGCGTAATTGTATCCGATGTGGAGGACGCTGTTCAGGAACCAGCCGCCGAGGCCGACGTCGGCCCGACCGAAGATCTGCCAGATGGTGCCGACGACGTTGAACGGGATCAGCAGCGGCAGGCCGAGCAGCACCAGGGCGGCCGAGCTCGCGATGCCCCTGGCCGGCATGAGCAGGGCGAGGCCGAGGCCGAGCGGGATCTCGATCAGCAGCACGCAACCCGAGAAGATGACCTGGCGCAGCAGCGCGCGCTGCAGTTCCGGATCGTGCAGCGTGTCGGAGAACCATTCGGTGCCGACGAAGACCCGGCGGTCGGGCCCCAGGATGTCCTGGACCGAGAAGTTCACCACCGTCATCAAGGGAATCACGGCGCTGAACGCCACGACCACCAGCACCGGCAGGATGAGGAGCCAGCCTTTCTGATTGATGGGCTTCATGGGCGGAAACCTCGCGCCAGCACAGTCGTCACGCCACCAGCCTCCCGTCGCTGTAGAGGCACATGCGGTTGCGGGGCAGCCAGGCCGTGGCGCGGCCGGCCGGCGGCAGGGCGCCCTCGGCCGGCGCCTTGACCGCGACCCTGTGGTCGCCGACCCGGCCGCGCACCAGCCGGTAGCCGCCGAGTTGCTCCGCCTCCTCGACCTCGAGCTCGAGCGGCGAGGCGCTGCCGGGGTCGCGGAAGGTGATGAATTCCGGGCGGATGCCGAGCGTGAGTTGACCCGAGGGGCTGCGCCGGAGCGCCGCCTCGGGAAGGCGGATCCGCTGGTCCGCCACCACGGCGTCGCCGTCCTCGACGCGGCACGGCATGAGGTTCATGCCGGGGCTCCCGATGAAATGCCCGACGAACACGTGATTCGGCAGCTCGAACAGATCCTGGGGGCTGCCCTCCTGAAGCACCTCGCCGTTGTCCATCACCACGACCTTGTCGGCGAAGGTCAGCGCCTCGGTCTGGTCGTGGGTGACGTAGATCATGGTCAGGCCGAGCTCGGCATGGATCTGCTTCAGCTTGCGGCGGAGCTGCCACTTCAGGGCCGGGTCGATCACGGTCAGCGGCTCGTCGAACAGGATGGCGGCCACGTCCTGGCGCACGAGGCCCCGGCCCATGGAGATGCGCTGCTTGGCGTCGGCCGTGAGGCCGGAGGCGCGGCGGCCGAGGTCGCCGGTGAGGTCCAGGATCTCGGCCACCTGGGCGACGCGGCGGCGGATCGTGGCGGCATCGAGACGCCGATTGCGCAACGGGAACGCCAGGTTGTCGTGCACCGTCATCGTGTCGTAGATGACCGGGAACTGAAAAACCTGGGCGATGTTGCGCTCGCGCGGCCCACGGTCCGTCACATCGATGCCGTCGAACAGCAGTTGTCCGCGGGACGGGCGCACGAGGCCCGACAGGATGTTGAGCAGCGTGCTCTTGCCCGAGCCCGACGGGCCAAGGAGCGCGTAGGCGCCGCCGTCGTCCCAGGTGAGGTCGAGCGGATGCAGCGCGTAGTCGCTGTCGGCGCGCGGGTCGGCCCGATAGCTGTGGGCGATGTCAAGCAGCCGTATCTGCGCCAAGCCGCACCTCCTCAGGATTCCTGTCGAAGCGCGGCGCGCGGGCCAACCGACCCGCGGCATCGTAGCCGTAGAGTGCAGCGGGATCGAAGCGGAGCACCATGGTGCTGCCGATCTCGACCGCGTGGACGCCCTCGCGCTGCAGCATTACGGGCGCGCCGCCGTAAGAGCCGTGAACCAGCGTCTCGGAGCCGTTGATCTCGGCCAGATCGACCACCACGGGCAGGTCCACGGCGCCGGGGAACGGCATGGCCTTCATCTCGGCCGCGTGCAGCCCGAACGTGTAGCTCCCGGCGGGCAGGCCCGAGAGGCCGGCCGGAGCCGGGAAGGCCGCGCCGCCCTCGATCCGCACGACGCCGTCCGCGATGGCGCCGGAGAGGAGGTTCATCGGCGGATCGCTGATCAGGCGCGCGATCTCCAGCGTCTCGGGACGCCGGTACACGTCGAGCGCAGGCCCTTCCTGCAGCAGCCGGCCTTCGCGCAGCACGATCGTACGGCCCCCCAGCATGAGGGCTTCCAGCGGCTCGGTCGTGGCATAGACCACGATGCGGTTCCCCTGCCGGAACAGGTCCTTCATCTCGGCGCGCAGATCCTCGCGCAGCTTGTAGTCGAGGTTGACGAGCGGCTCGTCGAGCAGGAGCAGGCGGCTGTCCGTCACCATGGCGCGGGCCAGGGCGGTGCGCTGCTGCTGGCCGCCGGACAGCTCCGCCGGCAGACGGCCGAGCAGCGGCGTCAGGCCGAGCCGTCCCGCCATGTCGCGCACGCGGGCCTCGATGGCATCGCGCCCGTGGCCGCCGCGCACCCGCAGCGGCGACGCGATATTGTCGAAGACCGTGAAGTTCGGGTAGTTGATGAACTGCTGGTAGACCATCGACGCGCTGCGCTTGCGGACGTCGAGGTCGGTCACGTCACGGCCGTCGTCGCGGATGCGCCCGCCGGTCGGCCGGTCGAGCCCGGCCATCAGGCGCATCAGCGACGTCTTGCCGGCCCGGATCGGCCCGAGCAACACGTTGATGGAGCCCGGCTCGAGCGCGAGGTCCAGCGGGAACAGGATGCGCTCGAGCCCGACGAGGCTCTCGACCTGGCGAAGTTCCAGGGTCATTCCGCCGCCCTCGCGTGCTGGCCGAGCACGGCGTCTAGCGCCGCGCCCGTGCCTTCGGGGACGTGAAGGCCGAGCTTCGAGCGGCGCCACAGGATGTCGTCGGCGGTCCGAGCCCATTCCTCGGCCACGAGGTAGTCGACTTCGCTCCGGGTGAGGCCGCCGCCGAAGTCCGGCCCGAGGTCGTCGAGGCTCGCGGCCTGCCCGAGGATCCGCTCGGCGCGGGTGCCGTAGGCGCGGGCGAGGCGCAGCGCCAGCGGCTCCGGCAGGAACGGGAAACGGCGGCGGAACCCGGCCAGGAATCGCTCGAAATCGGCGCCCGGCATGTCGCCGCCCGGCAGCGGCGCCGTTGCGGTCCAGGCCGGGCGCATCCCCGGCAGGGAGGGGCCGAGCTTCTCCAAGGCGTGCTCGGCGAGGCGCCGCGACGTGGTGATCTTGCCGCCGAAGACCGACAGCAGCGCCGGCCGGCCGGCGCCGGCGTCGAGATCGAGCACGTAGTCCCGCGTGACCGTGCGGGCTTCGGCGGCGGCGTCGTCGTAAAGCGGGCGGACGCCGCTATAGGACCACACCACGTCGGCCGGCGCCACGGTCCTGCGGAAATACTTATTGACGAGGTCGCAGAGGTAGCGGGTCTCGTCGGCACCGATGGCGACGCGCGACGGGTCGGCATCGAAGGGCACGTCCGTGGTGCCGACCAGCGTGTAGTCGCGCTCGTAGGGGATGGCGAAGACGATGCGGCGGTCGTCGTTCTGCAGGATGAAGGCTTCCGGTCCCTCGTAGAGGCGTGGCAGCACGATATGGCTGCCCTTGATCAGCCGCACCTGCTTGGCGCCGTTGAGGCCGATGGCCTGGTGGAGCAGCTGCGTCACCCACGGGCCCGCCGCGTTGACCAGCGCCTTGGCCCGCACGGTCTCGGGCCGCCCGTCGGAATGCACGATGTCGCAGGACCAGGCCTCGGCGTCGCGGGACGCGTGGACGAGACGCGTGCGGGTCAGGATGCGGGCGCCGTGCTCGGCCGCGTCGCGCGCATTGAGCACCACCAGCCGGGCGTCCTCGACCCAGCAGTCCGCATAGACGAAGGCGCGGCGCAGGCCCGGCTTCAGGGCGGCACCGGCCGGATGCCGGTCTAGGCGGATCGAACGGGTCCCCGGCAGGGTGCGGCGCGATGCCAGGTGGTCGTAGAGGAATAGCCCGAGGCGAACCAGCCAGGCCGGGCGCAGGCCGCCCGCGTGGGGCAGGATGAAGTCGAGCGGCCAGATGATGTGGGGCGCGGTGGCGAGCAGGCGCTCGCGTTCGATCAGCGCTTCGCGCACCAGGCGGAATTCATAGGTCTCGAGGTAGCGCAAGCCGCCATGGATGAGCTTGCTCGAAGCCGAGGACGTCGCGCCCCCGAGGTCGCCCTGTTCGCAGAGCGTGACGGCGAGGCCGCGGCCCGCGGCATCGCGCGCGATGCCGGCTCCGTTGATGCCCCCGCCGACCACGAGGAGGTCGACCGTCTGAGCGTGAGCCGCGGATGTCGCCAAGCTTCCCCCCGTGCGGCCGGGCCGCGTCCTCGTCGACGTTCTCGCCGTTCGTTATCGAACATGGAAGCTACAGGAGGAAATGGCGCGTTCGCAACAGCAAACTTCCATGCTGGACGACGAACCCGTCAATCCGCCCCGTTCGGTTCGGCCTTCGGGTCGTCCTTGGGGTCCTGCTCGGCGACATGGAGTTCGACGCCGACCTCGGTCATGACGCGCAGGATCGATTCGGGCGGGGCCTCGTCGGTGAACAGGGCATGCACGTCGGCAAGGCTGCCCATGCGGACCATGGCGGGGCGGCCGAACTTCGAGTGGTCGGCCGCGAGGAACACGCGGCGCGCGCTGGCCAGGATGGCCTGCGACACCCTCACCTCGCGGTAGTCGTAGTCGAGCAGTGTGCCGTCCCCATCGATGCCGCTGATGCCCACCACGGCAAAATCCACCCGGAACTGCCGGATGAGGTCGAGCGTCGCCTCGCCCACCACCCCGCCGTCCCCGTTGCGCACGAGGCCGCCCGCCAGGATGATCTCGCAGTCGTCGCCCTGCATCAGCACCGTGGCGACGTTGAGGTTGTTGGTGACGACGCGCAGGCCATGGTGCCCGACGAGCGCCCGGGCCACCTCCTCCGTGGTGGTGCCGATGTTGAGGATCAGGGAGGCCCCGTGCGGGATGTGGCGCGCCACCATGCGGGCGATGCGCCGCTTGGCTGCGTGCTGCAGCACCTGGCGGGCCGAATAACCGACGTTGCTGCCGCCCATCGGCGGGCCGGCACCGCCGTGGTAGCGGTTGACGCGTCCCTCGTCGTAGAGGGCGTTCACGTCCCGCCTGATCGTCTGAGGAGTGACGCCGAACCGCTCGGCCAGGCTTTCGACGCTCAGGAACCCGCGTTGCGCCACGAGATCGACGATCGATTCGCGCCGCTGCAGCGCCACGGAGACGGCTGAATTGTCGAGGCCCTTCAAGCGATCAGTCCCCCTGTCCCGGACCGTCGGCCCGGCTTCGCCACCTCGGCCGCGACCGTTATCGAACACCGGTCGTTTTTCGTTCGAACATCGTTCCAAGCGGATTCTCGCCGAATCCACTTGCGTCGAGGATGCGAAGCGGCCTCGACGCCGCTGTGAAAGCGCGAAAGCCATGGTGGCTTTCGCCACACAAGGCTGCTTAGGCTTCTACACCACGCCGCAGCGACTGACAGCGGGGAGACGCGGCCGCCATGATCACCTTGAATATCGCCACCCGAAGCCTGTTCCCGACGCCGGTGGCCGCCGTGGCGACGCCGGGGGCCGAGGCGCGGAACGCCGCGCTGAAGGACGTCATCCTCGAACGCCGGCGCCTCATGCCGTCGATGCGGGCCTCGAACTCCGGGGGATGGCATTCGGATCGGGACCTCCTCGCCTGGGGTGGGACGGCCGCGGCCGAGGTCATCGAGATGGCGCGCGCGGTCGCCAACCACATGACGCGCGACCGCTCCGGCGGCGAGGTGCGGCCCGCCTGGATCATCACGGCCTGGGCCAACGTCAACGGCCCCGGCAACAGCAACTTCTGCCATTACCATCCCGGATCGTTCTGGTCGGGAACCTATTACGTCGACACGGGGGGCGACACTCAGGAGCATGGCGGCGAGTTCGAGATGCTGGACCCGCGGGGCGCCGCTCCGGCGATGTTGGCCCCCACCCTGGCCTTCGCCGGAGAAGGCGGCGGGGCTGCCGGAGCGACCGAGAGCATCGAGCCGCGGGCAGGCTTGTTGTTTCTGTTCCCGTCATGGCTCCACCATCAGGTGAGAGCTTACAACGGGCAGGGAACGCGGATCTCCATCGCCTTCAACATGCGGATCTGAACGTCACGGCATCAACTGGCCGCCGTTGACCTCGATGATCTGCCCGGTGACGTAGCCCGACAGCGCTTCGGAGGCGAGGAACAGGTAGGCGCCGATGCAATGCTCCGGCGCGCCGACGAAGCCCATGGGGATCGTCTTGCGCTGCTGTTCGAGCTGGTCCGGACTCGTGTAGCGGTCGTGGAACGGCGTCGCGATCACGCCCGGCGCGACCGCGTTGACGCGGATGCGATCGCCGACGAATTCCTTGGCATGACCGCGCGTGATCGTGGAAACGAAGCCCTTGGCGGCGGCATAGAGGATCGCACCGTTTCCGCCGCCGTTGCGGGCCGCGATCGAGGTCGTGTTGATGATGAAGCCGCCCTGCCGCTTGAGCCAGGGGTGGGCCGCACGGGTCGCGGCCAGGACCGAACGCGCGTTGAGGTCCATGACGCGGCGGTAGTGTTCGTCGGTCATCTCGGCGGTCGGAACGCGCCCCAGCATGCCGCCGGCATTGTTGATCAGCCCGTCGAGCTGCCCGAAGCGCTCGGCGGCCTGCTCGACGACGCGCTCGGTCGCGCCGTCCTGCGACAGGTCGCCTTGCACCAACATGGCGGCGCCGCCCGCCGCCCCAATACTGTGGGCCAAGCTCGTGGCCTCGTCGCGGCTCGCGTTGTAGTGGATCGCCACCTTGGCGCCCTGCTGGGCAAAGGCGCGCGCCACCACGGCGCCGATGCCCGTCGACGCGCCGGTAATCAGCACGGCCTTGCCGGCGAGATCGGGAATCCTGACTGCCTCGGTCATGAACTGCGCTTCCATGGTGGCCCCCTCGCCGCCCCTGCGGCATCACGTTTCATCATAGCCCAAAATGCGTGCCGCGCGCTCGGTCGGCCCCTGACGGGGTGACGCGGGGGCGCGGATCCGAGCTCGCCGCCACGATCACTTCGGACCGGCGGAACGTCGATCATCGCCGGGCGCCGGCATCTCCTTCCGCCACGGCCGTCCGCGCCCCGCCGAGATAGGCGGCCCGGATGTCGTCGTTGGCCCATAACACTTCGGGCGCGCCACTGAGCACCAGCCGGCCGGTCTCCAGCACGTAGCCGCGATCCGCCACCGACAGGCCCATGCGGGCGTTCTGCTCGATGAGGAACACGGTGGTGCCGCGGCGGCGGACCTCGGCGATGATCTTGAACACCGCCTGCACGATGACGGGCGCCAGCCCGAGCGAGGGCTCGTCCAGCAGCAGCAGGCGCGGCTTCGCCATCAGGCCGCGGGCCAGGGCCACCATCTGGAGCTGGCCGCCCGAGAGCATCCAGCCGAGCGCGTCGACGAAGGGGCGGATGTCGGGGAAGAGGTCCAGCATGGCGTCGGCCTCGGCCCCGATCTGGCGCTTCGACAGGCCGCTGCGGTTCGAGGCGCCCAGCATGATGTTCTCGCGCACCGTCAGGCCGGGGAAGATGCGCCGCCCCTCGGGCACGTGGGCGATGCCGCGGCGCACGATCTCCTCGGGACCGAGGCCGCGCAGCGAGCGGCCCTCGAACAGGATCTCGCCCGCGGCCGGGCGCACCAGGGCCGAGATGGCTTTGAGCGTGGTGGACTTTCCGGCGCCGTTGGAGCCCAGCAGCGTCACGACCTCGCCGGCTTCGACCGACAGCGAGAGCCCGCGCACGGCCTCGATCTCGCCGTAGCGCACCGTCAGGTCCTGGAGTTCGAGCAGCGCCATCGCGGACCGTCAGGCCGGCGCCAGGTCGGACTGCAAGCCGGCGCCGCCAGCCAGACCGATGTCGGGCGACACCGCTTCCTCCCCCAGATAGGCCGCCACCACGGCGGGCTCGCGCAGCACCCCGGCAGCCTCGCCGTCGGCGATGCGGCGGCCGAAGTTCAGCACCGTGATGTGCTGGGCCACGTCGCGCACCAGCGTCATGTCGTGGTCGATGATCAGGATGGTCAGACCTTTCTGCCCCATGCGCCGCAGCAGCGCCGTCAGCGCGAGCTTCTCGCTGCCGTTGAGGCCCGCGGCGGGCTCGTCGAGCAGCAGCAGCGTCGGGTTGCCGGCGAGCGCCCGGGCGATCTCGATCAAGCGCTGGTGCCCGTAGGAAAAGCCCGCCACGGGCTCGTCGGCCCGGGCCTCGAGCCCGACGAAGGCGAGGGCCGCGCGCGCGCGCGCCTCCAGCACGGCCCGGCCCGGTCCGACGGCGTGGTTGCCGGGCCGTTCGGCCCCCACCACCACATTGTCGAGCGCGCTCATCGAGCGGAACAGGCGGATGTTCTGGAAGGTGCGGCCGAGCCCCGCGGCGGCCCGCTCGTGGGGTGCCAGCCGGGTGATGTCGCGACCGTCGAGGCGGATGCGCCCGGCCGTCGGGCGGTAGAGCCCGGACAGCATGTTCAGCGTCGTGGTCTTGCCCGAGCCGTTGGGGCCGATCAGGGCGTGGACGCCGCCGCGCTTCACCTCGAAGCCGATGTCGTCGACGGCTTTGAGGCCGCCGAAATGCTTCGACAGTCCCTCGACGGCCAGCGCCGGAGCCTCGGCGGCCTCGTCCTGCGACAGCGTCAGCTCGCCGGCCGCGGCGGGGCCGTGGGGTAGGCGCCGCACGCGTCCTATCTGCTGGGTCGCGAAGCCCCAGATGCCGGCCGGCATGAACACCACGATCAGGATCACGGCGACGCCGTAGATGGCGAGGTAGAGCCCCGGCACCTCCTTGAGGAATCGCAGCCATTCGGGCAACAGGACGAGGAGGGCCGTGCCGATCACGGCACCTACGGGCGAGCCGACGCCGCCGAGCAGCGCCATGGTCAGGAAGATGATGGATTCCGCGAAGGTGAACTGGTCCGGGCTCACATAGGCGAAGCCGCCCGCGAAGAGGCCGCCGCCGAGCCCCGCCAGCAGCGCGCCGATCGCAAAAGCCAGAACCTTGGTGCGGTAGACGTCGACTCCGACGACGCCGGCCGCGAGTTCGTTGTCGCGCACCGCCCGCATGGCCCGGCCGAGCCGCGTGTCGGGCATGCGCCAGACCGCGTAAGCCACCGCCCCCAGCACCACGAGGCAGAAGGCGAGGTAGCGCTGCCCGTCCGTGAAGGGAACGGGCCGGGCGATGTTGGGCACGCCGTCGGGTCCGTGCGTCACCGGGATCCAGTTGACCAGGACGAGTGTCAGGATCTGCTGGAAGCTGATCGTCACCATGGCGAGGTAATGGCCGCCGAGGCGCAGCGTCGAGGCGCCGAGCAACCCGCCCAGCACCAGCGCGGCCGCGAGGCCGCCCGCGAGGCAGAGCCAGAAGCTCAAGCCCAGCGCCGTGGTTCCGAGCCCCACCGCATAGGCCCCGATGCCGAAGAACGCGGCCTGGGCGAGGTTGATCTGGCCGCAGAGCCCCAGCACCACCGTGAGGCCGACGACCGCGATCGCATAGGTGGTGGCCTGCATCAGGATGTTGAGCAGGTAGCCGCTGAGCGGCACCGAGGCGGCCAGCGCGGCCCCCGCCAGCACCAGCACCGCGTAGCCGAGCGCGCCGAGCGACAGGCCGGGCCGGACCTCGCCGGACTGCGCCACGGACATCAGGCTTTCTCCGCGACGCGTTCGCCGAACAACCCTTGCGGCCGCACGATCAGGAACACCACGAGGACGATGAAGCCGAAGGCGTCCTTGTAGGGCACCGAAATATAGGCGGCCCCGAAGGTCTCGATGACGCCGAGCGCGAGGCCGCCCACGATGGCGCCCGCGACGTCGCCGAAGCCGCCGATGATGGTGGCGGCGAAAGCCTTCAGCGCGATGCTGGCCCCCATCTGGATCGACACGAACAGCACGGGCGCTACCAGGATGCCGGCGATGCCGCCGAGAACGGCGCTGTACACGAAAGTCAGCATGATCATGCGGCCGACCGGGATGCCGAGCAGCGAGGCCGTCTCCTTGTCCTGCGAGGTGGCCTGCAGCTTCTTGCCGAGCAGCGTATGCTCGAAGAACCAGTACTGGAACGCCACCAGCACGGCCGTGACCGCGATGATGAGCAGGTATTGGCTGTCGAGGAACACGCCGCCGATCTGGATCCCCTGCGTCTCGAACCAGCCCGGCAGCACCTGCGGCTGCGGCCCGTAGAGCGCCAACGTCGTGTTGGCCAGGAAGATCGAGGCCCCGATGGTCGAGATGATGACGGGCAGATAGCTGCGATGTCGCAGCGGGTAGTAGACGCCGAGGTTGAACAGCGCGCCCAGCAGCGCCATTCCGCCGAGCGCCACCAGGAAGGAGAGCCAGTAGGGCCAGCCGAGGTCGACCGCGAACACCACCATCAGGAAAGCCGCCACCATGGAGAACTCGCCTTGCGCGAAGTTCACGACATTGGTGGCCCGGAAGATCAGCACGAAGCCCAGCGCCACGAGCGCGTAGACGGCGCCGATGCCGATGCCGGTGAAGAGGAGCTGGAGGACGAGATCCACGATTGTGCGGTCCCGGCCGTCAGTCCTGGAAGTCGACGCGCTTGGTGAAGGACGTCTTGCCCTTCTCGTTCTGCACGACGTTGTAGCCGTGCAACCCGTCGCCGTTGGCGTCGAAGTCGTAGGTGCCCTCGGCCCCCGCGACCCCCTTCACGGCCAGGATGGCGGTGCGGATCGCGCCCGGATCGGTCTTGCCGGCCGCGTTGATGGCCTTGGCCAGCACCGTGACGGCGTCGTAGGTCCAGGACGACTGGTTGTCGGGCTCGAGCTTGTAGGTGTCCCGGTAGAGCTTGCCGAAAGCACGGGCGGCGTCGCTCGACTCCTCGGCATAGTCGGCGACCCCGTAGGTGCCGTAGAGCGCCGGGCCGGCGAGCTTCAGCGCCGTGACGTTGGTGATCGACGGCGAGCCGACCCAGGGGATCGTGACGCCGAGCTGGCGCAGTTGCCGGGCGAAGATGCCGAGGTCGTTCTCGAAGGTGAAATAGGAGCCGATCACGTCGGCGCCGGACTGCCGGATGGCCAGCACCACGGGGGTGAAGTCCTGGCTCTGGTTGGTGTAGCCCTGGTCGAGGGCGATGGTTGCACCACTCTTTCCCAGAGCCTCGGTCAGCGCCTTGCCGCCGCTGGTGCCGAAGGCGTCGGTGGAATGGACCACGGCCCATTTCTTCTTGCCGAGCGGGCCGATGCCGAAATCCGCGATCACGCGGGCCGAATAGCTGTCGTTCGGGCGGAACCGGAACAACCACGGGTTATTCATGTGGGTCAGCACCGGATCGGTGCCGCCGAAGCAGACGGGCTTCGCGGTTTTCAGGATGTCGGGCGCCATGGCGTGGTTCTGGGTCGAGCGGATCGACCCCAGGAACGCCACGATGTCGGGCTGGCTCGCCAGCTTCGAGAAGGCCAGCACGGCGCCCGGATTGGTGGTCTGGTCGTCCTCGGTGACGAGTTCCATCGGCCTGCCCAGCACGCCGCCGGCCTTGTTGACCGCGTCGAGTGCGAGCTTGGCGCCGTCGAGCGCGAAACGCCCCGCGTCCGCCCCCGGCCCCGTCACGGGCAGCACCATGCCGACCCGCAGGGTCGGGCCGTCCACGGCCGAAGCCATCCGCGGCACGACCTGGCTCGCCGCCGCCCCGGCCAAGCCGCCGAGCACGCTCCTTCGCGTCATCCTCATGCCGGACCCCTCCCCCGATTCGCCGGTATCGATCCGGCCCCGCGCCGATTGGACATCGGCGGCGAAGCGATGTCCAGGGGGATTCCGCGGAATGGGGGGTGGTGGGCGAGATGGGGGGATTGCGGGAGTTCGCTCGGGCGATCCGAACTTGTGCAGTGCGCGAGAAGCGGAAATCGGTCGGGTGCCTGAGAGCGGACTCTCAGCTTTGTTCATCGAGTACGATCAGCGGATGCGAGGCTTCATCCGAGACTAGCCATTCGCTACCATGCCGAATGGACACCTCTGGAAATCGCTGATGGTTCAAACCAGCTACAACCCCGTCCTCGTGGCCCTGTCGATCGCCATCGCGATCTTCGCGGCCTACACCGCATTGGACTTAGGGAACCGCGTCCGGGACGCGGCGCCAGCACTCCGCTGGTCGTGGGTGGCCGGAGCTTCCCTGGCCATGGGCGGCGGGATCTGGTCGATGCACTTCGTCGGCATGCTCGCCTTCGACGTGGCGATGCCCGTGACATACGGGGTGGGACTCACGGTCGTTTCTTTCCTGATCGCGGTCGGTGCGACCGGAGCAGCTTTCGCGTGGGTCAGTCGTCGGGATGCGCGTCCTCGGGACGTGCTTGTGAGCGGGCCCTCAATGGGCCTGGGTGTCGCGGCGATGCACTACACGGGTATGGCAGCAATGCGCATGCCAGGCAGCCTGATCTACAGCCTCCCCATCGTCGCGGGGTCGGTGCTTATAGCCGTCACCGCTGCGACGGCCGCCCTGTGGCTCACCTTCCGACAGAACGACGTCTGGCAGAAGCTGCTAGCGGCCGGCGTCATGGGATTAGCCGTGGCCGGCATGCACTACGTCGGTATGGCCGCCGCCACATTCAGCGATGACCTGCACGGCACAATGCCGGATGTAGGGACGATGGCCGTGGGGCAGCAGAACCTCGCCCTCTACGTGGCGGGAACGACCTTCCTGATCCTGTTCCTGGCCATGCTCGCGTCGTCGTTGGATCAGCAGCGCACGCAAGTCGCCCTGCGGGCCAGCGAGGAACGCTTCCGCGCGGCCGCCGAGGCGGTCGGCGACGTTATTTGGACCAACGACGCCAGCGGCGAGATGCGGGGACGGCAACCTGACTGGTCGAAGTTCACCGGCCAGTCCCAGGCCGAGTACGAGGGATTTGGCTGGTCCAAGGCGATCCATCCCGAGGAGGTCGAGCCGACCATCGTCGCCTGGCACGAAGCCGTGGCCGGCCGCCATACCTTTCTCTTCGAGCACCGCGTTCGCCGCCATGACGGGGAGTATCGCCTCTTCTCTGTTCGCGCCGTCCCTTTGCTCGATGCGGACGGTGCCATCCGTGAATGGGTCGGAGTTCACGAAGACGTCACGGAACGCCGCGAGTTCGAGCAGACGCTCCAGCTCGCACGGGACGAGGCGTTGGAGGCCAACCTCGCCAAGAGTACCTTCCTGGCTAACATGAGCCACGAACTGCGGACCCCGCTGTCAGCCATCATCGGCTACAGCGAGATGATGGCCGAGGAGATCGCCGATGGTTGCGAGTCAAAGGATCTGGCCGCCGACATGCGAAAGGTCGAGAGTAACGCCCGTCATCTGCTCGGCCTGATCAACGACGTGCTCGACCTCAGCAAGGTCGAGAGCGGCAAGATGGACGTTTACGCCGAGACGTTCGAAATCGAACCGGTGGTGCGGGAACTAGCGACCACGGTGCACAGCCTGATCGCCAACAAGGGCAACCGGCTCGACCTCCAGCTTAGCCCAGGCCTAGGCGAAATGAACTCTGACCTGACGAAGGTCAAGCAGGTGCTGCTCAACCTGCTCAGCAACGCCGCGAAGTTCACGAATGGCGGCACGATCACGCTCACGGTTTCGCGCGAGGATCGGCCCCAAGGCGGCCTTGTGAAGTTCCGCGTCTCGGACACGGGGATCGGAATGACCGAGGAGCAACTCGCCAAGCTGTTCCAACGTTTTCAGCAGGCGGACGCCTCAACGACCCGGCGGTTCGGCGGCACGGGCTTGGGGCTGTCCCTGACCAAGGCTTTCGCTGACCTGCTCGGTGGTGCCATGACGGTCGAGAGCGTGCCGAGCCAGGGCAGTAGCTTCACTTTCGACCTCCCCTCGACCTTCTCTCCGCCGATGGCTCACAATCCCGACAATGCGGGTGAGTTCCAGGACGACGATGGCGACCTCGTCCTGGTCATCGACGACGATGCGGATCAGCGTGCGCTGATGACGCGCTTCCTCAATCGCGAAGGCTTTCGCGCCCGTACCGCCGCGGACGGCGAGACCGGACTGACGATGGCCCGTGACTTGAGGCCTCGCGCGATCCTCCTCGACGTGATGATGCCGGGCGTGGATGGATGGTCGGTGTTGAGCGCCCTCAAGGAAGACAAGGAGCTCGCCGGCATCCCCGTCGTCATGGTGACCTTCGTCGAGCAGCGAGCCCTGGCCGCCTCGCTCGGGGCAGCCGACTATGTGCTCAAGCCCGTCCGGTGGGACCGGTTCAAAGCCGTCATGGACCGCTTTCGACCCCCCGCGACCGACGTGCTGATCGTCGACGATGACGTCGACACCAGGGCCCGCATTCGCGTCAGCCTTGAGCGAGACGGATGGACGGTGGCGGAGGCCGAGCACGGGCTCGACGCCCTAGCGCAATTGGAGTCACACACGCCGGGCATGGTGCTACTGGACCTCACGATGCCTGTGATGGACGGCTTCGAGTTCCTGAAGCGCATGCGGGGGAGGTCGGAATGCTCCGATATCCCGGTGATCGTCCTCACGGCGCTCGACCTCTCCCGCGAGGATCGACGCCGACTCCAGGGGGCCAGTCAGATCCTCAACAAGGGCGATGTCAGCATGCGCTCGTTGGCCGAGCGCCTTCATGGCTTCGCCGGAATCGGGGGAGCCGCCCGCTACGCTCGCTCGGCCAACACACACGAGGGAACCCCATGCTGATCGCCGCCCCGCGCCTCCAGGCCTTCGTCCGGGACGTGTTCCTGCGCGAGGGCTGTTCCGAGGCCGAAGCCACGCGGATCGGGCGCTATCTCGTGGCCGCCAACCTCGCGGGCCACGACAGCCACGGAGTGATCCGGGTGCCGCGCTACCTCGGCTGGCTGCGGGACGGGACCGTCAAGGCCGACCGGGCGCCCGAGCTCGTGAGCGACAGCGGCAGCTTCGCGCTCGTCGACGCGCATTACGGGTTCGGCCAGACGGCCGGGCCCTTCGCGGTGGAGCTCGGCATCGCCAAGGCGGCGCAGCACGGGGTCGCGATCGTGGCGCTACGCCATGCCGGCCATCTCGGGCGCATCGGCGAATGGGCCGAGCAGGCGGCCGAGGCCGGTCTCGTGTCGGTGCATTTCGTCAACGTGTCGGGCAGCCTGCTGGTGGCGCCGTTCGGGGCGGTCGAGCGACGCTTCTCGACGGCGCCCTTCGCGGCCGCGGTGCCGGTGGCGGGCGGGCCGCCGGTGGTGCTGGATTTCGCGACCTCGCTGGTCGCGGAAGGCAAGGTGCTGGTGGCGTCCCAGGGCGGCAAGCCCCTGCCTCCGGGCAGCCTCATCGCGCCCGACGGGCAGCTGAGCCAGGACCCCGCGACGCTCTACGGCCCGCTGCACGGATCGGGCGTGCGCGACCGGGGCCTCGGGGCGATCCGCGCCTTCGGCGAGCACAAGGGGTCGGGCCTCGCCCTGATGTGCGAACTGCTGGCCGGCGCCCTCACGGGCTCGGGCTGCGCCGGGCCGCCGCCGAAGCGCTTCTGCAACGGCATGCTGTCGATCTACATGACGCCGGCGCTGTTCGGCTCCGCGGACGGCTTCGCGGCCGAGACGCGGGCCTACCTCGATTTCGTCGCGTCGGCCCGTCCGGCCGATCCCGACGGCGCGACGCTGCTGCCCGGCGAGCCCGAACGCCTGTCGCGCGCGCGGTGCTTCGCGGAGGGCGTGCCGCTCACCGACGAGGTCTGGGCGGCGCTCCGCGAGGCGGGACTGCCGCACGGGATCGAGGCGGAGCGCTACCGTGCGGGCTCCGCGCCTGGCGGTTCATGACGGCGAGCATCGCCGCGAGCTTCCGCCCCCGTGGTCGAACGCTCAGCGCGGGGCGCGCTTGGCCAGGATACGCTGCAGGGTGCGGCGATGCATGTTGAGCCGGCGCGCCGTCTCCGAAACGTTGCGGCTGCAGAGTTCGTAGATGCGCTGGATGTGCTCCCACCGCACACGATCGGCCGACATGGGGTTTTCGGGCACTTCCGCCTTGTCGTGGCGGGTCGCCATCAGGGCGCCGTAGATCTCGTCGGCGTCGGCCGGCTTCGCCAGGTAGTCGAAGGCCCCGAGCTTCACCGCCGTGACGGCCGTGACGATGTTGCCGTAGCCGGTCAGGATGATGGCGCGGGCATCCGGCCGCCTGGCTTTCAGCTCGGACATGATATCGAGGCCGTTGCCGTCGGCGAGCCGCATGTCGATGATCGCATAGGCGGGCGCGCGATGCTCGATCGCGCTCAGGCCCTCGGCCACAGACTCGGCCGCTTCCACCTGGAAGCCGCGACTCTCCATGGCGCGCGAAAGGCGCGTCAGGAAGGGCTTGTCGTCATCGACGATCAACAGCGACCCGTCGCCGTGGAGGCGCTCCGATCCCGCACCGGACGTGCTTTGCAGGCTCATGCTTGATCCCTCACCGTGCCGCGACGGACCACCCTGCCGCAGCCTCCCAGGGGCGCGGACGACGTCCGGCTCGACCGCGTTCCACGCGACGCCACTCCGATGTCGTCCGGCCGTGTCCCGTTCTATGTAATGCGGAGATCAGAACAGAACAGGGGAGCGGCGGCTCACGCCCGTCCCGCCGCGCTTGGTGTCGCGTTCGAAGCTGGAGCGGGACCAGGAGACGGTGACGACCGCGCCGGTGTGCGGCGTGGATGCGTTGGACGTCGTGACGACCGCACCCGAGCGTTCTAGGAGGGTCTTGGCGATGAACAGGCCGAGGCCCAGCCCCGACCCCACTTCGGACTTGGCCCGGCGCCCCGACCCTCGGCTTGTCACATAGGGTTCGCCGAGCCGCGACACGATGTCGGCCGCGAAACCCGGTCCGTCGTCGTTGATCGTCACCGTGACCCAGTCGCGCGTCCAGCGGGCATCGATCTGCACGGCATGCCGGGCGAAATCCACCGCGTTCTCGACGAGGTTGCCGAGCCCGTAGAGAATGCCCGGATTGCGGGTGCAGAACGGCTCGGCGTCGGCGCCCTGCGGCGTGACCGTGACGGTGACGCCGAAATTGCGTTGCGGCCCGACCACATCCTCGAGCAGATGGCTGAGGCTCATCTCCTCGAGCGGCCCCGCCGCTTCGGTGCCGAGCGACGTCAACTTGGCCAGGATGGCGCGGCACCGTTTGGCCTCCTGATCGAGCAGCCGGATGTCGTCGGCGATCGTGCGGACCTCGATCGTGGCGCCCGCCTTGGCCAGGACGCCGAGCGTCTCCTTCAGCACCAGCGTGATGGTGGCGAGCGGCGTCCCGAGTTCGTGGGCGGCCGCGGCCGCGAGGCCGTCGAGCTGCGTCAGATGCTGCTCCCGCGCCAGCACGAGTTCGGTCGCGACCAGGGCGTCCGAGAGCTGCCGCGCCTCCTCGGCGACGCGCGACGCGTAGACGCCGATGAACCCGACGCCGAGCACCACGGCGCACCAGATGCCGACGCTGAACAGGAAGGGCAGACGCATCTCCTCGCCCGGATGCCATGGGAGGGGCAGATGCCAGCGCACCAGCAGGCTCGCCGCCACCACGGTCAGGCCACCCAGGAACAGGGTCCGCATCGGCGACAGCGAGGCCGCCGAGATCATCACCGGCGCCAGGAACAGCATGGAGAACGGGTTCTCGAGCCCGCCCGTCAGGAATAGCAGGGCCGACAGTTGCACGAGGTCGTAGCCGAGCAGCAGGGTCGCGGGGCGGTCCTCCAGGCGATGGGTCACGGGCAGCCCCAGCCGCAGCCCGATGTTGACGACGGCCGAAAGGCCGATCACGAGGAGGCACCAGCCGATGGGCAGCGGAAAGCCGAGGGCGTAGCGCGTGAACAGCACGGCCGTGGCCTGCCCGGTCAACGCCAGCCAGCGCAGGCGCGACAAGGTGTTGACCCGCAGCCGCCGGGCGGGTCTGCCGAGGTCGATGGCGGTCAGGTCGGGCATGAGGAACGCTGACTCCAGTGGCCGCCGCCCGCGGCCGCCGCAGCGGCGCTTATAGCCGGATCCGTCACGCCTCGGTGTGTCCGCGCGCTTTTGCCCACCGATGCCGACAGGCGTTTCGGTTCGGCACCCGGCGCCATCTCGTCTATAAGGCCGGCGATATGAATGCGATCCCAGCCCCACCGGCCCCCACCGCGGCATCTGGCACGCGCCCGTCTGCCGCGCGCCCGTCCACGACCCGGGCCTCGCGGCCCGCCATCGCGCTGCGCCAGCTGACGAAGGTCTACAACGGTGCAGCCGCGGTCGACGGCCTCACCCTGACGATCGAGCCGGGCTCGATCTGCGGGCTCCTCGGCGGCAACGGCGCCGGCAAGACCACCACGATCGGCATGATCATGGGGCTCATCCTTCCGACGTCCGGTCGGGCCGAGGTGCTGGGCGCCGACATGGCGACCGACCGCCATCGCGTGCTCGGCCGCATGAACTTCGAGAGCCCCTATGTCGACATGCCGCATCGGCTGACGGTCCGGCAGAACCTCGACATCTTCGCGCGCCTCTACGGCATTCCGGACCGCCACGCCCGCATGGCCGACCTCGGCCGACAACTGGCGCTGGACACGTTCCTCGATCGGCCGGCGGGCCGCCTGTCGGCCGGGCAGAAGACCAGGGTGGCGCTCGCCAAGGCGCTGCTCAACCGCCCCGAGGTGCTGCTCCTCGACGAGCCCACGGCCTCGCTCGACCCCGACACGGCCGACTGGGTCCGCACCATGATCGAGGACTATCGCCGCGACCGCGGTGCCACGATCCTGCTGGCCTCCCACAACATGGCCGAGGTCGAACGGCTCTGCGACCGCGTCGTCATGCTCAAGGCGGGACGCCTGGAAGCCGATGGCTCGCCCGCCGAACTGCTGCGCCGCTTCGACCGCAGGACGCTCGAGGACGTGTTCCTCGACGTGGCCCGCGGGGTCCCCACGGAAATGCCCGCTTCGAGGGGATCGGCTTTCAGTTCTGACACAGGCCCATGACGTGAAGCGGGCATTTCCGCGGGAGCCCTGGCACGGGCGACGGCCCCGCGCGATTGGAGAAGGAGACGGCCGCCTGATGATGTCCGAGCGTCTCGCCTTCTCGCCCGCCCGCGTCGCCGCCATGGTGACGCGCTATTCCTACCTGCTGCGCTCGTCCTGGCCGAGGCTGCTCGACCTGCTGTATTGGCCGACCGTGCAACTCGTCACCTGGGGCTTCATCCAGCGCTTCGTCGGCAGCGCGGCTGCGGCCGGCGGCAACACGGGCCGGCTCGCGGTCGGGGCCGGGACGCTCATCGGCGCCGTAATGCTGTGGGACGTGCTGTTCCGCGGGCAGCTCGGCTTCTCGCTGTCCTTCCTGGAGGAGATGCACTCGCGCAATGTCGGCAACCTGTTCATGAGTCCGCTGCGCCCGCTCGAATTCGTGGCGTCGCTGATCGTCATGAGCCTCATACGGCTCGCCATCGGGGTGGTGCCGGTCA
>JAABUY010000905.1_pt1 | contig 44911 bp, 42 predicted proteins | sample 5560271 | NCBI WGS metagenome assembly JAABUY01 (sample SAMN10711886, study PRJNA513374) | rock metagenome | isolation source: Antarctica rocks | place: Antarctica: Victoria Land, University Valley
TTATAGAAATAAGTGTTTAGTTGTGATTTTAACATCAAAATGCTGTTGTTTGAGCTTGATTTTGAAGAAGTTTCAAAAAAAAAGTTGCGTGAGTGCTGGAGCCAACTTTGTAGGATCCGCTGTACCTACGATGTAGTGTAAGAGTCCGACATCGTCTCTTGCGATTCTGGGAAAGGGTAGTCTCCATGGGGTTTGAAGCTAGGTCATGTACGGATAGAGGAGGCCAGATATGTAAATACGAATATGAACTCTGTGCGAGATATTTTCCATTGAAAGATGGATGGGCCACACCGCTTACCGCTACCGGACATGTAAAAGGTTGAAAACAAAGGTATGCAGTTTGTGCGTAACTGAACGGGTGCTGGTGCTGAGTAGATCTCATTCAACCCCGAGTTGTCCATAGGTTAGTGCCTTCAATCGCCACATAGGGCTTTTGATGGCTCGAAAGCCACGATGCCCTTTCGAATCAGCGGGCCTTGAGCGAAGGTGTCATCAAGTCATCCTGCTCAGTCCGGACAAGTCCACCAAGCAGTCCACTATCCAGCTAGCAGCTATCGGCTTTACTGAGCACGAATGCGGTCGTCCACGAGTGCAGCGTCGATCAGCCTCCAACAACTCGTGACGGTTGCATGGACAAGGTTTTTCAATCTCACGTCCACTGCAGAGCAAACACAGCCGTGCTCCGAGTATCCATCTATACACACATGTCCAAACCCCCCCAACTAAGTCGCCGAAGATGGACATTTTTATCCTCAAAGGAGCATAATCCCACAACGCCGTCCCAATGCTCACAGCCCCAGCTCCGTCAAGCCATGCCCACAAGCCACTATACGCCAATCCACTTCCTCCCTCCCTCTTCCCTCCTCACAAGATCCCATCATGTTCCCCCGGCAACCTCTTCACGCGCTTCTGCTCCCAGTCATCCAGATCCTTCGCTGCAAGTCTCTAAATTCCGCCCAAAGAGGAAACCCGTTAGCCAATGCACTCTCTCAACCTCCCGCCTAGAGTTTCCCAGCCCAAAATCCTCCCTTCCCCTCACCCTCCCTCCCCTCCCCCTCCTCATCCCAAACCCCCCTCCCCACACACCTCACCCCCGCCCCACCCCAACCGCACTCGAAACAAAGCAAACAGCGCAAACTCACATAATACTCCTCCCGCATATCGACCCGCCGCCGCTCACTCCCGATCCCCAACCGCTCCTCCTCGCTCATCTGGCGCACCTTGCGGTCGTGCTTCTCGTACCGGAGCGCCGTCGCCGGCGTCAGGAAGAAGGAGCCCGCCACCATGGTCAGCAGGAAGGGCAGCCCGAAGGCCGCGAACGGGTGCTTGGCCAGCGCCACGCGGTAGCGCGCCGCGAGCGTGTGCGAGGTGGATGAGGGGCGGAATTTTTTGGAGGGGAAGATTGGCATGGTTTTTGAAGAGGGGTAAGTGGAGGGGGGGGTTGTTCTTGTTTGTTGGGCGTGTAAGGGTAGGGGGGGTGGGAGTAGAAATGAAGGGTTTATGGTGGAGGGATTATGTAAGCGAGAGCGAGGTTGAAGGTCGGATGTGATATCAGCTGTTCGGCTCTGTGCCGGACAACTTGAAGAGCTGTACAATTTTATACTGGATTGACGGTGAATACTAAAAGCCGGATAGGTCCTCTAATCTCTAGCGAGCAGTTTCAACTACCAGCCAACTCCATATGACCTTCCAACACAGACGCCTCGCTATAATGCCAGATCCTATGTACCTGCTTAGTTCTTAAACAAGCTCAAAACATTCTACCATGCAATCCCCTTCCGCTCGTTTTGTACACCGTCTGCTGGACTGTTGCGTGATCAGAGGCAGGCATCACCATGGCATCCACCTCCTTGTAACCCGAGAAATAGAAGCCCATGATCACGACTAAATACGTCAAGACCAGTATACTGCCCTCTGTGCAGAGTTAGTGATTATTGCTCAAAGCATGGTCCTGAAAGACTCACTGAAATAATTGCTCTTCCCTTCTCCGTACATGTAGCTCAGAAGGAAGACGCATAGGATCACAGTGACCATATCGAACTCCGGGAATATAAGACTAACATATCTCAGTCAGCCGCTTTCCCGTGGAGTCTGGTGAAGTTACATACTTGAAGGTGTAGTCAATCATATCCGATGGGTCAATGAAGCGACCATGAACGGCGCTGAACAGCACAAGCGCTGGGATTTGTAACAGACAAACCTGCAGGGCGTAGGCGGATCCGATCTCCATCGAAAGGGCGATATTCCCATTCATGGCAAAAGATATGGCGTTCTAGGATTCCAATGTTAGTCAAGTCTTCAGCCCTAGATACGGAGGTCAATACCTACCAAGAACTCCGTGGTATTTGGCACTAGGGCGAAGAGCGTTATTCCCAAGAACTTTTCATCAATCTCTACACTCTCCAAGACAATGTCGACGGTGTTGACTAAAATCTCGGCAATGACAGCATAGAGCACTGTGGCACCCAAGAGGATGACGCAACTCTTCATCCTGCTCCAATTCGGAGCATCATGACCACCAGCATGTGACATTGTTTCGGCTGCAACGGCTTCATCATTGTCATCGTGGAACGTGCCCGTTCGGATTGGCGGTGGACGTATCGCATGATGAGCAGCGGTATGGGCGATTGCTGACGTTTTGCGTGGTGCCCCAGCAGCATCACGGGCCGCTACTGTGGCAGCCGTAGCAGCCATCTCCGCAACTTGATGGACTAGATGATTGTTGTCTTCATCCGACAGACCTGGGATTCGTACACTCTTTTGACTTCGATTATCTGCTGCCACACTGTCGCCGCCACTGCTTTTCGGGGGAACGAGGTATGGAGTCTGTCCTGTGCCATGAGTATGGTTGCTAGACACCGAATTAAAGCGCGAAGCATCTTGGCTCCGTGGACCCATCCCAACGTGCCTCAGGGACTGTCCTAGAATCCGTTTGTAAAGCTGAGAATCCCGAATCGAGACACGACCGACCGAGCCTTTTCCGCCACCTGTCTGTTGCCCCGCTGGCACTCCGCTATTACTCTGATGTCGTGAATCATGACCATTTGGTGCACTGTGGGCAGGTCCGCCTGGACCGAGTTTTTTCTCCTCAATTTCGGTATTCCAGATCACTGCCGCGTGAGTCCTTAAAGTGAACCACAAGCCAATGATATAGGAGAGAAACAAAAGAACAGCCGAAAACCAGCAATATGGTCTCACGGCTTCGATGAAGAAGCGATCATAGATAGCAGGAACTTGGGAGAAGGAACACCGTCGACAGTCCTTGTTATCTGGGTTGGTAACGGAGTCGTAGCAGGGTTTACAAGTAAACTCATGCTACTCCATGTGTCAGCCCATGGTATCAATTCGGTACTGGAGGACTGCGCTTACGCTTCCGTAGATCTGATAGAAAAGAGTCGGTCCAAATGCAGCTATGACTGCGAATAGCAGCATAGTCGAAGTTACCCCAGCGGACTTGACATTGAACCTTTGAGTCTTGCGCTTTAGAGCTCCAAAACACATCGATAGTCCAGGTAGAAATAGAACACCGGCGAAGATGCTCCCGATGATGCTTCCTTCTACGAGTTTAGCTTTGCCCTGGCTCAAGGCTACGCAGTATAGAAAGACCTCGACGAGTGTGGAGAAGAATGCGTTGATCGCCGCGCCGACTCCCATCGACGATTGGGCCGAGATCGAAGCTACGGCTTGACCAATGAAGTATGCCAGCGGAATGATGGAGAACAGGGCAAGCGCAAAAATAAAGCCAGGATGTGTCAGCCATATCTTCAGGTCAAGCGCAACACCGAGAACCCAGTAATCGAAAATGGCAAACAAGACGACAGCGATGAGGTTGATGAGAAAAATGTTCGTGCCGTCAATCGTGTATTTCCAGTACGTCAGACCAACTGCACGATAGGTGCATAACAAAATGGAAGACGAGGATGAGGACGGGCCACGAGAATAAGATCCGTCCGAATGGAACGATAGCGCCAATGGGTGACGCCGTAGGTGATAGAAGAGGAGCAAAGTTACTTTGCCCATGGGAATCCAGAAGACCATAAGCCAACATAAGGCAGAGACTAGAAGCAGCAATGGCGTGATGAAAAAGTAGAAGAAGACGAAGAACACGACACGTCCGACATTCCACTGCCCTCTGCCGAATAGTCTTCGCTTGCTTCCTGGGCCGTCTGTTTCATTGTGCCCACTTCTTCTACCTCTTCCTAATAGGCTGTCATTCTCGTGCATCGAATCCATGCTTTCTCTGCGTCTTCCGATCAGTGGGCGATTTTTCACAGGACCGAAGAACAAGCGCCCGTCTTCGAGATCACCATTCTGCCATTGTTCATACTCGCCAATACTCCGACCTTCTCCCTCGTCCTCCTCAACGTATGCCTCGTCTTGCTCTAGCTTCACGAATTGGCCAAAAGGATAGAAGAGGTACTTCGCAAGACCCCATAGAACTCTCCCATATTCCAAAGCCCCGGGAGTGAATGCCAGAATGAAGCAGACTACAGCACCAAGGGCTGCCGCCAAAGCTAACCACCATCCGAATATCAACGTCCATAAGAGATTGAACGTCCACAGCCAGTTGTTCACCCTTCCACCAGGGGAAGAGTGGATGTCCCCTTCGGCAGTCTTCTGCACAGACCTATCCTTTCTGTACAGTGCCGGCTTCCAGATGCGTATGCCGAAGGGATGGGTTTCATTGATAGCGTCTTGACGGTCCTTTAATGTGAAGCTTTCTGCATCACTAAGGTCTTCATCATCATCATCATCGTCATCCTCTACATCCTCATCGACCTGGATATTCCCTTCCTCCCCGGAGGGCTGAGCTAGATCTCCGTCCGCATTGCCACGACCCTCCACTTGCTGCGGCTGCCCCGCCTGCTCCGCTTGGTCTTCATCTTCATCTCGCGAATCCAACCTGGGCAAGATAGTGGGCTGAGCTGTCTGTCGCCGACGCAGAGTCGACGATTGCCTCCGGAGCGTGCCAAATCCTGAAGCAGCCCTTGCCAAATTTACCTTCCTTTGAACAAAGTCGGAGCTATATTCATCAGGATCATCGTCCACAGAAAATTCTTGACCTCTTTGAGGAGTCTGAAACTTCGATGATGCACGCCTTGTCATTCCAGGCTTTTTAATCTTCACCGTGCCGGTGTCTGGCGACTTGAGTTGCTGGCGGATCGAAGATTCTTCAGAGCCACGAACGCTCGGTCGGAATCGGTACTGAGTAGGTGTCTCATCCCCATCCAAAGGCTGTTCCACTTGTGCCGTTCGATAAGAAGTCATAGAGCCTGCACAGACGGTTAGATTGGAGGTAGTTTTACATTAGATAGTCGCGAGAATTTGCTACCATGAGTACCTCCAGATTGACTACCTGAACGAGATGGCCGAACAGCATTAGACGCACCTTCTTCTTCCCGTGTCACCGGCTCGAAGCGTGAGGAGGAATCTCTGGTATCTGTCGGAGATGCCGTGGTTGAACTGTCGTTATCTGGAGCTCTGTTAGAGCTATTGTCGGGAGCCATCTTTGATGACTCTGGTCAAAGCGACTAGGTGAAGGCCGATAGAGAACTGTAAGAAGATCCGAGGGGTCTGTGAACAAGAACAAGAATTGTCAGATCCGATGGACAGGAAGCGGAGTGTTAATCTGAAGCGTTTGGGTGGGAAAGGGCAACCTTAACAAATGCAGAGGTACACTGCACATATGGAGTGGTCTGCCTTGCTCATCACCCAAATTCTTCTGTATTTGTCTGCGTGATATACAAACCATGTGCTTCCGCTTCAAGATCCCTGTTGTTCACTTGCCTTATCTGAAACTAGGTCAAAACCAAATCTAGTTGTGGCGGTGCGTTGTGGCTACTCTCGCTTGCACTTTCTTTTGGTAAGCCAGACCAGGTACCTTCAGGTATATGTACCTACCTTATAAGGTAATCCTGCAAGAGCCAGACCTTGAATGATAGAGCGACCCTCAGCATCACCAAACACATCGACCAAACACTTTCCATAATATCTACGAGCAGCTGAGCTTGCCACTCCTCTCAATTTTCACCATGGCGCTTGATAGCTTTTTCCACAATAAGATCGAGAGCATGAAGCTCGAGATCATCCAAGGACAAGCAGTCTTGAGACGGTTAGAGGCGCAACGAAATGACTACAACTCAAGGGTACGGTTACTACGGGAAGAGTTGGGACTGTTACAGCAGCCAGGATCCTACGTCGGCGAGGTTGTCAAGGTGATGGGGACGAAGAAGGTTTTGGTCAAAGTACATCCGGAAGGCAAATATGGTGGGCATCAGCAACTCCATGCCCGAGACGGATGGGACGTCACTGACCACTCTCCTTACCTTAGTGGTGGACGTATCAGACAGTGTCGACCTATCCAAGCTCACCGTCGGCAAACGGGTGACCCTGCTCTCCGACTCCTACAAGCTCGAGAAAATGCTCCCATCATCCGTCGACCCCTTAGTATCCCTGATGATGGTCGAGAAAGTGCCCGACAGCACATACGACATGATCGGCGGCCTCGACCAGCAAATCAAAGAGATCAAAGAAGTCATCGAGCTGGGCCTGAAACACCCGGAGCTCTTCGAATCGCTCGGCATCGCCCAGCCCAAAGGCGTCCTCCTGTACGGCCCCCCGGGCACCGGCAAAACGTCTCTATCTCCCCCTTCTCGAGGTTGCCGTAACTCTCTAACTTCCCATTAGGCTACTCGCCCGCGCCGTCGCGCACCACACGGCCTGCAAGTTCATCCGCGTCTCCGGCTCCGAGCTGGTGCAGAAGTACATCGGCGAGGGCAGCCGCATGGTGCGCGAGCTGTTCGTCATGGCCCGCGAGCACGCCCCCAGCATCATCTTCATGGACGAGATCGACAGCATCGGCTCCTCGCGCGTCGAGGGCAGCAGCGGCGGCGACTCCGAGGTCCAGCGCACCATGCTCGAGCTGCTCAACCAGCTCGACGGCTTCGAACCCACCAAGAACATCAAGGTCGTCATGGCCACCAACCGTCTCGACATCCTCGACCCCGCTCTGCTCCGCCCGGGGAGGATAGACCGCAAAATCGAGTTTCCACCACCCACGTAAGATTCCCTCCCCCACATCCCCTTTTTACCGAGCTACGTCGCCAAAACCGTCCACCACGTACTAACGCCCGCCCTCGCCTCCCAGCGTCGAAGCCCGCGCCGATATCCTCCGCATCCACTCGCGCAGCATGAACCTGACACGCGGCATCAACCTGAAGAAAGTCGCCGAGAAGATGAACGGCTGTTCCGGCGCCGAGCTGAAGGGCGTCTGCACCGAAGCGGGCATGTACGCCCTGCGCGAGAGACGCGTGCACGTCACGCAGGAGGATTTCGACCTGGCCACGGCCAAGGTATTGAACAAGCATGACGACAAGGAAATCAGTCTGGGCAAGTTGTGGAAGTAGGGGTTGAATGGTACGGGCTGGTGGTGTGGAATGGGGCATGGATGTGTATGGGGTTGTGGAAGGTCATGGGTGTAATGTAGCGCGTGATAGATTTGATAGCGACCTGATGGTACACTTTCGAGGACCCCTATATTTCGCCCATCGCCGACGGGAGGACAAGTCATGTTATGGTCACTGCGAATCATGACGCAGATCGCCAATCCCACTTGCTACGAAAGGCTTGATTCTCCCACTTCTAATGTATAGAGAGTTCGTTAGGCTAACGCGATCCTTTCGACTCGAAATTTCGGTTCTGAAATATTCCTATCATATATATTCATCGCGGCAACGCTACAACATTGACATACACGTGAGCGGCGGCTAATGGCAACTTCTTTGCCTCCTCACATCCCCGCCTTCGCATCCAACCCCTCCGCAACCTCCTTACTCGGCTCAGTCTCCGCCATGTCCGCCTTGCTCCACTTACCCACGACCTCATCCACCTCCTTCCTATACGTCCTCTGACTCTGACACTGCTCCAGAAAGACCTTATACTTGACCTTCAGCAACGCCTTCTCATTCTCATCCTCGGTAGGATGGACTGCTTTCCCCGGCTTCGACATCCGATCCATGATATCCCACAACGGCTCCGTCTTGCCGTCCTTATCCGCCGAAGCGGCCTTGGCGCCCAGCATCGCCGCGCCGTGACACACGGCCGCGTCGACGTACTGGGGGATGAGGACGGGCATGTCGCAGGCCGAGGCCATGAGGGCCATCAGAATGTCGTTCTGGCACTGCGAGCCGGACATGAAGATGGAGTGGATGCGGTGGCCGGCCTTGTTCATCGTCTCGATGATCTGGTGCGTCTGCAGCGCGATGAACTCCATGGTGGCGTAGTAGTAGAGGGCCAGACCGTCGATGCTCTTGTCGCTGCTGAGGCCGATCACGGCGCCCGTCATGCGCGGGTCGGCGATGGGCGAGCGGTTGCCGAACAGGTCGCCGTAGAAGAAGATGTGTCGGCCCAGCCAGGAGATGCTGGGGGCTTTCGCTTTCTGGCACATGTCCTTGAGGCGTTCATTGAGGTAATCGTATATGTTCTTATTGGAGGATTGTGCGGCGGATGAGGCCTCTTGGGATGCAGGGTGTGTCTCGATGATGTGCTTGAGTAGTTCGCCGGTGGCGCTCTGGCCGCCTTCCGCCATCCAGTAATCCGGGATCAAGACGTCACGGTAGGGTCCCCAGACACCAGGGACGAAGACAGGTTCGGGTGACATGGCAAGGTGACAGGTAGAGGTACCAGCGACCGCTGCGAGCCTGGTAAACGCTTGAGAGATGTCATTCTGGGCCACGCCAGGGCTCAACGATTGGTTGCCAAGCGTGACTTTTGCCCCGACTGTACCGATCCACCCAGCATATGCGTCAATGACACCACTCCCGACAGCGACACCAGGCTTTAGACCTAGCTCGTTGGCGGCGTTTTCGCTGAGTGTTCCCACTAGCTCGCCAGCACTGAGGTATTGGCCGTTCTAAGGGTCGTTCTGTCAGATTTGCACGATCGAGACAGCAGCAAGAGACTCACTACCCCATTGACTCCGCCTAACCTCTTGAAATTGTCCTCTGTCAAATCCTCAAGACCTATATCCTTCAGGAAATCCGCTTGCCATCCCTTAACACTGCCGTCGACTCCAACGGGCACAAAGCTTTGCTTGCATACGGTGCTGCAGAAACTTCTGGTCTCGTTACCTGTGGCCATATGTGTCAATGCGTCCGTGAGATCGTAGAATTTGCACCGATCAAAAAGCTCCCTCGGCATGTGGTTCTTCAGCCACAGCACCTTGGGTATCTCCATCTCAATCGACATGGTTCCTCCAACATAGCGGAGTAGGTTGTGCTTGGTGGCGTTGATCTTCTCGGTTTCTTCGACCGGCCTGTGATCAAGCCAAAGGATGATATTTCGGTCATTGTCGAAGCTAGGGCCTGTCACTGAAACTGGCTTATCGGTGTCTTGGGCGAAGACGGCAAGAGAGCAAGTCGCGTCGAAGCCGATGCCACGGATGTAGGTAGGATCAACGTTGTTTTGTTGCAGAGCTCGCTGGACCGACGAGCAGATGCATCGCCAGATATCGTTTGTTGATTGCTCCTATGATTTACCACAATGAGTAGGGTTCTGCGGACCTTCAAGTTGGGAGCTGTAGTCGGATGGAACAAGGGCAGCTGCAGACACCGGGAACATACATAATACCCCTGCTCAGGCTGCCAAAGACCGATGTTCTCAGAGGCCAATCCAACAATTTCTCCCGTGCTGTTGATGATACATGCCCTTGCAGAGCCTGTCCCGACGTCTATACCAATGTAGTGGTCCATTGGGGATTTCGGTTCGAGGTGCGGGTCTGTTGACCTTTCCTGTGATGTTTGCGTAGCAGGTCGTCTCGACGGCATGGAGTCCATTTTGAATCACTACTTTGCAGATTTCGTCAAGCGTTACGTCGCGGACTTGATGCTTTGTGCCGTACTTTAAAATAGTCAAGTTATCCTTCGGTGAGGGGGGCGGTGCTAATTAGGTGTAGGGGTGTTTTGGTTGTGGGACTGCGACGACTGTTGTACAGGTCTGGCTGCAAGGTGATGGACGACGTTAGTCAAATTCTGGTATTCACTAAGGTATGCACACTTTATTGAGTACACGTTACTTTCATTATTGTGCCGTCAGTCAACTCCCTGGTGTATGTCTCGGCACTTTCCGTTGAAGCATCACGATGCTGTGTGGCCTGTGGTCGCAGCTCCCCACGTTATCAGTTACCAGTTATCCGCTTTGACCTTGTTGGTGGGGGTCTCCTGCCCCGCTGTCTCTCCCGCCTCCAATCAATCTCTATCTGCGCATAATCGTTGCCAATATATAAGGTAAGCCGGATGACTTTGGTCAGGTACGAAGTACCAGGTATTCACATGTCCATTGGACTTACCTTACGTCTTCATGGTCTAAGGTAAGTGGAGTTGCGAGGCCTTTCGGGTATACATTAATCCGGTGTAGACTCTATCCCTTACCTAAGGTAAACTACCTTATACCCTTACTGGTGAAAGTAAATATTCCGCAAGTCTCCAGCATCACCCAAGCCGCCAAAAACATTGATATTCGATTAAGTGCAAATTATTAGCTCTTGCTCATTTACCAAGGCACGGATTCATCATCGCACATTCGTACACCTATAGACAGCCGGCATTGAATTCTGTTTGCTAGAATGAGCTGACGAAAGTTACCTTCGATGAATGACATACGAAAAGCGGTAGTGAAGCGGCCTAACAGCTCTTCGAGCGAATCAGGATGACTTTTGCGCAGTGGACATCCTCCCAGCCCTTACCTTAGGCTGCTGTTTCCAAAGGGTTAATTGAACGTTCATATATCTACATCAATTTCATATATCTCCATAACTCAACTTCGATGGACCACCATGACGAAGCAGTGGCTGGTATTGCTGCTACGGTGCGGCAGTTGTACGACCGCAAAGAAGCATTCCGAATTTACCATGGCTCTACACACGGCACTCGCCAGTCATCGCTCCTGCAGACTGAGATAGTGGACATAAGCCATCTATCCCATGTTTTGAAGGTTGACCGCGAGAGGAATACTGCACTGGTCGAACCGAGTGTGCCAATGGACTACCTTCTGAGAGCAACATTGGAGCATGGCCTAATTCCGCCGGTAGTCATGGAGTTCCCTGGCATAACCGTTGGCGAAAGTTTCGCAGGCGCCGCCGGCGAGAGCAGCTCCTTCAAGCATGGACTTTTCGACCGTACCATCAACTGGATCGAGATTGTGCTCGCCAACGGCGACGTAGTCAATGCCTCGGACACTAAAGACCCTGAATTGTTCAGTGGGGCAGCGAGCTCGTTTGGGACGTTAGGCATTGCGACTCTTCTGGAGCTCAGGCTTGTTGAAGCCAGAACATACGTCGAACTGGTCTATTTTCCTGTTACCAGCGTGTCTCATGCTGTTGAGAAGATCAAAGAGGCGTCTTACGACCTTTCAAATGATTACATTGATGGGATTCTCTTTGCACGAAACCACGGCGTCATCATGACAGGCCGACTGACAGACCTACACAAGGACGGACCAAGGATTCAGCAGTTCAGCCAGCCCCGTGACCCATGGTTTTACCTTCATGCCAAAGCATCGTCAACTGGCTCTACTGCCACAACCACCGAAGTAATCCCACTGGAAGACTATCTTTTCCGCTACGACCGCGGGGCTTTCTGGACCGGTGCCCACGCCTTCAAGTACTTCATGGCCCCGTTCAATCGCGTCACACGCTGGGCCTTCGACTCATTCATGCACGCCCAATTCCTCTTTCGAGCAGGGCATGAAAGCGGGCATGGATCGCGGTACATTGTCCAGGAATTCGCTGTACCAGCTCCCACGGCGCAGAAATTTGTCGGGTATGTTGATGAGACCCTGGGTTCATATCCACTTTGGTTGTGTCCGCTGCGCCCGAAGGGTCAACTCCCGCTGCACCAACGCAACCCTTATAGCATACCAGGTGGCCCAATGGAGAAGATCCTCATCAACGTCCGCGTTTGGGGACCAGGGCCTAGCACGCATGACCTTCTCGTGAAAGTCAATCGCAAGCTTGAGCAGAGAGTTCGGCAGCTCTCAGGGACCAAGTGGCTGTCTGCTCTTACATATTACACGGAAGCTGAGTTCTGGGACATCTATGATCGCGACTGGTATGATGGGTTGCGTGCCAAATATTACGCCACGAATTTACCTACTGTACATGATATTGTGAGAGTCGATTTGCGTGCCCAAAGGAAAGCTATCAGCGGGATCTGGGCTATTTGGCCCCTCGGTGGAGTTTGGGGGGTTCTGCGAGCTGCACTTGGCAGTGACTTCTTTCGCACTCCAGACCCTCTCAGCCTCCGAGACTTCACTCCTTTCTTTGCGTTGGTGAGTATAATCTTCATATTCATCGCCATAGTATGGATGCAGAGAAAAGAGGGATTAGAGATGAAAATACAGCATACTTAATACAAAGGTCATTCTAAAGAACAATCTTAGAAACTGCTGCATAGACTTTTGACCAGGCTTAGACCGCTATGGCAGACCCCAAAGTACCTCAGTGTGGTTCTCAGTGAGGGAATTCCAGTAGGGTAGTCTGGAATATGTCGTTGACAAATGCAGATATCATGAGTTCACTTCCCCAGCTCTTCCCCAGACGTTCAATGACAACCCGGGGTCGGGTTTTCGTTTTGCCGTCCCGACCTCGTATTGTCGATCCTTACCGGGACTTCAATCAAACCGCGCAGAGACACTGGATGCGAGATGCAGCGATTCCTCTTACTTCTTGCTTTCCTCCTCGGCGCTTCCCTTGCGCTCTCCAAGCCAGAGGATCCAGGCAGCCTCCGCCGCAAGACAGTGTACGCCCGTCGGCTCTCCTCGACTCCCAGCAGACTCGCCGAAATAGAATACAGCCCTGTGGGAGACCACGCACGCATCCTCAGTTATACACCACCGGCTTCGTCTTCAAAGCTCGTGGGATTAGGTTTCTACGACTTCTCTACGAAAACATGGCTCGGCAGCACCTCGACCTCTGCTGCGAGCTTCCAGCCCGAATTTAAGGGGACCATCAGCTTGCATGTCAGCGCCGAAGGGGAGGTCTGGCGTGTCGCATTCCACTCATCAAGCCCGAGTCTTAAGATTAATCACTATGACGGCGAGGAGGGGACCGACTGGCCCATGGTGGAGATCTTGAGGCCAGCGCCGGCACCGCAGCCTCATCTGAACAAACCGGTGATGCTGAGCCCGGACGGCAAAGTGCCTGAGAAGGAGGTTGAGAGGAGCTTCTTACAGAAGTTGGTCATCTCCCGTATCCATGAAGACTGCTAAGGGCTGGGCTAACAAAGACTGTTTCCGCAGATATTGGTGGATCTTTTTGGGCGTTGCGGTGCTTGCTATGACGGGTGGAGGCGGTGACAAATAAGGCGTTACGGATGATACTAGAAGGTCATGCATAGGTCTGGGGCTTATTTGTGAGGCCTTCACATTTTACGGCGGCGTTGGTGAGTTGGTACGAGGGTGTACCTTACGTCCGAATGACTACGATCTGACTTGACACAGGTGAAGCTCAAAGTCAACCGAGCCTACCTGGTGCTACGAGACGGCCATCAAAGGCCGCTAGGTCGCAACACCTTTAGTTACAATCTACTGGGACATCTTTGATGTTCTCAAGATGTAACTTGTTCCGCGCTTCCTGACATGTATTCGTAGTTCCATAGCAAGAATTACACCATATACCCTCATGGAGCAGTCACTTTGCTCAAAATCAACTTAGGATTGACCCAAAAAGCGCTCCGCTGTTACGATTGATAGATATGATCCAAGTAGCATGAACAAGGGATAGAGATTCCAACATACAGTAAGCAAAAGCGTAGGGCAACCGGCAAACCCCGTCCACGAGTGCGCAAGGCTCCAACAACATCAACATTACAACTCTAACCAAGACTAATTCGCCGCAGAACACCCAACTTGTTGTCGCCTACTCGATATGGGATTGATCGTTTTGTGTGCAGTCCGATCCAGGCTTCCACTTCGGTGAGTCCGAGCTTGCTTGTTGTTGGGCTCCGCCAAGCTCTCGAATATGCTTCTCGATTTACCGCCGGAGGTTCTTCAGAACATACTATGGCATATGGACTCCGGGACCCTCCTGGTCTGTCTGTTTGTCAGTAAAAGGTTCCTGGCGCTGGCTCAATTGAAACGTCTCCTGTTACACCAGTTACGTTCTATACCCGGATTGACTGTTGGCATTGAAGACCTCAGCACATATGACGCTTTCATGCTGTTCAGACGGAGAGCTACGCGGAACCTGTGCGGTAGTAGTGTCCTAGCACAACGTACACAATATTCAACAGGGCGGGCCAGGGTCAATGTGCCGTTCTGTGTCTTCTATGCTGGTGAACCTGCCTGTTTAGCTGTCACCTACCGGGACCGAGCCGTGATTAGACTTTTCGACTTCTCAGAACAGAGCATACGACCGAAGGTAGACTTGCATCCCCGTCTGTTCCAAGGCGGGCAATTGGAGCTTCTGAAAGTCGCCTTCTCCGAAGCTCGGGACGTTGCTGGATTGTACGCATACACGCCTGATATAGGGAGTGGAGGACCAATGGTGAAGGAGGCATTCGCAAAGTCCTACAATGTTCTCAGGCTTGTTGTATTCAAGTACATTCCCAGCCCTACCCAAGAGGATGCGGACTATTCTATTCGTCAGGAAGCGAGGGATATTCCCTTTTATCAGGGTACTGAACCTACAAGTCTGGCAATCGCCAATGATGGCCTAGTTTGCATAACATGGGCAAGAGTCGGACGTGGCATTGCTGAAATCATCCTCTATGAAAGGAACAAAGACCTTATGGATTCATGTGGCTATGGTCAGTCCGCTTATGTTTCTCTGAGAACGTCCAGCCGTATCAACATACCTCCACATCCTAAATAACTCCAACTCCATCACGTGGGTAATGCTCATAAGCATACTGTCATACGTTGATCTACTCATGCTCTGTGAAGCTCATTCTTTGTGGAGGCTGACAATTTGCTGCCTGGTCGAGTACTGACTAACTTTTGTCACTTTAGATCCTTCACCAAAGGAGTGCAATGTACCAGAAGAAGATTTTCGCACTGTCGGTCTGCCTCTAACCGGCCTGTTTCAAGTCGGCAGTATGCAATTCACCTGCGATGGGTCCCAACTAAATTTTTACACGGCCGGTCTTCCGATTCACCGGTTTTCCCTAAATCTTCATCCCAGAGTACAAGTACCCTTTAACTCAACTTTTACACTTCTCCCGAATCACGCCTTTCTTGAAACGGGTCCGTTAACCTCTTGCTCCTCAATTGTTGGCATACCGTTCTACTACAACCATGTTCGCGACTTCCCTTTTCAGTCCAATAGACATGAGAATGGATGCGTAACGAGACTTATGGGCGTAGCTGCGGCAACCCACAGCGAGGACCATGTAGCTCTCATCGCCGAGTGCACTCTGGAGCACAGGGCCCATATCTGTGGGCACCAGCCCAGGCGGATCCTGTCCTCCCGTTGCACAATTTGGAATGCTCTGGCAGACCTGGAAGGGTTCAAATTGGATGCCTTCGATGCTGGTCATAGCTCGTTGGGCAACGTCATGGCTGTCTCTCCCCGAGGCACCAGGGTTGCCTTATCGCATTGGGCTCAGCTTCGTGTGTGGGCTCTGGTTCCCGATGCTATGCATGAAGAGGGACTGGAACTCTTTTTCCCTACGGAAGACTTCTGTCAGGAAACTATGACAGGGATCATCAGACATGTGGAACTATCCTCTCAAGGCGTGATTCACAGCATGTGCTGGCATAGTGAAGATCACCTATACGCCATGACGGATAGGGGATTGGTAAGATGGGATGTCGGACCTATGGCCTGTGGTAGGCCAGCGTCAGTGTCCAGTGATTTTGAATTCTGAAACAGCTTCATTTGAAACAGCTTCATCTGAAAGAGACCGAGAGAAACCGATGAGAAGCTAGCTGGAAGCCTGCGTAAAATGCCTTGCGGCTCCGACTGCATTACGCAGATCCCTTTCAAGAGGCACTGTTGGCGATTCAGATTGCAGCTACTCGAAGCTACAGAGTGTAAGTTGGGTACGTGATTGACTCTGAGTCACTTTTACGCCAGCACGTATGAGCATTTCATCGGAAAGTATGGTAGGTGCATTGGGCTTGACGATGAAGTTGCAAATATGAGCTTGGAACTGACCGTTCTTATTACTGCGTAGGTTATGTAGGCGTTACCAAGCAACAACGGGGAACATCAGGAGTACAGAAAGATTACGGCTCGCCGAGACTACAACAAGGAAGGATTGCAAATGTTGTTTGGGATGTCCCAAAGGACCAAGTACGCCTTAGATGTAGATATAGTACTTCACCACTGGCGCCATCCCTTCCACAAACCCCGCTATCTAAAGACTTGCTGTCAACTCCGACCCCCCATTTGACCCATCGTGACCTGCATATCCAGACATAGCAACATGGAACCTGTCCACATCAATTCCTCAGTGCGCGCAATCTCTTCCCCAAGCCCTCCTCCTCCTGCTCCGTCGGGCCGACCTTTGTCTTCACCGGCGTTGCAGCTTCCATCTCCTGATGAAGCTCTACCCCCGCCTCATCTGCGACCTGGCTCATCAACCGATCCACGTCCTCCTGTGGTGTGCCGACAGCTGTAGCCTGAGACGTCGCGTTCTCGTAATAGCCCGTAGCGACATCGAGGTCTTCGAACTGCGTCTCGAACTTATCCATCACGGCCGATATCTGAGCCAGGACCGGTCAGCATCCCGTGTCGAAGCGGCAAACCCACGCTCCCCAGCATCCGCATACCTTCTCCAGATCCATCGCCTTCATCGCCTGATCCATCCCCTTGACCACGTTCGTCATACTACCTGTAACCTGCCTCATCGTAACCGCCGTCTGCACTCGCGAACTAACGGCATCGATCCTCGACGCTAGCCGCAGCAGATTCAGCCGCTCGTTTTGCTTGCGGATGGCATTCTGCGCGTAGATTTTGGCGATGTCGGAGTGGTTCTGCTGTATGGCCTGGTGGAGCGGGGGTGTTGTGTCAGCGTGGGGTACAGCGTGAGAGACGGGTGCCGGCTGGTTTACTTTCTTGAGCTTGTTCTTCTCTGCCGTTTCGTCCTTGCCGGCTTTGGCTGCTTGTCGGTTGAGCTGCTTCGCTGTGAACTGCGCGTTCGTCAGTGAAAGGTGGGGGGTGGGGTTGGGTGGGGTGGGAGCGTGGACCTTGAGGTTGAAGAGAGCTTTCTCTAGACCCGACATGGCCCCGAAGCGTGAGAGGTGGTTTGGTAGATATGGATTTGGGTTGTTGTTTAGGTGTGTAGAGGATCAGGGTTTGAGACAGTGCTGTGGATGAGTACCTAAGGTAGCTCTACGTTGTTACTGATACGGAGCCTGTGACGATGCGGGTTCCTCCGCAAAGTATCTCCGTACCAAAGCCGCGCGACACGTGGGGCTGAAGCTACTGTACAATACCACGTCAAAAGTCTTCGCGAATGGCCTGTTTACCACCAAAACTCATTACTATCAGTGCTATAGAACTCAGAACTCTAGGCAGTCAAAAATTCTGAGACTTCAGAATTTAAGAGACTTTTATAGAATCTGTGAGTGCATATAAATTTTATGTATGAATAATAAGTAGAATGTTGAGTAGTATAGCTGAATTGCTGAGTATATCTTAAAAACATTGATTTTACATACAAATTTCAATGTTTTTCTCATTCATCAAGTACACACTGTGTACAACAGAACACCACAATTAATCTATAAATTCTGAATTGATAAAAGTCTTGTTAAAGTAAAATTCTAAAACATTCTGAATTTTCAGAATTTTTGACTGCCTAGAGTTCTGAGTTCTATAGCACTGATAGTAATGAGTTTTGGTGGTAAACAGGCCATTCGCGAAGACTTTTGACCTAGTACTGTACCTGGTATTTAGCACGGGTGGCTTACCAGGCACCCGAAGACCTTGTACTGCGTCACCCTTATTTCTGCTCTCAACAATCCTAGATCTACTCAAAAACTTCCCGAGCAGCCTTTCACCCAGTAGTTGTGTATCTCTTTTGTTTGGAAAGCTTTTACTCCTTGTCTTTGCACCTCACAATGGCTCCCATCAGCCTCGAGACGGAGGATCATTCACGTGATGCAGCGTTCAACAAGGCCATGCATGGCAGGTCGGCGGAGGAGAGAGCTGGTCTCAGGGCCATGCTGAGGAAAGATCACATTGCACAGAAAGCTGCAGTCGATGAATACTTCAAGCATTGGGACAACAAATCTGCCGGTACGGAAACACAGGAAACTCGAGAGGTAGATTTGACTGGCTAGGGCTCCGTTGTACGGTAGTTTTTGTTAATGCTAATATTGTGCATGGTACAGGCTCGAAAAGCGGAATACGCAACGCTAACCCGACAGTAAGCTTCCGTTCGGCATAGCTCATCTAATAGTGGTGTTGCTGAATGTCAAATTGCAGTTACTATAACCTCGCAACGGACCTCTACGAGTATGGCTGGGGTGCATCGTTCCATTTCTGCAGATTTGCGTATGGCGAAAACTTCCATCAGGCTATAGCCCGGCATGAGCACTACTTGGCGCACAAAATGGGCTTGCGGGAGGGCATGAACGTGCTGGATGTCGGATGTGGTGTTGGTGGACCTGCTCGGGAGATTGCCAAGTTTGCCGGAGTCAATATTACTGGCTTGAACAACAACGACTACCAAATAGAGAGGGCTACCAGGTATGCACAGAAAGAGGGCTTGACGAAGCAGCTCAGCTTCACTAAAGGCGATTTCATGGTATGTGCACGCTGGTCTGGGGCATAGCATAGGGACAAGGAGCTGATCAGACCCGGGTGCAGCAAATGTCTTTCCCAGCCAACACCTTCGATGCCGTCTACGCGATCGAGGCTACTGTCCACGCACCGGTATTGGAAGGTGTTTACTCTCAGATATATCGTGTCTTGAAGCCAGGAGGTGTCTTCGGCGTCTATGAGTGGCTTATGACCGAAAACTACGACAACGACCAACCCCATCACCGTGAGGTTCGCCTTGGCATAGAGCAAGGAGACGGTATCTCCAATATGGTCAAGATCTCCGAAGGTCTACAGGCGATCAAGGATGCAGGTTTCGAGCTCGAGTTTAACGAGGACCTTGCCGACAGACCAGATGCTACACCGTGGTATTACCCTCTTGCCGGTGATTTCAGGATGATGGGCAGTGTATTCGACTTCTTCACCATCGCGAGGATGACGAAGATTGGGAGAGGTGCCATACACAGACTTGTCGGTGGCCTTGAAATGGTCGGTATTGCTCCGCATGGAACGCAGAAAACGGCAAACAGTCTGGCTCTCGCTGCGGACTGTTTGGTCGCTGGAGGCAAGGAGAAGCTTTTTACACCGATGTACATGATGATTGCGCGGAAACCGATGAGATAGAGACGCTGAAAGCTCGGGGAGTCTGAAGGGACACGGAGCACTGCATTTGGTCATCTCAGCATGGCTCTTGCACTCTCTTATCTTTCCTACCGGTTGGTGGTTAGCGACTGTCCTTATCTTAGTCTCACTCGATATTATGGAGCTGACTGTACCGTAACTCTAAGGAGTTAAGTAACTTAAAGTGTATATCTCTTGCATCATCTTGTTTGTATATAAACAAAGGAGTTCGATTTCACAATTGACATTTTTATATAGTCCGTCACTGCTCGCAAATATTGTAATGTGAGAAGATCTTGAGTTAAGGAACTTTCTGTACCAAACCTACTTTAGGGTATACACATAAGTGTTAGAATACCTAGTGACCAGGATATGGTACACTTAGCTTACAGTACTATTGAGGATTATCCTGAGCTTTGTATGGACTTGTGCAGCTGGAAGTTACTCATATCACGTGCTAGTTATGGTACACTTATCGTCTGCCTGAACGTTTCCTCAGTGTGTTGTAACCGGCACGGACGAGTAATTGCCGACCGCATCAGTACACAACATGCGATAGGAGCTATGTGACCATTTACAGGCGCGATGGCAGAGAGGTTACTGACCGTGGACTTGGATATGTGCCTGGAAGATTATGGTAATTCCTGTTGTTTCGATCCAGCGGGTAAATAACCCAGTCGGACATTAAGGACACACGGGAAAAGCATCCAAGCCGCACCGACGAGACAGCGGCAATCTCCCCTCCAAAGGTGCTCCACTCTTCGCCTACATCCACTTGCGGGCAGAGTGCAATGCCGGCGGGGCTGTCACCGAAGTCAAACTGGATCGTCACCAATCTCTTGTAGTAGAGGCATGGCCATGACACGATGACTACAAGTAGAGCTCCGTCTCCCAAAGTGTTCTTTTTGGATCGATGTCCACTTTGTATATTCTTCAGATCCTTTTTCCGGTTTATTTCGCAACAGCGCTTCTACCATGAGGCTCTCCTCATACAGTCGTTCTTTCGCGCTTCTTGCAGCCCTCGTCCACCTACACGGCCTTTTCGCAGCCCCTGTACCTGATGATACGTGCGAAGCTGATGATCCGAGCCCCGACTTCAGCCCTCAGAGGTCCGTCCAAGGTTCGGAGTTCTGGGCGGGCGCGGACGTTGGCACCCTGTTACGGCAGGAAGCGATCCCAAACCGTGTTTACGTGGACTTTGACGGCAAGACCGTGAAAGATCCTATCCGGACTTTGGGAGAAGCTGGCGTCAACGCGGTCAGAATAGAAACCTCGCTCGGTCAGTGCCTAGGCCCAAGCAAATTCGATAACAGCGGTGATGTCGGGGCCAGAGAATTGATGTACCAACTCGATTGGGGTTGCATTGACATCCAAGTCACGACAGCGCAGCGCGCAGTAGCCCTTGGCATGAAAGTGCAACTCATCATCAACATGGGCGAAATTATCCCTGACGCATGGCTCTCCTACGACTACAAGCATATGTTCGATGCAGTCCAGGAAGAAACCAAGCGTCAACTACAGCCTTTCCTCGACGTCAAGCTGGTGCCGGACATGATCTTGTTCGAGAACGAAGGAACCGATGGCTTTTTGATGAAAGACAACAAAACGGGCCACGTCCGTGGCGTTCACGACGGCAAAGCCAGCGACTCGCAATATGAGCAAGAGCTCTGCGGCATCATCCCTCACGGTAACATGGCTTCCTATCCCCAATTGGCCGGCTTTTACAAAGGCGAAGCCCAAGCCTGTACCGAAGCCATTACAGCCGCGAACCTCTCCGTCGCTGGTGTCCGCTACGGGCTCCACAGCCACGGGCAATTCGTCGATTGGAAAGAAGGCATCGTGCACGGCCCCTCGCCTGGCAATAAAAGCAGTCAAACGACGCCGTCCGGCAGAGTTTGCGACTTTGGCCCCATCATCCCCTCCGACATCCTGGCCCAGAACGCCTCCAAGATTCTGACAATCATGGGCTTCTCCGCATATCCGGACCCCATGATGCCCATCGACATCAACTCGAACAAGAGCATCGATGCGACTCTGGTCCGCCTCAATACCACCTTGACCAAACTCCAAAGCTACGCCGACGCCTACGCCAAGAATAAAGTCACCCTGCGCAGCTTAGGCGTCGAGTACTCGACCGGCTACTCTTACAGCCGCCACGAGATCCCGCAGCAGCAGACGCATACGGCGCGCATGTGGGAGCTGGTCAAGCGCTTCGATAGTTTCCTGGGCATGATGTGGTGGGAGCCCTGGTATTGCAACAACGACTGGGAGGGTGGAGATGCTGCACTGTGTCATCATTTTGACAACGGCAGTATGGCCATCCAGGCGCCGACCGATACTTTGAGAACGTGGGGCAGTGCCGCCGTGTCGCCTTGGAAGGGGAAGTGAACAGAAACTCAGTGGATTTTAGCCCGCGGGATCGGGGTTGAAGATGCCTTGAAGTTTGTCTGGTCACAACATTCACTGCTTTCTTCTGTTTACAAGTATGTATATTCTGTATATGATCTTAGAACAACAAGTTCGACTGGAGCAATGGAGCTGGAACTCCTTAGAAGACAGTCATTTGTATACGGGAAAGATCGAGAAAATAGAAGATAGTCAAAATGATTGGATTCTACCCATCCCGTCGACATGCCCTCCACTCTAAGGACAAGTTCAACAAGAGCATGGAAGAGCACATCCTCCTTATCTTGAGGAGGCATACCTAGAGTAACCTAAGGTAGGTAGGTAAAGCTGGAAGCTGATATCCCAGAACAGCTTAGCGTGAATTTCGGATGCCGCCGTTGATGTCCGGACTACCAGGTAGTTAAGTTGAAAGTAGTCAGTCGCTACCAAAGAATCCGGTCCGGCCCAACATTTACCCTCCGTTGTCGAGTAACGAGTTGCGGAAGTACGAACAGCAACATTACAGGCAATCGACGAAGTTCGCACAGGTCTCATCACTAATCTATTGTCTCACCATCCATCTCCATCCCCCCCCGTGTTGCGGAGCGGCTTTCCCAACATGGTTGCAGCGCGACTGCTCCGACCAACGGCCCGCTTACTCTCGTCCCTAAGGCCCTTCACAGCTCCCAGTCGACAACTACTTAAACCCAACACCCCTCTGGCGTCGATAATACCGAGTAGAAGATATGCTTCGCCCAGCGGCGTCAAGGAGGTCGCCGTGCGGGACGCACTCAACGAAGCGCTAGCTGAGGAGCTGGAGTCGAACGATAAGGTGTTTGTGCTTGGGGAGGAGGTCGCGCAGTATAATGGAGCGTAAGTTCAATGTTTCAGGACATGTTGCAGGTGTTGCCCGTGGTATTTTATTAACTGGCGATTCCTATATGTCTCGAGGCTTTCCGTAGCCTGAGCGTACCGGACTTTGTTCGATTGACTGTCAATTGAGGAAGGCATTAATGCACCGTGATTCTAACATTCTCTATACATAGTTACAAAGTCACCAAAGGGCTACTCGACCGGTTCGGCGAGAAGAGGGTAATTGACAGTCCCATCACAGAGTCCGGATTTTGCGGTCTTACGGTCGGAGCTGCGTTGGCTGGTTTACACCCGGTGGTTCGTACTTCTCTATCTCTTACCCAAAGTCTTGGAAGGGGGTCGATTGCTAAGTGGGCCATCAGTGCGAGTTCATGACCTTCAACTTTGCCATGCAAGCCATCGACCAGATCATCAACTCCGCTGCCAAAACCCACTACATGTCAGGCGGGATACAACCTTGCAACATCACCTTCCGAGGGCCAAACGGCTTTGCTGCCGGAGTGGCAGCTCAGCACTCGCAAGATTACTCGGCGTGGTACGGGAGCATACCAGGGCTCAAAGTGGTGTGTCCATGGAGCTCCGAGGACGCGAAAGGGTTGCTGAAAGCGGCCATCCGGGATCCTAACCCAGTCGTGGTATTAGAAAATGAGTACGTCCATCCTTCTTGGTACACACGAGAAACAATTGCGGCTACTGACGTATGAACTCATAGACTGCTATACGGACAACAATTCCCCATGAGCGAAGCGGCGCAAAGAGACGACTTCGTCCTACCCTTCGGCAAAGCGAAGATCGAACGTTCCGGCAAGGACCTTACCATCGTGACCCTCTCGCGCTGTGTCGGCCAAGCGCTCACTGCGGCCGAGGAGCTGAAGAAAAAGTATGGTGTCGAAGCGGAGGTGATCAACCTGCGATCAGTCAAGCCGATGGACGTCGAGGCGATCATCAAGTCGGTCAAGAAGACGGGCCGGCTGATGGCGGTGGAGAGCGGCTTCCCCAGCTTCGGGGTGGGGGCCGAGATACTGGCGTTGACGATGGAGTATGCCTTTGACTACCTGGACGCGCCGGCGGTGCGGGTGACGGGAGCAGAGGTGCCGACGCCGTACGCTCAGAAGCTGGAGGAGATGGCCTTTCCTAACGAGAAGTTGATTGCCGATTACGCGGCGAAGTTACTGCGGGTTTAGGCAAAACACGTGTACTCGATACTTTTAGTTTGATTCGGGACTGGGCAGCATTGCTCGAGAGCTGCGGTGTAAATCTAGGGCTGTTGTTGTTGCTGCCATCACCTCTCCACAATCTCTCACTCATACATGTTGGATTGAGGGTTACTAAGGCCCGAGTAGTATTATAAATAATGTATCTGACAAAGCTTCAAGTCGAAGCCACAGGTAAGGTAGGTAAGGTAGGTATGGTTGCCATCAGGGTTATCTTATCTTACGGAGATGATCGGACGGGGCATTCATTAAAGATTGATCCCACATGGCAACCATCCACATTATTATTGATATTATTACGCTAACGAACCCTATTGTTTTCCGATGGAAGCCTTCGGCCTCGCTTGAACGCACGGAGCTCAAGCTGGCCAGGGCTGAGACCCCACTAACTTAGTTCGTGGCTTTCGCTGACAAATAGCGAGTGAATAAATTACCTTAGGTAATTAGGACATGAGAGCCAGGATGGCTCATGAATCGAGTGGACCGCCTTACGGACTTCTTCGGGCGTCCAGAAATCAGAAATCAGAAGGAATGGAAGACAGCCTAGAAAGGTCCATTCAAGGCTGGACCGAAGGAATCCGCTCCGGGGGCTGCCCTTGTCTGCCATGTGGCCCGACCGCCGACCGCCGATCGTCGACCGTCGCCCGCTAAATGCCCTCGGACGCGTGAACCGCAACCTCTACCTCAGCCTTCACGTGTTTACTCCGTGCTAGTACCTACCTATCCAATTAGTGAGATCGGAGGCCACGCGTTTGGAACGATTAACAATGGCGCCAGAAGCTGTCACTGAACTATATCTCATCAAGTTGTCTCTCACCTCTTTGGAAAGAGCTTGAACGGGGTTCTCTCCGCATTCTTTGATCCAGTCGTTGAAGTGGCTGCTTACCTTCCTTTTCTTGGCAAAGGAGTCACTCACTAGCTTGCGGAGCGGCTCGGACCTGATGGGGAAAATCATGGCTGTCCTCCACAATAACTATCTGATTTTCACTTCTCCTTCCTCTTTCATGCAAAGGCATGTTCAAGGTTTCATCGCACTCAACCGTCAATGGAGCATGAGCCTTCGTCTCCCGCCTTTTTCAGACAGTATGACCTACTGGTGCTCTTTCCGAACTCAAGTCATGAGATTGCAATGTCTTTCGGATCATGGTTATATATCATGGAACATCTCTGCATCTTCTCTGTTGTGTCTGTTGTTAACCTCTTTCTCAGAACATTTATCAAGCCTTGACGGATTCAACTTGAGCTCATCGCACCGAGGGAAGCTCTGCTGAGACATACAATCTTCTTTCCCTTGTCCATGACCGCTCAGCACTTGAACAAACACATGTCAACATGCCCCCATCCACCACAGGAAGACGGAACCTGTCGTTTACCAAACTTCCCCTGGAGATCAGACAGCAGGTGTATGAGAATGTGCTTGCTACCACACCTTACGGAAATACACAGCTCCTGCGTGTCTGCCGCCAAATCTATTCCGAAGCTCAGCAGTATCTCTTCAAACGGCCAGTGATACTTCAGTCACAGTTCGATTTCCTTGATTGGGTCCAGACGGTACCTCGAGAGCATCTATTCCATGTTACCAAGGTTCAGTTGAGACTCGTCGACATGGATTCCGAGGAGGTATTCCGGATTTTCAGACGTCACCTCACACTGGCCAAAGTTGCCCCGACGCTAGACTCACCACCGCTCATCCCTTATGAGGAAGAGTGCAATCGCCAGATGGCAAAGATAGAAGCTGCTTTGAGGTCCATACCCAACATTCAGCATTTCACTATCCTACAGCCTAACTCACCTACATCCGGACCGAGCTTGTATATGTACACGTCATTCTTGTGTCTCATTGCTCGCATATATCCGCGTCTGCGGGAGCTTACGTTACATGCGACCAAGATATCCCTGAGTCCGTTGCAATCCTACCAAAACCTCCGGAGTTTGACTTTCTGTGGCTGGTCGACGAGCACACCCTCCGAGACTTCTCATGCCTTGCAACAAATCCCTTCTCTTCAGGCCATTGAGGTGTTCGGTCCACCACCTGGTCTTGCGTTCGAGCAGCGTCCCGGATATACTGGTGCAGTCCAGGTCCAATCGTTCAGCAGCGAAGTCCTCAGGAGCATCCATCCTCTGAAGTCATTCGCAATCTGGGACCTGCAGGAAAACCCCTACGATGACCGACCTTTTCTTACTGACGACTTCTTCGATGCTCTTGGTACCCATCATTCGTCATTACGCACCCTGAAGATCTGCACCAAAGGTCGCCCATGGAAGAAGGCCGCGAAATTCGTCGGGTACCTCTGGAGCTCTTCCTTGTTGTGCCTTGAATGTATGTGGGACTTGACGGTGCTCGGCTTTGCGGAGATCCTACCTCGCTCCTTGGAGACTCTTGCTGTGCTGTCCTCGCCGCTCGCCATCAGCCCCTTGGTCGACGGATTGCTCGAGCGCCGTCGGGAACTCCCTGCCATGCGCAAGATGATCATGCTAAGGGCTACAGCGGACGACCCCGCCTTCATTAAATGTTTCCCGGAGTTGTACCAGAGGTTGAGGAGGAGAGGGATCCTCCTGAGTTGCGAGGAGGCATGTCTGCATCCCTGATATCGCCGGCCAAGGATGCCATCGCTTTGGAACAGCGCTATGTGGTCAAGGTATTGGGTTTAGGGCTGCTTGGTGCTGCCATTGCCGTCGCCATGCCGTCATTCTCGCCATCGTGAAGCACAGCCTCTTGTCTCTCACAGAGCTCCGGGGCTCTCACTGGCAAAATCATTGCGTCACGCAAGACGGCCAATGTAGAGGAAGAATAACCCGGAGACGAGCGGCGGGCCAATGCCTGGAGGACCTCCATCTCGTCCGACCCTTCTCTTCTTCCTGGGAGCCGATGCGCACTTTCACCATCGAATCAAATCACCCCACCCGCTTGTGCAGCGCTAGGTACCGCTGCATGACGTGATCCAAGCTGTGGTTGCGAAGGTGTCGAATCAAAAGCGGCCATCGCCAAGATCAAAAAGACACGCGAGACATGGCGCCGCTTCCGTCAGCTGGAGCAGCAGTCCTCCCTCTATCAATGGTGCTCCGTTGAGCCGAGCCCAGGAGGCACAGACCACACCAATGTCCTGGTGACAATCGAAAAGGGTGCAGATGAGGGCCGCCGAGTCGCCCTTACCGAAAGCATTAAGGCGATCCGTAGTGCACATGGGCAACCCATGTCGCAGGTCGAGGTACTGGAGGGCTCCATCGCCGGTCGGCCTCGCTGTGGCACCTTGCGTACGGGCCAGTTCGCTTAAGTGCAAAGCACTTGGGCAGTGAAGATAGATAAAAACCTGCGGAAACGCTCCCGCATTATCCGCTCCGAGACAGCCGCTTCAGATTACCAGCGAAAACGAGCCAGCACGGAACGAGCCTCCAAAGCGTGGTCAGCGAAGTGGGAACATGCAGCGTTCCTATAGAGGAAACAATCGAGGAGGGTTTAACAACCGCCCACAACCAGCCTATCAAGGAGGGGAGGCTCAAGAGGCTCTCATGAGCGAAAAGTATGATGGACAATATGGGAACAAGCAAGATGGTCCAAGAAGATGGAAGTTGGGATGACTACAATGACTATGATTATAATGGCTATGAAGATCAGGAGGATATGAGCCGGATGACGAAGAACATAGAAAAAAGATCCTAAAGATCAGGTTGATGCACACTATGTTGCTCTACCTGAGGTACCGACTGATCTACCTATTGTATGGTATAAGTGCCGAAACCGTCGATCTGAATTCCCTTCCAACAACAGCCTCCACCAACACATTCGAAAGAGAAAATGCAAAGCGCCTGAGACACCGAAAATGGCTCCCATCGTTGTCGGCGGCCGTCAGCAGTGGTGACATATTGGAACAATGATATTGCTATCAGCGCTGGCGGTTATACACCAGAAACATCTCTCATAGCTTTGCCTTTTTGTATTTTCAGTTTTACCCTCTCAGTTGCCATAGTCCTGCTTTTACTGAGAAGTGAACCAGCACTCCCCAACCAAAAAGACGCCAAAAACACCATTGACACCCAGCGGGTTTTGGTGTGTAACAAGACAAGGACGCCCACAATGTGACCCATGCCAAATAGTGCCAAAGACCTCAAGCAAGTCGCATCCCTGTGCCGCCGTCCATGACTGACATTAAAGGATTTTATACCGCCAACGCCACAAACGCCAACAAACCCCCAAAACTACCATCACGAGCCCCTCCCAGGACACCCCTCCCCACACCCCGTCGGCCTCCTCGGATCATAACACTCATACCCTTCATCCTCCGTATCGCTCTCCCCACCCACCACCCCACTCTTACCCACTCCCACTCCCACTCCCACTCCCATCCCCTCATCGCCAGCACCAGCACCAGCACCAACCTTCCCACCCCCACCATCACCTCCACCACCCTTCCCCACCTCCCCAAACGCACTCCTAAACCCCCCCTTCCGGAACCCCGTCCCCGTCGTCGCCCCCGTCGCCCCCGATGCCACCGCCGACCCACCCACCGGCTGCGCCTCCAGCTTCACCGGCTTGATGGTGATGAGGCCGGATTTTTCGTCGGCGCGCCGCTCCGCTTTGCGCGCCTTTTGGCTCGCGAGCGGGTCCCGTTGCATTTGCTTCATTTCTTTGAGGCGCTGGTGCGGAATCCGTTAGGGTTGGGCGTGTGCGTCAGGGTAAGGGGGAAGGAAGGTGAAGAGGAAGGAGGGGAGGAGGGGGGAAGAGGACGGACCTTCTTGTGCTGGTGGTCGTAGGAGGATTCGTGCGCTTCGTATTCGTTCATGCGGCTGTAGCCTTTGGAACATAGTTCGCCTGGGAGGGGGGAGTTGGGGGTTGGGGTTAGCGATGGGTAGGCGTGGTGGGTGGGACGGGAGGCGGGAGGTGGGGCTCACAGAAGAAGGATTTTCGGGCTTCGCGCGCGCTTTCGGTCTGTGCATGTTTGGGCGTGGGTTAGTTGTTGTGTAGGCGGCGTTGTTGGAGAGCGGGTGTGGGGGGGGGGGAAGAAGAAGGGTAGTTGGGGGCTTATGGCGAGGGGATAGAGGGCGGACGGACCTTGGGCGCTGGGTTGGTGAGGCCTCGCTGGAGGTTAGGGCGTCAGTTTTTCCTTTCCGGTGGTCTGGGAAGGGGAGAGGTACTGGAGGCATGCTGGAAAGTGAGAGTTCCTGTCTGGGGTTTGGACGGCTAGATGAGAGAGCTTCTGGGTGTTTGTACGTATGGTTGTGGGAGAGGCGCAACAGTATCCGATACCGTCGAAGCTGGTCGGCGATAGCAGTGCAAAACCCCGAGATTTAAGCGTTGGACCGTGCACTGACACGCTATATCCCTGCATCCCGGCGTTCGGAGCTTCGTTATTATAGTCCGAAGTTTCTAAAATCTCTCCTCCTCGCAGTAGTATACATACAACTCTGGGGACCACTCGCAGCTTCCGCAAAGGAGTTCTCCCCCTTCACTCTTCTTCCCGCCAAAATGGAGGAAACCCCTAAAGCAGCCGAGTCGAAAGAGACCCTGCTCTCCCTCCAAGAACTCGAGCCCTCCCCGGTCGACGACACCCCCATCGACGTCGAAAAAGGCTCCTACTTCGACCGCTCACGTCCCAACGCGCGGCCGCCCCTGCTCGTGCGCTCCTCGACGCTCGGTCTCAGCGGCCATGGCGTCGTCTACTGGCGTACGTTCCCCTCACCTCCGCCCACGGCACTCTCCCCTCTCCCCTCCACCCATCCTCCCCCTTCCCCCACCACCCCACCTCTCAGCCCACCCCCGCTAACCACCCACCCCCCAACCCACACAGTCACCCGCACCCAAAAATACTCCAGCTACGCCTTCACCGCCTTCCTAACCCTGCACCTAACCAACACCTCGCTCCTCCCGCTCCTCACCCGCTCCCTCCCCGCCTCAGACACCTACCTCCTCCTCACCCGCCCCTACTACCAATCCCCCCTCGCCGAGCCCCTCGTCGTCGCCCTCCCGCTCGCCGCGCACGTCGCCGCCGGCCTCGTGCTGCGCCTCTACCGCCGCCGCCAGACGGGCCTACGCCACGGCGCCGCCGACGACCGCGCCCATCGGAATCGGAACTGGTGGCCCCCGCTCAGCGGCGCCTCGGCGCTGGGCTACGTCCTGCTGCCGTTTGTCCTCGGCCACGCGTTCGTGAACCGCGTGCTGCCGCTGTGGGTCGAGGGCGGGAGCTCCGGCGTTGGACTGCAGTATGTGGCGCATGGGTTTGCGAGGCAGCCGGTGGTGGCGCGGGCGGGGTATGTGGTGTTTGTTGGGGTCGGGGTGTGGCATGTGGTGTGGGGGTGGGCGAAGTGGGTGGGGTGGACGCCGGGGCAGGTGGGGGAGTGGGAGGGGGGAGGAGCGGGCCGGGCGAGGAAGAGGAGGTGGTATGTGCTCAATGCGGTGAGTGCGTGTGTGGCCGGGTTGTGGTTGGTGGGGGGGTTGGGGGTTGTCGGGAGGGGTGGGGAGATGAGGGGGTGGTTGGGACGCGGGTATGATGAGCTGTATAGGAGGGTGCCGGTTGTGGGGAGGTGGATGTAGGTTGTTGGTGATACGCAGGGTTTATGGGTAGCTGTCTACGCATAAAGATGTATGATGGCGATTTGGAGAGAGTACCCTTCAGCGATTTGCCTCCGGATATTCTGTCTGTGTAGGAATATAAAGAGAATTTTCTCTTTCTAAGACCGCCTTGCCGGGTAGAAACTCGAGGAACCCATGGCCACCTCCACCACCACACTTACCATTGGCGTATCGGCAGCGGACTTCTCCGGACTGCTGGGAGGTGTTCAGTTCACCAATATGCCCTAGAGATTGCCATATCAGGGCTCGGCCAATTTGCTCGGAAGCTCATGTAGTAAGAGTGGCTCGGTGCATTAGGAGTTATATAGCGTATGCCTGAAGGGAATGTGGATTCTCTGTAGATGCACCCTTCGACTCCATCTTCCTCGCTCTGCACGTACGGCTGCGGGTTGGAACATATCACGCTCCTCCCGAAACGTTCTGCGGCCTGTTTTGACAGTGCCGAAGCGTCTGTTATCCTGGCAAAGGTCGCGCTTTGGCGGATACGGCACTGCTGGAGGATGGAGCCTGATGTGGGGATGGAAGGTTAGTCATGGAGCCCCTATTCCGGCCAGTACTTTTTCCCGCTATCCTCCAAAGCGTATGTATCATAGTGGTGGCATGCCGGGATGAATGGACGTAGTTGCTGCTCAGGGCCGGCACTATTCCCCGAAACGACCCGCCTGTAGCGCAAAGCCCTCAGTGCTCTATTCAAGCAGCTTCGCTACATCGAAAACAAGGTCGTCATCCCCATACTGGCCGACGACTTGTACACCAACAGGGTGCGACCACTCCTTCTCGTCGTACTGATACCCAAGCCCAGGGATAGGCCTGTCAAATTGCATCGAGATCGGCATGCTGATGGCTGGTAGGCCTGCGAGGCTGGCCGGAACGGTAAAAACGTCGTTCATGTAAGCGTCGAGAGGGGTCTGGTTTTCCACTGCCTCCAAGGGTGGTGGCAATGTTGGTGCAGTCGGGGATATCAGAACGTCCACTCCATTGCCTTCCTTTTTCATTGCCGGTGTAGCCAAAAGGGGATGCGGCAAAGCAAACACCCTATCGAAATCTTGTTGGACCAACCGACGGACCTTCTGAGCTTGGACGAAATAGTTGTCGATGGCTTCGGCACTAAGACTATAAGCCCCTAGCAGGATCCTTCGTTTCACTTCCTCTCCAAAACCCTGGCCCCTGGACTTCGCATACAGCACTCCACCAGCCCCATCATCGGCATCCCCGCGAAACCCATAGCGGACTCCGTCGTACTTGGCAAGGTTTGAAGATGCTTCTGCTGGTGCCAGAACGTAGTAGGCGGATAAAGCGTGTTTAGTGGCAGGCAGAGACACTCGATGGATGGTATGTCCTTGCTCTTGTAACTTATTGAGCGCCCGGAACCAACCTTCTCGTACAACAGAACTAAGTTCCTGGATGTTGTACTCGATTGGGACCCCAATCCTGAGAGACCTGGGCTTCTGACGTTCACCTATTTTGGCTGTGATGCGGACGCAGCTCTTCTCTGATAAGCTCGTAGGGTCACGAGTGTCGGACCCCTTGATAGCGTCTAAAGAAGAATGAGCAAGACGCAACATGACACTCTGGGTGTCTGGATCATACCGAAGACCTTCTTCGCCTCATGGCTCGAATTGGCTAATACACCAACTGTATCCAAAGAATTGGCGTACGCTACCACACCCCATCTTGAGACCAAGCCGTACGATGGTTTGAAACCCACTATCCCGCAGTAAGCAGCCGGCAGCCGAACGGATCCACCAGTGTCGGTCCCCAGAGCGCTGCGATAGTAAGCCCAATAATCGGAGAACAATATTCTATATGACTCACGCATCACATTCCCCAGACGCAACGGCCAGCGCACTGCCGCCCGAGCTTCCACCAGCGGACACGTCATTGTTGACACCTTTGATCGTGTTCGTAACAGGTCCAAAGTATGAATGCGTAGAGTGCGAACTGCAGCCACTCTTGATAAGTATGCACTCAATTCCTTATTTTATTTTCAGTACGACTGCGTACCCCATGCCAAACTCATCAAGATTCGTTTTCCCCGCTATAGTGGCGCCTGCTTGGCGCAGTCGCATCACTACCGTTGCATCGTACGGGCTGGTGAAAGCATCGAGGGTGCGGGAGCCGCATGTGGTTGGATATTCTGTGGTGCAGATATTGTCTTTTATGGCGATACGGCTTCCCTGGAGAGGAGGATCCGTGTGATCTGTACATGATTAGCCCCAGCTTACTTGAAAGGGCAGAATCCCCTTCCTTACCCTCTTCCGAAGGACTAGATGGTATTCCATGGTCTTTGACCGGATGGGGATTCAGAGGAGTGACGAATGCATTGCTCATTCGTCGGTTGCTGCCATTGCTCCATAGAATTCGTCCCGAGCGGGCAAGTCTTGACATTTATGCCAAACGACCTCCTTGCTCTGTTCACTTGTTGTCTAAATGGTCCATGCGAGCTACGGTACTTCGTACCTTGTAGGTACCTTGATACCGCTGACTAAGTCAAGTGAGGTGAGCATGTCATTAGTGACTACCTATCCTGGTCACATAACCCTAACTCCGGTTTACACTCGATTCAAGAGATGACAGACCCGAACATAGACAGGCACTCTTCTGATTTGAATATTTACTGTTATTTGTAGGCCCACCTGAGAGTTCCGGGGAAGGATGAAGTACGCCAAAATTGTACCGCCGCTTATGGCATTGACTCTTCGTACATAGAAACGCCTACCTGCTCGCCTCAATATACAGATTCGAAATCTATCTCAGCGCCCGTGATACCTTTCTACTTCACGTCCCACCAGGATCAAGTCTTCTTCAAGACAAGCACCAACCAGCCAAGAATCCTGTACCCAGCAATGATCCCAATCATGATCCCAATCCACTTCCCTTCCATTCCAGTCCGATAGTTGAAGGCTTCCAATATCGCTGTCCCTCTGATCTTTCCCACCGGTGCCAAATCACTCTGATACATACAGTGATACCCACTCTGCGCGCTGCCTGCACAATCAAACGTCCTGTCTTTGAATTCGTTGACCATCATGCCTTGAAACACGTAGGCCTGGTAATCGATGTAGTGAAACACGTATTTCCAAAACGCGTTCAGCGTGCTCATGGGAACCAAGAAGCCATCGACGCACATCCACAGACCGTTGGCGAACGCGGCCACGGCGAGGGAAACGACGAAAACAGGGAAGATGGAGCTGACGAGGACGATGAGGGATTCGGCGGCGACGAGGTCGAGGAACAGCCAGAGAACCCAGATGAGAAAGGCGCCGGCATTCGGTCGGAAATTACTGAGCCAGTACTCGACCACGGAGAAGAGGAGGGCGATAAGGAATAAGTAAGGGAGGCCGATGAGGAAGTTGGAGATGGTGAAGGCCAAGGGACCACAGAGGCCGTTCGCGCGTTCTTTGGCGAAAGTGGCGCGGTCTTCGAGGAAGGCCGGCACGTAGGCAACGGCCATGAAAGACATGAAAGCTGAGCCGAAGTATATCGCATTGATGAAAGGTTGGATATTGGTCTGGGTTGTGCTAAGGCGCAGGAAGACCGTCCCCATAAGAATAGCCAGGCCGAGGTACATGACTATACGAATGCCGTAGGCAACAATGTCGCGGTAGGATTTGATCCACGAGCGATGTAGGAGAACAAGAGGAACAATCCAGGCGGGCTGGTTCTTGGTCTCAGTGATGGAGAGATTCGGTTCGCCCTTCTCGGGATGGCCGGCTTCAGACATACTCATCTCGATCTTCGCTTTGATGGCACGAGACTCGTTGGAGTTGGCCCAAGCCTCGTGAAGGTGCCCCACACGCGCTTTCGAGTCGTCTCCCTCTCGGACAAAATCGGTATTGACCAGATCGAGCAAATACTCCGCGGGATTGATCTCGAGTGGCATCATGTACCCAAGGGCTCCCAAATAGTCTCGAGCCCCCATGGGAGGTCCGAAATAACACGTCTTGCCTGAGGAGAGCAGGCAAAGTTTGTCAAACAGTTTGAAGGTTGATGTTGACGGCTGGTGAATTGATGCAATGACGACCAACTGGGAAGCAGTCAGTTCAGAAGTGGCTCGTACGAACTTTTTGGGGACCTTACATTATTCCTCCTAGCAATAACCTTGATATAATTCATGACCTCGTAGCTGAGGGCGGAATCGAGCCCGCTCGTAGGCTCGTCAAGGAACAGGATCTTAGGATCAGTGACAAGTCGGCTGGCAACACCTAGTCGTTTCTTTTGACCACCACTGAGACCTTTCTTGATAGGGGTGCCGACAATCGTGTTTGCTTGCGCAAGCATACCAAAGCTACCGAGGAGGTCGTCAACTCGTCTGAGGCGATCTTTCTTGGAGATGGAGCTGTTACAAGGTCAACAGAGAGTGAAGACTACAATCAACAGGGACATACCTGGGTAGTGCGAGTCGCGCAGCAAAATTCATCGTCTCGCGAACTGTCAGACTACCTATCAATGCATCCTCCTGTTCGACATAGGCGGACAAATGCCTCAATTTCTGCCAGTTGATTTCCTGTCCGTTGACGAGAATGTCACCGTGAGTGGTAGCTCCAGCTGCAGCCGCTCTGTGGGCGAGCGTGTTCAGGAGGGTGGTCTTGCCCGAGCCCGAAGGACCCATGATCGCGATCATCTCGCCGGCTTCCACGACTCCATTTGCATCGGTAAGAATTGAAAGTGGGGATTTGGTGGCACGGTCTTTGACGGTAACATTCATGGCTTTCCATCCGAAAGTATGAACAACTTCATTGATTAAGCTGGCGCTTGGTATAACGTTCAACTCGAGATCGTTGTTTTCGGTTCTGTCATTGTCCTGCTGCTCAGAGCAAGCTGTCGTGGAGGTCTGTCGAGTCTCGTCACAACCTTGACGACTCATGGTGCTTTTGTATGAAAAGGTTATGTGAGAAAGTGGGGATATTGCTGAGAAAGTCTGCAGAGCAAAAAGGAAAGCAAGAAAGAAAGGCGAAAAGTCGTGGTATTAAATAATTTGACACCCGGGATCTATTGTTGGGTGCGGACCCCGAGTCCGCGACCTTGTGGAGGACGAGTGCGCGACCACGTTTGGTGGTAAAAGATGCCGGGTAGGTGATCTCAATTCAGCCCGATTGTAAACGGTAGCCCCTTTCCCCGATTTCTAAAGCCCGAAAGCAACATCAAAGTGCCCGATGGAAGGAGACTCAAGATCCTCAGAGATCCGGTTGCTTTTTTGTCCATGGATACTATCGGGCAAATTTTATGGTATATGCTGAGTATGCTCCGCTGTGTGGCTAGAACTTCACACCGTGTGACCAGAAGTCTTCCAGGCTATCTTGAAGGCGTCCATTACATTCTGGGTAACGCCCTCCTTCGAAGGCACATTTCTAGCTTCAATCCCGCCCTTCTGTTTATACGTCTGCAAGCTGACAACTGTTGGCAACGTCCTGACTCACGGACTACCTGGTATATGCAACGTTTCAGTGTCCCTCGAGAACGCTCTAGACTGCCTGGGAAATGAGACAAGAGGATTCGAAAGTGTGATCGCGTAGACAAAGAGGCTAATTCGCTTTATGGGTACGAAATGGTCCTTCAGAGCATGTGAGAATATATCTAGACTCAGACTGCTTTGGATGTTTGATAGGTGTTCCATCAATGGATGGGGGGTGCGGCCATGCTGATGTGAGCTGGCCGATTTGAAAACGCATCTGGGCAGCAACGTCGGTGCAAGACCTGCTCTAGCCTGTAGGCTCAGCTGCCACGGGGATCGAACTTTAAGACGTTGATGGAGCCAACCGCCACACGGTAAGCCGAAGGGAGCACAATTCGCAGAGTAAACAGAATAATGGAGTTGTCGCATTATTTAGGCTTTCCAGTATTCTTCTTGCTGGCCATCAAGCACCAATGCTGAAGAAGGACTGAAAGGCCCGGGAACACAAAGAAATGGCACTCTGTAAACTGTACATCCTATGCTCTCAACATCATAGACAGCTCGCTAGAAGTATGTAGATCTCTACGACTGAGATCGCGAAGTCAGAGTACGCCGGGCCTCGATTGAATCAACATATCCCCATCTTTCACTTGATGACATAGAAGTCAATCGGAGAAACCATCTGAGAGCAAGAAAAAGTTTAAAGAATTCGGGAGCTGAAATCGTCAGGACGGCGATGAAAGGGTTCGGGATCCTTGTAGCCAAAATTTCCCGACCTTACGTAATATGGTTCCCGAAGAAACCGCTCATCCATGACGTTGTAAGTTAGTCGTTTGTTGTAAGTGAACACTCGCCGGTGCTTAGGTGAGCTTTCATCATCCCAACCAGGAGTACGAATATCGATATCGTCCACTATATGGGATAAGCCAATTGAGGATTCTTGAAGTCTGAAATATTCACTACGGGACAAACAGCAACCCCCCATGGATCCAACACCACTGGCAGCTCAAAGACGGCCTCGTAACCAGCCCCCAAGTTCCCTCGCATGTACCGCATGTCGAGAGAGACATCTGAAATGCGATGCAAAGCTGCCCATGTGCAGAAGGTGTCAGGACAATGGCATCGAGTGTGTCTACAAACAGTCGAGGAGAGGCTTCAAAAGGCGCAGAAACAACACATTTGGATCTGATCACGACGACTCCAGCGGGAAGGAAGGCTCGTCAAGAAGGTCTGCTATGAACCCTATCACAACACCTTCTATTGCGAGCATCAACGATCCAACTTCACTTGTCATTGCCGACGGGAACTATGATCTGAATGAGAAAACCTTCGCATTGAGGAACGATCTGGACGGGAGCATTTCTAAGCCGTACAGTATGGCTTACGAAAACATGTATCAAACGGGCATCCAACCTCAAACAATACCGAGCATCGTGAACTCCTTCTTGACGAAAGATGGACAGGCCGATGAGCTCACAGGAAGCTATCATATTGGTAGTGTCGACCTGACGGCCACGAAAGCTTCAGAGGCGCATCGTGCTGGCGCCGAAAATGAGACCGATACCTTGATCGATATCTACTATACGAAATTCAACGGCGGGCATCCCTTCCTTATCCCTCGAATACTATACCGGTTGAAGCCAGCGCTCATCCCAACTCACCTCAAGGCGGTAATGCAGTTCGTCGCAAGCCATTTCATGCCGGGCCTCTCGTCAGATAATCTGCGAAATGCAGCGGAGAACATTACCTCAGACAGAATCCCGAAGGACGGGCACAGAGTGCAAGGCTTAATGCTTCTTGGCATATCTCTCTATGCCCGATTCGAGGAGGAGCCTGCGATTGCAGCAATCAATCAGGCCATCGACCTAGCCTTGGATCTTGAGATGAACTTTCACAGCTTCGCTCTGAAACATGGGATGGGAAATCCAATTGTCGAGGAAAGTTGGAGACGGACCTGGTGGGAACTTTACCTGATGGACGGTATCCTAGCCAGTCTCACCAGCGCTCAGCATCCATTTAGACTCCAGAATGTTCAAACCGACGTTCCGCTACCATGTGAGGAGTCTGATTATGCACAATGCAGACCTATGCCTCCGCATCGAACCCAGGGCGACTTCCTCGAACGGGCTTTTGCCACGGAGACATATGAGTATTCTTCTATGGCATACACAATTGAAGCCGTCAGGCTCATGGGAAATGTCCTCAGCCTTGGAACAGATATTGTTGCTGCAAGTGATGCGCAGGTTGAACGAGTTGATGTCAATCTAGCGGATTTCGCCCTTTCGCTTCCTCCCAATAAGCGCCACAACATTGAGCAGGACGGGGCAGTCGACGAAGTGCTGTTTTCAGCCCACATTCTCATCAGTTGCGCCTTAATCATGCTCCATCGACCGAGATCCAATCTTATATACATCCGGAACCACTATCCTACGCCCTGCACACGGCAAGAAGCAATTGGCACACCTGTTACAACATATGAGATCCACACATCGAAGGCCATCAGAGCAGCGAATGCCATTTCAAGCGCAACTGCGGTACAGACGCCACTAGCAATGCACAGTCCATGCCTTGTCTGTGGTATCGCGTTAGCCGCTGTGGTTTATCTTCCAGCCTACTCTATGGAAGCCCGAGAGAGATCCAATGTGATAAAAGAACGGCTCCAACTGACTATCAATGCCTTGAACACAATAGGTGAGATATGGCCAATGGCCAGAGCTGTGAAAACGCAGATTTCACAGTTCGCGAGAGACATATTCTCCCGTTATGCGGCAGCTACAGGTTCGGCAGCGGCGCAAGCGCAAATCCAGGACATCGACATTGAGTCAATGATGGACGATCAGACTTGGTTGGATGAGCTGTCCTCCCTTGAACCCAATAGAGATGCGATGATGCTCAGGGATGGTTCAAGTGAACTACTTCCTTTGACGACCCTGGTGCCAGCCGCCAACACATTCTAAGCCAGACTACAAAGGCATGATTTGCATTCTTGATACCTTGGTTGGATGTTTGAATTATTGTAGATTATTTAGAAGTCCACATGTACCAATATTAGGGGCGCCTTTGTTTTGCACAGATGCTGCTTGCAACGGTCTGATGAAGGCATGAATGAACAGTTGATCCAGCAAGCTTTATGAGTAATATTCAGCTATTTACCTTTGCATGGACAACATTCTCATCAGGCATTCTGTTTGGGCTACTGCGTCTTGCTTAGGTAATCAACCAGCACTGCTCGCTCTCGTCATTGGGTTTCGTGACTCCGTGACTGCCTGGAGCGTTTAGGCGCCAGACGCCAGCCTCCAGACTCATTTTCCCAAATCAAGCCTCGCTCTTGGACTCTCCACACAATGATTGTGCGATTTTCCTCGTGTATCTGGTTCCTTTTCGCCGCAGTGCGAGCTGCCCAGCCTTCAGCTCCATCACCTGTACCTGCGCCTTTGCGCGAACTGATCTGGGGCCAGCTAAATTTCCTCCATACTACCGACACACATGGATGGCACGGAGGTCATCTACAAGAGTTGTTTACACTACACCCATCACCTAAAACAGTATACTGATCTGAAGAAGACCGTCGTACAGCGCGGACTGGGGTGACTACATCTCTTTTGCCCAGCGCATGCGCGAGAAAGCCGATGAGAAGGGGGTAGATCTCCTGCTCATTGATACCGGGGATAGAATAGAGGGCAACGGTCTTTATGACGCTTCTGAACCAAAAGGCGAATACACTCTGGAGATATTCAAGGAGCAGGAAATCGACGTGATATGCTCCGGAAATCATGAGCTATACAAGAAAAATTCCTCAGAGAACGAGTATACAAAAACTGTCCCATACTTCCGAAATACGTACTTGGCCTCAAACCTTGATATACTTGATCCCGTGAGCGGTGAAAGGGTTCCTCTGGCCCCTCGGTACAGGAAGTTCACGACGAAAAATCAAGCCACCCGGATTCTGGCTTTCGGCTTCTTGTACGACTTCACGGGCAACTATAACAACACCATCGTGCAGCCTGTGGAACAAACAATCGAGGAAACCTGGTTTCAGGAGGCAATCCGCGACAGAGAGGTAGATCTCTTCCTGGTGACGGGTCATGTCGCCGTTCGCTCAAAAGAATACACCGCGATATTCAAGGCCATCAGAGAGGTCCAGTGGGACACGCCGATCCAGTTCTTTGGCGGACATACTCACATCAGAGACTATACGAAGTATGACTCAAAGTCGTATGCCTTGGAAAGCGGCCGTTACCTGGAGACGCTTGGCTTCATGTCCATCAACGGGATCGGAACTGGCCAAAAGCGCGACCAATTGACAATTTCATCACCTACATTTGAGCGTAGATATATCGACAACAATCTCTTTTCCTTTCACCACCACACTGGCTTGAACAGTACGACCTTCCCCACCGAGCATGGTAAGAACGTTACCCGAATGATCGCCAAAGCGCGGAAGGACCTGATGCTGGATACCGTATTCGGATGTGCGCCCTCAGATCTCTGGACCAACCGCGTCGAGTATCCGAGTGAGCAGAGCATATTCACGTGGCTAGAAACTGAAGTGCTTCCTAATATCACCAAAGACACGGCAGCAACAGGGAAGGCTAAGTTGGTCATGATCAACACCGGTGCTATGCGGTTCGATATATTCAAGGGTGCCTTCACACGTGACACAACCTTCATCATCTCTCCATTCACAAGTGGTTTCCGATACATCCGAGATGTACCATTCGACTCAGCAAGCAAGCTGCTTTCTATTCTCAACAATCAGGGCCAGATCCTTGAGAAGGCGGCCCCAGAGTTACAAACATGGAAGCTCGCACCACCAGAGCAGATGGTACTCTTGGAAGAGATTGTCGCCGACGAACATCAATACAACCATCGTCAAGGTCAGGTCTTGCTCGAAACACGTAAGCTTACGCCGGGCTATACCACTAAAGACGACGTCGGCGAGGAAGGCGATGATACCTTGCATTCACCGGTCTCTTTCTATCGTGTACCAAACTGCATCGAGTCCATGGTGGATTTTCCGGCGTCTGGCATGGACCCGGAGACGGTGGATTTAGTCTTTCTGGAGTTTATACAGCCATGGGTTCTGATTGCGTTGAAATTCTTGGGGTTGGAGTATAGCTTGTCCGATACTGGGGCGTTCATGGAAGGGCATGATTTCACTACTATGATTGCAGGATGGGTTGAGAGGAACTGGAAGGGCAATTGCTGATATACGTACTCTGTGCAATTGGAGGCTTTAAGGCGTTCAAGCAACTATATTCACGTGTACAGTGGGGTTGTGAGCATTGCTTATGAGTATGTCTAACTCAAGAGCCCATAGCCTAAACAAGAACAGACTGGTTCTCGAGAAGTATTCTTTTGGTTCCCCCTGGAGGTCTTCAAGGGACTGCATCTAGAGCGAACGAGGTTTGGCTAAGACTGAAAAAACATTAAAGCTTTTTACATGTAGATTGATTCAAGATACAGCTATTCTTAGAATGTTGGCTTCAAGGGGCACATAGCAAGAATTTGTAGAAAATAAACAGTAAAATCTGTCTAAATTCTCTTTTTCTTAATCATCATTCACAAAATCAACCTCACTGCCTTTCTCAACATCATTGTTGTCACTGTCACTATGAAATGTCCTCATAGTCTCAATCACAACATCAGAAACAATATATAAATGAATTTAAAGTGTGAAATGTCACTTAAGATCATAGTAGAGATCACAGAATATAGTTGAAAGTATATTAAGAGAATGTGAAGAAATCTATAAAATTGAAGATCAGTCACTGTACTTAAATTGTTTAAATTAAGAACATTAAGACTATTTATAGTTGCTATGACAGAGATAGATCTCAATTTAGAGAGAGAAATTTAATTTATTAATAATTAATATAGAAAGTACTCAATTTTCTTGAGAATCAATTCACAGCATATTTGAATGAGATGTAGAGATATATCTGATATAAATATGAGATTTAAATCAGCATTAATACTATTAATCTCATCATTAAATGAGCTGACTGATTAAGAAAGTAAATAAACATTCTTTTATCATTATTATTGTTATTAAAAAAATGATTTTTAATGTTTAAAACAAGTCATTAAATGCTCTTAAAAGATCTATAACAACTAAATGATGCAATTAAGTAGTTAACATGCTAATCAGCTAATCTTTATCAATAAAAGTATCATCAATCTCTGTATTGCAGACAGAAAGTTTAACTGAGCTGTTATAAAGAAATAAGCAGTTATAAAGAAGTCTTTTTAAAAAGAAAAGCACTACAGCATTCTTTCAGCATATATAATTGATAATTATATTGTTTAAAAGATTTATAAGAAGAAAGTGAACAAGAAAATGTTTAATACTTTTATTTAAGAAAAGATCTTATCTTTATATAAGTAATTTTCAGAGTTATGCAGTGTTCTATACATAAATAATTGTGAAATACATCATTCAAAGATAAGTCTTCATATTAATATAAGTATTCTTGCTATTACTATTGCTAATCTCAGTGACAGAAGCTTACAGTTATGTGTTATAAAATTAGTATTGTTTTTGCATTTCTTTTTCTCTATTTATTAAATTACAATTTTATCAAGAAGTTGTTTAGTGAGCTAAAGACATGAATGTGAAGACATAAAACATTGATGAAGAGATTTAAGAATAAGTTTTCAGCATTTATTTATATAACTGTACAGAAGTATAAGATGAAAGACAATTCAGAGAGATATTTTTGAAATAGCTTTATTAATTGTACATAAATATATTATTATAATGAATTAATTATCATTTCTTATTGTCTTTAACACTTACAATGCTTTCTACTTCTTCTTAAAATTATAAATCTCTGTAAAATAAATTTCTGTAATTATTATATATTTTCTTTTCTTCTAATATGAATGTAAAACTTTCTTTAATCATCATTTAAGATTAACTGAAATGCTTAACTCTCTTTATGTCTACTTAATGATCAGCTGTATACTCTGTAAATTGTATATTTCTTTTAAAAGAATATTACAATAATTCATCAATTATATCTTTAAAGTAAAGTGTTTTCACTTAAATTAAGTAAAGAAGTTCTGCAGTTATGTTTTAGAATCAATATTTAAGTTAAGTGAACTGCTAACAAGTAATATTGCAGACAGTGCTGACAGAAATGTAATAAAATGTATTTTTTATGAAGACTGTAAAGTCTATAATGAAGATGATGAAAACAATGAAAATAATGAAGATAATGAAGAAAACAGTAAAGATATGAACTGCAGAGAAAGCAGTTAAGAAGAAAATAAAGAAGAAAAATATTGAGCTGAGATATATAAAACATAATGTGAAGACTGTAAAGACTATAAAGACTGTAAAAAAGAAGAAGAATGCTGTAATACTGTAATTAATGAAGTTAATAATTTTAGTATAATCTTAACATCACTGAAAGAAACTGCAGAGATAAAGATTTCTGATGTTGATGCTGATGTTAATGAGAAAATGTAAATTTGAATGAGATGAGACAGTGAAGATGTTGTGAATATTGATAACATGAAAAAGAGAAAAGACAGTATAATTAATAATAAGATTCTTTTCTTTAACTGATTAGCTGACATAATCTTTATACTGATGAGTAATGTATAAATTGTTACTTTATTCTTATTAACAGTCTTTGTTCACATTTAAATAACTGCAGAGTCAAGAATCTCATGAATGTTGTTGCAGAGAAGACAGTAGTAATTATAGTTAAGATATATTTTGTTATTACATTAATAATGAATAATAATAATATTTAATGTGTAATTAATGTTCTTTAAAGTCTTTACATATTGATTTACATTCTTTTTATATATCACAGTAGCTGTTCTCTAATATTTATTAGCAAAGACACTAGAAATCAATGAAGAAAGAAGACAGATTTATATTTAATGTTTAAATTTATTTTTCTTCTTTATAACTTTTTTCTTTACTGACTTCTTACTTATTATAATAATATTCTCTGCTGTCTTTCTATCTCAGTCAGCTCTTATAATAACTGTTATTTCTTTTTTCTTATTACTGTTTTATAGTTTAACAAAATTCTTCACTTTCTGTCAATCATTTATATCTTTAAGAATTACAGTGATCACAGCATTCTTCTTTATAGTTAAACAGTTAATTTTGATTTTTATTCAATATCTATAATAAAAGTATCTTCTCTCATTACAGTATTTCTTGATCACTACTGACTGCTTAAAATCTTAAATTCTTTATATAAAGCTCTTTTCTTTCTTATTCAATTCAAAGACATTTAAGTCCTCATTTATTAATTTTCTGTTCAGATATACTGTGTAAAACACAGTATATTGTATGAATGACATTGAATTTTTGTTGACAGCAACATTGAGATTAAGAATCTCAATAAAATTGTTATTAAGATTTAGTGAACAGACTGATGTAAATACTGATATGAATACTGATTTTTGTGTTACAGAAGACTTCTTCTTTACAGAAGAAGTCTTTGCAAGAGTCTTTTATTTTATCATAGTGATGATGATGATAATGATGTTGAGAAAGACAGTGAGATCAATTTTGTAAATGATGATTAGAAAAAAGAAAATTTAGACAGATTTTACTGTTTATTTTCTACAAATTCTTGCTATGTGTCTCTTGAAGTCAACATTCTAAGAATAGCTGTACTCATTGCTTTCTACAATGTACATATCAACTTAGCTAAAGCCTCAGAAAAGTGAACATTGCTGACAGATAAGAAGACTGAACTGTCTATGATGATGTCTCTGAATTGTGTATCTTTAAGGTGTCTCTCAGCACATTTCTTTGTGAACATCTCACATTTATGTACAGCAATTCCTAGAATGTTGGCTTCTCAGTTTACTCAGAACTTTTTGCAACTTTTTTTTTGAAAATCACACTCAAATTCAGTGTTTTAATGTTAAAATCACAATAAATAAATAGTTTGCATAAAACTGAATAGACAGTATAACTATATATATATAGAGGCCTGCGAAGACTCTTCCTCCACGCGGTGCAGGCTGGGAACCTGAAGGGCTTGCCTTTCAGAGCTAATAGAGTCACCGGTTGAGCTGTGGTTGTCGCAGAGCAAGGTGCCACGGTGGCGTCGCGC
>JAABUY010000906.1_pt1 | contig 44902 bp, 43 predicted proteins | sample 5560271 | NCBI WGS metagenome assembly JAABUY01 (sample SAMN10711886, study PRJNA513374) | rock metagenome | isolation source: Antarctica rocks | place: Antarctica: Victoria Land, University Valley
TAAATAGAAGCTTTTGTACCAACCTTCTTCTGTATTCTTAATATTCAGTTATAGCTACCTCTAAAGATCAAGCACTATCAACCCTGACCTCCATTGGTTGTATCATCTAGGCACGGTCCTGACAGAACATAATTCACAAGACATCATTAACTTTATCTTCACTTCATCTCAGATTTCTGTTTCAATCAGTGAACTCATTATTCGCGTTTCTGAATTACGTTCTGCATTCATACACATTAGTAATTCTAGAAATAATCTTTTATCTTGAGTTTAATTAGTTGTGTGACAGAAGATACTATTCTAGTAAAATCACATTGATAAGATAAATCATTGTTAACAATGAACTCAATCGATGATCTTTTGAAAATGTAATGTTCAAATATCGATGCACTTTTTGAAGCTCATGATAGTCTCATGTTAGTAACAGCAAGAGTCTTGCACAGATGACAGTGCTAAAAGTATAAAAAACGGTTCATATCTTTCAATAACAAGAAAATAGTCATCACTTCAATTTACAAAGTTAAAGATCATAGTTATCACTCATGCTCAATCAATGTGCTATCAATTTTTATTCAGTCATCTCATGTAAATCATATTATTCATTGCTTTTCTCTTTTTCTGAAAAAGCACTTTTAATCTTCGCTTCTGTCATCTTTGTTCTCTGTTATGCTCATTCATCATCATCTACTTATGCTCATTTATTAACATATACTCTGATGATGAATTATTGAGTTTCATCTCTTTTATATTCAGAAGCTCTTGTTGTAAGAACACAGATGCTATCGTTGATGTTCAAGCTTTCACAGTATCATTTTCAGCTGACTTGTGATTTGATCTTTCTCTTTCACGTTCTTTAGTGATGATCACAATCTGTGCACATTCGTCATTGTGACTTCGCTCATCTTAATCACTAAAGAAACAAAAATAAATATTGACTTGCAATGTGATGATTTGAGTTGCATTGACAGCTTCTTGCTGTGCAAAGATGATGATGTTGACTTCTTTGCATTCACAATGCATGACGAAGAACTTCTGAATTCTGATGAAGAATCAGCTGAAATCTCATGAAATTTATGTAAAAAGAGATCATGAGCAGAGTCTTCAAGAGAAGCATAAGAGACATTCAAAAGAAAACATTTTATTTATCATATATAGCAGCGTTGACGATGAAGATTAAAGAGATCATAACTTGAAAGATTGAGATGCAATGTTCTCATGTATTTGTAATGTAAATGATAGCTTTGCAATTAATTTGAACATTTTTGTTAGGGGCCAGCATAGAGCGAGTCATATGGGTGTCATTTAACTAATAGATAAATGCTAAGGAAGGAAAGTATCTACAGAAAAGAACTTGGTTCTTATGTGTCCCTTCAGCCCTATGCTAGGCCCGATTAGGATGGAACAAGGCGAAGGCTAGGCGAAGGATAGGCGAAGGCTAGGATCGTAACATTACCCCCCCCCCTTGACTATTCATGTCCGCATGAATGTTAGTCCTTAGTGCGCTTTTCTTGAATATTTGGTATGAAAGTCATCGACCATCTCTTGAGCGTTCATGAATTCGTCGCCGTCAGCGTTATACCAGTTCAGGTCGTTGTCATAGCTCTTTCATGGAGCGTTTCAAGCTCATTCCATCAGGCGTTTCAAGCCTATTCCTTCTTGACGTATGCCTTTGAAGCAGGCTCACTTCTGGTCCAGGCCTACTACATAGTAGGGCTTGTTCCGTTCGTTGACCGGCTCAATCAAGAGGTCAATCGTTGTCTTTCCGTTCGTGCCTACTACACGCATGTAGCAGGGCTTGATCCATTCGTTGACCGGCTCAATCAAGAGGTCAATCGTTGTCTGCCTTTGTAGCAGGCTCACTTCGGGTGCCGTTCAAGCAGGCTAACTATCGGGTGACTGGCTCGGTGACGAGGTCAATATCGGACGCGCCTTTGAAGCAGGCTCACTGTTCCGGTTCCTATCTACTACACGTGTGTAGCAAGGCTTGTTCTGTTCGTTGACCGGCTCAATTAAGAGGTCAACTATCGGACGCGCCTTTGAAGCAGGCTCACTGTCGGTCCGTCTCTACTACACGCATGTAGCAGAGCTTGTTCCGTTCATGCCTTTGTAGCAGGCTCACTATCCTTGTCATTCAAGCAGGCCCTTTTTATCCAGCTTCAAATATTCAACGATGAACGAATTTCAGCTCATATCTTCGTGGTTTCAGGCATATAGTATATGTTCCATCCTCTTTCTTGAGGCATATAGTATATGTTTCATCCTGTCTGCAGTACATATCATCTTGCTGTTGCCGTCTATGTTGTGAATAGAGCTAAATCGTAGAAGGTGTGAATAAAAGAAGGTCCGTTGCTGAATTGAGTGGGTTGCCATTCAAGCAGGCTCACTATCGGGTGACTGGCTCTGTCGACGAGGTCAATCGTTATCTGCCCTTGTAGCAGGCTCACTAGTTGACACAGGAACACGAGGTAGACCGGTTCACTGATAGGTAGAGCGATGTGGGTAGGTAGATCATCGCATTGACGAAGGGATGCCATTGAAGCAGGCTCACTAGCCGACTTGCTCATCGAAGAGGTCAGTTCTTTGCAGGTGAACGTAGTAGCCAGGTTCACTGATGGGTAGAGCGATGGGTTGATCATCGCTTTGAGTGTAATATCCGAAGAATCCCTTGCGGATAAAAAGTGATACAAATTCGAAGAATCCCTTGCGAATTTCGGAATGAACGGAGTAGGTTATTTCGTATCGTCTACACGTCGATAGCAGGGTAGTTGGTGAGCATTTATCTAATGTTAGGGGCCAGCATAGAGCGAGTCATATGGGTGTCATTTAACTAATAGATAAATGCTAAGGAAGGAAAGTATCTACAGAAAAGAACTTGGTTCTTATGTGTCCCTTCAGCCCTATGCTAGGCCCGATTAGGATGGAACAAGGCGAAGGCTAGGCGAAGGATAGGCGAAGGCTAGGATCGTAACAATTTTAAAGAACAGAAACATTTTTAATGATCAAATTATACAAATGTTTCTAAATTGAAAGATGCTGAGAGCATGCAGAGGTTTCGTAGAGCTGATCTTTTGAACAGAAGTTCAGTCACACATGATTAGTCAACAACACACGAAAATCATCAAAGTGTACAACGTCAATGAAGAAGTAATAATGATAATAACGACGTTCAAAAACTAAGCTGAATATGTTGAATACTCACGTCTAATCTGAATGAGCTGCAGAATTAAAATATTCAAAATCAGAAGAAAAAACTTAAGAAGAACAGATTTTCTCATAGCAGCATTATATATTTCATTCTTCTTCTCTTATTCTTCTTGTGACATGTCAGAAATTTCTCACATCTATCTTTGATTCATTCTTTCACATGTCATAGTTTGTGAATATTCTTTGTAATGCTCATAATTCTACTTCTTCAATGTATTGCTTAAACGCATCACTTCAATGTCAATTTCTCATCTCTTCTTATGCTCTTTTTCTTCAGACTGCAACTCATCAAATATTCATCATTTCATGTTAAAGATTTCTTCATTTCAGATATTAATTTTCATCATTGAGTTCACGTCTTTTTCTCTAAGTCTGCGAACTAAAATATTATTGACAAGTAAAGAAACTTGCGCTACAATGAAGTTTAATGCTTTAGCAACGATCGACTTCAATGATATACATCAAAATGCAAGAACTATGCAATCAAGAATGATATTAAGTAATATAATAAGTATGACTGTGACATTGCAAGACTGAACTGCTCATAAGAATTGCTGATTGATTATTGCAATTCTTTGAACAGTACTGTTTTTAATATGACTGTTTCAAGAGCATAATTGATTAATTGTCTGAACATTAAAGATGATGTATGTCTTTTTGATCGCTTTCTATAGATGTTCAGATTCAAATAATCATTCTAGCAAGAAAGTGTTGCTAGCATGATATTGCAGCTGAGTAGTCGTTAAAAGTTCTAAGAATTCAGTGATTTCATTATCTGTTAGCATTGAATTAAGTGTACTATCAATTTAAACATTCAAGCAAGAAAGAATTGAACTTGTGACAGCTTTGCACGTCAGATTTGAAAAGAAAATACATTCATAAGAATGGTTCATAGTATTATTATTATCACTATACATTGACAAATTGATAGTTGATAGTATTGATTGATTATCAAAATCTGCAATATTTATTGAAAGCAGTGATGTTTCTTTGAGATTCGACTGTGAAGTTCAAGCAAAAGTCACATTGAGGTTAACTTTGTTAAATATTTGAATACAAGAGTATTCAACAATAGCTTTAAAAGTTATGTTGAAATGTTGTATTATACTCATCACACTAGAGTTATAATCATCAATCTGCATTAAAATTTCGCTTATCATGACATGATCATACATTTTCGAATCAGACTCAGTCAGATTGAAATTTCTCATATATTTATAATAACTAAGATTAAATTGAGCTGAAATAATGAAGTTTTCTTGTCAGATAGATACATTTAACGACTGTTCATTAAAATGATCAAGCTGTGAAAAGTACTTTCAACAACTCTGACTTTTACAAAGTATATTGACAATATTCTTTACTGTTACAATCTGAAAGTTCTTGCTAATATAGATTGAACAGTTTACTTCTACTTAAACAGCTAAAACAATCGCTGTAAATAAAGTTCTTTGACATAAAGTTTGACTGATTTTATTTGACAGTGAATTAAAGATAAGATTGCTGAATATGAGTGAATCTGCACTGTCAGATGATGATGAAAATTTCATCTGTGATGTCAATATTCATATGTTAAATCGATTCATTATAACATTCAATGATTCTTATTGCACATCGATTACAGATATTTTGTCGAGATTTGTCATCAATGACTGATCAATCTCAATGATGATTGTAAACATATGACAGTTTAAAGAATGAATATATAATTCTGCAGTCATGATCTTGATTGCTGAATATATCAATACAATTATTGAACTTGTAAAAAAGATTCAATGAATGTTTTATCAATGTTCATATGAAAATACGATGAATGTTGAATGATTTATCATGTTGAAGAGCAGTGACTTTCAATCACTGACAGATTCGCTATTAAGAATCATATAAATGTTTACAGCTTGAATGCAACTGCTTGCATCTTTAACAGCATATTTTAATAAGACTAAGATTGCATCTGATGTATAAATTCAATCAAAATTCTTGAATGTGATTTGTGCATCAAAATCTGACTGATTGTTGAAATCTTTTAACAGAATTTCAAGAATTATCATCATTTCAATAATTGCAATCATGTGTCTTGATACTACGCACTGAAGCAATGCAACACTAATATAATAACGTCACTGTTTGAAATAAGCTAGCCGTATCGTAGACTTACGTCGAAGGACACAGCCAATGATTGACAAGGCGAGAAACTGCAATCTTGTATGCAGCAGAAGAATGTTTACAGATCTGAGGTTTTTTCTCAGTCATGTTGAACCATCATTGACCCTTAATATGTCTCGCATTCTTTTTATGATAATAACGTTGAGTGAGAGCCTTAGAGTAAATCAATAAAAGATCAAGAAATCGAGACCAAGAACACATTTATGTAAAGACTTTTATACAGAACCGAAGTAAGATAAAGTAGAGTACCTCATTCTGAAACGTCTTGAGGTGCCAAGCTTTCAGAGTAGCTCACATATCGTCATGCTCAGTCCCTCATTCTCACTTGAATGCTGTCACAAAATTGGGTGCTTTGAAGAATGTTGAAAGAGAATCTATGTGTTTATTTGCCTGAAGTCACATTGCAGGTTTGCGATTGTAATTAGGCATGTATCATCGAAGTTCAGTGACTTGATGTACATATTGTTAGGACTGCGGAAACTTCTTTTAGAGTCAGTCATGCGAGTATCTAGACTTGAGAAGGTTTCGTTTGAAAATGATCCACTTTCTGATCAGTAATTTACAGTAGTATTGCGTCTCTTCGAGAGTGTAAGACCTTGTTTCAGGAAGAGCTGATTGAAGGTTGCATATTAGAAGAATCACTTCATGTTTCTAATTTACGCATAGCAGTGACACAACCTACATGCTTGTATCAATGGTCAGGTGCAAAGTTCTCTGCAGATTGATGCTTTCACTTATTCTTTCAGGAATTAGTTTCACAGTTTCAAATAATTCTACTCTGTTCCCGTTCATCATAATGTTTGTCACTTAGTTCTTACTCGTGACATGATATTTTTCAACATATATTAGTCTCGCTGAAACTCTTCGTTGTGACTGTAAATTCTCACGATACTTCAAAACCTTCTTAGAATTTTCAAATTTCGTTCCTGTTATTCAACATGCACATTTTCATCAAATGTATGATACTGATCTTGATGAACACTTTCGATGCTGCAATCTTCATGCAAGATTGATATACAAACACTTACTTTATTCAGCAGAACTTTAACAACTCGATTGAGCGGCACGAACTATCTGCTTTTGCTTGAATGTATCATAAGTACAACAAAGACTTATCAAGAGACGTTGAGATCATCATTAAAAATAACAACAACAGCAACGACAATGTCAATATTCTCACTTCAAATGATATGAAATACCTTATATCAGTTACAATTGACGAACAATCTATGAACGTTCAGATTGATATTGACTCTTCTGATCTATGAGTTTTTTCAACTCATCTCTTCAGAGCAGAACAAAAGAATCACAAGATCTATGATTCATTTTTATTCAATATCTTCAAGACTTCGATCGATGAAATCTGAATCAGTATTTATGACGATGAATTTCAGAATGCATCTGAGAATGTATGCATCGATGTCGTGACTGTAGAAACATCGATCGTTCAAAATCAGATCATTCAACTTGCAGCAAAGCTCAGCTCTCAAATTCTTAATCACATTTCTTTCAGTGATCAGTCTTCTTATGCATCGTGTATCTTTGTTCTGAGCTTCAAGCTTACAGAATGTAAGAAATCCTTGATCTTGATTTTAAAAGTATCAATACTATTCAATCAGATCAACAGAACATCTTCTTTGACAATGTCAAAAGTAGTCTCGCTTCATTAATCTTCATCACAATTCTCAAGCATCAAGCTTCTGATTCATTCAATTTAGAATATATTGATACAATTAAATACACTGATCTCATCAGCTATATTGAGATTGACAATTCTTTTAACTTCTGAAATATTATTATGCAGAATTACATCGTTGATAGCGACTTAGCTGTTTCAATGTAATTGCATGAAACTGTGAACGATAATGTTGTCTCTGACTATTACAGTCAGATAGAGAATGCAGAATACACTTTTGCTTGCAATACTACTCTATCAGATATAACATTCTTCATCAATGACTACGACATCGTCATCTCTGAAAAACTAATGAATTTCGCTGCTACAGATAATGAAAGAACAACATGTTTCGATGAACTTCAGAGTAATGATGATTTGAGCGAAAATATCTTTGAAGACTCTCTGCTGAAAAGTCCATTCATTGTCTTTGACATTAATAATTCACGAATAGGTTTTGCGTTACAGACGTAGACCTAAATGAGAATAGATTGAATAAGCTTCTTGACTGCAGTGTGTCAGAGGGCAGGGGTGAAGGACTTGAGATGATCTATACGTTTATTCGCTCTAATATGTTTGCATCTTAGAACCTCATGTTTGTTTTATTTGCCTTTCATTTATGTACATCGTACCTAGAAACATGTAGCCTCATGCAACAGCTGAACTGTTCAAACCACAAATGCAATTTACCGTTCTTTCTGCGCATCGTCGACTCATTTCAATGTAACCACAGCATGATTACCTGGTGAAGTCATGTTGAAACATGATATACATACCTGATTAGACATTTGTCAAGTGTGTTCACATTTGGGTGAAAATGATCGAGTGATTATCAAACTGCGTTTTCAACAGTCATTCTTGATACGGATTCAATCAGAAGTTCCGGAACGAATGTGACACTTGACAATCTGCGTTCGTGTACTTTAGATGTTTTACCAGTCTCTCAGATTAAAACATGTCAGGTTGTTTATTTCAAATGCCTAAATAGATATGTGACACATAGAACTAAGCAATGCGATTCATTCTGTTATTGTGAACGAGAAATCTACAATATTCAAACCCGTACTGAACGTTGAGACTCTGTTATCAGTGTACCCGAACTATCATTTCATGTGGATCGCATATATACAATTCAACGACTCTGTCATAGGTATGAGGTGTGAGGTTCCGCATACGCATAACGCATACATATGCATCTATGTCGCGAAGACATCAAATTTCAATGCCTAAAGTTGAGCTATATTAACAAGGCAGCAGGATGACGAGTTGACATGCACAAGGTATGCCTTTCATAATGCTCGAAATTTGCGCAGTGATACTGATTGCACTGCAGCGACCCTCAAGCGTCAAGTACGAAGTTTAAAGGCCTATGCTTTCTCTGCATGAAGTATTTCCACCAAGAACGTCGCACAAGGTTTCCTTCTCAAAGTTCTTGAATTTGACGTAGTGATACCTCTGACGCATGCGAGTGACGCTCAAGCCTTAAAATCTTTGCTAGTATCTGCGATTCTTGAGACTCATTCTACTAGATTGATTTCCACTTCGAAAGTTACGTTGCACAAGACTGTTTATTTCAAGTTCTTTACTTTTGCTTTGTGATACATCAAACAACGCATACAAATCATTCCTCAGCGATGCTTTTCTAGAGTCTGCATGTATCTTCAGTAGCTGAGAGCCTGTCAGTCTAAGCAATCTACACTTCGAATTTTGCGAATCATATTTCAGACGAAATCCGCGATTTTTACGAAGTGATACACGAAACTACACATGCAAGTGATGTTTCAAAGGGATCTCAAATGACTTGCATCGATTTTCATGAGCTGAGACTGTTCGTATCTGATGAAGCTTGACTTAAGATTTCGCATCGAAATTGTTCTTCTGCTGCTCACCAAAGATCTTGCAATGTGGTATACGAAACAAGGCATGCCTCGATGGTGATCACTGCAAGCCGGCACGCATTTATAACAACCCAAGCCTCTTTCTGCCTGAAGAATGCTTCTTTGAAAAGCTTTCATCGGAAACTTCTTCTGTTACTTGAAATGTTTTCATATCGAATCTCTTCTCTGAAAGATCGATTATTGCAGATGCAAGTGCACGAACTCGTCACAAAGTAGCAGTCTCTGAAGGCAAAGTCATATACAAGGCTACGCAAATTCGCGAAGCGTCATCTCAGATCTGCACAGATTCGCTATTTTTGTGATGCGAGCAATGCGAGTCAGGTCGAAGCAGACATTGACTGCTTCTTTGAATACAGACTGAAGCATCAAATCGAGATATGTAGTAACAGCGACGACAAATCTTGTTTGAGAAGCATCAACTGACATGATATGCATTCATAGATTACAAGTTTCTTTATCTTGTTTTACTTTGCAGACGTTCTGCTTCGCATAAGAAGCATGCAGATCGTCATTTAAATCATCAGAATAATCATCATTGCATAAGCTTGCACACTTTTCGGATTACGCATGAATAGATTATGCAGAGATGAATTGTCTACAATTTTCATTACTCAAATTAGCATATGAAAGAGACGACGCTGTAGCTTTCAAAACTGACACTTGAATTGTACATCATCAAATATTACAGATTGCAAGTTTTACTATCGAACAGCTGATACAACGATGCGTCGTCACAAGCTGAATTTATAAGACAATAGAAGCAGCACATGTAAGAATTCATTAGTGAATGATTTGCTGAACTGTGATGTCATCAGTCGTGATATCAATCAAATCTTCATTGTAGATCATTTCAAGATTGTTTAAATCACAGATGACTCAATAAGTTGCTGCAGATTTAATGACTGTAGCTGTTTTGATAGACATGTATATCAAGTAGAATTGAGCAGGTTTCAAGATGATTGTCATTACTAAGATGATGCTGATAAACTGAGTTGAGATAGCTTGAATGCAACTTAAGACTGACAGAAGTTCTTTCAAGCAAAGTAGTACAAAGTTCATAGATGATATGAAAGTAATTGCATGAGATCAGAGAAAGAAAAAAAATCAATTAAATGAAGACTTGCAGAACTTTTATAATTCTCTCGAGTCACATAGTAGTCAAAGATGAAGAATGAAGTACAGATAGATGACTTTTCATTGAAGAAAGTGAAATCAGACATAAGTCTTGAACATCATCTTATATCACATGTTCAATCTTTCATGTTTTCTCTGACTAGAATTGAGACTAAATTCTCAAGACTAGTAAAATTGATTAATTTATCTGATCAAGTCATACTAGCTCAAATCGAGAAAAATATCAGAGTTGACTGTTGTTGCATTATTTAAATAAAATTAGTTTATGCTCTTAATCTCAAGAAAATAATTTCTTACAAGAATTCTGACTCTCAATTTGTCATACAAACTCAAGACATGTCAGATACTACTAAATTTATAAGATAATATTGATCCCACTTCAAACTTTCAAGTCTTATCTTCATGAAATATAATACATTTAAAAGAAAGCGATCATAAAGATGAAGAGATTTGTAATGAATCATGTGTTGACTTGTATTTTTTATCTTTATTTCTTACTGTGTAGTCTTGTTGATAATCAATGTCACATGAAAAGTCTGAAAGTCTGTTATTATACAATGTGTATAATTTCAAAGATTATCTGTTGTGTCTCTCTGAATTTGCAGATACATCATGACAACAAGCATCAGATTTATACATTGTATTTCTCACATGATGATCTTGACATAATATGCATAATAAGTCTAGATCTGTATCTGATCTGAATCTTAAATTTTTCGCTCAATTCATTAATGTACAGAAGTTTCAAAAGTGTTAAACAGAACTGCTCAAAGAAGAGAAATTGAGATGAGAAAGAGTCTGAGCATAAACATATCAAATAAGTAGTCAATATATCAAGAATACGCTTATTGAGCTTGATATACAGAAATCTTCGTACTGACTAGCTCAGAAAATGAGTTACGCTGCGAAGATATTGATTGAAAAGAACATGATGTCAAAAGAGCTATGACACTTGCTCAGCTAGAAGAGAAGCGCATCAGCAAGAAGAAAGAAAGAATATTGAAAGTAAAATGCTAATCAAGAGAGCGTGATAATATCAGTTGTCTGAGTTCATGATATCATCAAGCAGCGACATCAACTGATCTTCAGAATGTCAATGTTCAATTACTGCAAAAAGATTTAATCGCTTGATCAATCATTCTTTCTTTCATCATCAGAATTTAAAGTAGCACATAAACAAAAAACTCTTTTATCATGTAGCACATTCCGTTCTACTTTGTAAATTCAAGATAAATGAGATTTTCTGCTGATGTTTACTATCTTGCATAGATCTCACCTGATTTATTTAACAATAATGATGTCATATGTAAAACTTTTCATTCTCAGTGTTCTTTGCATCGCTGAGTCTCAACATTAAGTCTCTTTCTCAGAATTGAAAATGTATCACGACTAAAAGTTGTCACGTCAGAGTAATGAAACAGAAGAGTAGAAATAGTGAATTCTGAAAGTAGCATACATTATCAAAACAGCTTGTTTATCACAGTGAAATATTCATCAAAGTTCAGAATGACATTATCAATCTTCAACATCTTCAATTGAAAGCAGCTGATAGTTTTTTTTAAGATCGATTCGTCAATTCATCTTGCATACATTAATTGTTCTTCTTCATATTCTACAGATCAAGAAGATGTAATTCTTCTTCTTCACGACTTTTCTCAAACATTCTATCAATTTCATCACGTCATCACATTCTTGATGATCACTGACTATCGTGTCATAACTTTCAACTATCATGAAGCTGATGCATCTTTCAAGTCTGTCTCAAGCTTCATCAAGTCAATCATGACTTAAGATATTCTGATGTTACTTGATTATCTTAAAATCAATGATTCAATACATTTTGTCGATCATGATATTGATGAAATGATTGTTTATGCTTTCATTTCATGTTATTCTTTTTATGTTATGAATATTATATGAAATAAGTGTTCACTTTCTGAAACTGTCATGTATCAAACAAACAAGACAACACATGCAGTACAGCAATTTAATTTTATTTTTTACAGCATATTAGATTTATCAGAAACTTTGATAATAAATTGAAAGTGCATTTATCTTAATTATTTCTTCTTTAAGCTTGTATACAATGCAACAGTTATATTATTTGCAAATCTGAATTTTTATGTTGAGTTGTACTCGCAGTCTGAAGTTATGAGATGTGCATTGAAAATTTATAGAATCTTCAAGACTGATGTTCAAGAGAATCATCATTGAATAAACAAGTATGAAAAAAGCAAGATTTCAGTCATGATATTCAGTGAAAACAAAAGTGCACATAAGAATGAAGTCTTGAAAATGTTCAATGAAATTTATGAGCAGAAAGTTTTTGAAGTGACTGTGATGAAAGAAGTCAATCATTACATTGCAGAAGAAAATTTCAACAAATTTGTAAATGAGATGTTGAAGTTTATGAGAAAGCACTCGTTTCTCTGAAACAGCTGAGAAGAGAATGAGAGTCAATAGTTGATGATTAATATGCAGTAATCATTGATAACTTGAGTCTTTCAACTGTTTTGTATTAGTGAACATCTTGTTAGAGAAAAGACTTGATTAAGTCTTTGAATCTCAATCAAGATTGTGATAATTACTGAATCATTTAACGAAGCAGCGATTTTCAATATTGCACAGATGAACATTATTTTTTCATACAAGAATCAGAAGATTCATATACTTCAAAAGTTTCATCAAGCATCTCAATTATCTTATATTTATTTAGTGTAGAAAAAGCACTTCTAGCTCACTTTATTCATTATACGAGATTTCAATCACATGAACAATCATTCTTCAATCTCAGCAAATGTTTTGACTTTTTAATTAAATTGTAGAAACTCTCATCAGAGAGAGAATAAAGTCTTACATTAACATAGACAGAGATCGATTTAAAAGATCATTGAATCTTTACTTCTATGAATCAATCTCTGTCATCATGAGTGATTCTTTGAAGACTTAGAATATCAAAGTTGTTGATTGAGAATAAGATTCTTGTCACGACAAACTTGAATGAAGTCAACAAGATAAAAAATATGAAAGATGAATATAAATGTGAAATCTAACTGAGAGAGTGAAAAGCTGAATGTTTAGCTTTAAAGATATTGATATGATTAGTATTAAACTTATTTTGATACGTGAATTTTGATTGATGACAAGAGTCTGAAGATAGTTAAATAAATGAATAAATGAATAGATGAATAAATGAAATAATAAATAAATATTATATGTCAAGATCAATCATCTGTCTTAAAGTAAACCACTCGTTGCTCTAGACATTGTCAACATCACTCATTATTCTACGGCTTTCAGAATCTAACTCTCTCTCTTCTTTTTCATTCTCATTCTCAATCATTCAAATACTAGCTTCAGTACAATTCAAAGCTCAATTCTCACAGACATGCTTGCAAAATCAAAAGTCTGCAACGTTTTCATGAAATGTCTGCGTGACAAAGAGCTATGCTTAGCGAAAGTGAAGCAAAAACGGTTTCAAGAAATAAGCTGAGAATAATGTTGAGAGAGAAGAGAGATGAAAGAAAAATGTAAGCATAATATAAAGAACTGACAGAACGAAATGCTTGATGAAGAAGTGAATATGCAGAATAGAAAAATGAGAGATAATGTAAGTGATGATAAAAACGTGTTCAAACTGAGAGCAGAGATTGATGAGCTTGTGTGTTCTTCAAGAGAGAAAAGAGATGAATCTGACGTTGAGATATAAAAGAAGAAAATACAAGAGTGATGATCGAGTGGTTTTAGTGAGTAGATCTATCATCAAATATGCAAGATTTCTAGCAAGAAAGATATACATGAATTAAAGATTGATTTTACTAAAGTCTGAGTCAAAGTTCAAGCGTTGAATTTAAAAGAGAGCTTCATTCATTGAACTGAATAGAAGTGAATGACATTGAGAATATCATACTCGCTCTGAAGATGAAAAAGAACGAGTAAAGTTCAGTTATGAATGTTATCATAAAAAATGAAAAGAATGAGTAGATGTAGAATCTTGAGAGACGAATTAGTGAGTAAAAAAGAGTGCTGAGTAGCTAAGAAAAACAATGAAGAGGTTTGAGAATCGTGACTGAGATCTCAAGTGTAAACGATTATTTCAATAAGCATAGCGACACATGATTGTATATATGCTGATGATGAATGAAACTTCTGAAAGAATTAAAGATGAAAAGAAAATGTAGAACTCATGCAGTGAGCTTATTGATCAAATTTAAACTTGAATTACAATTGAATTATCATATTCTATGAATTTCATGAAAGTTCTTCAAAAGTCAAGTAGTTCTCATGAAACACTCAGTCTTGAGAATTCTTCAGTATTTTCACTTCATCAAACTTGTGTTATAGATGTTTATACTGTAGTATCATCAAAAAATTAGATTAAAGTTCTAGATTTCAGTTGTGCATCTTTCTTTCATCTTCGACTTGAACAGAATGTTCTCTTGAAAGTCATTCAAATGTCAACTAGTAATTTCAATGACAGCATCTGTGATTCTCTTGTTAATCAATAAAATGTTCATCTGTGAAGAAGAAATGATAAATCTTACTTGCAAGAATTCACTCTATCTTAGCTTTTATCAGATTAATTCTGTGTTGAAGCTCAAATCAAGACTTAAGTCTACAAGTGCTCTGTCAGCAGATAATTTTTCACTTTCAATTTGATATCAAGTTTTGAATTAAATGTTTTCACTGTTCTTCTTCATGATTAAGCAGAAGCTTGATACTTGTCTTTAAGTGTACATTCAACTTATTGTTCACTTTTTTAAAAATTCTTTGTATGTGATCTTTACAATATTGTATCTTTTTCTGTCTGCAACAATTTAAAATGATCTTCCGAATTGCATAATTATTGAATTGATCAATTCTTGCATAATCACAGTTTCTTCTGATCTCTCATAGCTCAAAATCAATATAAAAGATCTTCATGCAAATTGAAGAAGCAGAAAACTTTAGATGAACAAGATTCTTGCTAAATTCTCATATCAATAAACATAAATGAGAAGACTTTTTCTCTTGTTAATTCATTGTGTTTATTCTTTCTTTGAACAGTAATATTACATGTGTTAAACTTGAAGAGACTTGTTGAATTAATTTTGCAATTATATCAGAATTGAAATTGCAGAACTGAAGTTCAAGATGCTTAAAATTTAAGATCAGAGAATCTTGATGATCAAGAAACTGTATTAAAATTGTCTTGTCTAATTCTGAAAAACTCTTTAACAAAATTCTTTCAAGCTTTCTCAGATCAATAAGTAGCTCAAGACTTTCTGATTTGTCAGAAATGTTAAAATAGTCAGAATAATCAAGAAAGTTGAAATAATAGTTACAATTCATGATCTGATCGAGAATACTTATGTCTTTGAATGAAGATTATGTTCATCAATGATGTATCTCGACTGATTTGCAGTCAAATAATGACATGTCATTGATTAAAAAATGTCAAAACTTTTTATCTGACTTGCATTGACATTAAATTTATCATTCATTTATCAGTAAGTGAAATTCAAGATAAAGAGAAATGCTAGTGACATAAAGAAATGTTTTGATCTCTAGCGCAGAAACTGAACTTTGATCACATATTGAGTTGACGAAGTGCAGAAATATGTTAATTTCTGAACAATGTTTATCTAGATTTTAACAGCTGTTTAAAGCTCTGATGTTTCAACAATACAAGCATTTTATTGAGCGATTATCATTATCATTCTCGAAAAAAGCATTATTACTGAATCGTGATTACTGTTATTTCTGATGACATCTTTGACTGAATTGACTGTGATGTTTAATCTTGCTATTTCTTTGCTTATAAAAAGTTTACTAAAATTTCGTCTTTTTAATTTTATCTTATTGAGAATATGAACAAACAAGATGAGTGATTCAAATTTATTGATATATGTTTTATGATACAGAAATGTTTGAATAATTCTGTATACTTCTTGTGATGTTTGTGCAAAAGCACAAATATTTGAGAGTGCAAGAGAATGACAGATTTAATCTTTATCAAAGATCATTAAATCAGTTAAGTCAATGTATAACAACTTGTTTACAATAGTATCTTGATCTTTGATGAATCAAAACATATGTAGAATATTTAGTTAGAATAAATCATCTTTCTAAGTAGCGTGACATGTCTTATAACAGTCATTACTTATCATATCACTGTACGAAATTGTACTCACAATATTTTCACAGACAGTTGTTCAAGCAACAATCTTTTAGTGCTGTTCATTCTGACATTCATAAGTTCAGTGATGATAGAATGTTAAGAATTAAGCATTCTAAAAGTGATCAGAGTAAATATGTGATGAAGATTTGAAGTTGAAAGAATCAAATTTGATAGACGATGACAGTGTTGATTTGAGCGCGTCAACATTTGAGGGAAAAATCAATCAAGCAGACAGTATCTGAATCTTGATGAGCATTCAACATGAACTTCATCACAACATGAGAAAGAATTAATGCAAGATCTACAATTGATAAAGATACAGCATTCAGCGCTTCATAATGCACTTTTATTTTGAAAAAGCTGAAACTTTAAACTTTATCTTCAAACTTCTTATCTTTTGTATCAGCGAAGTTTACATCTGTGCAATTTCTAGTTAGCGTGAATTGTTGTCATCTTCGCATCAATGACATCTCAAGGCAAAGTACAAAAGTATGTTTCATTTCAAGATCTCTGAGAATCTTCAATACTCAACTGCAATTCATTCAATTAAAGACTTTGTAGAATGTTATATGTATTGCTGATTTCTCATGTATGCTTTCGTCATAATGTATTCAGAATTCTAATGTCTGTGCTCTCAACTTTATTTCTCTTCTTTCTTCATAGATTATTTTATTTTTATCATTAAGTCGTTCAACATCTTGTCTCAAGCATCATTCAAATGTCAATCTTAACATCTTGCTGCATATACATGATATCTTTCAGTATGTCACAGCTTTTGTATCTTTCATAGATCATGAGATGACTTGAACGTCATTCAATATCACGCTAAAGCTTTTTCATGTTTCACATGTTGTAATCTTTGATGCGAAGTCAATCATATATGCTATGATGTGATGATGACAGAATGATGTTTAGTTAATTGAGCTGATAGACAGACATAAAGAGAAGTAAGACTAAAATCTTGTTAATAAGATCATGATTCAGCGCAGATGCAAAAAGCTTAAATGTTGAGAGTTTGCAGTAGTTCAATGAAGACGTAAATGTTTGACTGAGTTAACGTGTTATTGACTTCATCTAGATTAGACACATGATTTCGCAGCTGAACGAGCTCTATAATAGTATAAATTTTCGATCATCTAGACATTGAGATAGACTTCTCAATAAACTCTATATCAGATTGTTTGAACTTCATTATAAGAAAAACTTGATGAAAAATTCTTTCAAGATATGTTTGTGATCTGAAATTTGAACATCATTGCTCGACTTTGCATCACTTTTGAGAACATTTAATCTCATTTATGTATGCTAACAAACAAACTCAATGACAGTTTCAAAATAAATGTTTGATGTGATACAATCAAGGTTGACAGTTGTTGATGATGATAAAAAGATCACGTTTAAACGTTTGAAAGCTGTCTAGATGCGACGTATAAGGCTTAGCGTCTCACATGTTAGCGTGCTTAGTAAGTTTTCAGATGAATTTTCAGTTCTTTGATAATTTCATTACATTCTTCATGCTATCTTCTCTCTTCGCAGCAGAGTATCATCATCAGATAATTATGAAATCTTTTTGCATTCTTTAACTTTTGAGATGAAGAAGAATGAATTACGTCTCAGTAGATCATCAAGAACAGCAATCAAGATATCAGTTAAACTTTCAACGTATCGTTATATGAGTACTTGAGTAGATAGATCTTCTTCATTTGTCAGTTCAACTTTGATCATTTCATGTTTTTCGTTCACGTCTAAAGATTCTATCATCATAATTCAATAAATGACTCAAACGTTTCTTGAAATCAGTTAATTTCATGTGATTTTATCTTTGTGCATTTTATCTACTACATGTACATGCTTGATGATCAAAATTCAAATAATCAATCTAAAATTTTCAAGAACTTTATAGACTACTAGATGTAGAAACAGAAGAAAGATCATTTTATGTCAACTATCACTGTATTCTTGCTTCTTTTACTTCAACAAAAAATACATAATTCTGAAATTTTCATTCTCTACTCATCGAGAATACAAGTATGAGATGTCAAGATTCATTCTGTAAGACAATTAACAATGTCTGAAGAATAACAATGCGTGATAATTTCAGCTTCAAGATTTTTGAATAAGTCAATGAAGTCTGAATTGTAAATTCTCGCAGCTTTATAAAAAGCAAAAACGTTGTTGATGTTGAACTGATTAATGCATTGTGCAAGATCATTCTCACTAGAAATATCAATCAAATTCTCTGATATTATATAATTTATTTCAGAGATTGAGCAAGAATTCTGAACAACGTCTGCATCATTGCACATTTTGATATCATCATAATCTTGCATTAAATCTGAATTACAAATGTTGAAGTTGAATGTTGAAACATGAACATAGTCATCTGATTCTTGCATTACAACAGTCAATATGAAACGATAATTTATGTGGATTATGATGACAGCTGATTGAATAGTATTATACAGATCATTGACTTTTATATCTGAGTTCACTGCCACATTAAACTGATTGCAGAAGTTGAACATTGCAAGTTTGTTGTTATTAAATCTTATTGATGATTAGTGCTTTCATCTTTCATGTTGATCAAGTACATACATATTGTCAAATGATTTTCAAGCTGACTTGTCAAGTCAGTCAGCATCAGTGATGTTGTCATCATTGTACTGCATATAGCTGTTTATCTTTAATTCATCATTAACATTGTTGATGAAAGTCATGATAACAATAAAGTTTGTTACTTGTTCATCAGTTGCTTCAGATACTGAAGTGACAGCAAAATTCGTTTTAACATCATCATTAGAATTGACGCTCATGTTGAACTGAAAATTGTCATGTTTGTTGTCAAAAGAAGTGATTATCGTCAATCTAAAAGCAAAATGAATAGCATCTTGAGAATATGAACTTGCAATCATAATCAGCGCAAACGAGCTACTGACAAGAAGCTAAGCTTGAGTCAGATTATTATCTTTTCATTAAGAATTGATAGTTTTACGATGTTGAAAAACATTTCTCAAGTATATTCTGATTAGTTGAATATCTTTGAATCTTGTTGACTCTGAATAGACTGTCTGAGAAGATCAAATGATGAGAATGAAGCTCACTTTATATGTGCAGAACTTATGTATGCAGAACTGCAGCATCAAGTCAGTTGAAATTAAGAACTTCATTCATTTTATTAAATCTTTATTGACTATAAAATATCTGCATAAGTAAGAAGATGTTTGCAAGAAGTTGTATCTGCATGTTTGAAGATCTGAAAGTTACGAAGTCTTGATTTCGACGCGTTTGAATAAACATCTCAATTAGAATGAATGCTTCGCGTTTCATATCATGAGTCGTCATTAACTTTTCTCATTCAATCATCTCATCTTAACAACTTTCATTCATCAACATCATTTTATCAACGCTGATACTATCTTAATTTTGATGATAGCATCAATCATGACTCTGTTATTCAGTAGTTTCAATACGTCATCATCAAGCGTCTTGTAAGCTCTGTTGATCAATCTTTTTAATCGTCAGGTCTGTCACAGTCTACTGAAACATGAGACGAGCAACTCATACATGTAATCAACATCAAAGTCAAGTCTTATGTGTCTTAGCTGAGAATGTGAAATCTCAGAATAATTTGTTGTCGTCAGTCATATCATTCAAGAATCGTTTTCTGCAATACTCAGCAGAAATTCTGCAACTCTTTGAGTCGTTGTTTTCAAGCATTGATTGATCAAGCACTGTCATCATGTTTTTTCTTTTCATGCAGTCAGACGACGAAGTCGAAATTGACAGATGATTCTCTAATGATTCTCTGCAATGTTTTTCGAGTAATTTCTCGACAGACTACACAGTCTTCAAATGTTCTTTATAGAATTTCTCGTATGATTTTTTTCTTCGTGAGATCATGCATGCAATCATCATGAACAGGTGCAGCATATATAGCGAAATCGCAAAAATGATGATGAAGAAGCTAGACATGAAAGTTTTACTTGCTTCTGTCAAAGTCAACAAAATTTCAGTACTCATATCAATTGATTCGATGCTTCACATATTGCTAGACTGTGACAGAGATTCATTCTTGAGTTTCTCGACAACATTGAAAGATCATCATGCTTGAAGAGTTCTTTAAATCATTCTCTTACCTGCTGCTTGTATCAAGACACTGCATTAAAATGAATCACATGCATGATCTCTAAGCAAGCGAAGAAAATACTCAGAACTGAACCTTGCATATGTTGATAACATACACACAACAATATTCTACTTGTAGAATAATCATTCGTTTCAGTCTACAAAAAGCATGCGCTTTAGTTACTCTTTCAGATACACAACATCATTCGCGAAGTCAAGACTCACTTACTGTACGAATTAATAATTGTATCAACTTTCGAGCGACTCGCATTGTATCTTGCAACTCGTCGCATGTCGTAAATAGTTCTCTTGTTTAGCAATCAAGATTCTCAAAGTTTCTTGAAAAGACTTCTTATGACTTGATCAATGAAGCAAGAAAGCAACGAAGTAAGCATATAAACATTCTGTAAAAGATAAGAAGAAAAGATTATGATTTATTTAAATGCAATAGTTGATAGTTGAAAGATAATGTGAAGAGAAAGCACATTTCATCATCTGACATTAATCTTCAAGTCACGTTCATCAAATTGCACACATGATGAGTGTAGAATGTTCTCATATGACTTTCATGATCTCATCTTGCAATTTTTTTCTTGTTGATGAATAGAGTTTGTGATCGAGTAGACTGTATCACGAAGAATGTGCGTGATATCATTCATACAGAAAGATTTTTCAAGTCAATTCTTCAATACTTTCACGTTCAGTATCAGCATTCTCACTCTCATTTTGTATTGTTATTTGACAATGTTCAATAATTACACACACTCTTCAAGATCATATTTCAGGTCAAGATATACTGCACTGATCATGTCATAAGATCAATCTTACTGCTTCACGTAGAAACCAGACGCAAAACATGCGTGACAGCTGTAGTCACGCTTTATTCACGCAGAAACATGAAGCAGATGTAGAATATCATCGTAAAACTATTTTATCATTGCGCGCAATGATGTCATTGAGTACTTTAAACATTGCTACAACATCTTAATCATCTATTAATTCAGAGCAGAGTTTTATCATTTTTTAAGTATCATCAAGAGAACATATTGTGCAAGTTTCACATTCAATCATCTGTCTTTTATCATGTTGTGTAATCTTGTTCTTTGTCTTGATTTCTAAGACTGTCTCGCTTAAACACAGAGAGCGATAATTGTCAATTTAATTACAGTAAAAAGACTTTTTCTTTCATCTTTTTTCTCTCTTTTTGATCTTTCAACGTCATTTCAGAAATTGATACTTTCACAATATCATTAAGTAATTGTTTATCAATGTTTATCAATTCTGTGCATTCTTCATTCAATGATGAGAACAATCTAATTTCTCATTCTATTATTGCAAATAAACATTTTGCTGATTTCAGATCTTGCAAACTTCATCAACACATTGATAAAGCTTTGATCAAATGACATGAATGTTTGAATTTTAAAATCTGATATCTATGCTTTGCACTTGTCTGATCAATGATAGACTGTCATGTTCTGCAATCTTTCTTTATACTAAGTAACTTGTAGTAGCATTCAAATATCTTTGAACTTGACAAAGCAGTTGTATAATTTATCAACAGATTCAAACATTAAATCATCATCTTCAAATGAACTTTTAATCAATATTTGTTCATTAAATTCAAGATTCACATCAAGCTTCTGATATAAACAGATCTTTTATCATGACATCTTTTCATTCATTTTTGATGAAGTGAATTAAAAGATATTTTGAAACATCGTTGCAGATTATGATGCAAATTCATCAGAAAATATCGATTTTCAAAATGTCTTTTAAAAAGCTATCAATGATGAGATTAATGAAATATGATTTCTTCATCATCACTGACAGTTTTAACAGATAACTTCTCAACATTGTACAATCATAATATCAATAGTCTTGAGATTACAAAGCAATCAGCAGTAATCTACATACTTGTGAATATATACATACTCAACTCTTTAATATAACTCTATATTGATACAATGTTAATGAATAATTCTTTAAGTTCATCAGTACTTAAAGTTGAGTAAATTTAAACTGTCTTTCTCTCAGTAATTTTATTAATATTAATCAATGATAGATTGAATTTCAACAACAATATTCTTATATATGAAAAGAATTTAAATCAGAATTCAACTATCAACTTTTACATTGTCATTAAAAATATGCAGCTCAATTCTAACAACATTAACAAAGATACAACTTTCACAATCTTGAATTGAAGTGTTAATCAAGTTATTCAGTTAACTAATCTGATGTTTAACATGCTCAATTATTCATTGATTCATATTGATATTACAATGTCAGAAGAAGATTTAAACACTGTAATGAATGACTTGACTTTCAATGATGATGCTGTTGACATTAATATGAATAATCAGCAATATGAAATCAAGACTGCTACTTTTAATGAATGCATGACTGAAATATGCATTATTCATTGCTTTGCTTGTGTGTTTCTTGACATAATATTTGAATACAACAACATCAACATTGATATGTTATTTAAACATGATCAATCAATAGTTCTTTTGAACTCAACTGTCAATAACATTGACACAGTGATCAATATTTTTGCTAAACAAATTGAAAACAGCTTTCTTGTGATCATTAATTTTCTAGCAGAATTCAGTTTAATCAGCGTAGTTTCAACTAACGACATTTTCATTCTTGTTGAAAGCATTTTCAATACTTGAATATATGATAATGCTTATACATTCAAAGAATCAGATACAGAATTTTATTAAAACAACATCATTTATGTTACATTAAGATTCTTATCTTTATTCTTGAATGACAAGTACTTTGCTATGCAGTTTTCAACGTATCAGAACTATAATATCAGTCAATTCATCAACATCAAGCAAATTGCTCAATATTTAATGTATGAAGATGAAAGTTCAAATGATATTAACAACTTGAATATCATCATTGCTATATATATAGAGTGCAAGATTCTTTTCTTTCTTCACAAAATATATATAATAACTTTCATTTTTTACTTTTCAGCTGATATCAGAGTTATTAATGAAGTCTGAAGTATCATTTTCACAATGAACAACAATTTCTATAATTTTGATGCATTGAAAGTGATGATCAGAGTTGAAGTTAGTGATAATAAAGACATTGTGCAGTTTTCAGACATGCTTTTCATTGTAACAGATGTTTTACAAAACTGTATATTCTTGAAGATGAACATAGCAAATCATTCTTTTGAAGATGTAAACTTCTGAAATATTCATTTTCATGTGACTAAACAATCACAACGCGCGCAAAACGAATTTTTGAAAAGAGCATTACAAACGAGAGAGTAAGAATCAAGTAAATGAATAGATGATGATGAATTGCATGAACAGCAGTAATGCTGATTCAATGATGATCACGAGCAGCATTGACTTATCACACAAAGACAGCGACGCGAGATCTAAATGCTCACGCAATGATGAGATGAACATTATTAACATCATTGATCTACTAACACAGACATCAATGTTAGAGAAAAAGAAGAACAAAGATCATTCATGAAAAGAAGTGACTTTAGAGTTGATTCAATGTCTTTGAAATGTTTCAGAAAGAAAGATTGAAAGTTAAGATGCATTCATTGCGAAGAATGTACAGATGTTGAAGACATTCATTCAACTTCTCAATAAACAACTATAAACACAGGAAAATACGCGTTTCACATTCAAAACATCATCATGAGTCGATGTAGCAAGAGAAGATGAGATTCTAGTGAAAATAGTGAAAAGAAAAAAGATGAAAAAGATACAAAAGAGATCGATCGATCAGATCTTTCAGAAAATCGCAAGCATGTCGACAACGCAACAAGATCTAATAATGTCGCTTCGCAAGCTTGAAAGCGAAGACATCGCACTTCACGCGATGAGTTCAGAAGCTTGAACAGCTTTAGAAAAGTCTCAGACATGAATAAAGAAAATTGCAGACTCAGCGCACATAGTGTGTAGAAGCTTCGCGATACTAGCACATGATGTATGCATCACACTAAACACAAGCAATCAGAAAATGATCATCAAAAGACTGATAAAAGACAACGCAAGACTTCATGAAGATCTAGAGATGCTAAGAATAGCTTGATTCAAGAGAGTAATTGAGAGTGAAAAGACTCACTCATCGTTCATCATAGAGATCATAATCAAAATGATGATGAATCAACTGCTAGACGTAGACATGCTGAACTTATATCAAGAATGCTCATGCAAATTGTTTGAAAAGAACTGTTGTATCACACAGTGCTTTAAATGCTTCAATTTTGATTATATGACTAAATTCTGCAAAAACAAAGAGCGCTGCTTCAAATGTGCAGACAAGCATCACACTAAGAGATGCGTTGTGTTGATGAATAGAAGATGATGCGTGAACTGCAATGATAGTCACGAATTCTGAAGATGTTCATGCTTCAAATGAAAACCGCAGATAAAGCAATCAGAAGAAATCTTTTAAAACAGATTGATCAGATACTCTGTAACATCAAAAGATAATCATTCATTCTCTTCTTTCTTTCTGAACTTCTTGAGTTCAATGAATCTCTTGAGTTCAATGAATTTATCGAATTCAATAAACGTCTTAATGATGACAAGCAGTCGAGATGTCGACGAGTCAACATGACAAGTGATGAAAGTCAAGAAGAGATGAATCGATCGCTCTTCAAGCGTGATTAATGACTCAGAAAACATGACATCTGAACAGACACAGAAGCATCAAATCAGAAAATGTGAAAGACTCTTGATGATTAAAAGCATACAAAAAGCTGTCTTTGCACAGAGTCAACAGCAGTTACAGATAACTTTATGATAAATCAAATCTTTCTGCAAATTCTACAGTATAACATCAGAAAGTCATTGAAAATTCAGAAGTCATTTCTGATAGACAGAGAAATTCGCGAATTTGACATAATAGTCATTCAGAAACAGAGTTGCAGCGTTAATGCTTTGCAGATGTTTAACTTGATACACAACTTCTTTCATTTAGTGAAAGACTCATCATTGCAAGCAAGAACATTCATCTATGTCAACAAGCATTTAAAATTCGATCAATGAATGATGAAAATCATTGAATTGAACATCTGTTCAATTAAGCTACAAACTAGCAATTTGAAGAGTGAAATGCAGACGTTACAACTTATAAACATCTACAATTCATGTTCGCTGTCTATTATCTTCACAGAAGAATCATCTACTATTTCTCAATTGAATGAACTAATCAAAGATGACTGCAAACAACTAATTGTAGAAGATTTCAATCTGCATCACTCACACTGAAGAGACAGAAAATGCTTTATTCATCATGCAGTGACTGATGCTCTCCTAGATATCATTATAAACGCAAGACTAAAGTTACTGCTTAAGTTAAACACAGTTACTAAAGAGATTCACAATCAGCTCACAACAATAGATCTAGCATTTAACAGTGAGAAAATACAGTTTATGATACACAAATGTGAGATGAGAACTGATTTGCATCAAGAATCTGATTATCTTTTGATCATCATGAAGTTATGTCTACGCACATTCTTCGTGCAGCTCACGACTCATCGACTATGAAAGAAAATGAACATAGAAGTATTAAATGCTCATTTAAGAATACATCTTCTCATCAATTGTTTTCTCAATGACAAGACAGCAATAGATGACAGAGTAATTGAGATCACTCATGCATTACAAGAAGTCATTAAAAAGTCTACTTCTTGAACAAAGTCATTGAATTGAGCACAAGACTTTTGAAATCAGAACTGCTTGAATGTAATGATGAAATCATGATGACTATAAATTGTATGAAAAATGCAGAGTACGCTGAGAACATGAAATGACTATCTGAAACACAATGATCACAAGAACAAGATCATTAAAGAAACAAAACATTCACATTTTAGATCACAGATGCATGAGCTGAGCAATGAATTGAAATCGATTTGACGCTTTGCAAAATGAGTCAGAATTGAAAGTCAGTTACTCAAAAAACTTTCACAGTTTTCGTCACTAAAGAGCGATGATTTCAATCACACAGCAAATTTATTTGAAGAAAAAACAGAGATGCTACAAAAGAAGTTCTTTTTATCATCATCTCAAACAGACATAAGTGATATTTTGAAATCATTTATATTGCTGACAGTGGCGTTCAATGCAGTCTTATCACAAGATGAGATGAGACAGATGATTCAATGAATAAAAGTTGACAAAGCATCAGACGCATTCAAAATTTCAAATAAAGTGCTTCAGATGAACTTAATGAAACTGACTTCGATACTAATCAGCTTGTTCAACGTATGTGTAATTCATAAATATTACTTGAAGCAGTTCAAAAAGACTCAAATGATAGTACTACACAAATCAAAGAAGAGCGACTACATTGATTCAAAGATGTATCAATTCATTGTTCTGTTAGACATCATGAATAAAGCACTGAAATCAATCATGATCAGAAGATTAAACGACATTGCTGAGACTCATCACATGTTTTCAAACGCTCAAATGAGAACTAGACGCAAGTGATTCATGATTTCAGCGCTGAATCTACTAGTAGATCAAGTACATGCAGTATGAGACTGCAAAATCAAATACGTAATCTTCATGCTCAGTCTAGACATCATCAATGCATTCAACTGTGTCTTGCACATCAGACTTCTACATACACTGAGAATGAAAAAAACATTGAACTACATAGTTGAATGAATTCGCAGCTTTCTGAAGAACAGAGAATTATCGCTGACATTCAATAAGCAAACTAGCTCGATGCGATGAATAAACATTGACATATCACAGAGATTCTTCATATCATCAATTCTCTTTCTATTCTTTAACGCAAGTTTAATCAAAAAATGCAAAGCATTAGAAATCAAAATTGAAGTGCTCAACTTTGTAGATGACATCAATATTCTGATCTATGACAGAATCACGAAATCAATCTGTAAAATGCTAAGTCGAGCACATGATGTCTGTGTGAAGTGAACTCAAACTCATGATGCTACGTTCGCTTCAGAGAAATATGAATTCACACACTTCATTCGTAAGTCAAAAAGATTTAACATGATGACTAGTCTATGCATAGAAAACTCAGTAGTAAAGTTGAAGTCAGATGTATAAATTCTTGAAGTTCAACTGAACATAAAACTTCAATGAGATTCACATCTTCAACAAATAGAAGCAGATCACGTCATCAAGATGCTGATGCTTAATCATCTTGAAGTCTTTACATGAAAGACTACATTCATAAAGACGAGACAGATATACTCAGCAGTAATAAGATTGAAAATGACGTTGGAAGCATTCATATGACATCAACATGATAAAGAAGAAAAATTGTCGAGCATGAAATGAAGACTAGAAGTTCTTCAGAATCAAGCGCTACGTCACGTCATAGACATCTTCAAAAAAGTAAATATTAAAATGCTAAAAGTCAAAACATATATTTTCTCACTTCACATTCATCTGAACAAGCTACAGAATCAGGCTACGCTACGCAGTCGAGTCAACGACAGAACGCAAGAGACTCAGCGAGCATGCAAGATCATACGTGCTTATCTATTAAAAACTAATCAGTTTATTTCTCACTCTTCAATCTTTAAAAAGATGACATTTCTAAATGTTTCAATTCATGAAGAAGCGAAGATATAGTCTAGATGCAGATGACTCGATTCTTCAACGTTGATCTCAACAGATGAATATGCAATTGCACAGTTTCATAAAAGTCAATGAAATCTTTGATGAAAAAACTACAAGAAATGTATAGTAAATATTAATGCAATCTTTGTTCAAAGGTTTTATCTATTCAAGAAGTCAGTAAAAATGCATGATGATTTTCAGAAAGTTGAAAGCATGCTTGCGACTTACATCAGAACTGAATGCATAGAGCTAAATGTTTATCTGCACTCAAGAAATGTATTGAGCGCGAATAGTCTTTGATGTGACTACGAATGAAGTCATCAGATCGTCAAGCATATTCTGATGCACTGCTCAAACTAAACGCATCTTCGATTGAATATGCTTCAAGACGTTGACTTCACGAACTATTGAGTCATCATCGCAATTACAAAGAGTTTCAAAGTGACAGCGAGAATGATGATAAAAACGAAGCTTTTGAAACAGTTTAAAGTGACAAGAGCACTCATTCTCTAACGTGCAATCATCGCGAACAAATTTGATACATAGTCTCAGCTTTATCATTTCGGCTGCGTGTAGCAGTCGCATAGATAGTGAGCGATTTTCTACCTTAGAGAATTTTGTTCACTCGACACATATAGCATAGATTTTCCTCATGAATTGATTTAATCAATGTCACAAGAATGTATGAATTTATTATTATTATTATTATTCATTTTCATGTTGAAGATTAGTATTATTTTGATCATTTTCAGAAATCTTGTTAATGTAATAATTGCAAATACTGTTGACTTAAAAGTTCAAATAAATTGTGCAAGATCATTGATATTCTGTAAAGCTGCTTTTCTGATATTACATTTAACTTCTATCTTCTCAATGTACATTGAGAACATGTAAGCTTGAACTGTTGATCATGATCTTGATGATAAGCATGATCAGATTATCTCAACTGATTGCAGAATGCTTGTGAAGACTACTGCAACTACATGAATTCATGACATGATGATTAAGCACAACACGTTATATCAGTATAACTTTAATCAGACACAGAATGTCTTTGTTGATATGCATAAATTGAAAACATCATACTGACAAGATGACAATGAAAATTTAAATTTGACTTCTGCATCATGAATCTCATTCAACATTTATGATGATTTCAATTTCTTTGATTGTGATGTTGATGATTTTCAGTATCACATGATCTTATTTAACATCTTGAGTGAAAGTTTCAATATTTTTATTTATGATTCTGCTTTTTGAATTTTCTTTAATAATCATTCAAGTTCTGATAATCAGTCTTGCAAGAACACATGTCAGATCAATGAATATAATGTTGTTAATATCAAGAGTTTTTATTGATTTAATGTCAGTATTCATTCAATGATTAACATGATCATGAAGAATGAAGCTGTTCTTGTATCAGCGATCAACAATTCGAGATCATAAAATGAGTCTGTCACTGCTTTTCTTTTCAAGTTGAACTCTTGAGTTACATGAGAGAATACTGCAAGATATCTTAAAAGCATCTTTTATAAGAAAGAGAAGAAAGAAGAACAGCACTTTGAACATTCAATGTCATCATGTTCTTATGTCATATACTGAGTTCTTAGCGCGAGATGTTATAAAAGTATCTGTCGCTGTTACGATATGTATGATTCAACATTTAGATAGATTTAATTGCTCTTTAACAATTTAACGTTCTAACATCTCATGCAACAGAGAGTCAAGAAATTGAACTCAATAATATTTCACGTCAGATGATGACTTCAACATGTTCAATTCAATTCATACACAAGTCATTGAAGAAGAAGCACTTTTTACATAATACGTATCTTTGTTCTTCACGAGATCACGTTCATCAAGTGTAAGAATATACGCTTATAATGCATCTCATTGATGAGTATTCGAAGTTCATGAATAACTGTCTCATTCATAAATCGAGACTCTGTTTGATGAAGAATCTCACTTGATGATTGATGAAAATCTTCATCAATCGAGATATTCATTCATGAATAAGACAGTTATTTATGAATTTCACAATTACATAAAAGTTGAAGCTATTCTCATTTTCTACTATGACTAGCTAATCACTTATTCAGCAGTCTACTTACGTTGCTGATGCTTGCTTCTTTCTTTTATCAATCTCAAGTCACGCTGTTGATGATTCTTCTGAGTTTTAGTCTTTATAGATGAGATGTTTAAATAATCAGATAAATTTTTCTTATCTTCATGATAAGCAATGAAGCACTTCATATTAACTTTATAGCAAGCACATCTATGATTCTGACATAAGAATCTTTCATTCTTACATTTGCAGTGAACAAACATCTTCTCTGCAATGCTTTTCTGAGCAGTAGCGTAGTGAAGACTAATCTTCTTAATAAAGAGTGACTTTGATATATTCAGATCAATGTTGTTAATCATCTCATTGAGCTTCAAGATAAAATAATTTTTATTCAATATATTGTAATTTATCTATATAATGTAGCTATTTTCGAAGACATGTAAAATTTAACTCAGCAAACGCTTGTCATTGATGAAAGCTTTGTTCAAAGCAGAAACAGCGACGTTAATTTTTTAATAAAGTTCAAAGACATGAATAAAGCGTTGCTTGTTGTATTGATGTATGAAACGCTCATTAATTTATTTTAAATTGATCTGAATCTAATTTTATAAAGTCGTTGAACTGACTTTTGACTTGAAAAGCTTGAAGTATTTCAGATGCAAAGAATTCAGATGAAAAAACAACATATCAATATCTGTATCTGCATCATGATTAAATGACGTGTTAAATAGTAAGTCATCACTTTTCTTTTCATCTTTCTTCTTTTCTTTCTTCTTCGTCTTCTTCTTCATTTTTTTCTTTATCTTTTTTCTCAGTTAAATTTTCATCTTCAACTGAACTTCAGTTTATTCATTTAACGTATTGATTTAAGCGATAACAGATTTAATTATCTGAGCATGTATGAGTTTTTTTGCAGTTAACTGATTTATCTTCTCATTAATTATTAAATCATCGTCGTTGTCAATTATCTTTAAATCTTTAATTACTGCTTCTGTTAATTAATGAAGATTAATAATCACATGAACATAAATGACTTTGTGATTAAAAATAATTTCATAAAACGTGTGTTTAATGACTTGCTGAAATGTATTATTCATTTGTAAAGTCGTTTCGTTTAAGTTATTCGCTCAATGCGTGCTTTCATGAGTTTTTTTTTATGTTTGCAGTCTGATTTTAATTATTTAATTAAACTGTTTAATCAGACTCTGAGTTCTGAATGTACAAGATTTATTATTTATAACTTTAACTTTGAAGAATTAAAGTAGCTTCAAACATATATCTTTGAACTTCGTATCATTGTCGCTTTAAAGAATTTTCATTTACTCAAAAGTGCAAATTTAAAAGTTGTTGAATAGTGGTACTACTGGTGCTGGTATCCGTGCCCCCCACTTTCGCTCAGTTCTTCGCTTAGTGCTCACCAGCCATACACCACTTTCAGCCATGCACCACTAAATTCAACTACCCATTATATACACGTCGATTTTTGAGCAATTGCTTCAAAATAACCCGCCATTTCTTCTGATAAGCCTGAACGAACTTAATGCGAGCAGCCCTATGGGGCTTAGTAGCCCTGTAGCACTTCTTTAGTGCATTTAAATAACGCTTTTCCCAGGCCTCTTCGCGCTGCTGCTGCCTCTCGTCCTTCAATTTCTGTCTATCTTGAGTCATACTTCGAGCATCTTTGACGTACAAGATGCCTTCGATTTTGAGAATCTTATTAGACTGCTTTTTGCGTGCTTTGCGAGCATTTTCAGCGACTTCTATTTGGCGGTATATCCTTGCCCTCTTCACTGATGCATTCGATGCTCGTCAATGACTCTCTATTATTCGGATCCTTGGAGTAAATTCTTCTATTTGGATCTACAGTAACAATTCAATCGGAGCGTGCAACGGTGCAATGCTCATACGATAGCCGGTTTCGTGTATCATCCTTCGTTATATCATATTTGACCATCATCTCATTAAACTCATCAAAATGAGTCTGTAGTACTTCCGGATCATGCGCGTTCTTTCTTTCAGCTGCTAAAGACTTTCGTTTAGCTTTGAAGAGATCTGACTAACGATCTAACCATCGTTTGGCTCATTGAGCGTTCAGTAGAGCTGAAGAATTTCAACGAGCAAAGTCTTGAGCACGAAGGGCGTTTGCCGTTGATTGCATCATGTGTAGTCTAGCTGACAGGCCTAACTGATCCACTGTAGTTAAGTATTGCCGTAAAGCTGACTTCTGATCAGGTTTTAAAGCTCTGTCATGCAGTTCTCGTACTGATGTTTTGGACTGATAATCTCGTAGTCTAGATCGAAGTCTGTCATATGAAACACGAAACTCGCGCGCAATTTCGGCTCGATTAGGATTTTCACGCGTGTTTATGGCGTCAATAGCCTTCTGAATGCGACCCTCGATGATAGCGTAAGTAGCAGTCATGTGGTTGAAATTTGGTGGATTTTTGAAGGTGATGGATCAAAAATATGAAGATTTAGTGGTGCATGGCTGAAAGTGGTGCATGGCTGGTGAGCACTAAGCGAAGAACTGAGCGAAAGTGGGGGGCACGGATACAGCAACTGTGTAGAGAGCGTCAGCTACGGTACTGACTCAGGGCTGACTAAGTTCGCAGGGCCTAGCCGCAGCATACTCTTAGCCCGAGCTCTCGAGGTAGCTACAATACAGACCTTTTACCTTCTGCTACCCGCCATAATATGACCTACGAAGTGACTACCGACCTAGTATTCTAATATTCTAACGTTTAAAACTTTAATTAATTAACTTATTTTACAAAGAAAAAATGTAATTAAAAAATAAAGTTTTTAATGTTTAAACAATTAATATAAACGAAATTAATAAAGTTTATTAAATTCTTCGTAACTGCGTTTAAAGCAGTAATCTTATTGTTAAATTTATAACGAAGTTTTAAATTTATTATTTTAATTAAATATTTAATAATTCGTTTTAATGCGACGTCGTAATTTAACGTTAAATTAAAAGAATATTTACTGCATTTATGTTAGGGACTAGGGCTATGTTTGAAAGAATGTAGCCAAAGCTTGATATTGGTATATACAAAGAGGTTAACTTGCAGAGCAAACCTACTGCGATACCCAGCTTCTCTATATAGGAGCCCCATTACCCCCTTGCCCCCTTGTCTTCCTTAACAAGCCAGAGAATTGACCAACCAACCAGAGGATTGACCAACCAACCAACCGATTGACCAACCAACCAACCAACCAACCAACCAACCAACCAATGGGTATAACCCATAACAGAAATGATTCAAGAACTCAAGAGCATAAGCGAAATTGATAACAAATCAGAAAAATATCTTGATTCAGAGCTTTATATCAAAGAGCGAGAAAACAAGTTGAATCAGTTCATCTTTGAGCTGAAAAGCAAGTTGAAGTTGAACGTAAATCATTATTCAATCTTTGAGTCTCATCTGCTGTATGAATATAATCGTTTAATGAGAAATGCTGTCGCTCAAGCATTATTGCATATGATCGCTCAGCATAACAAGCTAGTCACAATTAAGCAGTTAATCATCTTGTTAAGACAAGTTTTTGATAATTTGAACAAGCAAGAGATCACTCAGCGATTCATTTTAATTCTAAAAATGCAAAATTGCATCTTCATGAAATATTTATTCAATTTTCAGTAGCATATTGATGCAATTGAATATGACATTGTAATTTGAAAATTTAATCTGAAACATGAATTATTCAGCGAGCTCAAAGCTTTATTGATTCAGATGAACATCAGCAGTCTGATTTATGAGCAGCTGATTATCAAATGTCAGCAATTGAATAGTCGATATCGCGTCATGATACAGAATTCTCTTAAGTCAAAAGCAATGATTCATTCTGTCTCTGTGATCTCTACAGTTCTTGCGTCTTTCGTCAAATATGTGACATTTTTGACAGATTCAGAGATTACGATCTTGAACGCGAGAAATTTCATGAACTTATCAATCAGCAACATGAAGAAACGAGACTCATTGATTCTTGAAGAGCATCAGTATCACATGATCAATCATCTGTGCTTATACTGCAATAAATCTGAGCATCAAACTGTGATCTGTAATTCAAAGCTCAAGATTCAGCTATGAGTCATCTTCTTGTTCATCTTTGCAATCTCTATCAACAATCTCACTCTCAATACTTCTTTCGTCTTGAAAAAAGTCTAGTCTTTGTATATAATCACTCACAGAGACAATTAAATAGTCTGAAACTCTCTGCACTCTCAGTTAGCTTAATTCATTAATTAAAAAAAAAGATAAACAATGATCATTTTATGCTCTCAAGTAATTTAGAAAGCAATAAAATCAAAGTCAATCTTTCTATTTTAGTTGATATTGACGTCATTGATTATGCATTTATTGATGATTCTTCTACGCAAGAACATTCTCTTTTCTATTTTTCTTTATCTGAATCTCATATTCTTCAGAAATTTGATGATTAATCAGTTGTATTCAATTCAATCATTCATTATGCTCTTGTCAAACTTCAAGTCTCAAGTGAAGAGCTTAAAGAAACTCTCTTTTATGTCATTCAACTTTCGCAATTTTCAATTGTTCTAAATCTGCTCTGATTAAAAAGTCATAAAGCAATTATAAATCTGCATCATAATCAGCTCATCTTTAAATCTTAAGTCAACTCAGAACTCGTACTTGAAACTCTCTCAAGCATCTTGATCTCAGCTGTGTCAGTATCAGTTTCTTCGACATTTTTGCTTCTGAAGTCTCTGAAGATCTACGCTATAGATAGTGTTTCGTTCATGCGATTCATTAGAAAAAAGAATCATGATCTGTTTGTCGTATTCATGAGAGATATTGACAAAGCTCTGAAAATCATGTCTATCATTGATTCTGTCATGCTATTGTTTCTTGAATATCACGACTTTCTAAACATTTTCTCTTGCGAATTGATAAACACTTTATTTGAACGACATTTCTATAATCATAAAATTCAGCTGCAGAAGAACAAAACTTCTGTCTTCAAATCTTTATATGACATGTCTCAAGATGAGCTTCGAATATTGAAGAAGTATCTGAAGAATAATTTGATCAAAGACTTTATTCAAGTCAGCTCTTCTTTCACGATCTCTTTGATACTATTCATTAAAAAATCAAGTGAAGAATTCAGATTTTGCGTGAATTATCAAGATCTGAACATCATAACAGTTAAGAATCGATATTCATTGTCTCTCATTCGAGAAACTCTGAATCGATTGACTAAGATCAAGTATTACATCAAGTTAGACATCATTGCAATCTTTGATAAACTGCGAATGACTTATGAAGATGAGTGAAAGATCGCTTTTCAAACACGTTATAAATTATACGAGTACAACGTTTTATTCTTCAAGTTCATGAATGAATCATCATCATTTCAGAACTTCATTAATAACACTCTGCATGACTTTTTAGATGTTTTCTGCATCATGTACATGAATGATATTCTGATCTATAACAACAGCAAAAAGAAGCATACTCAGCATGTTTATCAAATACTAGAATGACTCAGAATCATTGAACTACAGATAGATATTGAGAAATGCAAATTTTCAGTTATTGAAGTCAAGTATCTAGATCTGATAATCATCATCAATGAAATCAAGATGAATTCTGAGAAGATCAATGTCATCATAAATTGAGCTGCACTTCAAGACATCAAAGATGTTCAGAGCTTTTTGAACTTTGCTAACTTCTATAAACGATTTATTAAGAAGTTTTTCAAGTTGATTGACTCGTTGACTGTCTTAATCAGAAAAGATCAGTCATTTAATTGAATTCAAAAGTGTCAATTCATCTTCGATCGACTTAAGCATGCATTCATCATCGCTTTTATCTTAATGCATTACAATTCAAATCTATCTATGACTGTAGAGATCAATGTCTTCAACTATGTTATGATTGAGATCATGTCTCAACGAAATGATAATGATCAGTTAAGACTCATGATTTATTTCTCTTTCAAAATGCTACTTATGAAATGCAACTACGAGATTTATGACAAGAAACTTCTAGCTATAATCAGAGCTTTTGAGAAATGAAGATTCGAGTTGAAGAGAACTTTAAATCTTGTTGAAGTCATTTTCGATCACAACAATCTGAAATATTTCATGACAACAAAGCTGCTTAGTCGAAGACAAGTCAGATAATCAGAATTTCTCTTTCAATTTAACTTCAAAATCATGTATCATTTGAATGAATTGATCACTTGAGTCGATGCATTCACACGTCGATCAGAAGATCTTTTCTTGAACGAGAGAAATAATCATCGAGAACATCAGTGATAGATCATGCTAAAATCAAAAAATCTGAAAATTCAAGTCTTAATTAATGTTCTCGATGATAATGACTCAAAAGCGCTTGATGAGAGTGACTTGAAGATTAAATCAGTGATCTCTGAGCAGATTGAATCATCTGAACAGTTTGAATCATCAGAAGAGATATCTATAAATGAGCTAGAAGAACAATTCTTCGTGATTTATTTCTATGATGAATGAATATATATCATTGTAACTGCGTTAAGAGATGATCAGCGAAAGCTTAAAGAGTTTTTATTAGCGAAATGTACGCTGCGAAATGATCGAATCTACTATAAAAATAGATTACTGATACTTGAAGATGAAGAACTGCGACTACGTCTGCTTCAGTTAAGTCATGACACGTCTATTGCGAGTCATTCAAATAAAGTCAAGATCTATGAAATACTCAGTCATCATTATTACTGACTCGAAATGATCGAGTCAATAGCTCACTTCATATGCAATTGTCATTTATACTTTCGAGTGAAAGTTTCTAGAGAAAAATATCAGAGAGCTTTGAAGTCTCTTGATGTATTCAATCATTGCTGAAAAGACATAGTCATGAATTTTATCATGAAATTATCTGAAAGCAAGAATCTGAACGAAAATTCAATAATCAATATCATGATAGTCGTGAATAAACTATTTAAACAAGTGCATTATAAGTTTATGAATGAAATTACAGCTCTAGATACAGCTTGAGTCTTTTATCGTTCAGTATGAAAACATCATAAATTATCTAATTTAATCATCTTAAATCGTAAAACTCAGTTTATTAATCACTTTTGAAATGAACTTTGCACACGATTAAAGATTCAGACTCGATTGTCAACTGCGTTTCATCTCAAAATAAATGATCAAATCAAGAATGCTAACGACGTTTTGAAACAATATTTTCGAATCTTCGTGTTCTTTCTGCAGAATGATTGAGCTGCTTGACTGTCATCAGCTGAGTTTATCATCAACAATCATTTCTTCAAAAGCACTCAATGCATGTCGTTTCTGTTGGAACCGTGCCTAGAATCTAACCACACTGCAGCGAGGTAGTGCATAGCTGGGTAGAATGTTTGATCAATAGAGGTAGCTCTAACTAGGAAACTAAGAATACAGAAGGAAGAAGACGGTTCCGAGCTGTATTTATAGTAGGGCGAACAAAGGGGCGAAGTAGCCGGTTTGCTACTAGCTTGAATAGATGGAATGTTCCCGCATATTCCGTCCCGGAACATCGTTGTTCCTTGACCACATACCGAAATCCCTAGAGCCTATTGGCTAGGCCCTATTCAATGCCGACACGCTTCGTAACAGTTTCTAGCTAACTTTGAACAGCATTCTTGAATGAGATTGAAATCAAAGAAAACTCTTGCGAACGTTATTAAACATTCAAATCAAATATATGTTGATCTGTTTATTCAAAAAATGAATTAAATCAATGAAATTCTGCGAGAACAAATGACTTTAGCTCAAGCATCACAGAAGCGATTTGCTAACGCTCATCAACAACACGCACTCAAGTATGCAGTCAATGATCTAGTTCGATTAGATGCTCACAATTTAATGACTCAATGATTCAGCAAGAAGTTATTTGATAAATTTGAGAAACTCTTCAGAATCATCAAAATCATTAGTTCTCATGCTTATCAGCTAAAATTGCTCAATTAGTGATTCTGTCATGACATTTTTTATATCAATCTGCTTCAATCTGCAGTTGATGATCTTTTATCTGAACAAATATTCTTCATATCATTTTCAATAGTCTTCGTTGAAGAGATAATTAGCTGAGAGATGAACGAAATATTAAACTTTCGAATAAAAAATTCTCAGCTAGAGTATTTAATTAAGTGAACGAGAATAGAGAAAAACAGTTGAATAAAGTTTGTGAATATGATAAATGTCATCAAGATCATGAACGTCTATCATGCTCGAAATTCTGATCATTTAAATAGAAATTCTTGAATCGCTTATGTTCAGAAAAACAGCGACTTTGAGTATGAGCTTGAGAATTGAAAGTCTCGCAGAAGCTTCGACTTTAAAAAAAGATTTATTGTCATGATTTTAGCAGATGTTACTTGAAAGATGTTGAAAAAAGAAATGTTAAACGATGTTAGACAATGTTATGAATGATGTTAGAAATAAAGTTATCGATGATGTTATGAGAATCTTTAGATACGAATGATACTCAACGTTCAGTAAATATAAAACCTCTGAACATTTCTTCTTCTTTTCTTTCTTCTTCGTGCAACGTCTTGTATTCTAAGTCTAGTTATTAGAATTCAATTCTGATTCAGATCAGTTCTCAGATCGTGACAAGAAATGAGTCACTTGCAGTGTGATTCAGAAGAATGACATGAAAGATTAACTGCATTTTCATAAATGTAGAAAGATTAAGCTCAATAATCAATGAATTGCTCTTGAAGACGCGTTTTATTCTGAAGAAGTTTACATGATGATCATTCAGTTTCACTACAGAATGTGCAGTGCTGAGATTGCAAATGTTTAGTTAAATCTCGTCTTCAATGAAGTATTTAAAACAAGAATGATGAGAGCGATTGACATTAATTTTGTAAATAATCTGAATTATGAGCATTTCATTGCACAGATGTTGAGTGAGTTTCTTCATCTTCTTAATGAACTTTTTGACATTGATTAACTTGTCTCGAACTTGAGATGTAATATCATTAAACAGAAGTTTAAAAAGCTTGAAGTTTAAACGTGAGTTTTGATTCAAATTGATCAAGAAGAATGAGACTAAAGTGATTAATGAAGATGTATTATTAATGATGAATTCAACTTTTGAAAGTCATTTAATTCAATTGTTCTGCATGTAGTTGATGAAGATTCAAAGATAATGCTTCATGACAGCATTGATTCTCTCAATTTGATCATTGATTTCAGAATGATAAATGATGAATAACTTAACATTGATTTTCAACATTCTACATAAATGTTTTCAGACTTTAAAGATGAATTGTGTGTCTTGATCAGACATGAAGAATTCAGATAAATCATGATGTTTTCAAACATGAACATAAAAGCAATTGATAGCTTCTTTGACTTTCATAGAAGTGATGAGAACGAGATGTTTTATTTTGATGAAATGATCAATGAAAACTAGAATGTATTTATATATGATATTCATGAAGATATTAAACGACAAAGAATTTATGTAATTTATAAAAACATCACGTCAATGACATTTGAAGATTGAAAGAAAATGCAATCATTCTTAAGTTCATTGTTTAAAGAACTTGAAATGAATAGATATGTGATAGTTACATACAAAGTGTTGAACATACTTGTAGATGTTGAATTATCAATAAACTCAATTAATCAATTCATAACATTTTGCTCTTTCTGAATGATCATTAACAACACTATTATGAGCGAGCTGAATTATGCAAAGACATAGTTGATTCAAATTGAATACATACTTTCTTTCTTGAAAGTATAAATAATTCTGATGTTCTTTACACTCAATTAGCAGAATCTTGTTGTGATGATGTGCTTCATTGCGAAGTTTTTCAATTATCTGAAATGTGAATTTATTATTGATTTTGACTTGTTCTCACAATGTTTGAATAAAAGTATCTGCAAAATCTTCATTGAGATTTGAGATATTCTGATCTAGCTGAGACTCGACATCTTCAGCGTCAGATTCTTCAATTTCTAGATTCATGAAAACTAAAATAATTGAGATTGCTAAAGAAACTGAGAACAGATGTAATTGAATGAGATTTAAAATGATGATTTGATGTTGAAGATTCATGACTTTGACATCAAAGATGAGATTTTCAACAATCTTGAGATCTAAAACAATGAATTTTCAGAATTGTCTGATGTTGATATTAATGTTGAGAATTGAAGATTATTTTCTTCTTAGAAAGATCTTCTGAGCGATGAGTCAATGTATCTGATTTATCATTGATCTTGTCAGAATGATACATGATGCAATAGTTAAATCTGAACAGAAACTCACTTCAATGAGCTTGACAACGACTCAACTGCTTAATTGACATGAAATATTCAAGATTTTTATGATTCATGATCATCTCGATAGAATAAATGAAGTCTTCAAGCTTTGAACATCATTTTTCAAAGATGTGAACAATGATCATAAGTTCTTTGTCGTAAATCTCATAGTTACACTCGACTGAATTGTGCTTCTTTGAAAAGTAAGCAACTGAATGAAGAACATCATTCTCATCATATTGAAAGAGAATGTCTTTGAACATGTAGTTTAAAGCATTGATTTCTATCACAATCTTGTGATCTGAATTGTAGTGATGAAGAATAACATTGAAAGTGAAAACTTTCTTCAAGATGTTGAATGCAGTTTTACATTTCTTGAATCAGATAAAGAGTACATCTTTTCTGATGAGATGAATGAGTGAGATAACTATTCTGCTATAGTCGTAGATGAATTTTTTATAGAATTTCATGAAATTTAGAAAACTCTGAACGTCTTTAACATTGATCAAGATGAATCAGTTGACAATGATGTTTATCTTAGTTGAGTTCATTTTGATCTTTTTGATGATGATAATCAGTTCTAGATAGAAAACTTAAGTGATGTGAAACTCACATTTGATTATATCTGCTTGAAGATCTGTCTTGCGTAGCTTCTGCAGAATGAGCTTAATGTAAATCTCATGCTTGAATTCATCATTTAAATAAATCAGAATGTCATTCAGATAAGCTGTATAAAACTTGTTCAGATGTTCATGAAGAATGTCATTAATGTATTTCTGAAATGAGATAGATTCATTACATAGATCAAAGAACATGACTAGATACTTAAATAATTTGAAATGAGTGTAAAAGATGATAAGAGCTTCATCTTCTTCTTTCATTCGAAGTTTGTTGAACGTGAAGATGATATTAAGCTTAATAAAGATCTTGATTCAATTTAGATGATTGAATGTCTTGAAGATCAGAGACAGAGAATATCAATTTTTGACTGTGATAGCATTCAGATCTCGATAGTTCACGCAGAAGTGAAGTCTTTCTTTGAGTTTCTTAATGAAGAGAACAGAGATGATCGTCTGAAAGTGACTGACTTGAATGAATTCTTTATTCAGATTCTTATTTAGATAGCATCAAAGTTTCAAGATTTCATCATGACTTATGTTGTACAAAGTGAAGACTGAAGATTGAGCATCTTCTTTAAAATGTATAACATGATCATGAATTTAATGCAAAGATAGAATATCAACATTCTTCTTGAAGAAAATGTTTAAAAACTTGAAGTATTTAAAGAACAGAATTATGACTGAGTCAACATTCTTGCTTTATCAATAGACTTCAAGATCTTCTTGATTCATGAATGATGTTAAATGAAATTTGTTTTTCATTTAATGAAGATTAAAATAATGATCTCAATCATACATGTGAATCTTGACACTGAGTGAACGTTGAGTCGAAATTAAACGATTCATTGAATCGCTTGAATGATTCATTGAATTGAAAATCAAAATTGCTCAACGTGATTTTGATTCTGACACGTCAGAATCTAAGCTAGAACTAGACAAGATTGATTCAAGATTCAAGAAAATGTTTATTTTTTTCAAAATAATATTAAATACTTTGATATTTTTGATATGAGTAGCATGATCAAAGCTTCAAACTTTCAACTCAAGAATGTCAAGTTGTATAAAAGATTGATGAGATTGATCTGCTTATGATGCAATGAAGATTTTGAAAGATGAAGAACTTTAATATTTGATTTTCAAAGAATATCTCTTCTGAATGACTTGAAGAATACAACTGAAGATTTCTTGTTTTAAATTGAAAGAAGTGAGATTAAATGAAAAATGTTTTTTGAAAGTGAGTTGAATGCTGAGTTGCTTCTTATGAATGAGCTGAATGATGAATTGCTTCTTGTGAGCATATTGAACGCTGAGTTACTTCTTGCAAGTGAGCTGAGTGATGAATTGCTTCTTGTGAATGAGCTGAAACTTGAGTTGCTTCTGATGAGTGAACTGAATGTTAAATTACTTCTGATGAGCGAACTGAATGCTGAATTGCTTCTTGTGAATGAACTGAAAACTAAGTTGCTTCTTGCAAGTGAGTTGAATGAAAAATGTCTTCTGTAAAAATGAATGAGATTGAATTGAAGTTACTTGATTAACTTCAAGCGAAAAGTCTTTATCAAAAATTTCTCAAATATGTGAAGATTTCTTGAAAGTTAAAAAGTCTTTTTCTTGTTGAATAAGATCATAAATCTTGACAGAAGATTGATAACAATGATTAAGATAGAAAAAAAAGAACAAAGTGAGAATATTGTGTTCAAAATTAACATCAATGACATGATGATGAAGTTAAAATAAACTCATAATGATGAAATATTAATTTAATTCAATGACATAAAAGAATAGTCTTTTGATGTGTTCATCGAGAATCATTGTGATTTTGATGACATGAGTAATATCATTAATAAAAGTGACTTAATCATCAAATTCTTGAAGTCTGCGAGAGTAAGTCAATTGATGCAAGAAAAGATGATGTCGTTGCATGAAGAATTTATTCATAAAGACATAAGCAGAGACTTCACTGTCAATCAGAACGAGAATGAAAATTCAAGATTGTACTTGATGTAGAATACAGAAGATAATCATATGATTATCTTTGAATGTTGAATTGAATTCAAATAGTTTCAAGACAGATTTAGCAGAAAACTTTCTATAAAATTTAAGTGAGAATGAAAATGTTGATGTTAAAAGACAATATGATATGTATATAAATTTCTGAACATGACTTTGTTCAGAAATTAAACTTTTTTCATCGATAGCAAGACTTCTTCATTCACATTGATGATATCATTATTATACACTTCAATAATACGTAGAATGAAAAACTTCTTGTTGAGACATTCTTTAATAATTTTGTTTGAATGTTGCAACTTGCAGTAGTAGCACAGCTTTTACTTGTTGCAGATTTCTTTAATCTTGAAGATGATCAGAGTTTTATCTTGAATGATGATTATGATGAAGTTTAAATTCATTGACTCATTGAATGATAAAAAAGAAATGAAGATGAATACTATTGAAACTACAGCAACAGAGATGATGTTCTTTAAACTTCAAGAATTACTCTTCAAAGCGAAAGTGAAGATGAGTTTGAATTTGATGAAAGTGATGATAAAGATAATGAAGTGAGATTGATGATGCTTGAGCTGTTGAAACTCTTCATCAATATTGAAGAATGCTTGCATTCATTGATGAAAGATGAATGATCGACTATCATCAGAGTTTCATCAGAAGAAGATGATGACTTGAGTAAAATAACTGATGTTGCGCTTCATGCAATCAATCAATAAAGATTCTTTCATCAAAGAATGTTCTTTCTTTTGATAGAAGAGATTGTAATATTCAACAAAGTTCATGAAATTTTGCTTCAAGATTTCATAAAGATATAAATGAGCATCTTCTGACTCAAAAGAATTGTCACAGCAATGATGCAATTTGTGTCATCAGTCTGCAAAGATAGTAATGATGCAGAGATCATTGACTCAATGTTAATTCATAAGATTATAAGTCTTCTTATCTATGATGAGTTATAATTCAGCATAAATAATCTTGACTCGATTAAAAGAATATTGATTATCATTCACATTCATACGCTGTATCAAGCTCTATTTTCATGCGTTCAATTGATCTTTGTCTTCTTCATATTCAGATATGTTAGAAAGCTTCTTGAATCTAAAAATGATGATAGCAGCGACAGAATTTGCAGAAAGTTGAATGATAAAAAGAGATTGATTGTTCATGATTTGTGCAATGATCTGAGCTATCATCACAAGAGATTGAAGATTCAGATCTAGAAAGAATGAAGAACTAGAAACAGAGAATGAAAATAAAATGACATTGTTGTGTTGTTGAACTTGATTCTGAAGTTCTTGCATTGCACGAAGAGCTTCAACGAAATTTTAAGTCATACTTTAAGCAAACTTCTCGACAGTGAACTCATCATTAATCAAGAAATTGTTGAAGAATTTCATTGAACGAAGAAATAATTGAGAATGAGATTTCAACGTATGAAAATGTTGCGAAAATTGTAGATCTTTCGTAATGTCAGAGACTAAACTAGAAACTATCAATTGAAGAATAATATGATATTAATGATAGAATCTAGATACAAGACATACATCAGATAATATACAGAACAAAAGACAAAGAATGAAAGTGAGAGTGAGAGCGAACTTCTATTTACATGATTCAGAGATTGCGTTTAAGATTGCAACGTATTAAACAATTACTGCGTTCTAAATCTAGATCAGATTTAGATCAGAGTTAGACTAGGTTAAATCAGAGTTAGACTAGGTTAGATGATGATCTGACATCATGACAACTCACAGAATTACAAAAATACGTTAAGAAATGAAGTAAGTAGCTTGTACAAGTCTTATATACACAATTTATTAATATTAATAAAATAAGAATGAATATTTTTCTTTGATTAACATAAACTTTTGAAACCACGAAAACGAATTACTTAAACTATCTAGAGACAGAGCACACCATCGGCATGATGCCCGCGCTTCATCCTGACCGTCAGGGGCAGATGAGAAGCGCCGCCGG
>JAABUY010000907.1_pt1 | contig 44890 bp, 35 predicted proteins | sample 5560271 | NCBI WGS metagenome assembly JAABUY01 (sample SAMN10711886, study PRJNA513374) | rock metagenome | isolation source: Antarctica rocks | place: Antarctica: Victoria Land, University Valley
CGCCCCGGCCCAGCCACGTCCTGCGATGGTCAACCTGGCGACGACGGCACCAGCAGCGCGCCAAACGCGCGCACTGGCGCAGGCGAACGCAAGGACGTTCCGATGAAACCCGGCTGTAGTACTAAGCAATGTCACGGTGGTCGGCGGCATCCTGAGAGACGTCGCCACCGGCGCGGTGACGCTCGATGCGAACACCACCAACCTCGTCTACACCACCGCGGCGAGCATAACGGGACTGGCCGTCACGGCCGGCGCCGTCGGCATCATCGACCGTCTAGTCGCCAGCGCCAACGGGACGCTCAGCTTCGATAAGACGACCACGATCAGGGACGTCGTGGCCGGCTCGACGCTCGAGATCGACGGGCCGGGAGTGTTTGCCGACAACGGCGGCATCGTGATCGATGCCGCCACGCTCATCGTCGCGACCACGCTCGACGGCAACGGCACCATCTCGATCGCCGACGGCGCATCGCTCTCCATCGCCACCCTGGCCGCCAGCGACGCCACCACGATTGCCTTCGGGGCAGGCAAGAACCTGCTGACTTTGCCAGGAAACGCGTCCAGCCTGGGCGCGCTCGGACTTATCCTCACCGGACTGCATCAGGGCGACGTGCTGGACTTCACCGGCCTGTCGGCAAACCCCGCCGGCCCGAATGCCATCGGCGGCGCCGCGGTGAACAACGGCACGCTCAACATATCGGCCGCCTCCGGCCAACAGGCCAGCCTCGTCCTCTCGAACGCCGCCGGCCTCACCTTCGTCACCAGCAGCGATCCCACCAGCGGCACGCTTGTCACCGTGGCCTGCTTTCGCGCCGGCACCGCCATTGCCGTCCGGGACGGCGAGGCGGCGGTGGAGACGCTGCGGATTGGCGACATGGTGCGGACCGCGAGCGGCCGGTTGCGCGCCGTGCGCTGGATCGGCCACCGCGCTTACTCGGCCGAAATCGTCGCCAAGCAGGCGCAGCTGCGTCCGGTGCGCGTGTCTGCCGGGGCGCTGGGGCATGGCCTGCCCCGACACGACCTGTATCTCTCGCCGCTGCATGCGTTGCTGCTCGATGGCGTGCTGGTAGCGGCGGCGGCCCTGGTCAACGGCGTCACCATCACCCGCGCCGCCAGCGCCGCCGTCTCCTACGTCCACCTCGAGCTGGACAGCGGCGACATCATTTTGGCCGAAGGCGCCGCCACGGAGACCTTCGTCGACTGCGACAGCCGCGCGATGTTCCAGAACGCCGACGAGTACGACCGGCTCTATCCTGACGCCGCACCGCAGAAATGGCAGTTCGCCGCGCCGCGCATCGACCAAGGCTGGCAGTTGCAGGCGATTCACGCCCGCCTTGCCGGCCGCGCGCCCGCCGCATCGAACGGTCGTCTGCGCGGGCACATCGATCGTCAGGGCGACGGCGTGATCGAGGGATGGGCGATGGACTCCGACGATCCGGCGCGGTCGGTCGAGTTCGAGCTGGTGGCGCATGGCCGGCAGCTCGGCTGCCTGATCGCCAACCGCTATCGCATCGACCTCGACCACGCGCAGATCGGCCACGCCGCCCACGCCTTCGTGGTCGAGCTGCCGGAGCTTGACGCGGCGACGCTGGCCGGCGTGACGCTGCGTCGCTTCAGCGACGGAGCGACCCTGACGTCTTGAACGGTCTGGCGCGCTAAGCCGAAACGCGGATACCCTGGCGCGAATGCGCGGGGCGCCGATGAACAACGAAACTTTCATTACCTGTGCGGTCACCGGCGCCGGCGACAGCACGGCGCGCTCGGACAAGGTGCCGGTCACGCCCACGCAAATCGCCGCGGCGGCGGTCGAGGCGGCACAGGCCGGCGCCGCAGTGGTGCACATCCATGTCCGCGATCCGGCCACCGGCAAGGGCAGCCGCGATCCGGCGCTCTACCGGGAGGTCGTGGCGCGCATCCGCGACAGCGGCGCCGACGTCGTGATCAACCTTACTGCCGGGATGGGCGGCGACCTGGTGTTCGGCGACATCGAGCGGCCATTGCCGCCCGACGCCGCCGGCACCGACATGGCCGGCGTCACGGCGCGCCTCCAGCACGTCGCGGAATTGCTGCCGGAGATCGCGACGCTCGATTGTGGCAGCATGAACTTCGCAGCCGGCGGCGACTATGTGATGGTCAACACACCGTCCATGCTGCGCGCCATGGCCGCGCAAATGCAGCGCCTGGGGGTCCGGCCGGAACTGGAGGTGTTTGATTTTGGCCATCTCGTGATGGTCAAGGAGCTGATCCGCGACGGGCTGCTTGACGACCCGGTGCTGATCCAGCTCTGCATGGGCATCCCGTACGGCGCGCCCGACGACCCGCTCAGCTTTATGGCGATGGTCCACGCGCTGCCACCGCGCGCGGTGTTCAGCGGTTTCTCGATCGGGCGCATGCAGTTGCCGTTCGTCGCCATGGCGGCGCTCGCCGGCGGCAACGTCCGGGTCGGGCTGGAGGACAATCTGTTCGTCTCGCGCGGCGTGCTGGCGACCAACGGCGCGCTGGTGGAACGCGCCGCAACCATCCTCGCCGCCATGGGCTCGCGGGTGATCGGCCCCGCCCAGGTGCGCGAAAAGCTGCGGCTGGCGAAACGCTGATGGCGGTCATGGGCCTGCTCGGCGGCGGCGTGATCGGCGCGGCGTGGGCGGCCCGCGCTGTGCTGCACGGCATGGACGCGGTGATTTGCGACACCGACCCGGAAGCCGAACGCAAGACTGCCGAGGTGATGGACAACGCCCGTCGCGCCTGGAGCCGGCTCACTTTGGCCCCGCTCCCGGCCCCTGGGACCTGGCGCGTCGTACCCACTATCGAGGAGGCCGCGGACGGCGCGGATTTCATTCAGGAAAGCCTGCCCGAGCGCGAAGACCTCAAGATCGCGCTGCTAGCCCGCGCCGAGGCCGCTGCCCGTCCCGGCGTGGTCATCGCAAGCTCGACCAGCGGCCTGCTGCCGTCGCGCCTGCAGAGTCGAATGCGCCACCCCGAGCGGTTCGTGGTCGGCCACCCGTTCAATCCGGTCTACCTGATGCCGCTGGTCGAGATCTGCGGCGGCGACCGCACCAGCGACGCCACTCGACAAGCCGCCGCCGCGTTCTACACGGGTCTCGGCATGCGCCCGCTGCTGGTCCGCCGCGAGATCGACGGCTTCATCGCCGACCGCCTGATGGAGGCGCTGTGGCGCGAGGCGTTGTGGCTGGTCCACGAGGACGTCGCCACCGCCGAGGAGATCGACGACGCGGTGCGCTTCGGCCCCGGCCTGCGCTGGGCCTTCATGGGCACCTTCCTGACCTACCGCATCGCCGGCGGCGAGGCCGGGATGCGGCACTTCATGGCGCAGTTCGGCCCCAGCCTGAAATGGCCGTGGACCAAGCTGATGGACGTGCCGGAGCTGGACGACACGCTGTTGGAGAAGATCGTGGCGCAGTCGGACGCGCAGGCCGCCGGCCGTGGCATCCGCGAATGGGAGCGGCTGCGCGACGACTGCCTGGTCGGCGTGATGCAGTCGCTGAAGGCGCCAGATTTCGCCGCCGGCGCCGTGCTGGCCGCGCACGAGCGGACCCTGGCTGCGGCGCAGCCGGCGGCGCATGACGACGCCAGCTGGCGCGGGCGGGTCGAGCCGGGCTGGATCGACTACAACGGCCACATGACCGAGAGCCGCTATCTGCAGGTGTTCAGCCACGCCACCGACGGCCTGCTAGCCCGCATCGGCGCCGATGCGGGCTACGTCGCCGCCGGCCACAGCTACTTCACCGCCGAAACCCACCTCGTCCACCGCGCCGAGCTGGGCGTCGGGCAGGCGCTGCACACCACCACGCAAATCATTGCCGCCGACGACAAGCGCATCCGCCTGTTCCACAGCATCGTGCGCGACAGCGACGCCGCCGTGGCCGCCACCGCCGAACAGATGCTGCTGCACGTCGACCTCGCGACCAAGCGGGTCGGAGCGGCATTGCCGGCGGTGCTCGACCGCCTGCGCCCGCTTGCCGCCGCCGACGCCGCCAAGCCCCGTCCCACGGCCGCCGGGCGCGCGATCCGATGAACTCCTCCCCCGAGCAGGAACTGGTCGTCGGGCTGGTCCGTATCGCCGCTCGCGACTTCTCGACTGCCGCGGCGTTATATGGCAGCGAGAAGAGGGTCCGCGCGCGTTGGCCGAGAAGCGCGCCCCGGTCTGGCGAGGCCGCTAAGTTCGAGCAAGGAGACAAGCGATGAAGATGAGGCGATTGGGCCGCCAAGGCCCCGAGGTGTCGGCGATCGGCCTGGGCTGCATGGGCATATCGGCGTTCTACGGCGGCCGCGACGAGGCGGAGTCGGTGGCGACGCTGGAACGCGCGGTGGAACTCGGCATCACCTTCTTCGACACCGCCGACATCTACGCCAACGGCGTCAACGAGGAATTGGTCGGCCGCGTGCTGGCGCCGCACCGCGAGCGGGTCGTGATCGCCACCAAGTTCGCCAACACCTGGACCGCCGACGGCCAGCGCGGCCCGGTCAACGGCCGCCCGGAGTACGTGCGCTCGGCCTGCGACGCCAGCCTGAAGCGCCTGGGCGTCGAGGCGATTGACCTCTATTATCAGCACCGCGTCGATCCCAATACGCCAATCGAGGACACGGTGGGCGCTATGGCCGAGCTGGTGCGGGCCGGCAAGGTGCGTCATCTCGGGTTGTCCGAGGCGGGACCGCAAACCATTCGCCGCGCCCATGCGGTGCATCCCATCACCGCATTGCAAACCGAGTATTCGCTATGGACCCGCGACCCGGAGGACGAGATCCTCGGCGTCACCCGCGAGCTTGGCATCGGCTTCGTGCCGTATTCGCCGCTTGGCCGTGGCTTCCTCACTGGCCAGATCAGAAGCGTCGACGACCTCGAAGCTGACGACTGGCGCCGCGCCAGCCCACGCTTCCAGGCCGAGAACTTCGCCCGCAATCTCGATCTCGTGACCAAGATGGAGGAGATGGCAAAGCGGCGCGGCTGCACGGCGAGCCAATTGGCGCTCGCCTGGGTGCTGGCCCAGGGCGAAGACATGGCGCCGATCCCGGGCACCAAGCGGCGTTCCTATTTGGAAGAAAACATAGGAGCCGTCGATCTCACCCTATCGGCGTCGGAGTTGACAGAGATCGGCCATATCCTGCCGGCTGGCAGCTTCGCCGGGATGCGCTATCCCGAAGCCGGGATGCAGGCAGTCAATCTGTAAAGGCGCGTTTGCCAGGCTGCCGACAGAAAGCGTCCGTCCGACAGCTGGGAATCACCTATGGGAGCCGTTGCCAGGAGAAGGAGAAAGCTGGTCGGGGCCAAACGCCCCCCCATTGCTGTTGAAGTCTTGCGGACCTAGGCCCCACCCGGTTCCAGCCGTGCTATGCTCGCTGATGTTGTTGGCCGATGGCCCAGGTGGCGTGTCAGAAGCAACGCACGCTCCAAGTAGCAGAAGGCTGCCAAGAGCAGCCGCCGAAATCACAGCAGTATATGTCATCGAACGCTCCGTTCCGGTCTGGACAGTTGGTGGCAACTCCGCCTTGCGGTGACCGTTTCTCCACAGACATGCCGGCCAGCCCTGTGCTGAAAGAGATCAGCCCAGCAACGCTTGTGCGCAAGCATCCAGAATTGCATCGCTGTCCAGCGCATAAGCCCGATAGATGTCAATCAGATCGCCGCTCTGTCCAAACCGATCCGGCCCGAGCGGGACTACGCGCTGGCCGCGCACCGCTCCCAACCAGGCATGTGCCGCCGGATGCCCATCCAGGATAGTAACCAGCGCTGCGCTCGGGGCCAGCGGCGCCAGCAACCGCTCTGCATGGCATGTCACCGTCGGCTTGCCGCTTCGCCGAGCGCGCCCCGCCGCCAGCCATCCGGCATGCAGCCGGTCGGGGCTGGTCAACGCCAGCAGCCCAGCCTCCGGCACCTCCGCCTGCAACTCTGCGAATGCCGCGACAGCCTCGGGCGCCACCGGCCCCTGATATGCCAGGGCAATCCGCGCGCCCGGCTGCGGCGGCACCACCCAGTGCCCGCCGGCGATCACCGCCGCTGGATCGAGCCTCCGCGCCGGCTGCTCCAACGGCCGCGTGGACAGCCGCAGCCAAACCGCCGAACCCTCCGGCTGCTGCATGAACCAGAAGGCGTGCCGCAGCAGGATCGCCAGCTCGTCGACATGCGACGGCTCGTAGCTGGCCAGCCGGTCCGCCGCCATACCGATCAGTGGCGTGTTGACCGACTGGTGCTGCCCGCCCTCCGGCGCCAGCGTCACCCCCGAGGGCGTCGACACCAGTAGGAACCGCGCGTCCTGATAGCAGGCGTAGATCAGCGCATCCAACCCGCGGTTGACGAACGGGTCGTACACCGTCCCCACCGGCAGCAGCCGCGTCCCGTGCAGCGGGGCCGCCAACCCCGCCGCTCCCAGCAGCAGGAAAAGGTTCTGCTCGGCGATCCCTAGCTCGATGTGCTGGCCCTGCGGCGTCATGCCCCAGCGTTGCGCGCTGGCCAGCTTGGCGTCGCGGAACACGTCATTGCGGGTGTGCCGGTCGAACACCCCGCGCCGGTTCACCCACGGCCCCAAATTGGTCGACACCGTGACGTCCGGGCTCATCGTCACGATGCGCGATGCCATCTCGCGCAGCTCGCCCTGGCCACGCCCGATCTCCGCCAGCATGTCGCCGAACCCGGCCTGCGTGCTAATTTTGCGCCCGGATACCTTTGGTCCGGGCAGCGCCGCCGGGACCGCCACCTCGGCCGCAGCCAGCGAACGCCCCTCCGGCGTCAGCTTGCGGGCGAACGGCACGCCGTCGAGGAACGCCCTCAACTCCGCCTCGCCGGCATCCAGTCCCTCCAGCGGGTCCCATTCATGGCCCGGCCGGATGCCCATCTTGTCGCGGAACAGCTCCATCTGCTCGCGCGTCATCAGCCCGGCGTGGTTGTCCTTGTGGCCGGCGAACGGCAGGCCCATGCCCTTGATCGTGTAGGCAATGAAGCAGGTCGGCTGGTCGCCCGCCGCCTCGGCCGCGCGCAGCTGCTCGATCACCGTCTCGATGTCGTGGCCGCCCAAATTGTTCATCAGCGCCGAAAGCTCGTCGTCGCTGAGCGGGCCTATGATCGCCCGCACCCCGTCGTCGCGCCCAAGGTCGGTCAGCAGCGCCGCCCGCCACGCCGCCCCGCCCTGGAACGTCAGCGCCGAGTACAGGCTGTTCGGGCAGTCGTCGATCCAGCGCCGCAGCTCCTCGCCGCCTGGGCGCAGGAACGCCGCCTCCAGCAGGCGGCCATACTTTATGGTGACGACGTTCCAGCCCATGTCGCGGAACAGACCCTCGATGCGGCCGAACAGCCGGTCGGGCACCACGCTGTCGAGGCTCTGCCGGTTGTAGTCGATGATCCACCAGACGTTGCGGACGTCGTGCTTCCAGCCCTCCAGCAGCGCCTCGTAGATGTTGCCCTCGTCGAGTTCGGCGTCGCCGGCGATGGCGATGTGCCGCCCGGGCGCGATGTCCGGCCGTCCCAGCCCGTGCAGCCGCACGTAGTCGGCGATCAGCGAGGCGAAGCTGGTCGTCGCCACGCCGAGCCCGACCGAGCCGGTGGAGAAATCGACCTCGCCGCCGTCCTTGACCCGGCTCGGGTACGACTGCGCGCCGCCGAACTGCCGCAGCCCTTCCATCTGCTCGCGGGTCTGCCGCCCGAACAGGTAGTTGGCGGCGTGGAACACCGGCCCGGCATGCGGCTTCACCGCGACCCGGTCCTGTGGCCGCAACATCTCGAAATACAGCGCCGTCATGATGGAGATGCACGAGGCGCAGCTCGCCTGGTGGCCGCCCACCTTGAGGCCGTCGCGGTTGGGCCGGACATGGTTGGCGTTGTGCACCATCCACGCCGACAGCCACAGCAGCTTGCGCTCGACCTGGTGCAGCAGCTCGACCCGGCGGCGATCGGTCAAGGCGGGGAGCACGACCGGCATCGGCGCGTTCATCGCAGGCGTTCCTCGACGTTTTGCGGCAACCTACCGGCGAACATCTCCAAGCGCATCCGCAAACGCCATTGGAAACGCCGGCGCAAGGTCTTCGGCGACAAGGTGCGGCCCGGCATGCGCGCCGGCGCGCCCGTGCAGCCAGACGCCGGCAGTGGCAGCGTCCCAGGCCGGCATCCCCTGCGCCAGCAGCCCGCCGATCAGCCCGGCCAGCACGTCGCCGGACCCCGCGGTGGCCAGCCAGGGCGGCGCGGAATCGTTGATCGCCACCCGCCCGTCCGGCGACGCCACCACGGTGTCGGCGCCCTTCAGCACCACCACCGCATCCGTCAGCGCCGCCGCCTTGCGCGCCGCCGCCGCCCGGTCGCTCCCGGCCGCGCCGAACACCCGCGCGAACTCGCTGGCGTGCGGGGTCAGCACCGCGGCGCCGCGCAGCCGCTCCGGCGCGCCCGCGCACAGGGTCAGCGCGTCGGCGTCCACCACGACCTGCCGGCCCGCCGCCAGCAACGCCGGCAGGGCCGCCGCCGCCTCGTCGTGGCCCAGGCCCGGCCCGCACACCCAGACCTGCCGCCGCGCGTCCTTCAGCAGCGTGGCCAGCGCCGCGTCGCTGACGATCCCACCCGGCTCGGCCATCCGGTACAGCTCGGCGGCGCGCCCGGCGGCGATGGTGACGAGCCCGGCGCCGCCCCGCCGCGCCGCCATCGCCGCCAGCCGCGCCGCCCCGGTCATCGCGGCGGCGCCCAGCACCGTCACATGGCCGCGACCATATTTGTGCCCGTCGGTCGCCGGGACCGGCACCCGCCACAGTCCCGGCGAGTTGTGGAACGCCCGCGCCGGAACACGCTCCAGCACCGCTTCGGGCAGCCCGATATCGGCCAGCGCCAGCTCGCCGCACAGCGCCCGGCCGGGCAGCAACAGGTGACCCGGCTTGCGGCGAAAGAACGTCACCGTCAGCACTGCCTGCGCCGCGAAGCCGCGCACTTGGCCGTCAGCGCCGTCGACGCCGCTCGGCACGTCCACCGCAACCACCCGGCGGGCGGCCCGCAGGCTGTCCGCGACCTCGCCGGTCACATCGCGCGACAAGCCGGCGCCGAACACCGCGTCGATCACCAGCCCGGCTCGCGCCGCCGCCTCGGGCGAGAACGGCGCGCGCACGCCGTCCCAAGGCCACCGCGACGCGCCTAGTTCTGCCACCGCGACCGGCCAGCCCGCCGCCTGCAGGTGCCGCGCCGCCGCGACGCCATCGCCGCCGTTGTTGCCGGGGCCGCACAGCACCAGCGTGCGGCACGGCGCGAAGCGTGCCCGGACCGCCCGCGCCACCGCCCGCCCGGCATTCTCCATCAGTTGCGCCACCGGCCACCCCAGCGCCGCAGCGGCGCGGTCGGCTTGGGCCATCTCGTCGGGCGTCAGCAGTTCCAGCGGTGATGCCATGTCGCCAGTTCCCATGCGCTCTGGCAGGATGCAACCCAGGTCTAGGCGGGCGAACGGGCAAATGGCTTTCGTGATCACCGTGGCCCAGCAGAAGGGCGGCGCCGGCAAGACCATGCTGGCCGCCAGCCTCGCCGCCGCCTACGCCGCAACCCGCCGCGTGGCGCTGCTCGACATCGACCCGCAGCACAGCCTGTCGCGCTGGCACGCGCTGCGCCCTGCCGCGGTCCCGGCGATCACCCTGTCCGACCTGTCCGGCTGGCGCCTGGCCACCGAGATCGAGCGGCTGCGTCGGGAGCATGACCTGCTGATCGTCGACAGCCCGCCGCACGTCGACACCGACGCACGCCTGGCGATCCGCGCCGCCGGACTGGTGCTGGTGCCGGTGCAACCCAGCGCGCCCGACCTGTGGGCCGCCACGGCAACGCTCGACCTTGCCCGCGCCGAGCGCCGCACCGCCCGCCTGGTGTTCAACCGCGTCGCTGGCGCCGCCCTGCGCGCGCCGATTGCCGCCGAACTGGCACGCCTCAGGCAAACGCCGGTTGCGGCCCGGCTGGGCAACCGGATCGGCTTTGCCAACGCCTTCGCACAAGGCTTGGGCGTCACCGAAGCCGCGCCCCGCTCGCTGGCCGCCAAGGAGCTGCAGGCGCTGGCCGACGAAATAGCGGAGTTGCTGGCATGACCGACGCCCCATGGGACCCGCAGATGCGCGCCGCCCACGACGCCATGGCCTTGGAGGCGCGGGCGTTCCCGCCGATGCGGCTGGCCGAGCCGTTCGACCTGCTGCGCGCCAGCAACGAGGCGTTGAACCTGCCGCTGGCCCAGGGCGGCCCGACGATGGCGGACACCGCAGAGCGTTGGGTATCGGCGCGTGGACGCCGCGTGCTCTGCCGGGTGCACCGTCCGCGAACCGACGCGCCGTTGCCGGCCATGGTCTACCTGCACGGCGGCGGCTGGGTGCTGTCGTCCATCGACACCCACGACCGGCTGGCCCGCCAATATGCCGTTTCGGGCGACGTCGCGGCGGTGCTGGTGGATTATTCGCTGTCGCCGGAGGCGCGGTTCCCGGCAGCCCTGCTGGAGTGCGCCGCGATCGTCCGGCACCTCGCCTGCCACGGCGCCGAATGGGGGCTGGACGCCGCCCGCATCGTGCTGGCCGGCGACTCCGCGGGCGGCAACCTGGCGCTCGCGACGGCGCTGCTGCTGCGCGACGCCGGCGAGCAAACCCCGTTGCGCGGCATCCTCGCCGCCTATCCCGCGACCGACCTGCGCCTGCTTGAAAACTCGGCCTACTCCGGCGACGAGCACGGCCTCAGCTTCGACGACATGCGCGCCTTCCGCGACCTGTATCTGCGCGATCCCGCCGACCGGCTGAACCCGCTGGCCTCGCCGCTGCTGGGCGACTGCGCCGGGCTGCCGCCGACCCTCATCCAGCTTGCCGAACTCGACCCGCTGCGCGCCGAGGGCGAGGCCCTGGCAGCGCGGCTGCTTGCCGCCGGAAACAGCGCGACGCTGCGGGTGACTCCGGGCGTCCTGCACGGCTTCCTGCGTCTCGGCAGCCGCGTCGAAGCCGCCGTCGCCGCCACCGACTTCGCCGGGACATGGCTGCGGCAGGTCAGCAACAGTTAGGCCGACAGGACGCGATATCGCCGCCATCGGTAGGCAATGCGAGCTGTGCTATCCACCTGCGTGCAATGACCTCGATCCGTTCCTGTCTTCGCAGCTTTTGGTTTGCGGCAATGTTTGCGGCGGCCCTGCTGCCGGGCTGCGCCATCGGCCCCGAGTATCGCCAGCCCGCATTGGACATCCCGGCCGCCTACCGCGCCACGCCGGCCAGCGCCGCCACCGCGTGGCCGTCGCCGACTTGGTGGCAGGGCTTCCGCTCGCCCGAACTCGACCAGCTCATCGCCGACGCCCAGGCGCACAACTTCGACCTGCTCGCCGCCATCGCCCGGGTGCGCCAAGCCGACGCCCAGGTACGCATCTCCGGCGCCGGCCGCCTGCCCAGCCTGAGCGCGAATGCCCAGGACAGCTGGACCCGCTCCGGCAACGGCAGCAGCGGCCGGCGCAGCAGCAACAGCCTGGCATTCGCCGGCCTCGCCGGCAGCGGCAAGCGCTACACCGAGAGCCGCGACTACCAGGGCTACCTGGAGGCCAGCTACGAGGTCGATTTCTGGGGCCGGGTGCGCGACCTGCAGGAGTCAGCCGAGGCCAGCGCGCTGTTCAGCCGCTTCGACCAGCAGACCGTCACGCTGACCGCGGTCAGCAACGTCGCCACCACGTGGTTCACCGCCCTGGCGTACAAGGACCGCCTCGCCGTGGCGCAGCGCAACCTGCGCGACTCCAACAACATCCTCGCGGCGATCCAGGCTCGGCTGGAGGCTGGCACCGCCTCGCTGCTCGACGTCAGCCAGCAGCAGGCGCTGCGCGACAGCATCCGCGCCGAGATTCCCGGCTTTCAGAGCCTGTACGAGCAGCAGGTCAACGCCCTGGCCGTCCTGGTCGGCCGCCCGCCGGAGGAGATCGCCGTGACCGCCGGCACGCTCGAAGGGTTGCATTTGCCGGAAGTCGCCGCCGGCCTGCCCAGCGAGCTGCTCGGCCGCCGTCCCGATGTCGCGGCGGCCGAGGCGCAGCTCGTCGCCGCCAACGCCGACATCCGCGAGGCGCGGGCCAACATGTTCCCGACGATCAGCCTGACCGGCCAGACCGGGCTGGAGAGCGCCGCCCTGTCGACGCTGTTCAACCCCGGCACGATGTTGACCACGGCCGCCGCCAGCCTGGCGCAGACGGTGTTCGACAACGGCCTCAAAGGCGGCACCCTGGAACTGCGGCGCGGGCGCTACGAGGAGCTGCTGGCCGACTATCACAGGGCGGTCGTGCAGGCGTTCACCGACGTCGAGAACGGCTTGGTCGCCTACCGCTACGCCACCGAGCAGGAGGCGCTGGAGCGCACCGCCGTCGGCACCGCGCAGCGCGCCGCCGACATCGCCCGCGCGCAGCTGCTGGCCGGCACCACCGACCTGGTGACGGCGTTGCAGGCGCAATCGACGCTGTTCAGCGACCTCGACCTGCTGGCCCAGGACCGGCTCGCCCGCTTTACCAACCTGGTCGGCTTTTACCGGGCGCTGGGCGGCGGCTGGACGCGGGCCGATGTGGTCGCGCCGCCCAGCACTATATTCCATGGCGTGCTGTGACGTCCCGAGTACATTGCGGAGCCGCCGATGCGTCGTCTGACACTCGTTATCGTCGCGGTTCTGCTGGCTGGGGTCGGCCTGTGGTGGTTCGCGCGGCACTCGCCCACCGCCACCGCTGAGTCCAAGCGCGGCGCCGGCGGTCCGATCCCGGTGCTGGTCGCCGCCGCCGCCAAGCAGGACATCCCAATCTACCTCGACGGCCTCGGCACCGTGCAGGCGTCGGCCACGGTGACGGTTCGCCCGCAGGTCGACGGCACGCTGGTCGAGGTGCGGTTCAAGGAGGGCCAGGACGTCCACAAGGGCGACGTCCTGGCACGCATCGACCCGCGCACTTATCAGGCCAGCGTCGACCAGGCGGTCGCCAAGAAGAACCAGGACCAGGCCAACCTCGCCAACGCCCGGGTCGACCTGACGCGCTACGCAAAGCTGGCCGCCACCGCCTACACCTCCGCCCAGCAGGCCGACACCCAGCGCGCCAGCGTGGCGCAGCTGCAGGCCCAGGTGGCGCAGGACCAGGCGCAGGTCGACACCGCGAGGGTGCAGCTCGGCTACACCGACATCGTGGCCCCGATCGACGGCCGCGCCGGCATCCGCACCGTGGACCAGGGCAACCTGGTGCACGCCAGCGACGCGACCGGCATCGTGACGTTGGCTACGCTGCACCCGATTGCCGTGGTGTTCACCTTGCCGCAGCAATCGCTGCGTTCGGTCAGCGACGCCATCGCCGCCGGCACGCCCGAGGTGCTGGCGCTGCCGCAGGCCGCCGACCCACTCGGCGGCGACAGCGCCGGCGACCTGAAGCCGCTTGACACCGGCACGCTGGCGGTGCTGGACAACCAGGTCGACACCGCGACCGGCACGCTCAAGCTGAAGGCGCTGTTCCCCAATCCCAAGCTGCGGCTGTGGCCCGGCGCCTTCGTCACGACCAGGCTGCTGGTCCGCACCGAACGGGATGTCACCGTGGTGCCTGCCGTTGCCGTGCAGCGGGGGCCGCAGGGCGCTTATCTTTATGTCGTCGTCGACGACAAGACCGCACAGCGCCGCGCGGTGCGGATCGGGCACGAGGACCTGGCGGGCAGCATCGTCCTGGCAGGGCTGCAGCCCGGCGAGCGTGTCGTGGTCGACGGCGCGGCACGATTGACCGACGGCGCCAAAATCACCATCGCGCAGCCGCCCGGCACCGCGCCCACAGCACCCGACGGCAACACTCCGGTCGCCCGGCACAAGCGGCGAAACGCGCCGGCGGCTGCGGAGGGCTGAGGTTGAACCTGTCGGCGGCCTTCATCGCCCGGCCGATCGCCACCTCGCTGCTTGCCATCGCGCTGCTGCTGGCAGGGCTGCTCGGCTACCGGCAGCTACCGGTGGCGGCGTTGCCGTCGGTGGACTTCCCGACCATCCAGGTCACCACGCAGCTCCCGGGAGCCAGCCCCGACACCGTGGCGACGCTGATCACCGCCTCGCTGGAGCGGCAGTTCGGCCAGATCACCGGGTTGGACACCATGACCTCGATCAGCAGCGAGGGCACCAGTCAGATCACCCTGCAGTTCGTGCTCAGCCGCAGCATCGACAGCGCCGCGCAGGACGTCCAGGCGGCGATCAACGCCGCCGGCGGCACCTTGCCGCAGTCGCTGCCATATCCGCCGGTCTACTCCAAGGTGAACCCGGCCGACACGCCGATCCTGACCCTGGCGCTGCAGTCGGACGCCGCCACCATCGACCGCGTCAGCGACGCCGCCGACAGCCTGCTGCAGCCCAAGCTGTCGCAGATCGAGGGCGTCGGCAAAGTCACAGTCCAGGGCAACATGCGCCCGGCGGTGCGGGTGCGCGCCGACCCTGCCCGCCTCGCCGCCTACGGCATGTCCATGGAGGACGTCCGAAACGCCGTCGCCGCCGCCAATGCCAACGGCGCCAAAGGCGGCTTCGACGGTCCGCGCCAGGCGGTGGCGATCGGCGCCAACGACCAGCTGACCGACCCCCACGCCTATAACGGCCTGGTCATCGCCTACCGCAACGGCGCCGCGGTGCGGCTGTCCGACGTGGGCAGCGTGGTCGGCGGGGTGGAGAACAACCGCGTCGCCGCCAGTTATCGCGGCAACCCCGCCGTGGTGCTCGACATCCAGCGCCAGCCCGGGGCCAACATCGTGCAGACCGTGGACCGCATCAGGAAGGCGCTCCCCGACCTGCAACGCGCCATTCCGGCCGGCGTCAAGCTCACGGTCGTGTCCGACCGCACCGAGACCATCCGCGCCAGCGTCATCGACGTGCAGTGGACGCTGGTGCTGTCCATCGCGCTGGTGGTCGGCGTGATCTTCCTGTTCCTGCGCACCTGGCGCGCCACGCTGATCCCGGCGGTGGCCCTGCCGCTCAGCCTGATCGGCACCTTCGGCGTCATGGCCGAACTCGGCTACGGGCTGGACAACCTGTCGCTGATGGCGCTGACCGTCGCCACCGGCTTCGTCGTCGACGATGCCATCGTGATGATCGAGAACGTGGTGCGCTACATCGAGCAGGGCGTGCCGCCGCTGCAGGCCGCCTATCAGGGCGCCGCGCAGATCGGCTTCACCATCGTCTCGCTGACCGTGTCGCTGATCGCCGTGTTCATCCCGCTGCTGTTCATGACCGGCGTGGTCGGCCGGCTGTTCAGCGAGTTCGCCGTCACTCTCTCGGTCGCCGTCATCGTCTCGGCGGTGATCTCCCTGACGCTGACGCCGATGATGTGCGCCCGCTTCCTGCGTCCCGCCGCCGAGGAGCGCCCCGGCCGCGTGGCCCGCGCCTTCGAGGCCGGCTTCGACCGCACCCTGCGCGGCTACAAGCGTACCTTGGAGTGGTCGCTGCGCCGACAGCCGTTGATGCTGGCGATTGCCGCCGCGACGCTGGTCGGCACCGTGCTGCTCTACGTCGCGATCCCCAAAGGCTTCCTGCCGACCCAGGACACCGGCGTCATCATCGCGGTGACCGAGGGCGAGCAGAGCATCTCCATCGCGCGCCTGAACGGCCTGCAGGAGCAGGCCGCCGCCATCGTCCGCGCCGACCCCGCGGTGGCCGACGTGGTGAGCTTCGTCGGCGCCGGGCAGATCAACCCCACCCCCAACACCGGGCGGCTCACCATTGCGCTGAAGCCGCGCAGCCAGCGCAGCGACAACGCCACCGTCATCGCCGCTCGGCTGCAGACGCGCCTCGCCGCGATTCCCGGCCTGTCGCTGTACATGCAGGCCGTGCAGGACATTCAAATCGGCACCCGCGTCTCGCGCACCCAGTATCAGTACACGCTGGTCGACACCGACCCGGTCGAGCTGGCGACCTGGGCGCCGCGCCTGCAGGCCCGCCTCGCCGCCGACCCGCGCCTGCTCGACGTCGCCAGCGACCAGCAGAACGAGGGTTTCCGCACCCAGGTCGACGTCGACCGCGACGCCGCGATGCGGCTCGGCGTCACCATGCAGGCGGTGCAGGACACGCTCTACGACAGCTACGGCCAACGCCAGATCTCCACCATTTTCAGCCAGTCCAACCAGTACCGCGTGGTGCTGGAGGCCGATCCGTCCTGGCAACGCGACCCGGCCTCGCTGCGCGACCTGCGCGTCCCGGCCACCGCGACCGGCGGCACCATCGGCAGCGCCAGCACCAGCACCGGCCCGAGCCTCGGCGGCAGCGGCAACACTGGCGGCGGCACCACCGGCGCTGCCAGCACGTCGAGCACCCCGCAGGTGCCGCTCTCGGCCATCGCCACGATCCGGCAGACCATCGCGCCGCTGGTGGTGACCCACGAGCAGCAGTTCCCGGCGGTGACGCTCAGCTTCAACCTGGCTCCCGGCTCGTCGCTTGGCAGCGCGGTGCAGGCGGTGGACGCGGCGAAGCAGGCGATCGACCTCCCCGCCGCCGTGAGCGGCAGCTTCAGCGGCGAGGCGGCGGAGTTCCAGGATTCGCTGGCCAGCGAGCCGTGGCTGATCCTGGCCGCCATCGTCGTCATCTACATCGTGCTTGGCGTCCTCTACGAGAGCGTGATCCACCCGGTCACCATCCTGTCGACGCTGCCCTCGGCCGGCATCGGCGCGCTGCTCGCCCTCATGCTGGTCGGCTCCGACCTGTCGCTGGTGGCGTTGGTCGGCGTGGTGCTGCTGATGGGCATTGTGAAGAAGAACGCCATCATGATGATCGACTTCGCGCTGGAGGCCGAGCGCACCCGCGGCCTGACCCCGGCGGCGGCCATCGAGGAAGCCAGCCTGCTGCGCTTTCGCCCGATCATGATGACCACCGCCGCCGCCCTGCTCGGCGCGCTGCCGCTGGTGCTGGAGCGCGGCACCGGCAGCGAGCTGCGCTTCCCGCTCGGGGTCACCATCGTCGGCGGCCTGCTGCTCAGCCAGCTGCTCACCCTTTACACCACCCCCGCGATCTACCTGGCGTTCGAGCGATTGCGGCTGCGTTGGGCTGGGCGGCGGAGCGTCACGGCGGCGACGGCGCCAGCCGAGTGAACTTCTCCGCCCCGTTCATTGCCCGTCCCATAGCGACCGTGCTGTTGTCGCTGGGGATGCTGCTGGCCGGCGCCGTGGCCTACTTCTTCCTGCCGGTGGCGGCGCTGCCCAGCGTCGATATCCCGACCATCGTGGTGTTCGCCACCAGGCCCGGGGCCGATCCCGAGACGATGGCCAGCAGCATCGCGGCGCCGCTGGAACGCCGCCTCGGCGAGATCGCCGGCGTCAGCGAGCTGACCTCGACCAGCGGCACCGGCACCACCACGGTCATCGTCCAGTTCGACGTCGCCCGCGACCTGGACTCGGCCGCGCACGACGTGCAGGCGGCGCTGAACTCCGCCGCCTCCGACCTGCCAGGGGACCTGCCGACGCGGCCATATTTCCGCAAGTTCAACCCGGCCCAGGCGCCGATCATGACCATCGCGCTGACCTCCGACACGCTTTCACTGGCTCAGGTCTACGACGCCGCCGACAGCGTGCTGGGCCAGCGGCTGAGCCAGGTGCCCGGCATCAGTCAGGTGCAGGTCAACGGCGCGGCCAAGCCGGCGGTACGGATACGGCTCGATCCCGCGGCGCTGGCCGCGACGCACCTTTCCGCGCAGGACGTCTACAACACCGTACGCGCGGCCAACGTCGACGGCGCGCTAGGCGGCTTCGAAGGCCGCGACCGTTCCGAGAGCATCGGCCTCAATGGCCAGATCAGCCAAGCCAGCCAATACCAACGGCTGGTGCTGAAATCAGCCAACGGCGCCGTGGCGCGCGTCTCCGACGTGGCCAGCGTCATCGACGGCACCGCCAACTCGCGTGTCGCCGCGTGGTTCGGCGGCAAGCCGGCGATCCTGCTCCAACTCACCAAGCTGGCCGGCGCCAACGTCATCGAGACGGTCGACCATGTCCGCGCCGTGCTGCCGCAGCTGGCCAGCTACATCTCGCCCGAGATCAAGCTGTCGGTGGTGACCGAGGGCACCGCCACCATCCGCGCCAGCATCGACCACGTCACCGAGACGCTGGTCATCACCGTCGCCCTGGTCCTGCTGGTGGTGCTGGTGTTCATGCGCCGCACCGTGCCGACCGCCGCCGCCGGCGTTACTGTGCCGCTGTCCATCGCCGGCACCCTCGCCGCTATGTGGTTCTACGGCTTCGCGCTGGACAACTTCTCCCTCATGGCGCTCACCATCTCCGTGGGCTTCGTGGTCGACGACGCCATCGTGATGATCGAGAACATCGTCCGCCATATGGAGATGGGCGAGACCGCCATGCAGGCGGCGCTGCGCGGTTCGCGCCAGATCGGCTTCACCGTGCTTTCCATCAGCATCTCGCTGGTGGCGGTGTTCATCCCGCTGCTGTTCCTCGGCGGCATCCTGGGGCGGCTGTTGCACGAGTTCGCCGTCACTCTCACGCTGGCTATCGCAATCTCGGCGGCGGTGTCGCTGACCCTGACGCCGATGCTGTGCGGCCACCTGCTGAAGCCGTTCCGCCGCGCCACCGGCCGTTCGGCGTGGGCCAGACTCGACCGTGGCATCGAACGCGCCCTGGACGGTCTGCTGCGCCAGTACGCGCGCACGCTTGACTGGTCGCTGCGCTGGCGCAAGCTTATGCTGCTGGTGACGCTAAGCACCGTCGGCCTGACGGTATGGCTGTACACGGTGGTGCCGAAAGGCTTCCTGCCGACCGAGGACACCGGCCTGATCCAGGGCAGCACGCAGGCCAGCCCGGACATCTCGTTCCAGGCGATGGCAGTCAGGCAGCGTGCTGTCGTGGACGTGCTGCTGCGCGACCCGGCCATCGTCACCATCGGCTCCAACATCGGCGGCACCGCTGGCTTCAACCCGCAGATGAACCGCGGCACGCTGACGCTCGGCCTGAAGCCGCTGGCCGAGCGCGGCGTCTCGTCCGAGGCGGTGATCGCCCGCCTGCGTCCCCAGCTGGCGCGCATCGGCGGCGTGCAGACGTTCCTGTACTCGGCGCAGGACCTGCGCGGCGGCGGCCGCGGCGGCGGCTCCAACGAGTTCGTGCTGATCGACCAGGACCTCAACGAACTGCGCGCCTGGTCGCTGCGGCTGGAGGAGAAGCTGCGTACCGTGAAGCAGATCGCCGACGTCAGCAGCGACCAGGACCGTGCCGGCCCGCAGGTCGACGTAAAGATCGACCGGATCGCCGCCTCCCGCCTCGGCGTCAGCGTCGCCGCCATCGACAACGCGCTGTCCAACGCCTTCTCTCAGCGCCAGATCTCGGTGATCTACACTCAACGCAACCAGTACCAGGTAGTGCTGGAAGCCAGCCCCGAGCTGCAGACCGACCCCTCCTATCTCGGCCGCATCTTCGTCGGCGGCACCGGCGGCGCGCAGGTGCCGCTGGGCAGCGTGGTGCATCTGGTGCGCGGCACGGCGCCGCTGGGCGTGCTGCACCAGGGCCAGTTTCCGGCAGCCACGATCAGCTTCAACAACGCCCCCAAGGTGGCAGCCGGCGATGCACTGAAAGCGGTGGAGCGGGCCGCCGCCGAACTCAACATGCCGCCAACCATCCGGACCGAGTTCGGCGGCAACTCCAAGTTCCTCAAGGACAGTCTCAACTCGATCCCGCTGCTCATCTGCGCCGCGTTCCTGGCCATCTACATCGTGCTCGGCGTGCTCTACGAAAGCCTGGCGCAGCCGCTGACCATCATCTCGACGCTGCCCTCCGCCGGGCTGGGCGCGTTGCTGGCGCTGCTGCTGACCGGCACGGACCTGTCGATCATCGCCATCATCGCGATTCTGCTGCTGATGGGCATCGTCAAGAAGAACGCCATCATGCTGGTCGACTTCGCGCTGGAGCAGGAGCGCCACCATGGCCGAACCCCGCTGGAGGCGATCCACGAGGCCTGCCTGGAGCGTTTCCGCCCAATCATCATGACGACGCTGGCGGCCCTGCTCGGCGCTGTGCCGCTGGCAGTGTCGACCGGCACCGGAGCCGAGTTCCGTCAGCCGCTCGGCATTGCTATCTGCGGCGGCCTCATCGTCTCGCAAATGCTGACATTGTATACGACGCCGGTAGTCTACCTGGCTTTGCAGCGCCCGTCGCGACGCCGGCGCGCCGCCCGCCTTGCCGCCGCCGAGTAGCTCAGGCTGCGGCGCGCACCTGTGCTGGCCCAGCTTCCTTGCCCAGCATCAATGCACACGAAATCAGCGCCACGTGGCTGAACGCCTGTGGAAAGTTTCCGACTTGGCGGCGCGCCCGCGGGTCATACTCTTCGGCCAGCAGGCCGACATCGTTGCATAGGCCGGCCAGTCGCTCGAACAGCGCCACGGCGTCGGCCTGCCGGCCCTGCAGATGGTAGTTCTCGGCCAACCAGAAGCTGCACGCCAGGAACGCGCCTTCGCCCGGCGGCAAACCATCTTTGCCGCCGGAGGTGTCGTAGCGGAGCACGAAGCCATCCGCCATCAACCCCGCCTCGATTGCCGCGACGGTGCCCGCAATCCGCGGGTCGGCGGCCGGCAGGAATCCCACCAGCGGCAGCATCAGCAGGCTGGCATCCAGGGTATCGCCGTCGAACACCGCGACGAAGCTGCCCTGCGGCGCGCTGTAGCCACGCTGGCAGATGGTTGCGTGCATCTCGTCCCGCGCCGCCCGCCACTGCTCCAACGGTGCCGGCAAATCATACTGTTCAGCGCTCTTGACGGCGCGGTCGACGGCCACCCAGGCCATGACGCGGGAGAAGGTGAACAACTGCCTCCCGCCACGGGTTTCCCAGATGCCCTCGTCGGGCTGCATCCACACCGTGATCAAGTGCTCGACCAGCGCCACCTCGAGGGCCCAGCTCTCCGGTGGGAAGTTCAGTCCGCCGTCCCGTGCCTGGTGCAGCGCGTCCATCACTTCGCCATAGACGTCGAGCTGCAACTGACCTGCCGCCGCGTTGCCGATACGCACCGGCGCCGCGCCCTGGTAGCCGGCCAGCCATGGCACCGTCCACTCATCGAGCCGCCGCTCCCCGGCGAGGCCATACATGATCTGGATTTGGTCGGGACTGCCGGCGACGCTACGCTGCAGCCAATCGCGCCAAGCTTGCGCCTCCTCGAAGAACCCGCATTGCATGAACGCGAACAGCGTCAGCGTGGCATCGCGCAGCCAACAGTAGCGGTAGTCCCAGTTGCGCGATCCGCCGAGTTGCTCGGGCAAGCTGGTGCTGACAGCTGCCGCGATGCCTCCGGTCGGCGCGTAGGTAAGGGTCTTGAGCGTGACCAAGCTGCGCTTCACCAGTTCGGCATAGCGTCCCGTGAAGCGTCCCTTGGCGCACCAGTCGGACCATTGCCGCTCGGTTTCGGCGAGCGCCGCATGCGGGTCGAAGGCTGCCAGGGTCGGAAGGTGGCTCGGCTGATGCGTCAACGTGAAACTGACCTTTTCCCCCGCAGCCACGGTGAACTCGGCCATCGTCCGCATATCGCGGCCCTGAAGCGTGGCCTTGGTGCGCAGCACAACCATGTCCGGCCCGGCGATGGCCACGAAGCCGCCGCCTTCTGGCAACTGCGTCACCCATGGCACGGTGGCGCCGTAGTCGAACCGGAGTACGATCTCCACGCACATCGCGACCCGGCCACGGCGTCCCTCGACAATTCGCACCAGCGACGACCGACCCTGCCCCAAGGGCATGAAGTCGATTAGCGCGACTTCGCCATCGGCAGTCGTGAACACCGTTTCCAGGACTGCAGAGCCATCGCGATAGCTGCGGACAACGCCAGCCGTCGCCTCCGTCGGGGCGACGCTCCACCGGCCGTTCTCGACACCGCCCAGCAAGGCTGCGAAACAGGCGCCGCTGTCGAAACGTGGCCAGCAAAGCCAATCGATGCTGCCCGCTCGGCTGACCAGTGCCGCCGTTGTGCAGTCACCGATCAGCGCATAGTCCTCGATTGCCGAAGCCGGCGGCGAAGTCACGACAGATTCAGCCGGCACGTCCGTAAACGGCACCGTTGTGACCAGGGCAGGCGCATTGCGCGCCCGCCGGCACCGCGAAGCTCAGCGGACAAACGTAAGGACCGGCATAGCAGGACCCGCTGGCAGCCTGAGCCGGAGCTTCGTAGTAAACTGGCGGGGCCGCATAAACTACTGGTGGCGGCGCGTAGTAGACCGGCGGCGGATAATATGGCCGCGAAGCCAAGGCACCGAAACCGAGACCCAGCAGCGCGCCTGCACCTAGGCCGAAGCCAAACCCGCCGCCACCGAAACCATGCCCACGGCCGCCATATCCGCCGCCATAGCCGTGGCCTCCGTATCCGCCACCATAACCGTGCCGCTCCCAGGCGAACGCCGGCGTAGGGATAACTGCGCCGGCAGCCGCAACGGCGACGCAGGCGACTGCAACCATCCTCGAGATCTTGTTCATGCTTTGTTGTCTCACCTCCGTATGGCTATAATATGGCGTCGTGGCATTGCCGTGTGCCATGTTGCGTGAAGAAAGCGCGGCGAATCGCCTGTCAACTCTCCGCCATCCTTGACTTCGACCCGGGCTTTCCAGATATGCCCCCACAGGCGACGCTGCTGCACAAGGCATGGTGCACGCATGCACGGCCACAGCGGAAGCCGTCACGGAAGCATAAGAATTTTGACCGACACCATCCCGTTGCCCGACCCCACGTCCACCGCCGCCGACCTGACGGTCGTGAACGATGAATCCACGGGTCAGGCGACAGACGCTTCTCAGGCGACAGACGCTCCTACGGAAACTTTCGGGGAGCCTGCGGCTGATGGCGTGACCGATAGCGAACCGCCGTCGCCCAGCGAAAGCGAAGAGCCGGAGGAGCCGGTGCCGTCTGGCTTTGCCTCGCTCGGCCTGTCGGAGCCAATCCTGCGTGCCGTGGCCGAGATGGGCTACACCACGCCGACCCCGATCCAGAGCCAAGCCATCCCTTACGTCCTGATGGGCCGCGACGTCCTCGGCTGCGCGCAGACCGGCACCGGCAAGACCGCCGGTTTCACCCTGCCGATGCTTGATATCCTGTCCGGCAGCAGGGCACGGGCACGAATGCCGCGCAGCTTGATTCTGGAGCCGACCCGTGAGTTGGCGCTCCAGGTCGCCGAGAACTTCTTGATGTACGGCAAGCACTTGCGCCTTAACCACGCGCTGATCATCGGCGGCGAGAGCATGTCCGACCAGAAGGACTTGCTGATGCGGGGCGTCGACGTGCTGATCGCCACGCCAGGGCGGCTGATCGACATGTTCGAGCGCGGCGGCATGTTGCTGACCGACTGCCGCGTGCTGGTGATCGACGAGGCCGACCGGATGCTCGACATGGGTTTCATCCCCGACGTCGAGCGCATCGTCGCCATGCTGCCGGCCAACCGCCAGACCTTGTTCTTCAGCGCGACGATGGCTCCCGAAATCCGTCGCTTGGCAGACGCCTTCCTGCAGAATCCCAAGGAGATCACGGTCAGCAAACCGGCTTCGGTCGCGTTGACCATCACCCAGCGCATGACCCTGGTGGCCGAGCAGGACAAGCGCGAGGCGCTGCGCCGGCTGATCCGCAGCGAGGACGTGCAGAACGCGCTAATCTTCTGCAACCGCAAGAAGGACGTGGACATCCTGTTCAAGTCGCTGTCGCGGCATGGTTTCTCGGTCGGGTCGCTGCACGGCGACATGGCCCAGCCGGTGCGGTTCGCGACGCTCGAGAAGTTCAAGGCCGGCGAGGTTCGGCTGCTATGCTGCAGCGACGTCGCGGCGCGCGGCATCGACATCGGCGGTCTGAGCCACGTGTTCAACTTCGACGTGCCGATCCATGCCGAGGACTATGTTCACCGCATCGGCCGCACCGGCCGTGCTGGGCGCGAGGGCCGCGCCTTCATGCTGGCGACCTCCGACGACCAGGTTGTGGTCGAAGCGATCGAGAAGCTGACCGGTTTTGCAATCCAGCGGATGCAGGTTGACGGCCTCGATCCGGTCGAGTGGGCCGAGGGTGGCCGCAGCCGTGGCCGTGGGCGCAAGAGCACCGTCAAGGCAGCGAAGCCCACGGACGAGAAAGCCGCCAAGCCAGCTTCCGGCCGCAAGTCGGAACGCCCGGAGCGCAAAGCGCGGCAACCTGCCCAGAGTGCGCCCGCGCCGGCCCTCCCCGGCATCTTGGAAGTGCCGATTGCGGCAGCGCCGCCACCGGTGGCGGCTATGCCGGCTCCACGCCGCGAGGAGCCGCCGCGCCGCGAAGAACGACGCGACACCGCTCGCAGGGACGAGCCGCGTCGTGAGACGTCGCGCCGGGATGAACCCAGGCGCGGCGAACCCAGGCGTGACGAACCCAGGCGCGGCGAACCCAGGCGTGACGAACCCAGGCGTGACGAACCCAGGCGTGACGAGCCGCGACGGGACGAGCCTCGTCGGCGCGACGATGATCTTGGGCCATCGGTTCTTGGCTTCGGCGCCGAGACGCCCGCCTTCATGCTGCTTCCGGCACGCCGCCGCAGCGCCTCCTCTGAGACTTCGACCGAGCCGGTGAACGCCTGACGCGATCCGTCGCGTCAGCGCCGCCATCGGCCCAGGTACGGGTCAGCCGCCTCGGCGCTGACGGCGACGGCTTCGCCGAACTGGCTGACGGCACCCCGCTCTACCTGCCGTTGACGCTTCCCGGCGAGTTGGTCCTGGCACGCCCGACTGCGACCCGTGGCGAGGGCTGGGCCGCAGTTGCCGCCGACTTGCTCGAACCGAGCCCGACGCGGGTGACGCCGCCGTGCCGGCACTTCGGTACATGCGGCGGCTGCGTCATGCAGCACTGGGCCGATCCGCAATATGCCGCCTGGAAGGCCAACCTGGTTGCCGCGGCGCTGCGACGGGCTGGGTTCGCCGACGCCGCGCCGACGCTGCGCCGCACGCCGCCACGCGCCCGGCGTCGCATGGACCTGGCGCTGCGCCGCAACCAAGGCGCCGTCACCGTCGGGCTGCATGCCGCGCGCTCGGATAACCTTGTCGACCTGCAGATGTGCGAGGTGCTGCATCCTACGTTATGGGCGCTGGTGGCCCCGCTCCGCACGGTGCTGAGAAGCCTGACCGCATTCCGTCGCGAAGGCTCGGCCGTCGTCAACCTGCTCGACAGCGGTCCCGATCTGCTGCTTCGCCTCGATGGCCAGCCGGACGCCGGCGACCGCGCCCGGCTGGCGACGTTCGCCGAGACGCACCGGCTGCCGCGCATCACCTGCGCGCCGCTACGGGGCGGCATGGAGACGGCGGCCCAGCTCCACGCCGCCACGACGCAGCTGCAAGGAGTCGCCGTGACGCCCCCGCCCGGCGCTTTCCTGCAGGCGTCGCAGGCCGGCGAGGACGCCATCGTCGCCGCTGTGCTCGCCGGCCTGCCGAGCCGGATGCCCGCGAAGGCGCGGGTAGTCGAGCTGTTCTCGGGCGTTGGCACGCTCACCTTCGCTCTCGCCCGGCACGCTCGCGTGGCGACCTACGAGGGCGACCGCATTGCCGCAGCCTGCCTCATGGCCGCGGCGAACGGCGCCGGCTTGGCCGGGCGCGTCGCCTCGACCATTCGCGACCTCACCCGCCAGCCGCTGTCGGTCAAGGAGATGACCGGAGCCGCCGCAATCGTGCTCGATCCGCCGTTTGCCGGGGCTGCGGCGCAGATGGAGCAGATTGCCGCAGCCGGCGCGCCGCGCGTCATCTATGTCAGCTGCAACCCGGCGGCGCTGGCACGCGACAGCAGGGCGCTCGGCCTAGCCGGCTACCGCTTGCTCCAATCCACCGCCATCGACCAATTCCTATGGTCGGCGCGCGTCGAAGGCGTCGCCGTATTCGCGCGCTGAAACCGACGGTCGCGTTGGAGTCGCCGCTCGACCAGGACGGGACGGCGCTGATACGGCAGGCCCACGAGTTCTCGGCCACGCTGTATCCTCCATCCAGCAATCACACTCTCGACGCCGCTGCCCTGGCCCATCCCGCAATTCGCTTCTTCGTGGCACGGCTCAGCGGTGCGGCGGTCGGCTGTGGAGCGTTCCGCCTGGACCCTGACGCCTGCATCGAGATCAAAAGCGTCTTCGTCGCGGCGGCGGCTCGCGGCCAGGGCATCGGCAGCCTGTTGCTCGGCGCCATCGAGCAATCCGCCCGCCGCGAGGGCACGGTCATGGCCCGGCTTGAGACCGGGGTCGTGTCGACGGCGGCGCTCGGCCTGTACCGCCGCGCCGGCTACCGGGACCGCCCGCCATTCGGCGACTATGCCGCCGACCCGCTCAGCGTGTTTTTGGAGAAGCCGCTCGCCGCTTGAAGCCGTTGCTCGGCAGCGCCATTCATAGGCGATGGAAAAGCAGATCTTGCTCGACATGACCCCCGACGGCCAGTTTCGCGGGCCGCGTCGGCTGCCGCTGTCAACCCGGGTGCTCGGCATCGCGCTGGCGATTACGGCAATTGCTGCAGCGCTCGCAATTGGCGCCCTGGCACTGTGGTTCGCATTGATCCTGATCCCAGTGGCGCTCGGCGCCGCGGCGGTTGCCTGGCTCGCCTGGCGCTACCGGCTGTGGCGAGCCGGCCGCGCCTGACCCAGCCTACTCGGCGGCCATTGCGTGCCGGGTTTCGCCGACCATCCCGTTCGCCTTGGCCAGCAGGGTATAGGATCGCCGCCTCGCCTGCGGGTCATGCGTCGTGGTCAGCACCGCAATCTCACTGGCGCCAAGACGACCTGCCAGTTCGCGCAGCGCCGCCGCAACCTGCGTGCCGGTGCCGAAGATGGCTCGTTCTTGGTTACGCTGCATCCGCTCCCGCTCCAGGTCGCTGGCCGGATAGGCTGCCGCCTCCTCCGGACTGAGCAGCGGCGCGAACACGCCGCGATCCCGGCCCAGCCGCCACACCGCGCGCGATGCGTATTGCCGTGCCGCTTCCGCCTCGGTGTCTGCCGCAAGCGCCCAGGCGCTGATGGCGGCGTGCGGCTCGGGATGCCGCTCGCTCGGCCGGTACAGCTCGCGATATAAGTCGAGCGCCTCGGCGGCCCCCTGCCCATCGGTGATGAAGTGCGCGAAGCAGTACGGCAACCCGAAGTGCGCCGCCACTTGCGCGCCGTAATCGGAGCTGCCGAGCACCCAGATCTCCGGCGTGCCTGGACCCTGCGGCTGCGCGCGGACGCTGCGGAACGGGTGCCCCTCGACCAGCGGCTCGCCCCCGACCCAGGCCAGCAGGTCGCGCAGCTGCGCCGGGAAGAGGTTGGCGGCGTTGGCGGCGTTGGGGTTAAGGGCGTGCGCGGTCATGCCGTCCGAGCCGGGGGCGCGGCCCAGGCCGAGGTCGATGCGCCCGGGAGCGATTGCCTCCAGCACGCGGAACTGCTCGGCCACCTTCAACGCGGAGTAGTGCGGCAGCATCACCCCGGCGCTGCCGACGCGAATACGCCGTGTGGTCGCCGCGATCGCCGCCATCAGCACCTCGGGCGCCGAGCCGGCGACGCTGTCGCTGTTGTGGTGCTCGGCCACCCAGTAACGGCCGTAGCCCAGCGTCTCGACGTGCCGCGCCAGTTCCAGGCTCTCGCGAATCGAACTGTCGGGCAGGCGTCCGGTGACCACAGCCGATTGGTCCAGCACGGATAGCAGCATGGCTGCGGCCCCTTCTAGAAACTCACAGGCCCGAATGTCGCGCGCAGCAGCGCGTAGACAAGGCCGCCGACCAGGAAGCCGACCAGCGTTCCGTTGATGCGGACGTATTGCAAATCCCGCCCGACCCGAAGCTCCAGCCGATCGGTGACGGTCTGCATGTCCCAGTTGGCCACCACCTCGGCGATGAAGTTGGCCAGCTCCACCTGCGCTTTCGGCAGCAGCCGTTCAACGACCGCCTCCGCCGTCGCCTGCAGCCTGGCACGGGCGCCCGGGTCGGCTGCCAGCAACACCCCAAGATTGCCCAGCACCGCCTCGATCAGCGCCACGGTGCGGCCTTGCGGCTGCACCGCGTCATGCTCCACCGCGAGGCGCAGCCGCGACCACACGTCCCAAATCCAGCCCTGCAGGCTGCTATGCGCCAGCACCCGGCGCAGCGCCGTGCCGATCTCGGCGGCGCGCACCGGATCGGTCTCGATGCGGTCGATTTCACGGCCGATCCACTCGCCGAACGCCTCGCGCAGCTCCGACCCGTCGCCGGTCATCTTGTCGAGTTCGCCGTTCAGCTGGCCCAGCACCCGCCGCGCCACCTGCGCGCCCACCGCCCAGCCGACCAGCCGCCCGCCCTGCTCGCGCACCCGCTCCTCGATGGCGGCGCGCAGGCTGCCCTCCTTCTCCTTCATCACCTGACGCAGCTGGATCAGGATGAAGCTGAACACCTCCTGGTGCTGGCCGCCCTCGGCCAGTTTGCGGAGCGCCTGGCCGACCACGCGCCCGGCCCCGGCGCCGCCCAGCAGACGCGGCACGACGCGGCCCAGCAGCCGTCGGGCGCGGCCGTCCTCGACGCTGGCCAGCAGCCCCGGCAGCATGGTCGCCAGCGCCTCGGCGGCCGGGCGGGCGGATTCCGGGTCGGACAGGAAGCGATGCACGATGCCGGGCAGGTCGAGCTTGTCCAGCAGGCGCGAGAGTTCGGCGCGGGTGAACACGTAGTCGGCCACGAAACGGCCCAGCGCCCGCCCCAGCCGCGCCTTCTGCCGCGGGATGATAGCGGTGTGCGGGATCGGCAGGCCGAGCGGATGGCGGAACAGCGCCGTCACCGCGAACCAGTCAGCGATGCCACCCACGAAGCCGGCCTTCGCCGCCGCCTGCAGCAGCGAGGTCGCGTAGCCCGACGGCAGCGCGAACGTTGCCAGGGTCAACGCCGCCATGCCCACCAGCAGCCCCGTCGCAAACCGCCGATGCGTCGCCAGCGCGCGACGGGCCGCCGCGTCGGGCGTCTCTGGTGTGGGCTGCGACATTGCCCGAGGCTATACCGCGAACTCCTCGCGCATGCAGCCCCCACGGGAGTTGCACGGCAGTCATGCAACAGGCACACTTCGCACATGCAGCAAGCCGTTTCCGAGCCATCCCTGCCGCCTACAATCGACGTGCTGGCCGGCGACTTGCTGGCGCTGATGGCGCGGATGCGGGAACGGCATGACGAAGACCCGTTCGGCAACCCGGTGCTGTCGGTCTCGCTGGCAATCTCGCGCCGCATCGACCGCGACGAGCTGACCGACTCCGAGATCACGGCGCTGATCGCCCATCTGCGCGACTTTGCTTTCACGGCGCGCGCCAGTCGGATCGGCGGCTACGTGGGCTTGTCGCCCGGGTCCGACACGGCGGCGCTCGACGCGCTCGCCGCGCGGCTGGTGCGCCCCGACCCGGCCGACAGCCCAGTGCCGCTGGCGTCATACCGGGCACTGATCGAGCGCTCCCGCTTCGCCGCGGTGTTTACCGCGCATCCGACCTTCTCGCTGCCAGCCGCGGTCTCGCAGGCGCTGGCGGAGGCGGCGAGCGGTCGCGGCGATGTCGCGCGCTTCGAGAGTCACCGCCCCTCCGGCGTGACGTTGGAGCAGGAATTCGAGCAGTCGGTGGCGGCAATCGGCCACGGCCGCGACGCGCTCGACCGGCTCAACGCGGCGCTGCTGACGGCGGCGCGTGCAACCTGGGCCGGGCGCTGGGCCGATCTGGTGCCGCGGCCGGTGATCCTCGCCACCTGGGTCGGCTACGACACCGACGGACGCACCGACATCGGCTGGCACGACACCCTGCGGCTGCGCCTGCGTATGAAGCACCTGCAACTGGCGCGGGTGCAGGCGCAGGCCGCGGCGATCCCCGCCGGCGCCGCCGTGGCGGCCCGCGCAGGCGAGGCGCTGGCCGCCGTCGCCGTCCAGCTCGCGGCGGTGCCGACGGCCGCGGAGCCGGAACAGGTGGCGGCGTTCGCCCAGGCAATGCTGCGTGAGCGCGAAGCGGCGATGACCTCGCCCGAACCGCTCGACGCGCTGCTGGCGGCGGCCATCGAGGCGGCGCCGGAAGCCGACCGGATGGGACTGGCGGTGGCGCGCGCCGGGCTGCGGAGCCACGGCCTGTCGCTGGCCCACACCCATGTGCGGCTGAACGCGACCCAGCTGCACAACGTGGTGCGGCAACGGCTCGGTTTGTCCGACCCGCCGGAGGACGCCTCCCGCCGCCGCGCGCTGCTCGCCGCGATCAACGCCGCGCTGGACGAGGTGCAGCCGATCCCGGTCGATTTCGGCGGCCTCATGGTCGAGGGCGCGTCGGCTGCCAAGCTGATGATGACCGTGGCCCAGCTGCTCAAGCACATTGACGCCACCACGCCGGTGCGCTTCCTAATCGCCGAGACCGAGAGCGGCTACACCCTGCTCGCGGCACTCTGGCTGGCGCGGTTGTTCGGCATCGAGCGGCAGATCGAGATCAGTCCGCTGTTCGAGACTGCCGAGGCGCTCGAACAGGGCGCCCGGGTGCTGGAGGAGGCGCTGCGTAGTCCGCACTGGCGCGACTACCTGCGCGCCACCGGCCGCCTGGCGCTGCAGTTCGGCTACTCGGACAGTGGCCGCTACGTCGGCCCGTTGGCCGCCACCTACCTGATCGAGCGGCTGCGGCTGAAGGCCAGCGAGGCGCTCGCCCGCCACGGCCTCACCGATGTCGAGATCGTGCTGTTCGACACCCACGGCGAAAGCGTCGGCCGCGGCGCGCATCCCGGCTCGCTGGCCGAGCGGCTGCGCTACCTTTCCCCGCCGCTCACCCGCCGCACCCTGGCCCAGGCCGGCATCGCGGTGCGCGAGGAGAGCGCCTTTCAGGGCGGCGACGGCTACCTGCTGTTCGGCACCCCGGAGCTGGCACTGGCGAGCGTCACGCGCATCGCCGAGCACGCCTTCGCCGCCGACGACGCCCCCGCCGACCCAATCTACGACGAGCCGGACTTCTCCGCCGACTTCTTCGCCGCCTGCCGCGCCGGCATGGGCGAGTTGGTTGAGGATGCCGGATATGCCGGCATCCTGGGCGCGTTCGGCCCGGCGCTGCTGGACGCCACCGGCTCGCGGCCGGCGGCGCGGCAGACCGACGGCATGGGCGGGCCGCTGCTGATCCGCAAGCCGAGCGAGCTGCGCGCCATCCCCAACAACGCGATCCTGCACCAGATCGGTTGGCTGGCGAACACGCTGCAGGGACTGGGCGCCGCCGCCGCCCGCCACCCGGAAGTGTTCGCCGAGCTGCGCGAGAGCAGCCCGCGGTTCCGCAACGCGCTCGACCTGCCGGCGCACGCGCTAGCGCATGCCGACCTCGACGTGCTGCGCGCCGTGGTCGACACGCTCGATCCCGGCATGTGGCTCGACCGCGCCGCGCATGCCCGCCTGCCCGGCCGCCGCAACGCGCTGGTCTCGGTCGCCCGAGCGCTGGAGCAGCTCAATTTGTGGGCGTCGGCGCAGGCGATGTTCCGGCGCATCCAGGCCGACCACGTGGCGTTGCGCGCCGCCTGGCCAGACGCGCCCCGGATGCAAAACCGCGAACTGCTGCTGCACGCGCTGCGGCTGGCGCTGATCCATCGCATCTGGCTGTTGGCGAGCAGCATCCCGGAGTTCTCGCCGCGCTACGGCGTCACCCGCGCCGCGCTGGAGATCCGCATCCTGCGGCTCGACATCCCGGCCGCCGTGAAGCTGCTGTCCGAGGTATTCCCGCTGGCGCCCGACCCTGCCGCCGACCGCGACTATGGCGAGCCACGCGGGCCGGACGCCTCAGCCGCATACCGGCGCGAGCACGCCGAGATCTTCCAGCCGATGCTGCGGCTGTTCGGCATGGTGCGCGAGATTTCGGCCGCCATCAGCCACGAGGTTGGAGCGCACGGCTGACCCTTGGGCTGGATACGGCGTTGGCAGCCCCGACCTGCCGCCGCTCCCGCGCACGGCTCTCGAGCCATAGCGCCACCAAGCACATCGCCACCAGCCCACTCGCGTTGACCCCGGCCTGCAACGCCCAGCTGCGCCCGAAGGTGCGGAACACCAGCCGGCCGAGCAGGGCCAACAGGCAACCAAAAGCGAAAATATCGAGCGAGTGGCGGCCGCATGCCTCGAACGCCCGCGCCGTCCAGTGCCGCGCCATCGCCCGGGAGCCACGGGCGCTGAATATCACCTGCATCAGGGCCAGAATGTCGAGGATGCGAAACACTTCGAGGTGGGTCTTGTCCGAGCTGGCCATGGTCACCAGGCGGAGCGACGGCAGGTGCCACTCCTGCCAAGGAAAGGTTTGCAGCAGGGCGAAACCTAGATAGGTCCAGCACAGCGCCGTGAGCCACGGCCGCCGCGGCAGGTCGCCGCCCTGGCGCGACATGCACAGCGCCAGCGCCGCGCCGATGGCAAACAGGAACTGCCACGCGAACGGGTCGAAGTACCAACCTCCCGGATCGAGCCAGTTCGGGAAATTCAACCGATGGTCGAACTGCGTCGCCAGCCAGATTGCCGCCGAACCGGCCATCGCCGCCCAGACGTTGCGGCGCATCGCCCAGAACAGCAGCGGAAAGCAGGCCAGCAGCACGACATACAGCGGCAGGATGTCGAGGTAGCCGGGCAAGGCCTGCAGCGCCAGGCCGCGCAGCAGGCCTGGCAGGCCGGCGTCCAGCAGCGGCGCCGCCAAAACCGGCGCCACCCGGAACAGGTCGCTCCACGCCTGCACGATCGCCAAGGTCGCCAGCAACAGGCCGGCATGGGTAGCGTAGATACGCAGGCAGCGCAGCGCCAGCCGTCGCAGCCCGACGACGGGCGGGGAGCGCAACAGCACCTTGCCGTAGGCCAGCATGGACGCGAATCCCGCCAGCAGCACGAACACCTCGGCCGCGTCGGCGAACCCGAACACGTGCATCGTGAAGAAGCCGAGTGTATTTCCAGGCAGATGATCGATGAAGATCATCAGCAACGCCAAGCCGCGCATGACATCGATGCGGGGATCGCGCGTGGCTTTCAGGATTGCGTCCATGCTGTTGGTCCCTTGCGGTCGCACGTCTTCCGACAGCGCGTCCGTGCTGCGCCGCACCATCAAATGATCCGTCATGGCTGGTTCAGCAAGCCTCGCTCCGAATAGCTGAACCAAGCGACGCTCGCTATGATGCAGATGTATCAAGACGCGATTTGGATTTCATGTAGACGTTAGTGAGGCCAGTATGATGCAACGAATCGCATTGGTGACCCTGTTGGTTGACGATTACGACAGAGCCATTGAATATTATATTAATACGCTTGGCTTTGTTGTTGTCGAAGATACACTCATCGATGCTGGCAAACGTTGGGTGATAGTGGCTCCGCAAGGCTTGGAAGAAACCGGCCTGTTGCTCGCCAAGGCTACGAGCGACCAACAGAAACAGGCTGTCGGATCGCAAACCGGAGGGCGAGTTTTCCTTTTTCTTCATACCGACGACTTTCATCGCGATTACGCGGCTTACAGCAAGAACGGCGTGGCTTTTATGGAAAAGCCCAGAACCGAGGCATACGGGACCGTGGCGGTGTTCTCGGACCTATACGGCAACTACTGGGACCTCATACAACCGAATGCATTCGGTCAACCGAGCGTTTGATCCCGAAAAATTGCGGCGCTACGAAGCCTGCGCCGCGCACCGAGCGTTGCTGACTACGGCGTAAGCGGCCTTGCCGACGGTTATGCGGAATTGCTTGAGACTGGGTCCGAGTTGACCTGCAAATGTGCTTCGACGTTTGAGAAAAATTCCTTCGATGGGAAGATTTGGCCGTCGTCGGCGTGCATCACGTGTCCGCGCCACATCACGCGACCTCCAAGATAGCTTGCGATAACTTGGCACACCGACATGCATTCGCGCAGCGGAAGCAGCCAGACTGGGACGGCGCCGGTCGATCGTCGTTTCTGCAGCAAGGCCCGGTCGGTCCACCGGGCCGCAATCGCCCGCACCGTCCAGACCGCGAGGAACAGGTACCCGGACCAGGCAGCCCCTCCACTCAGCGCGAACGCGGCGGCGGCCCAGAACAGCGGAAATTGCAGCGTAGACAGCGCGAACAGCACGGGCTCCAGGGCGCGGATGGTGCGCGCCCAGCGCAGTTCTCGCTGCCAGAGCGTGCGTAGGGATCGTTCCGGCACGGCCGTCATCGGCACGGTGTCCGCCAGCCCGATGCCAAGGCCGAGCCGGTGGACCCGCTTGCCGAGAACGTTGTCGTCGGCCAAGTGGCCCACCAAGGAGGTCAGTCCTCCGATCCGGGCCAAAGTGTCGCGCCGAAGGGCCATCGTGGTGCCGAGGCAGTCCTCGCGCCCCAGCACCCGCGACAACAGGGCGCCGGGCAGGAACGAGTGGCTGATCACCGTCGCCCCCAACCTGGCCGCCAGCCCGGCTGTCGTCGGCAAGCCAAGGCACACGGTCGTCACCAGCCCGATCCCCGGCATCTCCAGGGCGGCGACGATCCGCTCCAGGTAGTCGGACGGCACGTGCAGGTCGCTGTCGGAGAACACCAGCACTTCGTGCCGGGCCGCAGGCATCATGTTGATCAAATTACTGATTTTACGATTTGCGCCGTGCGCCGCGGCGTCGGTCACCATCACGATGTCGCAGGCCGGGAAACGCCCCCTTAGCCGCTGCACCGCGAGCAGCGCCGGGTCATTCGCGTCCCGCACGCCGAACACGATCTGGAACTCCGGATAATCCTGGTCGCAGATCGAGGCGAGCGCCGCCTCCAGCATCGGCTCGTCGCCGCAGAGCGGCCTAAGCACGGTGACCGCAGGGCGATGCCGGGGGAGTTGCGGCGTTCGAGTGGCGAAACGCTGCACCGCGAAGGCCGCCGCCGTCACGGCGAACAGGCCGCACGCCGCCAGCAGAGCCGCTATTCCAGCAGCAAACCCCAAGACAGCCATCAAACCGGCGCCGACCGGCCAGTGGCCTGCCAGAGCGCAAGGCCAACAAGGCCGACAAGGATCTCTCGCACCCGTTTGATCAGCGACAACGAAAGCGCAGGTGCCACCGGCAAGCCGACGGCGGCGGCGGCCAGCATAAAGCCGCCTTCCTGTGCGCCCAATGCCGCCGGGATCGCGAAACCGGCGCTGCGCGCCGCCATGCCAAGGCTCTCGACCGTGAACGCCTGCAGGGGCGTTGCCGGAACCCCGAGTGCATGCAAGGTCGCCCAGGTCTCGATACTGCCTAGGGCCCAGGCAAGCAGGTGCAGCCCTGTCCCGCGCAGGAGCAGCGCCGCAGGCTGCCGGTAGAAGTCGAGCGCCGCCGCGTGCAGCCCTTCCAACGACGCGCCGGCCAGCGCCGGCCAGCGCCGGGCCATGCCACGCAGCAACGTCTCCAACACCCGCAACATCCCGAAGCGTTGCGCCAGAACGAACGCGGTCGTTGCCGCCGCACCGCCAAGCAGCACCTCCGCCCATGCGCCAGACACCCGCCACCCCGCTCCCGCGCTGCGTGACAGCCAGGCCAAGGCGCACAAACCCATCATCAAGAAGATCACCTGCGTCAGCAACTCGATCGTGACGTCCACGATCACGCTCGCTGCGGCCCGGCTGGGGGCGACATCGTACCTGGAGAGTAGCCGGGCGCCCACGATCTCGCCACCCACTTGCGCCACCGGCAGCAACGAGTCGATGCCCTCGCGAATGATACGCAGTCGATAGAATGTCGCGATGCCTGGCCGGGACTGGGCGAACAGGCTGCGCCAAGCCGCACCGGCCAGCGCCAGCTGCCCCAAGTGCAGGCAAACGAGACCTGGAAGCACCCACAACGCCTGGGCCAAGCCAATGCCGGCTTTGGCGAGATCATGCCGGTAAGATGCGATGCCCAAGACCACGCCGCCAAGTGCCACGGCGGCAATCGTCAGCGGCCAGGCGAAAGCCGGACCGGGCAAGGCGCCTTCAGCCGTCTTTGGCGCTGGCGCCTCCTGGTCGTGCCGAACGACGTGTCTAGTAAGGCCCGAGACCGTAGATTCGTGTTCTTTGCCTGACCAGGGGCCTGAACGACGATGGCGTTGTCTACGCGCCATCGGCTCTCTGGAGCACTGGGCATGGAAAGTACATTGCACGAACCTTTTAACGGCGCCCGTCGGTTGGCCACTCTCATCTGCCGTAATTCTGCCGAATCATCCAAAAAGTCATCCAGAGTCACATCAGCATCGCTGGCGTCCGTTGCAAGACAAGATAAATCTAGACCGTAACGCTCTGGAAAAATAACGAAATTGACGGATGGCGTGCAATTCGCCAGGGTTGGCATAACGCAGCCGGAACGGCAACGCCGAACATCGCCGGCGCAACGGGAGAAGAACTTGCGTCTCAACAATCCCGCCATGCTGCTTTGCAGCACTCTCCTGCCCATCCTGCTCGTGCCTATCCTGCTCGCGACAGCCGCGCCCGCAGCCGAGCCGGCAGCGTTGGAAGTCAGCACCTGGAAAGGCGGCGGCGGCGAGATCGCCAACGTCCCCGCCTTGGTTGCGAAATTCGAGCAGCAGAATCCGGACATCAGGGTGAAGCTCGAATACATGACCCGCGTCGACACCGCGACGGTGATCCCGACGCGGCTGCAGGGCGGCAGCGCGCCCGACGTGATGATGGTCGACCGCCAGCTGATGGGCCAATGGGGCGCCGCGGGCCAGTTGATGGACCTGCGCCACGAGCCCTGGGTCGACACCGTGGACCCCAAGCTGCGGCAGTACATGGAGCCCAGCGGGACCCATGGCGGGGCCGTCTACATGCTGCCGCTGGAAGTGGTCGGCATGGGCCTGTTCGCCAACACCGACCTGCTGGCCAAGGCGGGGATCGACCACGTGCCGACCACGGCCGCCGAACTGAAGGCCGATTGCGGCAGGCTGCACGCGGCGGGCATCACGCCGATGCTGGTGCCGGCCAAGGACGGTTGGGGTCCGGGGATGTGGGCGACCACCTGGACGCTGGCGCCGGGAATCGGTCAGCCGACGCCACTCGACGAGAAGTTCGTCACCGGCCAGGCGAAGTTCGCCGACGACCTGGGCGCGAACGCGGCGCTTCACGGCCTGGCCGAACTGGCCGACGCCAAGTGCTTCGATCCCAAGCTCAATGTCGGGGTCGACACCTGGAGCATCGCATTGAGCGAGTTCAAGGCTGGGCATGTCGCGATGGAGGCGCAGGGCGCCTGGAACATCCAGCGCTTCTCCGCCAACAAGAAACTCCGCTTCGTGTTCGCGCCGCTGCCGTCGCTGGCTGGCGGCGATGGCGTCGGCATGGACCTGGTCGGCTCCAGCTGGGCGGTCAACGCAGCAACCAAGAATGCCGTCGCCGCCAAGCGCTGGATGGCGTTCTGGAGCCGCGACGAGAACCTGTCGCAGTTCTTGCTCGCGGAGTCGGCGTTCACGCCGTTGCAGGCCGGCTCCACCGTGATGCCGGCGAACGCGCAGCTCTACACCGACGCGCACCGCGCCGGCCATGTGATCATCAGCCCGGATGGAACCTGGAAGCAGAAGCTCATCGACGCGATGCAGCACAGCCTGACCGCCTACTTCCTCGACATCCGGCAAGACCCGAAGCCGATCCTGGCGCGCTGGGACGCCGCCGCGGGCTGAGCCGGCGGCGATGCGGCGGCGTACGTTGCTGCTGTTCACCCTGCCGGCGCTGGCGGTCTACGGCGTGTTTGGCATCTATCCGCTGCTGAGCGCATTGCGTCTGAGCTTCATGCACTTCACCGGAGTCGGATCGGCAAGTTGGGCCGGGCTTGGCAATTACGCCACGGTGCTGGGCGATGCCGCCTTCCGACGCTCGTTATGGGTCACGCTGGCCTACACCGCCATTGTGGTGGTAGCGCAGAACGGGCTGGGGCTGCTGTTTGCCGCCCTGCTGCAATCGGTGCCACGCCTCCGCGGGCCGGCACGGGTGGCGCTGCTGGTGCCGAGCATGTTCTCGTTCGTGATTGCCGGGTTCGTCTGGCAATACCTGTATTCCCCGCTCGGCGGCGGCCTCGACGAAACGCTGAAGGCGGTGGGGCTGGGCGGCTGGCAGCCGGTCTGGCTCGGCGACCCGGCCACGGCGCTGGCGTCGGTGACGGCGGTGCATGTTTGGATGTTCGTCGGCTATTCGACCGCGATCTTCCTCACCGGCTACGCCGGCATCCCGGCCGAGTTACGCGACGCCGCCCGTATCGACGGCGCTTCCGCCTGGCAACGGTTCTGGCAGGTTGAGTTCCCGCTGCTGGCGCCCGCGGTGACGGTGAACGTGACGCTCAGCACCATCGGCACCCTGAAGACGTTCGAGCTGCCGTTCGTGCTCAGCGACGGCGGCCCGGACGGCGCCACCACGACGGTCGGATTGCAAATCTTCAAGAGCCTGTTCGAGTTCTACGATTTCGGCGTGGCCAGCGCGCTCTCGGTGGTGGCGCTGCTGCTGACCGCGGCCATCGTGACCGCGCAGGGCCGCGTCCTGCGGGCGCGCGAGGAACGGATCTGATCGGCCTTTCGCATCGCCGCCGGACGCAGGCGGAATCGTTGCTGCGCGGCTGCGCCATCGCGGCAATCGTGACGGCCGTGCTGTTGCCGGCGCTGTATGCGGTCGCGATGTCGCTCCGTCCGGGCGACGAGATCGCCGACGACCCGCTCGGGTTGCCGACCAGCCTGTTCCTCGGCAACTACGCCGCCGTGCTGCAGACGATGAATTATCTCCGGGCGGTGGCGAACACGCTCGGCATCACCGTCGTGGTCACAATGCTGGTGGCGCTCGCGTCGTCGGCCGCCGCCTACCCGTTGGCGCGGCTTCCCGGCGCCCTCACCCGCGCGCTGTACTTGATGCTGACGCTCGGCATCGCCATCCCGCTATTCGTGACGCTGACGCCGCTCTACGTGCTGTTTCGCAACTTGGGTTTACTCAACAGCTATCTTGGCATCGTTATCGCCTACACCGCGGTGAACGTCCCGCTCGGCGTGTTCTTCTACACCAGCTTTATCCGCAGCCTGCCGCCGGATCTGGACGAGGCGGCGCAAATCGACGGCGCCAACCTGCTGCAGGTCTACTGGCACGTGATCCTGCCGCTGCTGCGCCCGGTGACGGCGACGCTGGCGTTCTTCGTCACGCTGTCGGTGTGGAACGACCTGGTCTATCCGCTGGTGTTCCTGACCGACGACCGCAAGTTCACCATCACCGTCGCGGTGTTCCGCTTCCTGGGCAGCCACGGCCTCGACCCGACGCAGCTGTTTCCGGCCGCCGTGCTCGGCACCCTGCCGCTGGTGGCGGTGTTCTTCCTCCTGCAACGAAGGATCGTGTCCGGCATCACCGCCGGCGCGGTGAAAGGATAGGCGATGCCCGATGCGCTCTCGCTGGACGGCCGGGTGGTGGTGGTGACCGGCGGCGGCGCCGGCATCGGCCTCGGCATCGTGCAGGTGCTGGCGGCCCGCGGCGCGCGCGTCGTGGTGGCGGAGAAGGATTCCGGGCATGCCGGACGCGTCGCCGCCACGCCGGGCGACGTCACGTTCATCGTCACCGACGTGGCCGAACCCGGCAGCGTCGCCCAGCTGTTCCGGAAAGTGGGCGAGCAGTTCGGCCAACTCGAAGGTTTGGTCAGCAACGCCGGGCTTACCATCCATGGCGAGTTGCTGGATTTCTCGCTGGAGGATTGCGAGCGGTTGTGGACAGTCAACCTGCGCTCGGTGTTCCTGTGCGCGCAGCACGCGGCGCGGCTGATGGGCAGCGGCGGCTCGATCGTCAACATCGCTTCCAACCACGCCCGCGCCAGCGTCGCCGGGTTCGAGATGTACGCGGCCACCAAGGGCGGCATCGCCGCCATGACCCGCGCCATGGCCTGGAGCCTCGGGCCTCGCCGCATCCGGGTGAACGCGCTGTGTCCCGGGCTGACCCGCACCGAGCACGCCCAGGCGGCAATCGACGCGAAGCCCGATTTGGCCGGCACGTTCGACGCTTGGCACGCTACCCGGCGCATCAACGCGCCGCGCGATGTCGGCGAGGTCGCGGCGTTCCTGCTGTCGGACGCCGCTGTCGCGGTCACCGGCGCGGAGCTGGTCGCCGACAACGGCATGTCGTCGCTGCTGTACGCAACCCCAGGAGCAGGCGTGCCATGAAGATCACCGCCATCCACCCGCACGTCGTCTGGGTCGGCAGCCGCAACCAGATGATCGTCAAGGCCGAGACCGATGCCGGCCTGTATGGCTGGGGCGAATCGGGCCTGTCCGGCCGCGAGCGCGCGGTGCTCGGCGCCATCGAGCATTTCCGCGAGTTCGTCACCGGCCGCGACCCGATGCGGGCAGGCGCGCTGTGGCAGGAGATGTATCGCAGCCAGTATTTCGAGGGCGGCCGCGTGCTGACGGCGGCCATCAGCGCCATCGACATCGCCCTGCACGATATCCGCGGCAAGGCTCTGGGCGTGCCGGTCCACCAGCTGCTCGGCGGCAAGCACCGCGACCGCATCCCGACCTTCGCCACCACTTCGGCGGCCCCCGGTCCGGAGATGGTCGAGCAGGCGCAGGGGCTGGTGGCCGCCGGCTGGCGCTGCGTGCGCCTGATGGCCGCCGGGCAGGACGCGCAGGAAAACTTCGAGCCGCGCCAGTCTATCGCCGCCACCGCGCCCTGGGTGGCGCGTGTGCGCGAGGCGCTGGGCGTCGGCGTGGCGCTCGGCCTGGACTACCACCACCGCCTGAGCGTCGCCGAGGCAGCCTCGTTCTGCCAGCAGCTGCCGGCAGGCACGCTCGATTTCCTGGAGGAGCCGATCCGCGACGAGACGCCGGAGGCTTACGAGGCGCTGCGCCGCATGGTCGACGTGCCGTTCGCGGTCGGCGAGGAGTTCAGCTCGAAATGGCAGTTCCTGCCGTTCATCGAGCGCGGCATCCATCAGTTCAACCGGCTCGACATCTGCAACGTCGGCGGTTTCACCGAGGCGATGAAGATCGCCGGCTGGAGCGAGGCGCACTACGTCGACCTGATGCCGCACAACCCGCTCGGCCCGATCTGCACCGCCGCCAGCATCCATCTCGCCGCCGCAGTCCCCAACTTCGCCTGGCTGGAATGCCGCAGCACGCCGACCGAGCGGCACTTCGGCCACGACTCGCACGAGATTTTCCCGGTGCAGCCGAAGCTGGACGGTGCCTGCTACCCGGTGCCGGACGGTCCCGGCCTGGGTATCGAAGTCGACGAGGCGCGGTTAGGATCAGGCAGTTTCCGCTTCTCGGAGCCGCCGCACCTGCGACGGGAGGATGGATCTTACACCAACTGGTGAGGCCTCGATGGTTGCTTCCGACCCGCTGTTCGTGCTGACCGGCAGCCTCAACCGGCCATCCTCGGACGGCGTTCCCGTGCGGGGCCAGGGCGTCTCGGTGCTGCGGCTCGATCCCGCTTCCGGCACGCTGCACCCCGTTTCGGTAAGCGACCGCATCGACAACCCTACCTTCGTGGCCGGGGCGGCGGACGGGCGCACGCTGTATGTCACAAGCGAGGTCGAAACCTGGGACGAGGGACTGGTCAGCGCCTACCGGCTCGATCCCGCCACCGGCCAGTTGCACTACATCGACAAGCAGCCCAGCCGAGGCGGCGCGCCCGCCTACCTGAGCCTCCATCCGAGCGGCAATTGGCTGTTCGCCGCCAACTACCTGGTCGAAGCGCCCGCGCTGCGGCCGGCCCAGGCGGTCGTCGTGTTCCCCATCGAGGCCGATGGCGGCGTGGGACCGGCGGTCGCCAGCGCCAGCCACTCGGGACACGGCCCGGTTGCCGGACGGCAGGACGCGCCGCACCCGCACTGCGCCCTGGCCAGCCCGGACGGCAGATTCGTCTTGGTGGCCGATCTCGGGTTGGACCAGATCATGGTCTACCCGTTCGACGTGCAGACCGGCGCCCTCGGCCCCGGCGCGGCGGTGGCGCTCACGCCGGGCTGCGGCCCGCGCCACATGGCGTTCTGCGCCGGTGGACGTTGGCTGGTTGTGGTCGGCGAGATCGACAGCACCGTGCGCGTGCTCGCGTGGGATGCCGCCAGCGGTAACCTGCAGCCGGTGTCATGCCAGTCATTGCTGTCAAGCTCGTGGCGCGGCGAGGCCAGCGGCGCCGACCTTGCAGTGTCGGCGGATAACCGCTTCGTCTACGTGTCGTCGCGCGGACCGAACGTCGTCGTCACGTTGGCGCTCGACGCGGAGCACGGAACGCTGGCGACGCTGGCGCACGATGCGGCGCCGGCCAAGCCGCGCAGCCTCACGCTGGCTGGCGATTTCCTGCTGGTCGCGGGCCAGGACGGCGACAGGATCGCAGTGCTCCACCGTGACATGGCAAGCGGGAGGCTATCCGACGCCGGCCACTGGGCAGCGGTAGGCAGTCCAACCTGCATACGCGCCTGTCTGTTACGGAGGTGACGCGCCAGTGAACCAACCGCCGGCTTGGCCGTTTCGTCGCTACCCCAAGGAGGCGTGCCCATGCCCGACAAGAACGAACACACCGGCCGTTTCGGCGGCCCTGGCAGCAGCCACCAGGACAAGGAGCATCCCGGCAAGAACAAGCAGGAGCACGGCCATAAGTCCGGCGGCGGCGCGCCGGAATCGCGACCTGACCCGATGAAGGATGCCGAAGGGGACAATGCCGGCGGTGGGCATCACTACCGCGAGCACGGCCGCAGTTGACGCGCAGCAGGTAGGCCAGGACGTTCCTGGTCTACCTGCGACGGTTTCCTGAAAAGCCGACCGAGCGGCTCGCGCGCAAGCGCGTCAGAGTGCCCTGAAGTTGGCTGAGGAGTAGGCGGCAGGCAGGATCAGGGCCAGGAACTTAGCAAGGTCGGTCGAGGGCGAGTTCGACACGAACACCAGGTCCTCGTTGCGGATCATGAACTTTTGCGCGTCGAAATATCCGGTCGGCTGGGTCAGATCGAGCGTGTAGATGGTCGGTATGGTTGCGGGCATGACTGCGGTGGTGGCGACGCCTAGGGCGGTGAGCGTCGTGCGCGCCTCGAAGCGGTAGACGAACACCGCCTGCGCGTTGGCGCGGTCGTCGGAAAGGCCGCCCACCTTGGCAATCGCGTCGGCCAGCGACAGCTTGATGTCGTCGAACGATTGCCGGCGATTGACCAAGCCGAGGAACTGGCCCGGACCTAACGCCCCCAATGCCAGGAAGTAGCGCGGGGTGTGGGACACGTAGACGGCGTCGCCGGAGGCGAGCTGAATGTTCTGATCGGAATTGGCCAGGATTTCCGACAACAGGGCGCTCGAAGTGACGCCGTTGCGTTGCACGGTCACCGTTGTCTCATAAGGCGGGTACTTTGGCCCACCGGACCGCGACAGCGCGCCCAATACACGCTCGCCGCCCGGCTCCAACGAGAAATGGGTCGAGGCCGACACATCGCCATTGATACTCACCGCAGTGGCCCGGTGCTCTTGCACCGTGACCACCGCCTGCGGGTCGAGCGCCCGGTTCGACAACCGGCTTTCTATGAGCCGCGCCACCGCTTGCGGGTCCTGTCCTGCAACATGCAAGGCGCCGGCGAACGGCACCATGATGTTGCCGGCGGCATTCACCTGCTGCGTCGGCAACACCACGGAGTTGCTGAGCCGCGATCCCGGTTCGGACGGAATGAACAGGCCGCCTGCGCCAGACTCGAAGATAGTGACGGCCACCACGTCGCCCACGCCGATGCCGCCGCCGCCAGCGCGCTCGCCAACCAATTCCGGCCCAAAGCTTGCCACCGGATCACCGACGGCCAACTGGTTGATGGCCGAGTCGCTGATGCCGATCAGCGCGTATTGCAGGTCTTGGCCTGGCCCCAACTGCGCCGCCCGCAATCGCCCGCCATTCTCGACTGACATCTTGTGCGGCCCGTCCTGCGGCAGGAATGAATTGGCGGCGCAGCCAGAGGTCAGCCCGATCAGCAGCAGCGACATAGGACGTAGCCGTTGGCCGATCGACATGCACATTCTCGTTATCGTTGAGGTGAATCACTCTTTTGGGCCGCAGGCGCAGGCGCGGCCATGCTGCCGGCCTGCGGTGCGGCAGTCGCCACGAATGCCTGGGTTAGTCGCAGCCGGCGGCCAGTCCGACGCCTAAGAAGCCGCCGCGGTTCGGGACCGCCAATCCCGTGGCGCGCTGCTCCGCAACCAAAGCTCCGGCACTCGCCAGCGCCGCCGAGGGCAGCTTCACGACATTGCTCGCACGCGGCACGGGATCGGGGCGCTGGTTCATCGCCCAGATTGCGGCCTGGGTGCGGTTGGACGCCTTGACCTTGCGAAGCAGGCCTTTGATGTGGACCTTCACCGTCGCCTCGGCGATGTCGAGTTCACGCGCGATGACTTTATTGGGGTGGCCGGCGACCAGGCACTGCAAAATCTGGTGCTCACGCGGGGATAGCGGGACGTGCTGCTCCGGTCCGCGCTCGAAGGTCTGCGGCATTGGCGGTTCAGCCAATTTCGCCGGCCCCGAAACCGGCACGTCAACCACCGCGGGGTGCAGCGCGCCCAACAGCAGCCGTGACAGTTTTGAGGGGAACAACGTCTGCCCGAGCAGGATCAACTCCACCGCGCGCCGCAAGATGTCTTCCGAAGTATCGACGTGAAACAACCCATCGACACCTGATCGCAGTGCTGCAAGCAGAATTGCCGGCTTCAAGTTGGAGCACAGCACGACCCACTTGGTCTGCGGCAGCCGCTCCCGCCACTGCAAGATCGTTTCGAAATCTTTCAGCAGGCGCTCGTCATCGCCTTCCAGGCTGACGATTGCGACATCGGGCTGGTCATCGGCACGCAACGCCGCGAAACATTCATCGAGGGTTACGGCGTCGATTAACGAAACGATACTCGACGCCTGCAACAATCCTTTTAGGCCCTCGCGGAACCAGCGCCGTGACGCCACGATCAGCGCGGTCCGATGGGCCACGGAGTCGGCGCACGTTACTGAAGCATCATCTTTCCGATTCATGGCCGACGCATCCCCAGTTAACCAGGGCTGTTCAACGCTGTCGTTTTGCCGTTACTGAGTCCGCCTTGCAACACCTGATGGTCGAAATGTGGCGGCTGATCGCGAGGGGGATTCCCGAGCCGGCCGTTGTCTGACCCTCGAGGCGGCA
>JAABUY010000908.1_pt1 | contig 44883 bp, 35 predicted proteins | sample 5560271 | NCBI WGS metagenome assembly JAABUY01 (sample SAMN10711886, study PRJNA513374) | rock metagenome | isolation source: Antarctica rocks | place: Antarctica: Victoria Land, University Valley
ACTGCTGCGCCTGAGCGCCGAGTGGAGAAAAGCCAAGCAGGATCAGGAAAAAGATGGCGAGCCGAGCGCCCGTGCTGCCACTGTTGTACCAGATAAGATTAGTTATCTGGTACATTAGATCAGTTGGTCAGAAAACTAACAAGACCCCAGAAGTGCCGGTGTCAGGGCAGTGGCAGGACCGAGCGCGTGCAGCGCAGCAAGGAGATTGCTGCGATCTCGCTGCTGCCAGAGATCAGGAATCTTGCCACCCATCGCTGCACAAATACCGGACGACAGTTGTGGCTAAGTCCACTGCATGACCGCCCCAGGGCAGGTCTGCCGGGTGGCGCGCATAGTGGCTGTGAATGCGTGTCGTGGGGTGCTGACAGAGGGGACAAGACGCCGTGAGAGCAGTCGAGCGCAAGACTATGTGCAGTACTTGGTCGTCGTGGTGCACGTCTTCGAGGAGTAAATCGGGAGCGTGGGGAAGCACGGTGGTGGGGAAAAGAATGGTTGGATTGTTCATAGAGGAATGATACCGCCGGACGCTCAGAGCGTTCACCAAACCGCGGGGAGAGCCCCGATGGGACAGATATGTGTAAAGCATCCTTTGTCTGAGTTTGCTTCGTTGGTCATGAAATGCTTGCAGCAGGTTCGTCCCCATGCCGCCCCACGCCCTGTGGACGAACTAATCCATTCCCAGCGCCAAGCCCGGCTGGTTCGCGTTCTCTTTCACCGCCGCCGCTTGTTTGAATGTGCCGATACGCGGGGGCATCTTCACTTCCGCGCCATGTAGCAGATCGGCCACCGTCAGAATCTGGATACGCGGATAGTCCTTATCCCAGGTATCGGAGTGGTAAAACCCGGCTGTGACCGCCGCTTTATTCGTTTCGGGCGAAGGCGGTTCAAGCGTGATGAAGACGCCGATAGCCGCGTTCCCGGCTTCCACGGTGCCGCTCAGATCGCGTATATCGCCGGACTTCACATGGCCGGATTTCACTTGGACGATCACCCGCTTCGCCTTCCCGCTGGCATCGTCAATGAAGGGGATTAGACCATCTATGCCTCTATCACTGCCCTTCTTGCCTGTCTTGCTGCCTTCTTCACCGCCTAAGGGCCGGGCCTGTATCTTCGACAGCGCCCACCATTGGAACTGATACCGATCCTCGCTGGCGAGTTGTCGCGCCGCGCCGATGTCCTGCGGTTCGCCCACGACCTTGAACGGGACACCGGGGAACATATCAGCCATGCGGTACTTCTGAAGGGCGATGCTCAGATGGGTAATGTCTATGCCGATCCATTGCCGCCCCAGTTTTTGGGCGGCGGCGATGGCCGTCCCGCACCCGCAGAAGGGATCGAGAACCACATCACCGGGATTGCTACTGGCCGTGATGATCCGTTCCAGAAGCGGCAGCGGCTTCTGCGTTGGGTAGCCAAGCGATTCTTTCGAGTGGTGTTCGAGTCGTGGAATGTCCGCCCAAAGGTTTCCCGATGGCGTTCCCGTCATTTCGTCAAGGTATCGCTTAAGCGCTATGCGTCCCGTTGGTTTTGCCGGAAAGTGCAGCCTGCCTTCGCTATCGAGCCGTTCCATCGTCTCTCGACTATATCTCCAACCGTCAGTAGGGTATGAGTAACCCTTGTATTCATACATCATGTTCGGTCGTGGGTTCGGGCTGGACATGTTGTCGAGCCTATATCTCCTGCCGTTGTGGTCAACGTAGCGATAAAACTTGCTAACATAGTCTGGATCATGCGGCTGGTATTGCGTGTTGAAAATATACTTATCGGTCTTTGTATAGAATAAAAGCGTGTCCGTGACCGGTAGCACCACAGGGAACCGTGGATGGGCATCTTCAGTCGCTGTATGGTCGTTCCGCGTGCCGCATGAGCACGCTGGCGGCACCATTCGGGAGCGAGATTGCCATGTATTGCCCCGCCTCGCCCCGCGAAGTGCGCGTGATGGGGTAAACGTACACCCCAACCTCCGCCCGATCCTGCGTCCACGGTTCCCTGTGGTGCTACCCCGTGACCGCGCCGAAACGTCGCCGCGCATCGTTATGGACGTTGGTACGCTGCCATATGACCTCATTGCGGAAGTTCAGCGGCCCGAAGATTGTATCGAGGACGATCTTCAGGTAATGGCTAGCCGTAGGATCGCAGTGGAGATACAGGCTTCCCGTGGGCTTCAGTACCCGATGCAGTTCAACCAGCCGGGCGGCCATCATTACCAGATAGGCCATCATCTGATTCGCGCCGATGAATTGCCGCATGGCGCTTATCATGCTGCTCACATCGGCTGATCCTTCGAGCACAAGACGCCGATAGGTTTCTTCGGCGGATTGGTTCCAATGCCAGGTGTCCTCAAACGCGGTGATCTGTGATTCGCTCTCAGTCCCACTTTCGTCCTTGAACAGCACGTTGTAACTGCGATTGGAGTTGAAGGGCGGATCGAGATAGATCAAGTCCACACAGGCGTTTGGAATGTATTCGCGCAAGATTTCGAGGTTGTCACCGTAGTACAGCGTGTTCCCAGCCATGTTCCCGATCCTTTCGTTGGCGCGGTCATCGCGAGATGACAGTGAGGCAGCCGGAGTAGCCCGCTGGCGTGTCCATGCGCACCGTTAGGTCGTCGGCGGTGTCTCGTCCTTCTTGCGGCGGTGTCCCGGCCCTTGCTTACCGTGCAAAGGGTGATCGGGCCGGGCGAAGCCGCGCGCCTGCTTGCGGCGTTCATCATAGGTTGCAAGGTCTTCCGCCGTCACAACCCACTGCTTGCCGATCCGCTGTGCCACGAGCGCGCCGTTGCGAATCTGAATCAGCAGCGTGTTGTCCGATACGCCGATCCGTTGCCCGGCCTCTTTGAGTGATAGCACTTCGGTCTCTCCGATCTTCATAGATGACAGTATACAGGAATATCGTCCTGCCTATTGACAAGATACAGTATAAGATGTATTCTGTCAATGTCAGATGGAAATGCCACTGATACAGAAAAGTCCGGCAAGTGGTATGAACACTTACCGGACGGCAACCAGAGGGAGATACCCCACATGGTCACAGTCACACAGTCTACCGCATCTCGCACCGTTACCTGCAAGTCCGGCATGATCCTGCCCGCGACGATTGACCAGTCCACCGACTTCAACCTCATCACCACCGCGACGGCCATCTTCTACAAAATGAGCGGCTGCCTCGGCTCGTTTGATACCGTCGTCAAGGTGGCCGATGCGATGCGCGATTCCTCGGCGGTCGTCGTCCTCTACGTCGGACTGGACGGCGGGCAGGACGCGCGGGTACTCTGGCCGAACAGCATCACCTTCACGAAAGAGAACAAGATCGTTTGCAAGGCATATTGCACGATGCGGCGGCAGTGGAAGACGTTCCGTATTGACCGGATGCTGACCTGCCACGCGTTGACGACGCCGGACGATTGCGAGACAGCGGCATAGCGATAGGGAATCGTGGGGCCGGGTATTCCGGCCCCGGTAGGATATGGAGGGAATGACGGATGGCAGGGAAGCGTGGACAGAACGAAGGCAGCATCTACAAGCGTCCTGATGGTCGCTGGTGTGGACAGGTGAACCTCGGCTATGTCAATGGCAAGCGGAAGCGGAAGTATCTGTATGGCGACACGCGGGCGGAAGTCGCCGCACAGATGACGAAGGTGCAACGCGATTTGCAGCAGTACATCATGCCCGTCGCGGATGAACGCCTCACCGTCAAGGCATTCCTTTCACGCTGGTTAGAGGACGCCGCACAGCCGTCGCTACGTGGCACGACCTACGCATCGTATACGGGCGTCGTCAACGGCCATCTGATCCCCGCGCTCGGACACATCGCGCTGGTGAAGTTGACCGCGCCGGATGTGCTGAAATACCAGAAGACGAAACTCGTATCCGGCCTCTCGGCACGCACCGTGACCTATCATCGGGCAATCCTTCGTCGTGCGCTCGCAGACGCGGTGAAGTGGGAACTGGCCTATAAGAACGCCGCCGCGCTCGCGTCCCCACCGCGTGCGGTACGCCATGAGGTTTCACCGTTCACGCCGGATGAAGCACGTACCTTCCTCTCGAAGATACCCGGCAACCGGCTGGAAGCCCTCTACGTCATGGCGATGGGCACCGGGATGCGGCAAGGCGAACTGCTCGGCTTGACGTGGAAGTGCGTGAACCTCGACACCGGCACGGCAACAGTGAAACAGCAGATGCAGCGGGTTAACGGGAAGTTGACGCTGGTAGAGCCGAAGACCGCACAGAGCCGCCGTACGGTCGCATTACCGGCCATCGTCGTAACCGCGCTCACGGCGCATCGGGAACGCCAGCGGTTCGAGCGGAAATGGGCCGGATCGCGGTGGCAGGAGCATGGCCTTGTCTTCACCACGGCCATCGGCACGCCGCTCGATAGCGCGAATGTCACGCATAACTTCCAGAAGACGCTCAGTGACGCGAAGATACGCAAGCAGCGGTTCCACGACTTGCGGCATTGCGCCGCGACGCTGCTGCTCGCGCAGGGAGCGGACTTGCGGACGATCATGGATGTGCTCGGACATAGCACGATAACTCTCACGGCGAACACGTACGCGCATCTCACGGACGCCACGCGCCGGGTGGCAGCGGACATGATGGATGACGTGATGAAGGCCCGCGCATAGGGTATTTCGCGCCGGTGGCTGTCAAGGTGGCTGTCAAACACGAACGGGAGCGCATCACCGCTCCCGTTTTCCTTGCTCTGCATGGTGGGCCAGGCAGGATTCGAACCTGCGACCAAGAGATTATGAGTCCCCCGCTCTGACCGCTGAGCTACTGGCCCTCGACGCTTGCGCGCCAGCGTAGCATCACCAGCGCGGCGCGGCAACCTCAGTCGAGGTCGTATGGCACGTCGTATTCCGCACACAAGTCGTGTATATCGTCCCGCACGGATTGGTGCAGTGGCACGCCGTTCACGCTGCGGTCGCGGTAGGCGTCGAACTCCGGCTGGCCGGGGGCGAGCACGGCGTCGTGGCCCGGCGCGGGCGGCGTAGCGCGTAGCGTCTCCATCATGTCGTCCATCTGCGCGCGGTACGTCGCGAGATCCGCGAAGGCATCAATGCGCCATGCCATGAAGCAGTGGCAGGTGCCGGGATGGTCGTGCGTGCCGGTGCCCCGGCCGGGGATGCGCATGCTCCACGTCCCGCCGGAGAGCATCGCGCTGAAGCAGTCCACCATCACCGCCAATCCATACCCCTTCTGGCTGCGGCCCGCGTAGTCGCTGCCGAGTGGAGCGAGCGCGACGGCGGTGTTCGGGTCCGTTGTGAAGACGCCATCTTTGTCTACCGCCCAACGATCGGGGATCGGCAATCCCTCGCGCTTGGCGATCTCCACTTTGCCCCAGGCGACGCTCGTCGAGGCCATGTCGAGCAGGAAGGGGTCGGACGTGTCACCGCCGGGGAAGCCGATGGAGAAGGGGTTGGTGCCGAGGACGGGAATCGTCCCGAAGGTGGGCACCATCAGCGGCCCGGCATTCGTCATGCTCATGCCGCCCAATCCCTCATGCACCGCCAGCATCGGGTAATAGGCGAGCGTGCCGAGATGGTTGCTCGCTCGCACCGACACCGTACACCACCCGGTTTCTTGCGCCTTTTCAATCGCGCGGCGCATCGCAAATGGCCCGACAACAAGCCCAAGACCCTGATCGCCATCGAGCGTCAATGTCGCGGGGCCTTCCATGACGACGGTGATCTTTGGATGCAGATTGACCCGCCCGGCGGCAATTGCGTTGAGGTACATACGCATCCGGGGGATACCATGCGAGTCAATCCCATGCATATCGCTGAAGACGAGGACTGCGACGGCGGTCGCCGCGTCCTCGGCAGGAACGCCGACGCGGATAAAGAGACGTTCCATCAGGGTGCGCATTGCGTCCTCTGAAACGCGTGTCCGGTCGCTCATATCCAACTCGGTCATTATCTGTCTCCTCCGCGTGCCTTACAAACGCTTCCGACTGTTTCGTGCCTCTTCCGTGTCACTGTTCGCCGCCTCGATCTCCCGCTCCGCGTCGTCGAGGTCGTAATCGTGCGGCCGACCGCGCGCGTGGCGGCTTTTTTGCGGCCTGCCATCCTCGATACTCGTCATCTCCCCGTTCGGACCGGATGGCGTATCCACGGGTGTGACATTGTCCGGCTCCGACAGTGGTTCGGTAGCAAGGCACCGCGCGCCGGATGCACCATTCGGGCCGTGTTGCGGCGCGCGCAAAATTAAGAGCATCAAAAGGAGACAGACACCGGCCAGCACGAGGAGAAGCGGCACGGTTGCCGTATCGCGAATGCGGTCAAACGCGCTTTTCTGGGGCGTTGGAGCGCTCGTTCGTGGAGGCGCTGATGGGCTGGGGCCGATGGTTAGGTCAATCTGCTGGCCCGCTTGGGCATTGTCGAGGCTGAACTGCTTGAAGGGCGTCGCGCCCTGGGGCGCCTGGATCGGCCCGTCGTTGTGCAGGGTCGCGCTCATGATTGCCTGCCGCGAATCGGAGACGAGCACTTGCACCTTCGTCGCGGCGTAATCAAGGGTGCGCTGGAATGTGAGGCCGGACGCCGAGCCGGGCAGATCATAGGTAGCGGTCAGATCGCTCCCGCCCGGTTGGACTGGCGTGCGGAGCGTCAGTTTTTGTCCCGTCAGATCGGCGGTCGGCAGGAGATCGGCGCGATTTGTCGTGATTGTCTGTGCATTCGCGGGGGCGCTGAAGGTGAGTGACATACCCTGTGCCACCGATCCATCGGCATTGAGCGCGCCGACGAGCGTGTGATCGCCGGGATTCGTGATCTGGAGCGCTTCGAGGACGCTGTAAAACTGGGGACGCACCTCGTTCATGATAATCTGATCGCTCTTGATCGTGAAATTTGCCGGGGCGCTACTGACGATCGGTTCGTAGACCGGGATGGCCACCGTCGCGGTTGTGGCGTTATTTGTGAAGTGGACCGCGCGCGACTTGCTCATCGCACCCGATGTGTCCGTCACATCCTGCTCCGGCGGTTCGTACCGAATACCCTTGTAGTCAACAACAACGCGATAAACGCTCGCTGCCGACGTGTCCAACCCCGCAAACGAGAACGAACCGTCGGGAGCCGTCATCGTTGTCCGAAAATCGGCGGCTTCGTCAATGGAGCGAAACAGGCCGGGGTTGACAAAGAGCAGCGTCACGGCGAGCGGCGTGCCCGGCAACGACGCCCCTGCGGTCTTCATCACGACGTTGCCTGTGAGGGCGCCACCAGTCGGCGCGGCACGGAGCGGTACCGCGAGTACGAGCAAAGTGACTGCAAGTGCGGCAATCAACAGGCGGCGGGCGACATGCGAGCAAGTGATGGACAAATTCCCAGTCCTTAGTCCTTGGTCCTCAGTCCTCTTCCTGTGATGCTATCAGCGTTCGTGGGGTGCGACAAGGCACGCCAGTCTTTTGACTGCCATGCGCACCGCTGCTATACTCGTATGAATGATTTCGGTGATGAGCCGGGAGGAGTAAACGCCGCGTTGCATAAAGCGAGTGGGGGATAGTGGAAGCCTCGCGGTACGGTGGCGTCGAAGTCATCCGGTGAGCCAGCGGCAGTGCCGCACGGGTGCGCCCGCTACCGCGCAACCGCGAGGGACGCGTTGCGCGTCCGAAGCGAGGTGGTACCACGGGTTTGCACGCTCCGTCCTCCGCATGGAGGCGGGGCGTTTCTTTTTTAAGGATTGAGTGGCGCGGACAATACTGCCATTGAGGAGGGTGACGATGGCGATTGAAACAAAGCCGGACATTTTCACGGCAACCGACGCGTTGCCGAAAGTGTACGACCCAAAGGCCGTTGAGGGGCCGGTATATCAGTGGTGGGAACGGAGTGGGTTCTTCGCGCCCCCGCCCGAGCGGCCCGACGAACCGGAACCGTTCGTCATCATCCTGCCACCACCGAATGTAACGGGATCGCTGCACAATGGCCACGCGATGTATACGGTCGAGGACGTGCTGATTCGCTGGCGGCGTATGCAGGGCCGTCCGACGCTCTGGCTGCCCGGCGCGGACCACGCGAGCATCGCCGTGCATGTGGTGATCGAGCGCGAACTCGCGAAGGAAGGGTTGACCCGGCAGCAACTCGGGCGCGACGCCTTCCTCGAACGTGTCTGGGCATTTATCCACCACTACGGCGATCGTATCCTTTACCAACTGCGGTCGCTCGGCTTTTCACTCGACTGGTCGCGCTATATCTTCACGATGGATCCCGGCTCGGCGCGGGCGGTTCGCACCGCATTCAAGCGGCTGTACGACCATGGGTTGATCTACCGCGCGAACCGGATGGTGAACTGGGACCCGGTCAACCAGACAAGCGTTTCCGATCTCGAAGTAGATCAGGTCGAGGAGGATGGGCATCTCTGGTACATCCGCTACGCCGTCGAGGGCGATCCCTCCCAGTCCATCACCGTCGCGACAACGCGGCCGGAAACGATGCTCGGCGATACCGCTGTGGCGGTCAACCCGGAAGACGAACGATACCGCGCGCTGATCGGTAAGACGCTCGTGCTGCCGCTGATCGGGCGGCGCATCCCGGTCGTCGCGGATGCGCATGTGGACGCCGACTTTGGGACAGGCGCGGTGAAGGTGACGCCCGCGCACGACTGGAACGATTACGAGGTCGGCTTGCGCCACGACCTGCCGCAGATCACGATCTTCACCTTTGACGGCCACATGAACGAGGCGGCAGGCCCATACGCGGGCTTGACGATCAGTGAGGCGCGGGCGAAGGTGCTCGAAGACCTCACGGCGCAGGGCAACGTCGTCAAGACGGAAGCGCATCGGCATACGGTGCCGCATGCGGAACGGGGCAGCGCGATCCTCGAACCGATGCTCTCGATGCAGTGGTGGGTGGACATGAAGCCGCTCGCCGCGCCCGCGATCGCTGCCGCGAAGGATGGGCGCATTCGCTTTGTGCCAGAACGCTTCGCGGGCGATTACTTCCGCTGGTTGGAGCATATTCAGGATTGGTGCATCTCGCGGCAACTCTGGTGGGGCCACCGCATCCCGATCTGGTATGCACCGGACGGCACGACGATTTGCAGCGCGGATGAGTTTCCGACGGCGGACGAAATCCCTGCCGGTATTGATCCTGCGTCGCTCACACAAGACCCGGATGTGCTCGACACCTGGTTCTCCTCCGCGCTCTGGCCGTTCAGCACGCTCGGTTGGCCGGAGGATACCCCGGACGTGCGGCGCTTCTATCCGACGAGCGTGCTGGAAACCGGCCCGGACATCATCTTCTTCTGGGTCGCGCGGATGATCTTTATGGGCCTGGCGATGATGGACGACGTTCCCTTCCACACCGTCTACCTCCATGGCATCATTCGGGACGAGCGCGGTCAGAAGATGAGCAAGACCAAGGGCAATGTGCTCGACCCGCTCGACCTCACAGATACCTACGGTACTGACGCCCTGCGTTTCACGCTGATGACGATGGGATCGCCCGGCAATGACATCAACCTCTCCGTGGATCGGATCGAGGGCAACCGGAATTTCGCGAACAAACTCTGGAATGTCGCGCGCTTCGTCCTGGCGAATATCGTGCCGGAGCAGATCGCGCGGGATGCCAGCGGTGGCCCCGCCGCGCCTGATATACGGCAGATGGCGCTCGCCGATCGCTGGATTATCAGCCGCCTCCACACGCTGGCAGGGGAGGTGACGCGTCTGCTGGAGGGCTATCTGCTCGGCGAAGCAGGCCGACAGATCTACGATTTTCTCTGGGGCGATCTTGCGGATTGGTACATCGAGGCCGCGAAACCACGGTTGCACGGAGCGGACGCGGCGGTCGTGCGCCAAACGCTCGCGTACACACTCGAACGGGCGCTGCGGCTGCTGCATCCCTTTATGCCGTTCATTACGGAGACGATCTGGCAGCGCCTTCCGCACGGTGGCGACGCATTGATTGTCGCCGCGTGGCCGGAACCGGGGCCAGCTGATGTCGAGTCAGAAGACGCGTTTAGTCTGCTCATTGATCTCGTGCGGGCGGTGCGCAATGCCCGCAGTGAGGCGGGTGTGGAGCCGAGTATGTGGATTGCCGCGACGATTGCTGCCGGCCCGCACGCGGACGCATTGCTCTCCCAACGGGAAATCTTCTCGCGTCTCGCGCGGGTCGCGGACGATCAATTATCAATCGTGTCGTCCGTGGCTGTTCCCGCGCGGGCGACCGCGCTCGTCGTGTCGGACGTAGTCGTCTATCTCACCGGCATGGTGGATGTGGCGGCGGAGCGCGTGCGGCTCACGCACGACATCGCAGAAGCGGAGGGCCACGCCGACCGCACCCGCGCGCAACTGGCAAACGAAAATTTCGTCTCACGGGCCAAACCCGACGTTGTGCAGGCGACCCGCGATCGCCTCGCCGCCTCCGACGAGCGCGTCGCCCGTCTGCGCGACCGCCTCGCCGCGTTGAACAATGATTAGTCGGGTGGGAGTTGGTATGGATTTGGGAGCGATACGGCGAATAACGTCACGATTGTGGGGGCCGGTGTGCGCCGTGACGGCGGCGCATGAGGGTGACGCGGGCGGACAGATCGCGGTCGGCGTGCTTTCCGCGTCCATCCTGCCGGAGCATCCGCGCGTGCTGATCCAGATTTGGAAGGCGAACCGCACGCACGACCTCATCGCCGCTAGCCACGCTTTTGCCGTCCATCCGCTCGCGGCGGATCACGCCGATCTCGTCCGGCAACTCGGCTTTCGATCGGGGCATGATCGGGAAGGGAAACTGAATGAGATTGCTTGGACGCCCGGCATCACCGGTAGCCCGATCCTCGCCGCAACGCCAGGTTTTGTCGAGTGCCGAGTGGTCGGCATACTCGATGCGACGGACATGACCGTCTTCCTCGGCGATGTGGTCGCGGGCGAGTGGCATGATGGCGAGACCCCGATGGTGCAGGCATACGAGATGATCGGCGCGATGTCGCCGGAATGGCAGGAGGAGTACCGCCGCCACGATCTGGCACAGCGGGAGGCGGCAGCGCATCTCCTCAACAGCGCCACTAACGGGTCGCCCGCTTGACGCCGGTTCGACATGCTGCCGATACTGGGCGCATGAATCGTCTTTTTCGGCGTGTCCGGCGCCAACGCCCACATCTAACGGTCACGCTCTATACCCGTACCGGCTGTCATCTCTGCGATGAGGCGAAAAAGCCGGTCGCCCGTGCAGTGGCTGCGACCTCCGGCGCGACATTGCGCATCGTTGACATCGCTGGCCATACCGCCTTGGAAGCGCGCTATGGCCAGCGTATCCCCGTCGTCGCGATCCCGACTGACGGCGAGGAACGGGTGCTTGCGGAGGGCAAGATCAGCGACCTGCGATTACGGCGCGTCCTGAGCGCGCTCGGTGGGGAGTCATAGCGCGATGCCGTTATCCACGCAGCGGCGAAAGCGCGCCGCCAATCGTGCCCGTACGAACCTGCCGCAGCGACGCCCGACCACCAGTCACCGGCTAGTGCGCCGGGGGATTATCATTCTTGGGATCGTCGTTGCGGCATCGCTTGTCTTCGTGCTCGTTGGGACGTCCACCCCCTCGACTACCGGCACCCCGGCACCGACGACACTCTCGCAAACAGATCCAAATCAGTTGATCGCCCGTGCTACCGCCAGCCCGAATGACCCGGAAGCGGTGGGCGCACTCGCGGACTACTATGACAAGACAGGCCAGTACCAGCCAGCGTTTGCGCTCTATCAGCGCTACATCCTGCTGCGGCCCGACGACGCGCGCGCCCATGTGAGCGTCGGCGAACTGCTCCTCATTAGTGGCAACGTGTCGGGCGCGCAAACGCAGTTCGCGCAGGCAATCGCGTTGAATCCGGCGGCGAACGTGGCAGCGCAGGCACACCTCGGCCTCGGCAATGCAGACACCGCCCTGCAACCGCCGCGCCTGACCGACGCGCTCAATGAGTATCGTCAGGCATCGGACCTGGATCCATCCGGCGACATCGGTAGTAATGCGCGGAGCCGGTCCGCCGCCATCCAGCAGCAAGTAGGCAGCGGGACGGTTACGGTCATTACGCCCACTATTGCGCCAGCGGGTTCGAGCGTCGTGCCGACTGTCGGCCCCACCGGGACGCCGTAAGTGTCTCGCACCCCCCGGCGATTGCTCCATATCGTCCAACGCTACGCGCCGTATGAGGGCGGCTCGGAGAACTACATCCGCGAACTCTCCGAGCGATGCGCGGCGGCGGGCGACGTGGTGACAGTCGCGACGACCGACGCGTGGGACTTGGAATATTTCTGGAACCCGCGCGCTCGCCGGGTGGACGCGCCACCGGAAGAAAATCTGAACGGCGTCCGCGTGCTGCGCTTCCCGGTTCGCCACTATCCGGCTTCAACAGTGGGGTATCGCGTTCTCCGCCGCGCGATGGCGGAAATGAGCCGCCTGCCGCCGCTGCCGGCCCGCGATCCGCTGCTCCGTCGTGGGGGGCGTTTTTCTCCGTGGGTGCCCGCGCTCCATCGTTGGGTCGGCAACCACGCGACGGATTTCGATCTCATTCACGCGGCGAATATCTCCATCGAGTCCACCGTTTTCGCCGGTGCGTCCGCCGCGCGCCGGGCGGGTATTCCGCTTGTTGTGACACCCTTTGTCCATCTCGGCGTCCCCGGCGATCACCGCATCGTGCGGTACTACGTAATGCCTCACCAACTGCGGGTGCTCCGAGACGCGGATGCAACGATTGTGCAAACTGAGCAGGAGGAGGCTTTTCTCGCTGCGCGGGGCATCCCCGAAGGGCGACTGCACCGGATCGGCGTCGGTGTCCATATTGAGGATGTCACCGGTGGCGATGCCGTACGGGCGACGCAGGCATTTGATCTACGCGGCCCAGTTGTCTACTTCAGCGGCACAGCCGCCGCCGATAAGGGAACGGACGATCTCGTCGCTGCGCTGCGCCTGCTCTGGGCCGAGGGGCGAGACGTAACGCTTATCTTGACTGGCCCAATGCTGTCGCAGGCGCGGGCATTCTTCGCGCGGTTGCCGTCGGAGGAAGCGGCCCGCATCCGGCTGCTCGGCTTCGTAGACAAAACAACGCAGGTGGACGTGCTCGCGGTGGCGGACATCCTCGTGCTCCCCTCCCGCACCGATTCCTTCGGGATCGTCTTTCTCGACGCCTGGGCGAATGGCAAACCGGTGATCGGTGCAAACGCGGGCGGCATCCCCGGCGTGATCAGCGATGGTGTGGATGGTCTGCTCGTGCCCTTCGGCGACGCGCCAGCACTGGCAATCGCCTTCCGACGCTTGCTCGATGACCCGGCCCTCGCCCGTCGCATGGGTGAGGCGGGGCGACGGAAAGTGGCGGAGAAATACACATGGGATCGGATCGTCGCGCAGGTTGACGACCTGTACGAGGAATTGCTTGGGCGGTAATGTATGCGCATCACACCGAGTGCAAGCGTAGTGAGGATAACCGGATGCCAGAGCCGATCAAGTCTGAACAGATAGATGTCGCGGCGACGATTGCGATGTTGCGGACGCAGGCAGTCGCGCGAGGGAAGGCGATGGGTCTGACGGAGCAGGCAGCGCTGGACGATCCGCTCCGGCAGGCGGCGGACTTGGCGCATATCTCCGCGCACTTCCCGATTATGTGGCGCATTCCCATCGTCGGGCGCATGCTCGCGCTCGTCCAGCGCGCGATGCGCATCGGCTTGCGCTGGTATATCAACCCGATTGTGGATCAGATCAACGACTTCAACGAAGCGACCGTCACGGCGCTGAACACGATCACGGCGCGCCAGGAAGCGCTCGCCGCCCGCATCGCCGCGCTGGAACTGGGGGATGTGCCCTCCCACGCCGACATTCGATCTTCCCTCTCCCACACGGTGGGGGAGGGGCCGGGGGTAGGGGCGTCGTGAATATCGTGATCGCGGCGACGCAGGTGCCGTTTGTTCAGGGCGGCGCGGAAGTGCTTGTGAACGGGCTAGTGGGCGCGCTCGAACAGGCGGGCCATCGCGTCGCCGTCGTCGCGCTGCCCTTTCGGTGGTATCCCCCCGCCATGATCCCGGCGCACGCGCTCGCCTGGCGGCTGCTCGATCTGACCGAGGCGAACGGCATGCCGATTGACCGCGTCATCTGTACGAAGTTTCCGACGTGGGCCGTCCGGCATCCCCACAAAGTCGCCTGGGTCGTCCATCAACACCGGCAGGCGTACGACTGGTACGGTACGCCGCTCTCGGATTTCGCGAACACGCCGGACGACCGCCGCGTGCGCGACAGCATCCGGGCGATTGACGCGCGCGGTCTCGGTGAATGCAAACGCGTCTACGGCATTTCGCGCAATGTCGTTGCCCGCCTCTCTCGCTTCAACACGATCGGCGGGTCGGCGCTCTATCCGCCGACGACGTTGACCGGTCTCGTGCCGGGTGGCCCGGACGGCGGATTCCTGCTCTCGGTCGCGCGGCTCGATGCCGCGAAGCGCCTTGATCTCGTTTTTCGTGCTATCGCGATGTGCAAGGAAAAGGTCGAGTTGCGCCTCATACCGGATGGGCCGGAGCGGGCGCGACTGGAACGGCTCGCGGCGACACTACAGATCACCGATCGCGTCCGCTTTCTCGGACGCGTGTCGGACGCCGAGGTCGTGAACCTCTACCGGACCTGTCGCGCTGTCGTCTATGTGCCGGTGGATGAGGATTACGGTTACGCTGCGGTCGAAGCACTGATGGCGGGAAAGCCGGTCCTGACAGCGAGCGATAGCGGCGGGGTTTTGGAGTTCGTGCAAGACGGCGTGAATGGCGCGGTCGTCGCGCCCGAAGCCGATGCTCTCGCTCGTGTGCTCGATGCGTGGTGGCGCGTTCCGGCGGATGCGATGCGGCAGGGGAAGATCGGACCGAAGGCGGTCGCAACCATCGACTGGGAGCGCGTTGTGCGGGAGTTAACTCGATGAATGAGCGGGCGGCACGCGTCGCGTATTTCACGCCGTTGCAGCCGGTTGAGTCCGGCATCTCCCAATACAGCGAAGACCTCATCCCGTGGCTCGCGACCGCGCTCGATCTCGCTGTCGTCGTCGATAACTACACGCCGCTACGGGCGGCGACGCTGGCGCCGGCGCGGATCGTCGCGGCGCGCCGTTTTGATCGCCGGGCGTACGATGCCGTGATTGTGCAGATGGGCAACAGCCCGGCCCACAACTACATGGCGTCGCTCGCGCTCGACCGCCCGGATGTGCTCGTGCTGCATGACATCGTGCTGCACCACTTGATGGTCTGGCGCGCGGTGCAGGGGCGGGGCGGGCGCGACGCCTACCGGCGCGAGATGCGCGCGCGATACGGCGAGCGCGGCGAGGCGGTCGCGGCGCATGTCTTGCGCGGCCAGAACCCACCAGCGATGTTTGAGTTCCCGCTCAACGAAGATTTTATTCGCGCGGCGCGGTGCGTTGTAACGCATAGTCCGTCGTCGGCCGCGTGGGTGCGGCGGCTTGTGCCAGAGGCGCGGACGTATGTTGTCCCGATGGGCGTGCCGATCATCGCGCCGGTGGATCGGCAGAGCGCCCGCGCGCGCCTCGGTATCGGCCCGGAGACCTTCATCATCCTCTCCCTCGGGCGGATCAATCCCTTCAAGCGCATCCCGGCGGTCTTCCGTGCCGTGCGGCGGCTTGCCGATGACGTGCCCGATCTGGCGCTCCTGATCGTCGGTGGCGATTCGCCGAACTACGATGTCCCCCGCCTTGCGCGGTTCGCGGGGATCGAGCGGTACGTCCGTCGCCTCGGCTACCTGCCGGATGACCAGTTGCCCGATCTGTTCGCGGCCTCGGATGTCTGCATCAATCTGCGCTACCCGACTGCCGGTGAGACGTCGGCGGCGGTCTTGCGGCTGATGAGCGCCGGGCTGCCAACGATCGTTACCGACACTGGTGCGTTTTCCGATCTGCCCGACGATGCCGTGCTCAAAGCGCCACCCGATGCCTTCGAGGGTGAGACGCTCGTCGCTTTTCTTCGCGCGCTGGCAATCAATCCGGCGTTCCGGCGCGCGGTCGGCGCAAACGCGCGCGATTTCGTCCTGCGCGAGCATACGATGTGCCGCGCCACCGAAGGGTATCTCGACGTACTGCAAGAAGCGACGGGGCGATCACTCGACCACGATCGTATCCGCGAGCCGCCGCGACCGGAACACGTTTCGCTGATCGCCATCGCTGCCGACGAGGCGAGTAATCTCGATCCGCCCGACTCCGCGATGCTGACTGCGGAAGCAGGCCCGATCCTCACATCGGTCGCGGACGCAATCGGCGATCTCGGTCTTGCCGGTGATACTGCACTCATTGAACACATAGCGCGGACACTCGCGGAAATGCACCTCGGCGTGGAGGCAGGTACGCGGTCTCGTCGGCGGGTGTCATCGCGCTCATAGCGCGACAACACGCCGCCGCCAGTAGTGTACAATGCGGCGAACGCGCGACCGGTGGTGCGGGCGTACGTTCAATTGGGTGAAGGGACCGTGGGGATGGGATGCAACAGGTAACGACCAACGTGAAGCATGACGCGACGATGGGCGCGGCGGCGTTTCTGCCGTCAGGTACAACGCTCTCGATTGTGATCCCGGCATACAACGAAGCCGTCGGTATTCGTGCCGTCCTGCGCCGCATCTGCGGCGATTATCCGGACGCGGAAGTGATCGTCGTGGACGACGGCAGTACCGATGGCACGGGTGACCAACTCCAAGGATTGCCGGTGCGCGTCGTACGCAGTCCATATAACAAGGGCAATGGAGCCTCGGTCAAGGCGGGGATTCGCGCGGCGCGTGGACACTACGTCCTGCTCCTCGACGCGGACGGACAGCAGGAACCAGCGGATATCGGGAAACTACTGATCCACACCGGCGTCTACGATTTGATCGTCGGCGCGCGGATAAAATCGTCGCAGCAAAACGTCATCCGCGCGCTCGGCAACGGCGCGCTGGAGCGGATGGCTTCATATCTCGCGGGTACCCGCATCCCCGACTTGACGAGTGGCTTTCGCGTCTTTCGCCGCGCGGTGATCCTCGAATTTATCCATCTCCTGCCGAACCGCTATTCCTACCCGACCACCAGCACGCTTGCCTTCCTCAAGGCGGGGTACAACGTCACATTCGTGCCGATTGTCGCGAACAAACGACAGGGCGGGAAGAGCGGCCAGCGGTTATTGCAGAACGGGGCGCGCTTTATTCTTATCATCCTGCGCATGATTACGCTCTTTAGCCCAATGAAAATCTTCGCACCAATTGCGGTGATCTTGTTTGCGCTGGGAGCGGCGTATGGCGTATACACGGCGATTACCCAGGTGCATGTCACGAATTCGACGGTGCTGCTCTGCCTGACGAGCATCATCATCTTTTTGATGGGTCTGATTTCGGAGCAAATTGCCGCGTTGCGCTTCGAACGCGTCGAGCGCGGAAGCGATGATGACAACTCGGGTCATACGCCATCGCCGGAGTAATGCTTGTGTCTCCACGATCCCCTTCCCTGCAACGCATCCGGCGATGGCTGCCGCGACTCCTCGGTATCGCGCTGTCGGTCGTCGCCATCGCGGTTGTTGGGCCGCGCAAGGTGATTGTTGGGCTTGGCGCCGCGAATCTGTGGCTGGTCGCGATGGCGGCAGTCGCGGTCTTCCCGTTACTCGCGCCGAAAGCGCGGCGCTGGCAAATTGTCCTGGCGGATTTCGGGATCGTGCTGCCGTGGCGTGATGCTTTTCGCTTTTATGCAATCGGCCTATGGGCGGCAATCGTCACGCCCGGTCAGTTGGGCGATGGCCTCAAGGCGTGGTACGTCCAGAGCCGGGGCGGCAATCTTGCACCGGCACTCGCGAGCGTGATCGTGGACCGTTTGTTCGATGTGCTGATGCTACTCGGTGCGGCATCCATTGGGGTAGCGATCTACGGCAGCGCGTTTGGGGCGCAATTTGCCGTCGTTGGCGTTCTCGCGGCAGTGACGGTGTGCGGCATCGCGGTGGCCGCGCGCCCCGCGTTGCGGAGACGGGCCGCGACACTCCTGCCCTCTGCCGCGCGCGTGCGGATCGGACGACTGCGCTGGGTCGCCGCCGTCCAGGACGCGCATCTGTCCGGCGCCAGCCTGTTGCGCGCGTTTGGCTGGTCGGTCGTGTCATTCGCGGCAACGCTGGCGCGGATCTATCTCTGTTTCCGTGCGGTCGGTGTCCATCTGCCAATCATGACTTTTGTTGCGGTGGTTGGCCTCTCATCGCTCGCCGGGTTGCTTTCTGTCAGTGGCATTGGCACGCGTGACTGGGCGCTGATTGCCCTGCTCGGTCAGGACGGTATCGCCCACGACACGGCGCTCGCCGCCTCGTTTCTGATTCTCTTCCTCAACCTGACGAACATTGTTCCCGGATTGATTGCGTGGTATCGCGATCCGCTGCCACTCCGCACGCGACCGGTGGCGGAACCACGCGACATTATCGCAACGCCGGGGGTGATCTCATGAACTCAAGAACATCCATCGCGCGCATGACCCTCCTTCGGATCGTTGTCTGGGGAGCCTTCGTTGCGCTCGGGCTGGTCGGCGTTGTCCGCACTGGATTGACAGCCGGGCCTGTGGGTGGCGTCTTCGCGACGGCCCAGAGGATCGTCGAAGAGGGAAGCATTGCGGTGGATGGCAATACGGCGATGATCGGCAGTCTCGATGCGCCCGCATCGGGTCTTGCCTACGTCAATAATCACTTCGTCGCGTCGGCGGATCCTGGCGCCGCGCTGCTTGCGACACCCGCCGCGTGGTTCGGTATTCCGCTGGCGGGCAGCCTGCACCACTCGGACGCGGCAATCCTCCTGATCGGTGTCACGGCAGTTCTGCTGCTATTACTAGCGGCGGCGGCCCTCGTCTGGGCGGGTGAGCGGCTTGGCGTATCGCCACCTCTTGCGCTGCTTGGCGGTGCATGCGGCGTCGGAACGATGCTCTTTCCGGTCGGCGCGCTGACGAACGCAGTGCTGGTCTTCGCGATCACCGCGTTTCTCCTCGCGTTGACATTCGCGGACGGCGCAGACAACCGTGTGGAAGAAGGATGGACCCCGCACGGACGGCTGACGCTCGCCGGACTCTTGCTGGCCTGTGTGCCGTTCGCCGTCTGGTACGGGTGGATCACCGCCGGATGCGTCGCAGTCGCACTCGTGGCGCAGGGTGGGCGGCACTGGTGGCGACGTGTGCCGTGGCTGGCGCTCGGCGGCGCGCTCCCGACAGCATTGTTTCTGATCTACAACACCGTCTGGTTCGGTCGCCCGTGGCGTGGTGCGTGGGGCTATGCAATCGGCGATCCGTGGCAGCGGACGGTGCGCGGGCGATTCTTCGAGACGCCGATGACGAATCTGCGGGCATCGTTCATAGCGCTGGGTGCACTCGCGGCGCGCCACCCATTGCTTATTGTCGGCCTGATCGGCCTCGCTGTCGGGCTGTTCTTCGTGCCATGGCGGGCGCGCGCAACGACCGCGATCTTGTTCGTCACACTGGTCATTCCTGCGTTTCTCGACCGGCAACCGTCCGGCATGGTAGCGGAAGAGCAACCGATACTCATCCTCGGCGCATTCGGCGCGATCGGCTCACTATTGCTCGTGGCGGTTCTCGCCCGCGACCGGCCCCGATGGATCCCGGCAGTGGTTCTTACGGCGATCGGGGCGGTCGGCTCCGGGATTGTCGTTAGTATCGTCACGAAGGGTGGGGACCGGCCCGCGATTGTTTCCGTTGGGTCGGATGCGAGCACGTATGTCGCCCCGATCGCACTCTGTATTGGCGCAGTGGCCCTCCTGCTCGCCTCGGGGCTTCGCGTTCCGCGCATCCGCCGCGAGCGGATCGTGGCAATCAGCGGCGTGGCGATCCTGCTCGCGTTGTCGCTCTCGGGTTGCGGCGCGACAACGCCCGTGCGCGACACCATTATGAGTACCGCGCCGAATCTTCTGCCACCCGTGGCAACTCGTCTTGTCTCCAAGGCGATCAATCCGCTCTGGACGCTCGACGCCAATGCCCGTATCGCGCCCGATGGGACGACGCTGACGGCTGTCAATGACGTCGGTTCGGCCACCTCGCCGCGTGTGCCGGTTCAGGCAGGCGACGGCTACCGGCTCTCCGCGCACATCGTGCTGGCGCCAGGGGGTACGGGTACGCTCGTCGCCCGACTCCTCTGGACAGATGCGATGTTCCGCCCGCTCGCGGCAAGCCCGATTACGCTCGCGGTTGGCCTGCCAAGCGCGACGAGCGCAGCGCCTGCCGGTGCGGCGTATGTCAGCGTCGCCCTCGCTCTGCCGCTTGGCGCGCTCGTTGACACGATCCATTTGCAACCGCTCGACGGGGGACGGCTCGATGCGCTACCCAACTACGCCAAAGCCGCGCTCGCCTTCTCGTTCGATTTTGAAACGGCAATGGGCGGCCTGATCCACACACGCGGCGGACTAACGGATCACGACGTAGCGGATGCCGAGGCGCGCGGGATGCTGATGCGCAATGGTGCGAACTTCCTGCGGCAACTCTTTGCGGCGTACGACACGCGCGCGACGTTCTATGTCAATGGCTACAACTTTCTCACCGGCAACACCACGCGCCAGCAGTTCGTTGGTAATCCGACCTATACGCGGTACACCGCGACAACGGCGGGCTTCGCCTCCGATTATTGGGTGACGCATCCGTGGTACAGCGATGATCCGTATGGGACGGAGCAGACGAACCCAGCGTGGTATTTCGGCTCGATGACGAAGCAATTAGCCGAGGATGGGCACGACATCGAGTCACATACCTTTGGGCATATCTTTCTCCATGCAGGAATCACGGCGCAGCAGTTGGATGATGACCTCACCGCGTGGGACACCGTCGCGAAGGAGAACGGCTTTGCGCCCGCGCACTCCTTCGCCTTTCCGTGGCGCGCTTCGAACAGTGTAACGGCAGAATACTACGCGGTGCTGGTGAAGCACGGCATCACCAACGTGACGCGGTATTATGACCTGAAGCTGGGGACGTACGACCTGCAGTCGGTGCCCGTCTACCCGCAGATTCGCGTCGTGCCCGATCAGGAACTGATTGACCGGGCAGGCGACGAAGCGTCGGCGCAACGCGGCATTGACATGGCCCTCGCGACGGGTGGCATCTTCTCCCTCTGGGCGCACCCGGAGAACATCACGAGTCCGGCGGCGCAGGCGATCTGGGGACGCGTCGTCGCGTACGCGGCGGACCGGCGGTCGCTTGGACTGTGGGTCGCGCCGGTGACAACGATTACGAACTTCGTGGATGCGCGCGCGACGTTGCGCGTTTCGAGCGTGCGGATTGGCGCGACGACCGTGCTGACACTGCGGGACGACGGGCAGGCCGGCGTGAACGACGCGACCTTGACATTGCCCGGCGCGCCGAAACAAGTCGCGTGGACGGGTGGATCGGGCGCGCGGGACGTCAACGGCGCGCAGATCCGTGTCGGCAATATCCTCCCCGGCGAGACGATCACGATTGAAGCGCGCTACTCGTGAGTGGAGTGGCAATGCGTCCACGTCTGTCAACGCTGCCGCATGCGCGAGCGATCTGGACAGCATGGTGGCAACAATGGCGCGGTGTCGCGCGGCAGTGCGGCATCGCGGTCGCGGTCGCGATTGTGGCGTACCTGACTTGTTTCCCAATTGCGCGGCCCGTGACCTTGGATGTGGGGCGGTTTCCCGACCGCCTCGTGATTGCCGGGTTCAATGGCGATGAACGCGATACTGGCGTGACGTATCGCTGGACCCGCACGGCTGTCACCATCGCGATCCCCGGTTATGGTGGGGTACGGCACGCGCACGTCGAAGTCGTCGCGCGCGATGGGCGCGGCGCGGGCGCTGAGACACCGTTCACGGTGGACCTCGGTAGTGATCCGGCGACCGTCGGCGCATTCGCGCAATTCCATCCCGTTCTCGCGGACCTCAATGCGTCTGGCACGACCGCAGACCTCATCGTGCGGCTACGGGCGGATCGGTATCTCCCGAACAATGGTGATCCACGCGTGCTTGGTGTACAGGTGGACCAGGTGCATGTCGAACCGATCCGCACATCATGGTGGGCGAGCGCGATGGGCGGCTGGCCGTGGGCCGTGCGGTTCGCGCTCTTTGCCCTTGCAATCGCGCTGATTATCTCCGCGCCGTGGAGTGGGGCGCTGGGTGGCGGGTGCGCGGCGGTGATCGCGCTCGCCGCCGTGATCGTACCGGAGAGCCGGTTCATTTTGCCACCGCTTCTGCTACCGGGTGCGGCGGTGATCGTTGCGCTCGGCGCGGCGTGGCGATGGCGCGCGACCGGCTCGCTGCTCGGCACGGTCTGGAACGCTCTCGATCAGCGGACAGTCGCGCGGACGCTCGTCGGCACGCTCGTCGTCATCTATGCCGTCTACACCATTGCGGTCATTACGCACGTTGATTTCATCGGCCACGCGGACTACGCGGATAACGCGGTGCGGGCACGGAACATCGTACGCGGTCACGGCGATGTGATTGAGTACGTCCCGCAGTTCTATCAGCGGTTCCCGATGATCGTCCATCCCGCTGAGACCTGGCCACCCTTGCAGGTCTGGATGATCGCGGTCTTCTTTCGCGTCTTCGGTATTTCCACGGTTGTCGCTAAACTGCCGAATGTCGTTGTGATGGCGCTCCTGCTTGCCTTCGTCGCGGCGGTCGGGGCATGGTGGTGGCGTCGGCGTGTTGGCGTGCTTGCGGCGCTCTTGCTCGCCGCGACGCCACTCTTCTTCGATGATACGCTCTTTCCAGTTAACGACCTCGTATTCACGCTGCTCTTCGCCCTCTTCGTCGTTGCGCTCTACCGGGCGTGGTGCGAGCCGCGCATTGTGCCAACCCACTCTGAAACGAACCGGTGGCGTGCGTGGCTCCCCGATCTCTTTGTCGGCGCGATTGCCGGGCTTCTCCTGCTCGCGAAGCCGAGCGGCGCGGTGATGATCGCGGGGGCGGTGGCGGCAGCGCTGCTCGTGGTACGCCAGGCAGGAAAAGGAATGCACTGGCTACGCGTGGGCGTGGCCGCCGCCGCCGCACTCGTCGTCTACACGCCGTGGGCGATCCGCAACCTCGTCGCCTTTGGGTCGCCATTTCACACGACGGAATCGCTCGATGCCTGGGTGCTAAAATACGATCTAAAGCAGCCGGTCGAGGGTATCTATGGCGTCTTCTGGGACCGCGATCTGCCGCATCCACGTCTGCTCGTTGGGTACGGCTACGATCATTTTCTTGCGGTGCAGGAGCAGCAGTTTACGCGCCTCTGGACAGACTTCACGAATGGCACGCTGCTCCCCCGCGTCCTGATCCCGCTCGCTCTGCTTGGGCTGATCGTCGGGGCATCGCGGCGTTCGGGCTTCGGGCTGATCCTCGCGGGCGCATTCGTGCCCTATTCGCTCTTTGTGCTCCTGTATTGGCATGAGGAGAGCCGGTACTTCCTTGTCTTCGTGCCGTGGTTGCTGCTCGCCGCTGCCGCCGGGATCGAGTGGACGTATGATGCACTTGTGACGTGGTTCACGGGGATGTGGCAGCGCGCACTCGTACCGATCCTCGTCGCTCTTCTGCTGCTTGCGGTGGCAATTCCGGCTGGCCACGACATCGCAGTGAGCGCGGAAGTGCAGACGGGTGGAAATGAGATGGTCGTGATGTCAGACTGGCTGAAGGCGAACACGCCGCCGGACGCCGTCATCATGACCCGTAATCCGTGGGAAGTCTCGTGGCAGAGTGAGCGGCGCACGGTGATGCTCCCGCTTGGCAGCCTCGACGATGTTTACACGGTGATGCGGCAATACCATGTGACGTACCTGGAACTGGATCATCTCAACGACACGAGCACGCTCCGCGAAAGCCTCAAACCACTCTATTCGTTCAAGCCAATGCCGGGGATCACGCCGCTCTATGATCCACACAATGACGCGTACCTCGTCTTCGCGGTCGCGCCGCCGGGATGAGTGGGAGCAGCATGCCGGAGAAACCGCTCCGCATCGTCATGCTCACCTCGTCGTACCCGCTCTTCGCGGGCGACATGACCGCGCCATTCATCGAGGAGATTGCCACCGGCATCGCGGCGCGCGGGCATGAAGTCCACGTCGTCTTACCGAATCATCCGCGCCTCAACCGGCCGGAAACGGAGCGCGGCGTGCATTTGCACCCATTCGCGGTCGCGCCGCGCCGGTCGTGGGGCGCGGCGTGGGGCTACGCAGGCTCGCTCGCGGGTGATGTCGCGCTGACCAGGGGCGCGGTCGCTCTCGCGCCACTCGCCCTCGCTGGCGCGGTTCAGGCGCTTTATCGTGTCACGCGGGAGGTGCGCGCGGACATTGTCCATGCACACTGGGTCATCCCCAATGGCCCGCCCGCCACGCTCGTCGCGAAATGGACGCGGACGCCGCTCGTTATCAGCCTGCACGGATCGGATCTCTTTGTGGCCGAGCAGGTGTGGCCTGCGCGTCTTGCGGCCCGTTGGGTATTCGGCGCGGCGGACGCCGTGACGGCCTGTTCCGGCGATCTCGCCGACCGTGCGGTACGATTGGGTGCAGATGCCGCGCGAACCTCTGTCGTGCCCTACGGCGTCAATGCCGATCAGTTCAAGCCGGTAGACGACGAGACGCGCACCACCGTGCGCGCATGGTATGGTCTCCCTCCGGAGACGCCGCTCTTGCTCTGTGCCGGGCGACTCGTCTATAAGAAGGGGTTCGCGGTGGCAGTGGACGCCTTCGCGCAGATTGCCGGGGCGCATCCCGCCGCGCGGTTGGTGATCGCGGGAGATGGGCCGCTCGACGCCGACTTGCGGGCGCAGGCAGCGCGGTTGGGCATTGGGGATCGCGTACTGCTCGCAGGCCGCGTGGACCGGACACAGCATCCGCTGCTGGTTGGGGCGTGCGATCTTTATCTCCTCCCGTCGGTCCACGATCATCGCGGCAATGTGGACGGGTTGCCGAATGCGCTCCTCGATGCGTTGGCGGCGGGGTGTGCGGTGATCGCGTCCGATGTGGCCGGAGTTGGTCTGGCCGTCCGCGATGGCGAGACGGGCGTGCTGGCGCCAGAGCAGCAGGCGGACGCGCTGGCGGCGGCGATCACTGCGCTGTTGAACGACCCGGCCCGGCGAGCGCGCCTCGGCGCGGCGGCACGCGCGGACGTGACAACGCGCCTGACGTGGGCGCGGACCGCCGCGACGTTTGAGCAGGTCTATCACACGGCGCGTGGACGGTCGAAGCGATATGGGGAGGTTTCGGGGGAGTGATGACTGCGGAGAACATGCCATCGGTTGGCATTATTGGACTTGGCTACGTCGGGTTATCGTATGCGGTCGCATTCGCGGCGAACGGTTGCCGGGTTGTCGGATGCGATGTGCTGGTGGAGCGCGTCGCGACGATCAATCGCGGCGAAAGCCCGCTGCCCGACATCGTGTCGGATGCGTCAGTCGCCGCGCAGATCAGGGCGGGCCGGCTCATCGCAACGACGGAGGACGCGCCGCTCGCAACCTGTGACGCGCTGATTATTGCCGTGCCAACGCCAGTCAACGCGACGTACGATCCAGACCTTTCGATGGTGCGCGACGCCACCGACCGCATCAGCCGGATTTTGCGGCAGGGCCATCTGATTGTCCTCGAATGCACGACCTATCCGGGCACGACAGAGGAAATTGTCGTGCCGATGGTAGCGCGCAAGGGGTTCACGATCGGCACGGATATCTTCGTCGCCTATTCGCCGGAGCGGATTGACCCCGGCAACACGAACAGCCAGGGATGGACGCTCGCGAACACGCCAAAGGTCGTCGGCGGGTGCACGAAAGCATGCACGGCTCGCGCCGTCGCGCTCTACGAGCGTATAACGGAGCGCGTGATCCCCGTTTCGTCGCCGAAGGTCGCAGAAATGGAGAAGTTGGTCGAGAATGTTTTTCGGGTCGTTAATATCGCTCTTGTGGATGAACTCGCACTCCTGTGCGACCGGATGGACCTCGACATCTGGGAAGTGCTCGACGCAGCGGCAACGAAACCCTATGGCTTCATGAAGTTCGTGCCGGGGCCGGGTTTGGGTGGCCATTGCATCCCAGTGGACCCGCTCTATCTGACATGGAAGGCGCGGGCGTACGATTTCCCAATGCGCTTCATCGAACTGGCCGTCGAGATTGACCGCCGCATGCCGTACCACGTCCGTGACCTCGTCATCCGCGCGCTGAATGGGCAGCGGAAAAGCGTCAATGGCAGCCGTATCCTCCTGATCGGTGTCGCATACAAGCCGGATGTCGCGGACACGCGCGAGACGCCTGCCGCCGCGCTCTGGCGGTTGCTCGTGGACGACGGCGCGGTCATTTGCTATCACGATCCGCATGTCGCGACCTTTCGCGCGCCGGACGGTGAGACGTATGCCTCAACCTCACTGACCGACGAACTATTGCGCGCGGTAGATTGTGTGGTGATTGTCACGAATCATACCGATGTGGATTACGTGCGGATCGTGGAGCGAACGGTCGCCATCGTAGACACGCGGAACCAAACCCGTGGCATCGCGGCCGATGAGGGCAGCGCGACAATTACGCGGCTATAGTGGCATGGTCATGACGCGTCCGGCACGACACGCCGATCACACAGGGCGGCTCGCATGGCCGGATCTGCTGATCGTCGGCGCGCTCGTTCTTACCTGTCTGCTGCTGGCGCCAAAACTGATCGTGACCGCGCAATACGACGCCGCGATCCTCCGCTTTCCTTTCCAGGTAGACGATACGGAGGGTGTCCTGCTCGCGGAGGCGGAATTGATCGCGCAAGGCACGGATCCGTACGCCTACCAGCCCTCGCCAGCCCATTACTTCTATGCGGGGCCGTACACACCGGTGTACACACTGCTCAACAGCGGCGCGGTTGCCGCCCTGGGGCCGACCTTTAAGTTCGGTCGGGCAGTGCAGTTGCTGGCGACGATTGCCGTTGCGGGGTGGCTGGCATGGGCGGTGCGGCACACAGCCAATGACCGGTGCGGCTGGATCGTCGGTGGATGGGCGGGGATGCTCTTTCTATCCGTGCATCTCGTTACTATCTGGAGCGTGCGCGTCCGGCCAGATATGACGGCGCTCGCCTTCAATGCACTGGGCGTCATCATTCTCCGCGCATGGCTCGGCGTCGATGATCGGGAGCGGTGGAGCGGGAGTGGATGGCCGCGTGGTGCGGCATTGGCGCGGTTGACAGTTGGCACGGCGTGCTTCGCGCTCGGCTGGTGGACGAAACAGACCTTTATCGCGCTACCCCTGGCGTGTATCGTCGCGACCACCGTACGGCGACCAAAAATCGGCGCGGCCATTGCCGCCCTCTATGCGGCGATGATCGCCTTGCCGTTTGGTGTGCTGACGCTCCTGACCGGTGGCGGCTTCGCACAGAAGACCGTCGGCTATCAGGGATCGTGGCAGTGGCAGGCCTTTCGACGGCTGGCACAGCCGTTCGTGGAGCGGTACACAGCGCTGATCGCGGTCGCGGCGCTGTTCGCGCTTGTTCTCGTCGTATGCAGGCGGCGTCTGACGTACGCTGTTTGTTGGTTCGCATCGAGCGCCGTTGTCGCCCTTGGTGCGGGAACGAGTGGTGGCAATCACAATCACTTCGTTGAGTTCGTTGCCGCGACGGCGCTCCTTGTTGGTCAGTGCGTAGCGGCGCTCGTTACCACAGGAGCGCGCGAACGCCGCATGGCGTGGGCAATGCCCGTACTCGGTGCGCTGATCATGTTGGGAATCACGGCGTCGGCGATTACCGAGCATGAGGGTAGGACAGGGTGGTTGGCGCGCGAGTATCATACGCCGATCGCGTCGGAGCGCGCGGGGCTGATGGCGGTCGCGTCGTTTATCGCGAATAGTCCCGGCCCGGTGTACAGTAACAATGTCGGTATCCTCGTCGTGACGGGGCAGTCTGTGCGCGTAACGGATCCCTTCACGATGGCGGCGGAGGTACGGCTTGGCCGGTGGGATGACGCGCTGCTCGTTGCCGATGTGGTGGCAGGGAAGTATCCAGTGATCGCGCTCAGTTACAATGATGTGGCGACGCTGAACCCGGACCTACCACCAACGGATGCGACGCCGGGCCTGATTCGCGCGATTCAGACGCGCTACCGACTAATCGAACGAAACGTTTTGCGGCTCTATGTACCAAAGTGAGGAGGAGTAGACGATGAGTGACGAACAATGCGGCGCGACGACTGAGCAACCGGCGATCAGCCAGGAACTCCTGAATATTCTCGCCTGTCCGTGCAGCCATCATGCGCCGCTGCGGTTGGAGGGGCAGCGGCTGATCTGCACGGACGGTGCGTGCAGCCGCGTCTATCGCATCGAGGATGGCATTCCGATCATGCTGCTCGACGAAGCCGAGGGCGATGGGCCGCCCGCGTAACGAGTGCTGAGTGTGGGCGCCCTCTGGGCAATATGCTGAGTGCTGAGAGAGGCAGGGCGCGCTGCATCTAGCGTTCCTATATCCACAGATCACGAAACTGACGGGAGCGCAGCGATTGATTTTGCAGTTGGCGCGCTTTACGACAGTGGCCGGACATCGCGTTACGCTCGTCACGCACCGGCTCGGCGACGAGCCGCGCGCTGCTATGCCCGCAAACCTCGATGTAATCGAAACGGGTAGACGGGTGGATTGGTTCGCACACCACTATGCGGACGCAGTGCTCGAATATGCGTTGAGCGCGCTCTTAGTTAGACATATCCCTAAAGATGTGGATGCATTGGTCTGTTTCGGGTCGCCGTCGCTCCCGGCGCTCTGGTGGGCACGGCGGCGGGGCTGGGGCGCGCCGAAGCGACCGCTGCTCGCCTTTCTCTACGAACCGCCGCGGTTCGTTGACCGGGACCGCGCGGACGTTGTTGCCGGTCTCGGCCGTATCGGGTCACTCATCCAGCCATTATTCGCGGTCTATAGCGCGCTTGATCGTCGTTTCGCGCGGGCGGCGGATGCGCTGTTGGCGAATGGAGCGTACGGCGCGGCGCGACTCACGCAGGTCTATGGGCACGACGCGATCATCCTGCCGCATGGAGTGGACTTTCGCGAGGCGGATGCACAGGCTGTCGTGGCGATGCGGGCGCGCTATCATCTCCCTGATGGCGCGCCAGTGCTGCTCACCGTCAATCAACTGCACCCGCGCAAGCGGATTGATCTCTTTATTCGTGCGGTCGCTGCACTACGCGAGATGCATCCGGCGGTCATCGGGCTAATTGTTGGTCGTGGCGTGGACGAGGCGCGCCTGCGTGCGGAAGCGGCGCGCTGTGGCGTGACGGACGCAATCCGCTTTGCTGGTTTCGTCGCGGAGGATGATCTCCCTGCGGTCTATCGGAGTGTGACGGCGTACTTACATACGGGGCGCGATGAGACCTTCGGCTTGTCCGTCCTCGAAGCGGCGTGGAGCGGCGTGCCGGTTGTCGCCGTCAATGAGGGTGGTCCGCCCGGTATTATCCGAGAAAACGGCTGGATCGTGCCGACCGATGTCGCGATGATCGTTGGCGCGTTGAACGATCTACTGGCGCATCCGTCCACCGCGCGCGCCCGCGCCGTCCGTGCCCAGGCGGATGTGCGCGCGCGGTTCCGGTGGGAGGATGGCGCGACCGCGCTCATCCAAACAGTGGAAGAGGTACGCGGCGGCTATTGACGACCGCGTACCTCTTTGGTAGTATCAGCGCGGTGAGGGAACGCCAGCCGGGGGAGTGTCGGAACTGGCAGACGAGCATGACTTAGGATCATGTGCCGCAAGGCGTGAGAGTTCGAGTCTCTCCTTCCCCACCCATAGTCTGATTTGAGCGGAAGTAGCTCAGCGGTAGAGCATCTCCTTGCCAAGGAGAAGGTCGCGAGTTCGAATCTCGTCTTCCGCTCCATTTTTATGCCTTCCCAATGCGGTAAACGATAAGCCGCCCGCAGGCGGCTCTTGTGCGTTTTTGCCTTGTGGGAACGTTGCGGGAACGGAGGCCGTTACGCCGTGCCCACGAAGGCGAACGCGGCGGGCGTCACAATGTTCTCATCACGCACGTCAGACAGCGCGTGTGCGTAGATTCTCATGGTAATACCCGGATTCGCGTGCCCAAGACGGCGTGAGACGGTCGGCACCGGCCAGCCATCCGCGAGTAGGTGTGTCGCGTGCGTGTGCCGCAGATCATGCACGTCGAATCCAGGGAGCAGATCGGCCTCGCTTTCCGTTTCCCGGTTCGCCTTTTCGATAATGACGCGCAGCGAGCGCAGTACGTTCGACGGATCAACCATACCGCCCGTGTCGGTGCAGAACACGAGGTCGGTATCCTCCCATTCGGTCGCGCTCAGCCGTCGTTGTAATTGGCGGGCGCGATGTGCACGCAACGCGGCCACGGATTCGGGGAAGAGGGTGATCGTCCGCAGCGCAGCGGTACTCTTGGGTGTCTGGATATGCGGCTTGCCCCGCAGTGCCTCCACGGATTGCCGCACGCGCAACTTCCCCTTATCGAGGTCAACGTCCTGCCAGCGCACGCCCAGCGCCTCACCGCGTCGCATTCCCGTCTGTATCAACAAGAGCCAGACGGGAGAATAGCCGCTTGCCGCCGCATGGCTGAGGAATCGCTGAATCTGTGGCGCGGTGAGGATCGTCGGGGCGGCCGGGCGCATCGTCGGAGCGTCAATGGCGTGCATCGGGTTCATGGAGACGATGCGCCGCTTTACCGCGTAGTCAAACACTTGGAGAAGGCGCTGATGGCAGCGATGAATCGCGTGCTCACTGTGTCCATGCTCACGCAAGTTTGCATAGAGGGCGTCAATCGTCACCGGCTGCACCCGCTGAATTGGTACTGTACCGATGAAGGTTCCGACATGCGCGATAAGGGTGACACCGTAGTGCTCTCTCGTCCGAGGTTTCAGGTCGGGCGTCCGTAAGTCGAGCCATTGCTTGCATATGTCCGCAAGGGTGAGTTTCGACGGCTTGACAGCGATACCACTGTCTGTCTCGGATACCCAAGCGATTGCCTCTTTCTCCGCTTCCTTCTTGGTGCGGAAGGTGCCGGTCCGCAGTTGCCGCCTTCCAGTGAAGGGATCGGGCGGCAATTCCACCTTAAGGCGATAGGACTTCGTGCCGTCTCTGTGAGGCCGTTCTTCGATGTGCCAGCGTGCCATGCATTTCCTCCTATACCAAGGGGCCGCCAATGTGGCGGCCCCACGATTCCCGATAGTTACGCTGCGTCCTGCACATCTTCCGGTGTCGTCAACTCGTGGCACGTCAGCATCCGGTCTAGCCGGAAGGACCGCCACTCACGGCGCAATGTGCAGTAGCAGTGCGCCGTGATGTTGTTGTCTTTCGTGAGGGTTATGCTGTCTGGCCAAAGCACGCGGGCGGCGAGTTCGCCCTTCGCGTCCGTGTACATCGTCACGACGGCGGACGCGTCGCGCATCGCTTCCATGACCTTCTCTAATGTGTCGTATACCACCTTGCGCTCATTGAAGCGGTGGTAGATGGCGATGCACGTCACCATCAGGTTCATGTCTGTCTGTGGCGTGATCGTCGCGGGTAGGATCATCCCGGACTTCGCGGTGATCGTGCGGGGTGCGGTAGACTGAGACTGCATGAGGAACCAACCCTTCCTTGCGCGCTGCCCTGTCGGTGGTACCAACACCGGCGGGGCGTTTCGTCGTCAGCGGCATTCCCTCTGACGATTGCATTATCTCATATATATGATATAATGTCAATGGAACTGGCGGAGCCGACCATAAATCGCGTACCATGCCGGTATGCAGATCGGAGACGACGAGGTGTTATCACTGAAACAGGCTGCGGAAAGACTCGGCGTACGCCCCGAGACGCTGGCACAACAGGCGAAGCGCGGAAAGTTGCGCGCTACGCTCGTGGGACACACATATATTGTTATAGGTTCGGACCTCGCTGCCTACGACGAGCAGCGTAAGCAAGCGCGCGGCTTCGCTCGACCGGATCATCCCCTGCACGGCAAGCGCGGTGGTGGGGGGCGGCGCAAGAAACCTCCGGAGCGCGAGGAGCATGAATAGTTTTGTTGCTTCATTCGATTTCGAGGAGCGATACGTCATCACAAGGACGCTTCGCCAAACTACCGAGGGGCAGCGGCGCATCTGGCTCGCAGTTACGTATGGTCTCATCATTGGTAAAGATGACAAGGCACGCATCGGCACGCCACTCACAGTCGCCGAGGCTGCTGTGCAATGTGGATACACACCAAAGAGTGCGCGGACCATGTTCGCGGCGGCACGGAAGGTCGCCGAGGCGGAACGCAGCATGCTCTTCTCCTTTGGGCCGGACGATCACTGGTTAGAAGAGGATCCGGCCCGGAGATGGGACGAGTGGGAGGAATGGCAAGTACAAGCGCGTGACCGCATTGAGGCCGTCTACCGCTCACGCCGTTTCGTTCCAAAGCGACGAAAAGAGAAGAGGACGAAGGAATAGAGCTGAGTCATGCGAGGTGCCGTCGCGCCAGCCACGATGGAGTCAGGTTCGAGTGGTATGCCCCTCTGTCTGCTGACCGTGCCGTCCTCGCCGCCGTGGAACATGTTGGAGGCAAGGAGTGTGATCCTTCGCTACGGACCGCACCGTTTCGGCCCGTTCTTTGTTATGATGAATGACAGGTACGAATTGACGCGAGACAACGACGGGGAGGGAGAGCGACGATGGCGGTGGAGCGCGCGCCACAGGTGCGGCGGTTTGCGTCCCCGGCGAACGGGGCGAAGCGGGGCGTCCGGCTCGAATGGGAGGGCAAGAAGGCCGAGATTGACGTGCCGGTGCTTCCCTTTCAGACTATCGAGACCATCAACGAACCCCGCCAGCAACTGACGCTCTTTAGCTCGCCCGACGATGCCCGCCCCGCCTTCCCGCCGGGATGGAAGAACAAACTCATCTGGGGCGATAACAAACTGGCGATGGCCGCGCTTGCCGAGCGGTTCGCCGGGCAGGTGGACCTGATTTACATTGACCCGCCATTTGACACGGGCGCTGATTTTGCAATCGAGGTTGATTTCGGGCATGAAGAGATTACGAAGGAACCGAGCATACTTGAACGTCATGCCTACCAGGATACGTGGGGCCAAGGATTAGATTCATACTTGCAAATGATATATGAACGTCTATTGCTGATGCGAGATCTCTTGTCCGAAAAGGGAAGCATCTACGTTCACTGCGATTGGCGGATGAACAGTAGCATTCGGCTACTACTCGATGAAGTATTCGGCAGTGAGAATCTACAGAATGAACTTGTCTGGAGACGCACAACTGCTCGGAGCGATTCCAACACCTATAACCACATTCACGACTCTATCTACTACTACACCAAGAGCCAAGATGGTATCGTATTCCATCGTCAATACACCGACTACCACGATGACCAAATCGCCAAATTGTATCGTAAGGAAGAGGGTACAGGGCGCCTATTTCGGACCATCACCCTGCTGGTACCGGGCACCCGTAACGGCTCTTCTGGTATGCCTTGGCGAGGCATCGACCCGTCTTCACGCGGCGACCACTGGAAGTACGCGATTGACAAACTCGATGAACTCGACGCAGCAGGATTGATCTACTGGCCGCCAAAGGGAAATGTCCCAAGCCGCAAGCAGTATCTGGATATGATGCCGGGAGTACCACTTCAAAGCGTCTGGAATGACATCTTACTTAGTGCCACATCCAACGAGCGAACTGGATATGGCACGCAGAAACCGGAAGCGCTTCTCGAACGAATCATCAAAGCGTCGTCGAATCCTGGTGACCTCGTATTGGACTGCTTTATAGGGTCTGGTACCACTGCGGTGGCTGCGGAACGCCTTGGTCGTCGTTGGATTGCTTGTGACCTAGGGCGGTTCGCCATCCACACAACGCGAAAGCGGCTTCTCGACTGGACGGGACCGAACAAGGAGAGATGCCGCGCCTTCGAGGTTCTGAATCTTGGCCATTATGAGCAGCAGTTTTGGCAGGGTGCAGAGGGCGAAGCGGTAGATGACATCACGGCCAAGAAGCGAGAGCAAAACTACCTTCGCGCGATGCTCACCTTCTATCACGCTCATCCCCTTGACGGCGCGAGTCGCATCCACGGCGAGAAGGGTGGTCGCGCCGTCCACGTTGGCCCGCTCGCTGAATCTGTTTCGCGCATGGAAGCGTTTGAGGCGTCGGAAGCGGCGCTAAGTCTCGGTTTCAGAGGACTCGACATCTTGGGATGGGAATGGGATTTCGAATCCAATGAGACCGTCAAGGAAGATGCGAAGATGCGTGGCGTGGACCTCCGGCTGATCCAGATTCCTGAAGAAATGCTTGACGGGAGAGCCCGCAAGCTCTTCCAAGAGGGAAAACTGACCTTTCCCGAACTGGCCTCGCTGAAGGTGGAAATCGAGGCACTTCCCGGTCGAGGCCGCTCCTACTGCATCCACCTTAATGACTTCATCATCCCGCCGGGCACGTTGCCCGAAGCGCTGCGCGACCGCGTGACGCGCTGGCAGGATTACATTGATTACTGGTCAGTGGATTGGGAGTTCGGCAAGGATACACTTCCCGGCGAGCGGGATACCTTCCACAACATGTGGCAGGATTTCCGCATGAAGAAGAAACGCACGCTTGCTCTCACTTCCGAGTCGCATGATTACAGTGCTCCGGGCACGTACACGGTCATCATCAAAGTCGTGGACATCTTCGGCAACGATACGACCGTCAGCCGGAAGGTTGATGTCCCGTGAGGCGGCGGCAAGCAGTAGCGACGGAAGCGGTCTTCCAACCGCGCGTCAATGTTGTGTCCCATCGCGTGGGCGACGCCTACGCGATTCCCGACACTCCCACGCGCCGTCAATCTGACGCGCTCTTCGTCCCAGTCTTGCGGCAGCAAGTGACCGATTGGCGCGCGGCAGGCTATCCCGATGCATCGCCGACGACGCAGCGGCTCCTCTCCTGGTGGTTCACCGAGGAGCACCTTCGTGGCGGTGTCCCGTGGCGCTACTACTTCGCCCAGCGCGAGGCCATCGAGACCTTCATCTTCTGCCACGAAGTTAGCAAGACTCGCCGCGTTCAGGACCTGATGAAACTCACCAATCGCGCACCGCGCTACTACGCGCCCGCTGATGACCTCTACCCGCGCTATGCGGCGAAGATGGCAACCGGCAGTGGCAAGACGAAGGTGATGAGCCTGGCGATCGTCTGGTCCTACTTCCACAAAATCTTCGAGCGCGATTCCCCGATGGCGACGCACTTCCTCCTGATCGCCCCGAACGTCATCGTCTACGAACGCCTCGCGGACGACTTCGGCGACGGGCGTATTTTCAAGGAAGATCCCTGCGTGCCGGAGGAATGGTGGCCGGAGTTCAAAATGCAGGTCATCCGTCGTGACGCCGCGACGCCCATCCACGCGCGCGGAGCGCTCTACCTGACGAACATCCATCAGTTGTATGTCCCCAAGGAAGATGGCGACGACGATAGCTCCGCATTTGCCTCGGGTGATGATCCGCTTGCCGGGCTCGATCTCATTACCAAGTTCGCCGGGGCGAAGCCGAAGGCAAAAGCGATCACAACCGTCGAGGTGCCACTGATCGAGCGCGTCGCCTCGCACGACGATCTGCTGATCCTCAATGACGAGGCGCACCACGTCCACGACGTCGATCTCGCGTGGTACAAAGCGATCCTCGACACCAACTCGCGCCTGAAGGCGGCGCACGACATCGGACTCGCCGCCGTCCTCGATTTCTCCGCCACGCCGAAAGACCAGAACGGGCGGCTCTTCGATCACATCCTCGTGGATTACCCGCTCGCGACGGCCATCGAGGACGGCATCGTCAAGCGCCCCTATCTCGGTCGCCTCTCCGATGCCAAGGAGGGCGTCTCGCCGAACGCGAGCATGAAGTATCGGATGTGGCTCGATGCCGGGGTGCAGCGGTGGCGCGACTACACCGCCAAACTGAAGCATACAGGGATGAAACCGATCCTCTTCGTGATGGCCGAGGACACCAAGGACGCCGACGAGGTCGCCGCCTATCTGAAGACCTTGCCCGATCTCCGCGATCTGTCGGATGGTCGCCAGCGCGTCCTCACCATCCACACCAACCGCAAGGGCGAGATCAAGGAAGAGGCGCGCACCAAGAAGGACCGGGAGGAACTGGACCGCCTGCGCGAACTGGCGCGCACGGTGGACTATGCCGACAACCCGACGCAAGCGATTGTCAGCGTGCTGATGCTCCGCGAGGGGTGGGACGTGAAGAACGTTACCGTCATCGTCGGCATCCGCGCCTTCACCGCGAAGGCGAACATCCTCCCGGAGCAGACGATCGGCCGCGGCGTCCGCCTGATGTCCCCGCTGGGGCCAAACTCCGGCTGGGACGAGCAGGTGGATGTGATCGGCACGCCCGGCTTCGAGCGGTTCGTCCTTGGTTTGGAGGAGGAGGGCGTCGAGTTCGGCACGGGCGACATCAAGCAGCCGCCGAAGTTCGTCATTATCGCCGTGCAACCGGAGCGCGTCGCGCCGTTCGATGTCGAACTTCCCCGCCTTACCCCCGCACTCTATAAGTCTGCCGACACGCTGGCCAGCCTGACCCTCGACCAGATCCCGGCCCGCACCGTCGCCATCGGCAGTTACACCGAGAGCGAGGTCCAGGAATACCTGCGGATCGACGCCATCACGCGCGAGAAGAAGGACTCCTTCAAACTTCGCCTCCCCTATCCCGCCGTGCCGAATGACATCATTGCCTACTGGACTGAGCGCATCCTGCGGACGACCAAGTTCCCGGGTCGGTTCAACGTCATCGCCCCGCTCGTGCGCGAGTACGTCGCGAGGGTACTCTTCGGCGGCCCGACGCAATGGGAGAAGCGCACCATCCTCCGGCGGCTGTTGGATGAGGAAGTCGGCGAGACGCTTGTCGGCGCGTTCGTGGACGCCATCAACCGCATCAGCGTCATCGAGCAGGAGCCGGAGGAGGAGAACGCCGCCCTCTCCGTGGCGACGTGCGGCGACTTCCCGTGGAGCGGCGCGACCTATCCCGGCAAGAAGACGGTCTTCAACCTCATCGCCTGCGATAGTGCGCTTGAGCGGGACATGGCGGAGTTCTTCGACATCGTGCCGGACGTGGAGGCGTACGCGAAGATCGTCACGCAGATGCGCTTCACCATCGAATATGTCAGCACGACCGGCAAGCTGCGCTTCTACCGCCCCGACTTCGTCGTCAAGACAGCCGACGGCATGTATCTCGTGGAGACGAAGGGCCGCGAGGATGCGGACGTGGCCCAGAAGGACGCCCGTGCCGCCCAGTGGTGCGCCGATGCGACCCGGCTGACGAGCGTGCCGTGGCAGTTCGTCAAGGTGCCGCAGGACATCTTCGAGCGCACGACGGCGACGTCCTTCGCCACGCTCGTCGCGCACGCCCGGGTCGTCACCAATCCCGTCGCGGTGGAAGCCTTGCCGCTCCTCGATCTCTTTGGGACGGAGCAGCCCACACCGCCTGCTACGGATCAGCCAACGGCAACGATCCCGGAGCCAGTCTCCACCGAAGTCGACGTTGCCCAGGTAAATGAACTTGCCACCCCACCTACGCCAGCGATTGACCTCTCGCAGTTCGTCGCGCTCTCCGAACTGCAATCGCTCCGGGCGGAGATGAGCGCACAGATGCAGACAATGCTCACGCATATCGAGGCGCTGGTGAAGCGCGAGGTCGCTCCCCAGGTGGACCCGATGGAGGCGCGAATCCAGGCGGCGGAAGTCAAGGCGTGGGAAGAGACCGAAGCCGCGCTCAAACCCATCTGGACGCTCCTGGACGATCAGTCGCGCAATGAACTCGTGCGCGCCTCCTTCCTGATGCTGACGCCGCCGCCGCTCCTGCCCGGCCCGATCCGCGAGAGCGCGCCCGCCGAGGCGGTGGTCGCCATCGCCCGTGCCTTCGAGCGCGAACTGCACCGCCATGTCATGGGGCCGCTCGTCGCGAAGTTGCAGGGTGAGCAGAGCCTCGTCGTGAACGGGAAAATGATCTCCCTACCCCGCAACATCCCGCCGACGCTGGACGAGTCCGAGCGGTTGCTCGCGCAGTGCGGTGACCTGCCTGCGGCGAAGGCGTTCCTGGAACGACACTTCTTCCACTCGACCGAACTCTGGCAGACCGTACCGGTGTTCATCTCGAAGCTGCGCGCGGTACGAAATCGGGCGACGCGCGGCCGGTGACGCGGACCGAGGCCGACGAAGTATGGGCATTGGTCATGGATCGAAAGGCGAAAGAGATGCCTTCCCCGTTCTTGCCGATGCTTTCCAATTAGGGGAGTGCTGGGATTGAACCGCTACGGGGTGTTCCGAAGAGCGAGCGGTTCGCTTGGCACTTTTCATCTTTCCGTGCCGGAAACGTCCAATCGAGCAAGCGGCGCAGGCCGCCCCATCCGCCGCTCTTGCATCGCTTCCAGTTCGTGCAGGGTGTGAAGCAGTTGTCGGCTAAGATGCGCTTCATACCGCTGGATTTTGTCGAGCGTATCCGTACCGGGCAGCATTCGTGCCTCCTGCATCCGCCCGACCTGCTTTTCCGTCTTTTCGAGCCGCCACTTCGCTTTCCGCCCGTCGTGTTCGAGTTCGTCAATCATCTCCCCGATCAGGACATCGGGCGCAACGCCAACCGCCTCCGCAACGACCGTTAGACAGACGCGCATCTGCCCCGCCGTCAGGTCGGGCGCGTCGTCAAGGTCACTGTCGTCCGGGATGCCCGGCAGCGAGAAGTCTTCGTAACTGAAGGCCGGATCATGCTTGGTGGCGGCATGATCACAGGAGTAGAGGATATCCCGTACGTCATTGCCCCGAATCCGGGCGTCGTCCGGGAGCGTCGCCAGTTTGCGCAGCAGCCGCGCACGCGCGGGCATTTCCCTCGCTTCCCAGCGGAGGTCTTCGGGCCAGATCGACGTGTATCCCTCCGTCCTTCCGAAGAGGCGCTCGGTGTTCACGTAATCCTCTTCCGCGTCTGCTTGCGCAGCAGAAATCGTGTCGGTTTCGTATCGCGCGACGCGCCGCAAGCGCCACAGGAGTACCGCCGCCCGCTCGGCAAATTCCATCTCTAATGCACCGACTGGCGCAAGGGCATCCACGATCCCGGCGTGGTACTGCTCCCATTCTGCCTGTCGCTCCGTCGCGATCACCGGCAGCAGCGCCCGCAGGCCATGCACCACGCCGTTCAACCGGGCGACTGCTTTTCCATCTGTTGTGACCGGCCCGCCTTTCACCTTCGCCACCAATGCCGTCGTCATATCGTATCTCCTTCGTGCTCGTGGAACCAATAGCGCGCGTACCCATGCGCCGACCGTGCACCGACAGCCGGGAGTGTAAAGGGATTCGCTGAGATGACTTGGGCGATGTGGCTCGGCAACTCGTGTGGAACGCGCTCTCCCACATCGTGTGCCGCGATAACGCCCCGGAGATACGACGCAATTTCTTCACGGGATGTCGCGAGGCCACCTTCTCCATCGCCCCGAAGGGTGCCACTTTCCGCGAAGGGTGCCATTGTTTTTGATTGGCATCCTTCGGCATCTTTTGGCACACTTCGGTCGCGTCCCTCATCCGTCGCATCGGGTGGCAACTCCCACTTCCATACTGCTCCCTCCCCGAACCCATCCTTGAACGAGCGCACGCCGAGTTTCCCCTTCGCCCGCCAGAGCGTCCGCTCGGAGACGCCCGCCCGCTTCGCTTCCGCCTTCACCTCGTCGGCGCGCCGGGGGCCATCGGTGAGAATTTCGCGCAACACGCTCGCCGCATCCGTCTGGGCATTCCGCTCCTCATCGTCCGGTGGCGCGCTTGCGAGCATCGCGGCGGTGTGATGCGTCGCTCCTTCCCATACAACGGACGCAACACCGTTCGCCGCCTCGGTGAGGCGGTACGCCATCGCGGGCGGTTTCATCGCGAGATTGCTTTTTGCGACCGCGAGCACGCGGCGTGGACCGTCAGGATCATCGGGATCAGGCGCGACCACCAAACCGACACGAGCCGCCCCGATGATGCCGATACTTCCCCCGCCGCGATACAGGACGTTCGCTGCCTGCCCCTTTGTAAAGTGCCGGATCGCGACGATGGCAGCGCCGGTACGATCCGCGAGCCGCGCGAGAGGAGCGAGTACGCCGCGCATATCCTGATCGCGGTAACTGTTCGTCTGGCTTTCGAGAAACGACATCAGCGGATCAATCACGACCAATCGGGCATCTACTAGCTCGATTGCCGCCTCAATAAGACTGAGGTCTGTGAGCGTGATGCCGCGTTCGCGCTCGCCGCTAACGGCGCACTCCAACAAGGCAATGCGGGTCACATCCGCAGCGGCAGCATCCAGCCGGGGCCGGATCGTATCCGCCGGGCCGTCTTCGGCAGATAGAAGCACGACACCCGCCGGGTCGTCCAGATCGCTCACGCTGTCATCTGGCATGTTGCATCCGGTAGACACGCGCGCTGCCAAGTCGCAGAGAAGCGTGCTCTTGCCGTTACCAGGGTCGCCGTCAAGCACCGTTAGCTTGCCCATCGGGATATAGCCGGGCCAGAGCCATCGAACACGTTCCGGCTTGACATCCGAAAGGAGTATGGTCTTCGCTGACCATGCATCTCCGGCATCGCGAGACGATGCACAATTGGGAGACGCGGCTACCGGCGTCGTGAATGTGGTGAGTTCGTCCATCGTGCCACCCGCCGCGAGATAGTCGTCAAGACCCTGTTTGCCACCACCTATACCGGGCGGCAGGAAGAGCGGGATCACCTTCGCGCCCCGATGCGTCAGGAAATCCTTGAGTCGCAGAAGCGCACCTTGTACGGCGGATTTGGTCATCACGTCACTATCGAACGCGATGTACACCCGCCGCCCATTGAGCGCGATAGACTCCCAATCTGGAAGTGCAGTCTTGCCGCCCTGTTCGTTGGTGCCCCGCCAGTTCCAGACACCCAGCAACGCGACGCAGCACGCGCCGTGCGAGACTGCGGCATCGGCCTTCCGTACACCCTCAGTAATGATGAGTGGAATGGATGGGTTGCCCATCTGGTGCCGAACGGCGGGCGGGATGTCCAATGCCATGCGGGATCCGCGCGGAGTCTCATACTTCAAGGGCTTGCCTTTGACCATGCGCGGCATATCGGGGCGCAGTTGGTACGTGACGATTTCGCCGCTGATACCCCATACTGGCATGAGCAGCGCGGGAACGCTAACCTGCGACGAGCTGAAACCTAATATGGTCGCTTCCTGTGGATCGGTGATGCTGCGGTAGCCGCGCGCAGTCACCATTTCTGGCGCAATGGCGGATGCAGCGATGAGTGCGGCATGTTGAGGGAGAAGAAATTCGTTTTCTGCGCTGCCGATTTTTGCAGCGGTAAGAGGGGATGCAGACATTTCTGGTGTCCAGTCCGGAGTGCGCCGGGGTGGAGATGCATATAGGGGGATGGATGCATCGTTATGCCATCGCCCAGCCCGCAACCGGAGCAACGGCTATCTTGCGTGACTATCGTTGCGGTTTGCAGCGATGGCCGGGAGGATTTCGCCCCGTGCCAGTCGCTCTGCTTCGGCAGCGGGGATGAAAGTCCTGCCGCCAATCTTGATCGTTCGTATCTCGCCGCGCGCGACGGCGGCATAGAACGACGTTTTCCCGAGAGGGAACCGCTCAAGGAACTCCGAAACGGAATATCCGATACGATCTATGGTCCTAGTGTCCATTTATCACCCTTTCGTCGGGCACAAAAAAAGGAGGCATTCGCCTCCCGAATATCCGCATCTTCGTCGTCATTCTATGGCGCGCGCGGCATCTCAAACCCTCTTTCAGAGCAACAAAAATACGCCTTCCGAACGGAGAGGCGCACTCTTACACCATGGATGTTACACCGTTGACAATCAGATGTCAATGCCCTCGTTCAACGGCGTCCAGATGGGCTAAACTTGTCAAGGGGTAGAACGGATTTTCTACGAAGATGACGCAACCAACATGGATTTCTACCTCGCAAAGATCGAGGATCTTGGTTGGGTCGAGTTCGACTGCCTGACGGCGGTAAGTACGGCGGGAGATTGGAGACCGCCCTATAACTATCAGTGGCGAGCAATGACGAAGCTAAGACCGGGCGATGATGACCCATTCGAGGGAGTCGGAGGCACACCGCTTGAGGCGATCCGAGATCTCTATCACGCACTCAAGAACGCAGCCGCATCGCCAAACGAGGAGGACGAATAGCTGATACCGTTGGCAAACGCTCGCAGTGGTGCTCACGCAGCAGGATCCAGCGCCGCGAAGCGTGAGCGACGTGTCCGCGCGGGCGGAACCTGCTGCGACCATGTGCCGAGGCGGAGGACATTGAGCCCCGCGGCGGTGGCGACGTGTTGCAGATGGGTCTTCGCCAAGCCCCGATAGCGCGCGGCGCGCAAGCCGCAGACCCGGACGCCTTGCGAGAGCGTTCCCTCGATCCCTGCCCGCCGCGCGTACTGGGTCGCAAACTCTGGTGTTTCCTGACGCTGGCGTGCCGCCTGGATCGCTTCATGCTCAGCTTGCGGCTGGAGCGTCAGGGTGCGAGGCACGGTCGTCGCCCGCGTACACAAGTCGCGCACCGGACACGCCGCGCACGCCGCTTTCGCGAAATCGATATGGATCATCGTCCGCTGGCGAGCAGTGCGCGTGACGCTCCACCGGATGCTCCGCTGCCCCTGGGGACAGATCACCACACGCGCATTCCAGTCGATGCTGAAGTGACGTAGATCGTAGCCGGTGCCCTCTTGCGCTTGCCAACCGCGATCGACATAGACGGGCCCCAGCACATCGACCTGATAGTCGCGGCGGGCGATAACCATGTTCTGCCCCCGCGGATAGCCCGCGTCCACGAGATGCTGCGCGGGTAGGAGGGCCTTGACCGCCAGTCCGGCATGGATCGCGTCAAGCGTATTGACATCCGGTTCCGTCGCCTGCGTCGTTTCCACATGCGTGACGAGATGGGGACGTGCGTCGTCGCAACTCTCGGTCAGATGGGCTTTGTATCCACTCCATTTGGTCGCGCGCTTGACGCTATACCGCGCTTGCGGATCGTAGGGCGAGTCGATGCGATGGCTGACGGGCGGCATGTTGTCGGCGGCACGTAGGCACACGTGTCCCGCCACGATCTCGTATTCAGCGATCCATACCCGTCGCAGGAGGTCCACCGCGGGCAACCCGCGTGCGTGCGCGGGGGCACCGGGTGTATAGACGGCTGCCAATAGGTACATTCCGTCCGCCCCGACCGTCTCGGCATACTGCTGCCGCGCCTCTTTGCCGCGCGGCAGGCGATACTCTTCCGCCCGGCGGCTGTAGCGCGCGAACCACTCGGCGGGACTGAGGGTGCGCAGCCAGTCCGGTGCAACCTCCGCCAGCGCGTTGAGGGCGGCGCGTAGCGTCTCGCTCACCCGTTCCAGTCGGTTCAGCGCGCGCACGGACATCAATACATGGGTCGAGTCAGTGCGTTGCTGGCCGCGTGCCGCCAGCAATCCGCGGGCGGTACATGCCGTGAGCAGGGCGTCCAGCAGGAGGTGCTCTGCCTGCCCGCTGATCAAGCGCGTGCGGAACTCGCTGAGGACGGAATAGTGGAAGCCGGGATCACTCAGGGACAGGCTCAAAGAGTATTTCCAGTCGATCCGGGCGCGCACCGCCTCGGCCGCCTGGCGATCAGAGAGCCCCTCGGCAAACTGCATCACGGTGATCAAAGCCAGGCGCCAGGGCGCTTCCGCCGGTCGTCCCGTCGGGGAGAAGAGCGGGGCAAAGCTCTGGTCATCGTAGATGGGGCCGAGCATGTCTCGCATCGCCAGATAGCGATTCCCCTTCGGGAAGGCTGCCCGTGCCACCTGCGCCGTCTCCTCAGGAACCGGGAGTATTGCTTCAAACCGCACCGACATGCTGCACCTCCGTGTCTGGCTCGATCGCTGATATCGCGCCCACAGTGTGCCATGCAGGCTCACGCAGTGTCCTACCACTCACCCTTTGCCCGTCCTTCGGGGTTTGCCAACGGTATCCCTCCCGGACACAACCCTCAAAACCCTGATCTTGGCGTCCGTCCGCTAGCCTCTGCTACCATGCCGGTCATCGACACGGTAGCTAGCGAGCCGACGCATGGGCAGAGGTCGTGGCGTCGCGGCGATCGCGCCCGGCGAAGCGTACAGGCGATGGTGGCGCGGATCGGCCGCCACGTGCGGGAGGGGGAGCGCGGTGAACAGCGGCGAGGTGATGTATGGCGCGACGATGCTCCCGCTCGGCATTCGCTCGCGCTTCGTGGACAACAACAACGGGATCGCGATGCACGTGCTCGAGGCCGGGTTCGAGGGAGCGGGTCGACCCTGCGTCGTGCTGTTGCACGGGTTCCCGGAGCTGGCCTACAGCTGGCGGAAGGTAATGCTCCCGCTGGCCGAGGCGGGGTTCCACGTCGTGGCGCCCGACCAGCGTGGCTACGGGCGCAGCGGCGGCACGGACGTCGCTTTCGACGACGACCTGCGGCCATTCAGCCTGCTCAACCGCGTTCGCGACACGCTCGGGCTGGTCTTCGCGCTCGGTCATCGCTCGGTCGCCGCAGTCATCGGGCACGACTACGGCTCGCCGGTCGCGGCGTGGTGCGCGCTGGTGCGGCCGGACGTCTTCCGCTCGGCGGTGCTGATGAGCGCCCCGTTCGAAGGGTCGCCGTCGCTGCCGTTCAACACCGCGAATCGGGCGACAACCGACGATGCCCCGGCCGGACCGCGCATCCACGACGCGCTGGCAGCCCTGCATCCCTCGCGCAAGCACTACCAATGGTACTACGCGACCCGCGCGGCCAACGGGGATCTGTGGCACTGCCCACAGGGGGTCCACGACTTCCTGCGCGCCTACTATCACGTCAAGAGCGGGGATTGGGAGGGGAACGATCCCTTCCCGCTGCAGGCATGGAGTGCCGCGGAGTTGGCGAAGCTACCGCGCTACTACGTGATGGAGCGGGACAAAGACATGGCGCTGACGGTCGTGCCGGAGATGCCGTCCGCGGCGGCGATCGCGGCGTGCGGGTGGCTGCCGGACGAGGAGCTGCGGGTGTACAGCGCGGAGTACGCCAAGAC
>JAABUY010000910.1_pt1 | contig 44874 bp, 58 predicted proteins | sample 5560271 | NCBI WGS metagenome assembly JAABUY01 (sample SAMN10711886, study PRJNA513374) | rock metagenome | isolation source: Antarctica rocks | place: Antarctica: Victoria Land, University Valley
AGTCTTTGCATCGATAGCGCTACCCGACCAGTGCCTACTTCGGCTACGTTCTCATACGTCCCCGACAGTACCTTTGACGCTGAACCCTCTTTGCCTATCGTCACCTTCGGCCACGATCGCTAGTCGTAGGAGTTGGACGTCGGGCCTTATCACTGGTCGGCGTAGCACCCTGACATGTGTCAACCTTTCTTTAGCTTTCAATTGTAAAAGACCATATCATACCCGCGATTGTGTTCGACAATCGTCTTCACTCATTGATAGTCCAAGGGGCATGAGGGTTGCTTGGGTGTGAATTCGATCCAAATCAATGGTTGGCTGGGTACGGTAATAACAGATCTGCGGGTGGAATTGGTGGTGCTCTGTGCTCAATTTTGAGTGATCACCGCTCATAGAGCGTATAGGTCTGTTTGTTAGGCAAGAGTCATTGTCAGCTTCAAATAGATTCATTCGCGTCCAGCTAGCCATTAGAAATTTGCTAGCCTCAGGAACTTACCCGAAATTCGAATCTTCGTATGCCCCCAAACTCTCACTGATCTGCTCGTCTTGCCTCTCCCGATGGCCTCATAGGGCGGGATCCGACGATGCGCTGTGGAATTTCTCGTCAAAGGGAATTACGACGGGTTCGCAGAAACGTGCGCCGGTCAAATTCAACGACTGGATTTCTTCGAACGTGCTTCCTTGACTAGCTGTACCTCAACGGCCATCCCACCACGCATCCCCTGGATTCACTGACCAATCCCAGGAGCCCTTATAACCGCTGATTCCATCCCAACAAGATGATTCCGCCGAAAATCGCTTCCATCACTCACAATGCGACTCACCCTCGCCATCCTGGCCCTCGCCACGGCTACAAACTCACTTGCCTCCATCGACCACAACCTAGCCTACGACTCACCTTCATTCCGTGTTCCGCAGCTTGCCACGTCTCGCGGACTGGTGCAGCGCCGACACAAACGGTGGGACTATTATGATGGTCAGGTATCCTTCCCGTATGGGGTCGCTTCGGGAGACCCTTGTGAGTCACCCCGTACATTGCTGTGTGTCACGCTGATAGGAGTAGATCCCGACTCGGTGATCCTGTGGACCCACCCTATTCCCTCTACAAATGACTCGAGGCCAATCTGCTTGGAATACCAAATCTCGGCATCCAATACCTCATGGTCCACCATCTCCTCGGCGCAAGTATGGACCACCACGGACATTGATTACTCGTACAAAGTTGAAGCTGGAGGACTGTCGCCGAAAAAGACTTATTACTACAAGTTTGTGAACTGTGCGGATAAGGGGAACGCCAGTCCTGTTGGACGGTTCAAGACGATCCCGGTGGAGACGGATGAGGAGATTGATTCGGTATCGTTTGCGTGAGACACTCACCCGACAAGCGAGAGGAAAACTGACATTGAGCAGAGTATACTCGTGCTCGTGAGTTATGAGGTGTCGCTGTCGCTGAGTGAGTAGGAATCTGCCATTCGGCTTCTTCAGCGCATTCGGCAATGCGGCCAGGCGCGATGACGTAGATTACGCCGTGCATGTCGGTGGGTCATTCCTCCACACACTTGACTAGGCTGATTAGTGTAAGGCGACTACATCTACGAGTATCAAGGCGACGGGTGTACCTCCGAGACCGCGTGCTACGGTGACGGTCGTGACATGTGTGTTCCTCCTCTTTGGCTCAACGCTGCTGAACTTCGTAGTGGTCGCGTACCTCAGCCCAACAAGGAGCTCTTCTCCCTCGCCGATTACCGAACGCGATACGCCAGCTACCGCTCCGACCCGGACCTCCAGCTATTACATCAAACGCACGCGTGGCAGCTCATATGGGACGACCACGAGGTGGCGGATAACACGTGGAAGGCGGGCAGCGTGGACTCGAACGATACGATCGCGGGGTCGACACAAGGGATCGGGTTCACTGAGCGGAAGGCCAACGCTGTCAAGACGTATTTTGAATGGTTGCCTATCCGAACCGTATGTCCTGTCGCTCGGGGAGATTTCCAGGGTTGACGATCTGATAGGTCGACACGGATGATCAACTGAGGATCTGGAGGACGTTCAAATTTGGTACGCTCGCGGATATGATCATGCTCGATACGAGGCAGTATAACCGGGACCTCACCGATCTGTACTACAACAGTGCGTGTACATTGAGGGGAGCGCCGCGCTAACGCAGCCGAAGCCGTCGACGTCAACGTGATCAAGGACGTTGACGCGCGTTCCCTCATGGGCGGTCGTCAGGAGAATTGGCTCTACGGGCAGATGCGAAACGCCTCGACCCGCGGGGCCCAGTGGAAGATCATCGGTCAACAGATCGTATGCGAGTCTTCCGAGTGCCCGCACTCTCCAAAATAGGCTGACATGTGACGCAGTCGCCCACCTCGAGGCGGTCGACGACGTGGACGCCTGGGACGGGTACGAAGCGAATCGCCGCCGTGTGATCGACACGATCAACTTCAACAACATCGACAATGTCATCGTCATCTCTGGCGACTCGCACGCCAACTGGGTGTCCGATATCGCCTACGATAACCGTACCGGATACGACATGAGCACAGGGGACGGCGCTTTCGGCGTAGAGTTTGCCGGTACCGCCGTGTCCTCGCCTTCTTCTTACGGATACAACGCCACGACCAATGGTCCCTACCCAGTTGGATACTACACCAAGATCTCGCAGGGACTCGTGGGGAACAAGACTATCAACCAGGAACTCCAGTGGGCCGAGGGCGCAACACGTGGTTACTGTAGGTCCTTCTCATTGGCCTTTGTAAGCTGACGGTGAGCTAGTCGAGCTCTTCCTCTCCCGCTCCAACGCGACCGCAAAGTATTACGGCATCAACGATATCCGTACCCGTAACACCGAGGAGACGCTCCTCGGGACTTTCACCGTCATGGATAAGGCGAACAAGCTCACTCGACCCGTCGCGGGGGGAAGTGTCAAGGGCGGAGCGCTACGGCCGGGATCATTTTGAAGATTCATTCAAGTGGAGGGACGTATAATCTTGAGGTTTGGAAATATTGGGTCTCTCGGTCGAACAAGATTGCTGTAGTAACGGGAGGATGCAATAGTCGGTGTCGGTGGTACAAACCAAAAGTAACCACCGGGGAGCGGCTGTTTTGATTGGCTCCATCAAAACAGCACGTTTCTTGACCGCGGTGCGATTGTTACGGGATCAGGCATGTGCCTGATTCCCTGCCGAGAGGGAACTAACTCTCCCAGTGATACGGGGCAAGAGAGGATTAGCGGAACGAGTACGGCGCAAAGAACATCCATCACTATCTTTTGCTTTCCCTCAAGACATATCCCGCGTCCACAACTCCTCGGGAATATGGGTTGAGCTAACCGCCCAGGTTTGTTTGGTGAGACTCGGGTGACACCATGGCCTCGTGGATGACCGGTGACACGTTCATTGAAGTGAATCGTCCCTGGCTCCTTGCGATCCTCGCTAACGAGTCAAGGTCGCATCGGTGGGGTCCCGCGTGCTATTCTAGGCTTCAAGACTGACCTAGACCCTCCTCTCCCTTCCCCTCTCTCGGGCTGATCCATCCCTTCCCCTTGACGCTCTCTTCCCCTCACCCTGTTCTCGTCACGATGCATTCCCTTCCTCGCAGGCCCTTGCCCGCACCGACATGAATGACCCCGCGTCCTTCAACCTCGCGCTGGAAGTCGTCAAGCGATACGTCCGAGCGAAGATCAAGAAAGGCAAAGGCGAACAGGTCGCCGCGAAGGGCGGGAAGGTGTGTTCTCCACCTCTGTTCAGGCCACGAACTGAGATTCTCAAGTTGGAGCAACTGGAGGCAAAAGTGAGTACGCTATGACTGGTACGACTGCTCTGCTCACGCATCATAGTACGCCCACCTCGGCTTCCAAGATGTCTTCTACCTCACCCGCCTCCAACTCTCCCTCCCCCCTTCCGCAATCGCAATCGCACTCCCCCGACCCCGCTCCCCGACTCGCAAGCAGCTTCTCCGAGCGAAATATCCTCTCCCACCAGCATACCAACTCCCCCTGAGCCGGGACAACGAGACCGTCTCCTCAGCATCGAGTGTTCATTCAAGAGAGCGCCGTGGTCGAGATAACGCGGTCAAGGAGCTGACGTGGAGTCGGTCCAGTCTCGACGCGAGTCGTAGTACGATCAATATCACGCCGTTCCCCGGCACGTCGGGACTGCCGGTGACGCCGTTCATCGATGCGGGACGACAACTGGGCGTGACGCCGCCGATGATCACGTCGCCGAGTCCGAGTCCGGTGGCCATCCCGCAGCCAAAAGATGAGGGCAGGGATCATTTCGATCACCTCGCACCGACACCTTCGCCTGAGCCGCTGATTCGACAGGGTAGCGATGGGCGGACACAGCCTCGACGGCCGTTGGGGAGTCTCGGGAGACCCCCGCAGCCGCCGCAGAGGGCGCCGAGTGGGGACGAGGGGGATGTCCGGAGGATGCTACGGGCGCGTATCGACGCTTTGGTACGTTCCACCTGCTGCCCGTAGCTTCGGCTAACGGCCTTCAGCAAACCGCATTGCACAGTCTCGAAGTGGACGAATCCCAGCCTATCCCATCACCAAGTCGACCCGGCTCCTCCTCCTCCGCCATGATGCGACCCAGCTCCTCCTCCTCCTCCCGCGCTTTCCCCGCCCCATCACCACCTCCCACGATCCCCCTCCCACCACTCCCCACCCCATCCCCCGAGACCCATACCCGACCTACTCTCGAAGTCCGTCTCCCGCAACCGTCCCCCACGATCCCCCACCGCACCACATCCACACTCAAGCGGTTCCTATCCACCTCCCCGCCGATCCCACCCAGTCCGACCTCAGCCATGATGTTCGATCTCGATCCGGAAGTCGCGTCTGATCCGTTTGCTGCGCACAGCCTGCCGACTGGGACGATGCCTCGGGCAGAGAGGGAACAGGCGGCGTATGTGAGGCCGAGAGGGGATTTGAGGAGGATGAAGGTGCAGACGGGGGATGTGTCGGTTATAGGGGAGGGGATGGGGAGGATGACCCCGCCGCCGAAGTATGAGGTATGGGGGCAAGAGGCCGGGAGGGCGGTTTGATTGGTTAGCGCGTTTACCGCTTTTTGGGGTTTGTTGGGGTCGAGGTAAGATGGATGAGTAGTGAGGTACATGTTTGTCAGTAGTTTCCCGTTGGGTCGACCTGAGGGAATATGCATGATTGAAGACTACACAGGACCCTGCACCTTGCCAGTACGATTCTGCTGTAGCAAGGATCGGCGTAGATACGGCGGAAGAGGATCAGACTCACTTCAGTAAATTGCAGAATCTGGATGAGGTCTCGAGATCGAGCTGGTCGCATCTTGTGACAACCTGGTACTTCTCTCCTATTGACCTCGGCCTCCGAATCACTCGCGCTCTCTCTGGCTAATGTTCAGAGTATCGGTCAATCTGCCGTTCGTCTCGCCTCATTCTTTGCTGTCCTGTCATCCCACACACCATCTTCAAGCTTTAGGCGCAAGATGTAGGTCTGTACTTGCTGAGATCAGGTGCGGAACGAAGGCAGATCTTCAGGTCACACCCTTCTGTAGCATGATGGGATTTTGTGAAGGACTTCGCCCATTGGTAAAAACTGCGCCCGCATCGCCTTTGGTGTAGAGAATTATAGCCAGCCGTGAGGTCTTGTCTTTCCGGCTGATACAACAAGCTGGCTTTTGATCGGCTGTCGGTGTTGGTAGAGAAGTGGCATGACGAAGTCCTCCGTGCTCTACGCATCACCATCGTCTAGCTCATCTTCTTCTTCTTCAGCTGCTTCGTCGGCGACTGCAACCTCAAGGTAGTGGAAATCAAGCTGTGGACCGGTTGTCATCAAGTGAATCATGATTATGTGTAGATCAATGTGCCCACTTCTCCATACCCTCCTCATCTTCCTCACTATCAGCTTCGCTCTCATCTGCGGTGGCCCAAATCGGGCGCGAGGAAGATGCTCGAACCGGATGTGAAGGATCCGGACTTGGAGGAGCGGGGTTGGAGGAAACGTGGAGCGGTCTGGAGGAGGTGCATGCGATTTGCAGGATGGTGGTGCTGCTCGGACTTTTGAGGATGATTGAGGACTGCTAGCATCAGCACGCACACATCACAGGGAAAATTTCACTTTAGAGACAAAAAATCTGTCACTGGTCAGCAGAGTCTTATTGTATGTGCTTCTCGAAAACCATGGTTTTCGAGATTTTACGGGAGCTCTTCAACGGGTCAGATTCTCCATGCAGCAGCAGGTGCCACTCACGAGGTTCAGGTCCTGGACCGTTAAAGCCCTCGTGTTCGGCGTCGTGGTAGATCTTCGGCCATGGCAGTATTGGTATCGTCAAGGACAGCCGATACACTCCTCGTACGCCAGGACCACCTTCATAGTACCTCCAAAAGTGCATGCGCTTGCTTGGAGTGACGACCACTCTCGCGCAGGACGCAATCGAGGAACCTGGTGCTGTCACCGTATCCAGCAGTAGGAAGGCTCAGACGCATATAAGCCAGATACAGGGAGGGGACCCTCCCACTTCCGCGTGACCAGGATGATCCCAGACAATGTGAACACACCGTTGGTAGTTTGTTCACGTTATTGAGGAGCTGAAAGCTGCCGGGATCTCAGTGAACGGAGAAGAGATGTGAGGAGGAGAGGATGGAATGAACGGGGAATCATTCGTCCCCTGTGCCATAAATCTTTCTCGCTTGTGAGGCGCCGGACGTCACGTTTCACCTAACATCCTCCAGGCCCGACATGCATGTCCCGTCGCGATTCACACCCCTCAGTATGCCTCGGCCTGCTTTGCCGCCTGAGGAACGTGCAGCTAGACTCAAAGCGGCAGAGCAGAGGTACGCCAATGGTGAGAAAAGGGCAAGCTGGCGAGGAAGCGAGAGATACCGAAACAAGCTGCCCGTCGACAGGCTCGGCGAGACCAGTCTACACCACCGATCTGTTGATGAGTTTGACGTCAACTTCAGGCTCGACCCTGCGCGCTGTACTGGCCGCTGCTTCTCCATCGCCTGCGCCACCCAAATCTCACCTGTCCTCCCCGTCCATCGCCGTCCTCTGTCCACCCTGCTGAACACCATCCCGACGCCATCCATGCGACCCTTCTCGACCCCGTCCCCGCTCAATTCCCCGCGAGTCTTCCTTCCGATCTCGCCACTCCGGCACCTCTACCCGCCGAGCATCTCATGGACGCCGGCCCTTCTCGCCGACAATCATCCACTCAACCTGCTTCAGCCGATCCGGGACCGTCAAGTCGAGCGAGTCGATCATCTTCACTGTCAGTCGAGCTGGACCACCAAGCCGACTTGAAAGTGAAGTCGACCCAGGCGTACAAGGAGGAGACTGCAGCTGCGGAGAAGCTCTGGGAAGAACGTCACGCTCGCTTGCCAGAGGTGAATCGCAAGGCCACTCATCGGTATCACCAAACTCCCGGAGGTCAGATCCACAGCCTTCGCCAAACAGTCTTTCAACGTTCGACCACACACCGAGATCCTCTTGGCTTCGAAGCTGCCGTCGAAGCTGAGATCAGGAAGAAGATGGGTGAAGAGGGAGCGGAGATACTGCGATCGATGATGAGTAAGTAACGAAGTGCTTAGAAACGGTCTACCCGTCGAAGCTGACCAGTCTCGCATCACAGGCCCCTGTGCATCTTCCGGCTACTGTAACGCCTATCCTTCCCATCCTTGTGTTCACGCGCTTTACGGTTGCCAAGATTGCTGCTATGCTCTTTCTGCTATGCGCGGTATCGCGTTCCAAATTGTGGTGTTTTTATCTGTGTCTCCTGTCGTCCATTTCTATCTACCACCTGTTCACGTTTCATACCTGGGATTGTCCATTTGTACATTTCTGTGTCTGGCAATTATGCATGCTCGCTGATGATAGAGTTCACTTTATGCCGCAGGTCGCAGTTTCGAACGTGATAGGGCACGCTAAACAGCTAGAGTCTGTGAGAGTGACTTGGCTGAATACGACGGGGTGACAAGGAGGGTACGGTTGATGGATCTTTTTTACGGTTTGGCTTGTCCTGTGCCCTTGTCTTGTCCAATTTTGGTTGACACTTCGGCGCTATATAATCCTTCTACAAAACGCAGCCTAGTCGCCGACGTACGTCAGTGGTTAGACGATGCTGTTCCTACAAAGCGGTTGCACGGCAAGGTCGCGGGTTCGAAACCCGCCGTTGGTTGGACCCGTTTTCAGGCGTTGCCGGGTGAACTGGTTTCTTTTTAATTCCGTATCAACACGTTTTACTGTTTTCTGTTGCATGTATGTCCGTCATGTTTCATTGAACCTGTAGATGGGCGCCAAAAGATAACCTTCAATCCTCTTACAGCCCTCGAAGGCTGGTATGATATGAGCAGGTCAGCGCTCGAGATTCAATCTCGTGAGTGGGTGGCGAATGACTGCCACAAAAGTTCCGCGGGATCACTTGACTCGAGGTCCCCTCGAGCGTGACATGTGTGTATTCCTGATTCTTCTCTCCAGAGCGCGCAATCTGGGCAGAGTGTCCCTCTGACTGCTTCCGTTGTACAGGGTGCGAGCATTAGACATGTCAAGCTCTACATTCCCCCCTGCTACTCCTCCCCATGCCGACCGTTCCCAAGCCTTCTTAAGCGCCCTTCGCCACCACGCCACCACCGTCGACACCTCCAGCAGCGACACCGAGCCTCCCTCCAACCCCACCTTCACCAGGTTTCAGCAGCGATGACGAAGATTGGGGCGCTCTGACGACTCTGGCGAATGAGGGGAAAGCGCTGCGCAGTCCGCGGGCCGGCGAGGAGGGTTTGTGGGGGTCCGGGAGGATTGATAGTGAGTGGGGGGAGCGAGGAGACGTTCTCCATCCCGCGGAAGAGGTCGGTGGACAATGATGATTGGAGCTGTAAGTGACTCCACTTCACGTTCTGGTGGAGACTGATGGTGGGATAGCACCATCGACTCCCCCGAGGAGCATCTACCGCGATCAGCAAGTTCACAGCGGGGAAGTCGCCTGTGAGTAGATTGTCATTCTACCTTAACATCGCTGATATTCTCCAGTTGTACCGCGCCAAGTCAAACGGCCCACGATAGGCAGTGTCAGATCTGAACGATCCTGCGGCACGAGCAGCAACAGCAGTGCGGCACGAGCAGCAACAGCAGTGCGGCTCGCATCGCTTCAAGCGATGCGACAACGGGCGGAGGTGTAGAGGACGACTGTGAGCACTTCATTCACAGCATTCCGTCTTCCTGCTAATCATCCGTAGCCGCGTTGCAGAAGACACCAGTACATTTCCCGGAGTACTCGCCGCTCCCTTCCCTCACGATGCCACGGACACCCGACTCCGTACTATCCTCAGTCAGCGCGACCCTTTCGTCGGTCTGGCAGACGAGCGCAGCCTCCGAGCTTCGAGACTACAAGACGCTCTCGACGCGGAGCGTACTGCCCATCTCGCTACCATCGCCGAGCTTCGCGCTGCGCCGGCTCGGACTGAATATACGGGTATCGACCCGGAGGTCATCAGTACCCTCGCAACAGATCTCGCTTGTGGGATCCACGCCTCGGAGCAAGTCGTGGCGGGACTGCTGGATGAGGTGGATAGGGCTAGGACCTGGCAGCCGAAAACGCCTGAGGGTGTGGACGGGAAGAGTGGGATCGCAACGGTCAGCAACGAGAGGTTGCGCCCGTTGGCAAATGGCGGGCCGACCTCTTCAAGATTCAGCTTCCCCGCTGCTCCAAGCGGGCCGGTCGGGGCGCCTACCCTACCTATCGTCGCTCCTTCGAAGGCTAATCGCGAAATCGAAAAGGACGACGCGGAGCGAGGCGCAGCACACCCGATGAGCCGGCTCAAAGCGCTCGAAGGGGTCATGGACATTGCGCTCGCGAGGATTGCGGAGCTAGAGAGGAAGCTAGCGGGAAAGGAGCTGGCGCAGATCGTCGATTCGAGACTCAATCGACTCTGAAGGGGGAACAGGAGTGCAAGCGACCCGAAGGCGTGTGACGAGAATAAGCCCCCGAAGGATCTATGGGCATCATGTTAGGTAACTAGGGGTCCATCTGTACATCTGGACGTGTTGTAGGGATCTATCGGAAGTAGTCGTATAAGGGTATCCGGATCGGGCTTATGTGACATCGCTGTCGATCACACGAAAAACAACCGAAACCTCAGTCACCTTATGTCGAAGCCCGATGCCCTTCGGTCATCTTCTCGGCTCTGGGCTAACCCGTGCATGTCCTAGTGAGTGCGTCGCTTGACATCGCGTCCGTTGACCCTCGACAGCTCGATAGTCTACGGTATGATGGTGGGCCACGTCTGCCGCGCCTCGGACGGGCTGCGAACCGTCCGTGCGTCATCCCCACCTGCTCTTACGACCTGGACATCCGCGAGGGCGCAGCGAACGTAGAGTCTAGTCCGCTGAGTCTAGTCCGCTGATGAACATGCAGAACAAGCCTTGACCGCACGCGAGGTATTCGAGATCTCACCGAGCTCACCCGGAGGATTCTCCATCAAGGTCAGTAGCGACCCCATGCATTGCTCCCGCTTACGGCGTCCATCGTTCCCGTCTGCTTCATCCTCTTACATCGTCACTCGTGGTCCAATGTCTCTTGTACTCCGAACCTCGCCTACCCCGCTCAGCGCTGGACCCGGGCGACCTCCACCTCCGAACTCCGACTCATCTCCACAACCTCCGCCTCTCCACCCTTTAAAGAGACCCCTCGGACATTACCTCCTTCAATCCGTCAAACGCCTCGGACATTCTTCTTCATCGATCGATTCACGGATACAAGTCGGGTCATGTATGTTAGCAATGATGTGATCGTCAACGGTTCCTCCGTGCGTCCTTACAACCCCCAACTTCGAGAGCCAAAGCTAATTTGTGCCATCCCTCTTCGACATGATTTCTTCGGCAATCCGTCCTATCATCTCGTAGCTCAAGGGCCAACCGATCTGCTCCATCGTCCGGCCATCGGACCGACCATTAGTGAGAAAGTTTATCGAGGCGGCGAAAGAGGGGACGCCGGTGTCGTATAGCGAGAAACGGACGGGCGGGTACGGATATGCGGAATTTCAGGTTTTGAAGGTGGGTCTTCACTCCCGCTCTTCGTGCGCTGACCTCTGGTGGATTTAATCCTCAACTCAAATCCCTCTCCCGCTTGCCCCGATATCCACGTCCCCTCCGGCCTACATCACGAACTCGCTTTATCCGACTCGCTCATTTTCACTTGTCTCAACCCTTTCTCCCCGCCCAAGATCCCCGACCTCCCGCCGCACGGCGAGCTCTACCCCCTCGGCACTGACGAGACCGAGCGTTCCATGCCGGGGCAAGAATTCATCCGCGTTGAAGGGATCTTCACGGCGAGTAGTGATGGGTTGACATGTATCCTCACTCGGGTAGGCGGGACTCGAGAGAGGGAGAGGGAGGGGATGAGCGCGAGTGGGGAGAGGGAAAGGAAAAGGAAACGGGAACGGGAACGGGGTGGGAGTACGGAAAGTGGGGGGGAGTAGGCTGGAACGGAGATGATAGAGTGATTCTGGATGAGTGACTAGGGGCTTGGGAGTTCAGAGTGTACGGACCAGGGTTGGATCTTGGGGAGCGATGGTGTATAGATGGTCTCGTGTATACAAGTTGTACAACATCACACGATATCAAGGATCTTAAAAGGTTTGATGAATTCGGATCACCGCACAGAACCAACCCGGTATGGTGTATGCTCGGTATGACTACACCGGCGACTGCCCTTTCAAACTTGCACAGCGTGGTGGCAACGATTCGCCCCCATTTGAATCGCGAGGCCGGTATCCCCACCGTCGTCCAGCCAGGTTGCATATCGTCCTGTGACTCAGCGAGCACAACGAAACGCAGTCGATTCCCTGTTACATGCGGGGTATACGTATCTATCTGAGCGGTAAATAATGTTCCCAGATCCCCAACAGCTCTCCATCAACCACCTACCACCTTCTCCCCCCTGCTCCAGGAGGACGATACACCCCCTGCCCATTACCATTCCCCATACCCGCCCCGGGGGTCGCCGGCCTAGAAGGCACCGTCGACCCACCCTCCCTCTCCGCGGCATACGCGTCGAGAATCCTCACCACGTCCGTCGTCAACAGCTCCAACTCCTTGATCTCATCCATCGACATCGGTTCAATCACCCTCTTCTTCTCCACCTCGCCCTCGTCATCACTCTCGTTCTCACCTTCGTCCCCTTCTTCCGCGGCAGGCCCGATCCGACTGCTCCCTGCTTGTACGTCCACGCTGTCCTGCGCTTTCACCCATCGTTGATCCCGACCCCGAACCAGACTCTTTCCGACGCCCTCGAAGACGCGCAACATACATCCATCGAGGAGGGTTTTGAGCCGCTGAATATCGTCTAGCGCGTGCAAGTTGCCCATCACCGGGAGCCAAGAATCACATTCGAGTCCACGTTGGGTGACGACGAGCTCGTATGCGCCGAAGAGCATATAGGTCATCGGATCGAGGCGGGTGACGGTCCGCAGCTGGGTGATAGCGCTGCTCTCCTTCCCACCGAGCGGGACGTTTCGTCCTTTCTCGCCGAAAGCGTACAGGCGCTTCTCGGCGGGGTTGAACGAGGCCGACGGTCCTTCCGGCCCGCCAGCTTCCCGACGACGCGAGTTCACCGAGGCGGCGTGAATGAAGACGGTCTGATCGAGCGTCAGCGAGAGCTTTTGACCCACAAACAGATTCCGCCCACCTTGTCCTGCGCAGTCCGACACGTCTTCTCAGAAGTCCTGATCGCAAAGTTCGGTGCCGACGCCATGGCGATTAAAGCCGCGAGCAGAGGCAACGATTGCCCATGCTGATTGAGCTGTATCGGCACCTCCGTCCTTCGACCGATTCGGCCAACCGATCCTCCCGCCGAGACCGCGATGATCCCCGCCTGATCCAGACTCTGGAGTAAACTCCCCTTGACCTTCTTAATCTGCAACAACGTCGGCTTGCTCAGGAAATTGGCCTGGCAGAACTGGTTCGCCTGGTAGTAATCTCGGATATCGTCCAATACCGTCCAGGTGTTGTATGCCGCGACGATCGCGAGCGGATCGGAGCGGAAAGCGAGGGGCGACCACGAGTTTTTGATGTCGTCTGCTTCCTTCTTCAAGGCGAGAGGAGCGAGGAAGGGATCTCGGTTGGTGAGCACCGCTGCGAGGGTGAGTGCCGAATCCAGACATCGGAAGACGGAACCGAACAGGCAGAGCTTCCCGATCGCCGCTTCCACGGGTAGTTGAAGCAGGACTCGACCTAACGAGGTGAGGTTCTTCGCTGCGTCGAGCGCGCCAAGCATGCGCAGGACTTGCATGGCCGCTACGATTCGAGACGGTTCGGGCGGTTCGATAACCGCAGCGAGGACGTCCTCCACTTCGCCAAGGTTCAGAGCCTAGATATAAGCGATGACCAGGATGTTTTACTCACCTTCACGTGCATGACGACATTGCTCAGATCTGACCGTTTCATCTCGACCGTCTGATGCGGGTCCAGCGAGTTCATCCGGTTCCGCGAGACCAAGCCGTAATACTCTCCTTCCCGATGGCGACCAGCACGTCCCGCCCTTTGATTCAGATTCGACGAGCCGACCCAAGCGGAGACAAGACTCGACATGTGGCGATCCGGATCGTAACGCTTCTCCTTGACGCGCGCGGTGTCTACGACGTATACAACATCTGGGATGGTGACACTCGTCTCGGCGATATTCGTGGCCAGGATAATCCGCCGAACACCTTTAGGCGGTGGTCGAAACACCTCCTTCTGCTCTGCCGCCGGGATTGTCGAGTGGAGGTAATGCACGCTGTACTTGGATGTGTCGGAGAACTTGATGCCGAGAAGGGGATACCGATTTGTAGGATCGAGCAGAATGTCTGCTGTCTTTTTGATTTCATCCCACCCTGGTAAAAACACCAAGACGTGCCCGTCGTCCGACTTCTTTATGACGTGGGCGATTGAGAGCGCGACAAGTGGGTAGGGAATCTCGAGATCCATCCCGGTATTCGGACCAAAATCGGTCGACTCCTGGCTCAGCTCCCGCTGGAGATACTCGACCACATTCCTCTCCCTGAAAACCCACCGGCTCTGCGGGACCAGCCCATTCTGGATCTGCGATACGATGTCGTCAAGGTAGTGCCGCTCGACAGGGAAGGTCCGACCTGGTACCTCAGCAATTGGCGCCGGGCGACCTCGACTGTCGATGAAATAGTTCTGAAACAGAGTCGGGTCGATCGTCGCGGACATGAGAACGATCTTGACCGGTTTATCGCGGTCTTTGCGATCCGCTAGCAATCGCTTCAAAACCACGAGGAGCAGATCCGTATCGATGTCCCGCTCGTGCACCTCATCCACGACGATATGAGTCACCGCGTCCATCGCAGCGACCGCGTCCTGGTTCGCGGTGGCGCCAAGGGCGGACTGCATGCGCTTGAGGAAGATGCCGGTGGTGCAGAAGGTGATACTCCCGTTCGGACGAGGTAGCTGCGCGTCGAATCGGACTTGGTAGCCGATCTCGTTGCCGAGCCGATCTCCTCGCTCATCCGCGATCCGCTCGGCCACAGACGTTGCAGCGAGTCGACGCGGCTGGGTACAAATGATGTTGCACTTTGCCCCCTCGCCCCGGTTGATGTAGTCGTCAAACAGGAGCTGAGGGACCTGCGTCGTCTTCCCCGACCCCGTCGCAGCCATGACGATCGTCACATCGTTGACCTCGATCTTCGCGAGGATGTCCGTAGCCTTCGTAGTCACCGGGAGCGATTGTCTCTGCGCCCGCATCTTCTCCAGCTGCGGATCGTTCTGATATGCCGCCAGCTTGTCCTGCAGTGATCTCGACTTGTCCTCCAGCTCCGCTTCGCCTGCTTTTGATAGACGCCCCGTTGTGAATACCGGCAGTGGCTGGGGTTCCGTCGCGATGCCCACTGGCGGCGCATTCTTGTGCAAGATGGACTGCCGGATATCCCCGCATAACCCGTAGATATCCTCGTTGAGGTTATCCGACATCTGGAAGACCAAGTGCGGTGCCATTCCCATGTTCGCGCTCGAATCCTTCTTGCTATGTTCGAGGAAATCCTTCCACAGCTCGGCATCGCACGATTCGAGGTACTGCGTGACATCGAGATAACACTTGATCTGAGCGCCCTTCTTGCTCCCTGCAGATCCCATACCGATTTTCCGCCCGCCGACGGTGATCACGGCGTCCCAGCCTTGTGAGGACGACTTGCCTTTCCTACCGGATTTATGAGTAGATTGGGAGAAATCGATGTCCGGCTTGCCAAACTTGTACCGCTGGCAATAGTACTCCATAAACTGCCGAGCGCGGTCGTAAATGATCTCGGAGCCGTCACTGAGCTTTGCTTTCTCGCCGTTGGACCCGCTCTGATTCGCAGCAGAAATCGGATTCACGGCCTTCCCGCCAGCCTGCTCTTTGGCGAGCTGTTCATTAATACTTTCCAGGATGTATCACTCACCACTCCCGCCGCCTCCAGTTGTAAGAGCGCACTGGTCGCAGCGAGCTTCTCCGCGTCCTTCTTCTTCGTGCTATCTCCTTGACCGATGATCCCCATAGTCGAATCACCGACCACGGACATCCTACTCTCATCAGTGACTCACAAGTCGCTGCGTCAAGACTCACCTGTAGATCTGCTTCCCATCGACAACTCCCTCCTCACAGGTAAAGTCGCCTCCCGCTTCGCTACCCCAATACACTATCAATCGGGACTTCGGGTTATCCGCCCACTTCGGATCCACCTTCGCGCCCTTCCCAAACTCCTCCATAATCTGCTTTTGATCCCGCAAGGGTCCTTCAAGCTGCTTGTTACTCGCTTTGTATGCCGGTTTCCGACGCGCTGTCCTGCTATTGGTCCGGGGGGATCGAGCGGTGCTCGGCATGTCTTCGTCACTTTTGGAGATTCCGGACCCTGGACTAACGGATCTTGTTTTGGATTCAGACGTTGTTCTGGAGCTGGAGCGGGAGGCGCGAGTTTTGTTTGACCCGAAAGCGGGAAGAGAGTCTTCAGGCGGTGATTCGGCGAGTTGAGCTTGCGTGGAGTAAGATGCGGTGAGTACTCGTGGGCCGGTAGGAACGGGTCGGCCGGTAAGTGCGCGGGGACCGGTGGGCAGGGACGGGCTAGAGGGAGCGGATGGACGAGTCGATGGGCCGGGTCGGGAGACGGAGACGGCGAGTCCAGACTGAGCGCGAGGACCGGTCGGGATGGATTTCGAAGGGTTGGTAGTGGATGTGGAAGGAAGAGATGGTTGAGCTAAGTATCGTCTGCTAGTGGACGGTCTATTACGGAGTATAAGCCAGATCGTTCCAGAATGCCTAGATTGCTCACTTTGTTTGATCAAGCTCTTGATCGAGCTGGCTTCTCCGCTTCTGATACTCCGCCCACTGATCTTCCTTCTCCTTCTTAGCTTTCTCACGAGCCTCGTTCCGTTCCTCGATCTTCTGCCTCTTCAGTTCGAGCGCCTCTTCCTTCCGGTGAGAGTGGGTGTAGAAGGTCGTTCGTGGTGTGGGATCTTCAACCTCTAGAGTGACTGAACGGGAGCGAGAGAAGGAAGGTGATGGGGAACGTCGTCGTTTGACTAGTGAGCGAGAGTACCGCCGGCGGGGAGGGGTAGGTGAGCGATAACGTCTAGGAGGAGACGGGGAGGGGATATAGCTGTCGGTGTACTCCCGAACTCTCGGAGGAGGAGAAAGGGACCTAGGCGGAGAGAATGGACGGTAGAAATCGTTTCGTTCCCTTAGCGGAGGAGACGGTGATGTGATCCCGCGAGTATTGGTAGACGGGGAAAAGGATGATGAAGAAGGTGGAGGACCAGTCGGCTTTGGAGGGAGCGCAAAGTTGAGTTTCGGATGTAAGCTACTTGGCCCCGGAGCGAGACGTGAAGCGAGGGAAGGAGCGGGTTTGGAAGGTAACGAAAGATTCGGGAGATCAACCTTGTCCTGGGTGATGGACATGGAGGGGTTGGATGAATGGTAGGATCGAGGCGCCAGGCGAAGATGTTTCAAAGTTCGCCAGCTTGAGACGGCTCGGCGTGCTCCGAGGCCGAAAGGCATCCGCTCGAACAGGTGGACAGGAAGAGTGCGCTTATGATTGACGTGGAGGTATGAGAAGCAGGGGAACTTTCGGAGAGATCGGCTTCGGGAAGAACCAAAATAAAAGCGTGGAAATATTCTGAGTCACGACTATCCGATAGGCAGACAGAATTTGCATCCGAATGGAGGCTCTCCAAACCGCTCGTCTCCTAAATCCACCATGCAATACTTGATAAGGAGAAATGGGCTGGAACAGCATAGCTTCGGACACTCAGTCATGACGAGGCTGACGGCTTGGACCGAGTCGGAGCTGTTGGTTGATGCGTCAGCGCCCATCTCAGATGACGCGGGTGACACGTACACCGTCGAGGTAGACTGCTGACATCTCAAGCGAGGGGAGAATGAAGGAGAAGCGCATGATCAGCATTCTTGATGTCGACGAAGCGAGAACAGAAGGGAAAGAACAGAACGCACGATGCCTGCCCATTGCTGCACAATATACGTTAGACCATTCATCTCGACAAACAAAGAGCCGAGCTCACCAAATATCGCGCCGCAGCACGCGGAGGCTACGACGAAGGCTATGGGGTAGAGCTCGACGGGTACGTCTAGGTAGTTAGAGCGGGAGTGGAGGGCGTGGTACGTTTAGAGAACTCGAAAGTTCGTGGTAGGTTACAGAGAGGATAGGATGAGAGCGATATTCAGTACAGTCCGAAGCATACACAAACTGGGAAGGGACAGACCTTTGAGACCGAATCGGAAGATCTACCCCAAACAAGTCAGCAAACTCCTACTACACCTTTTCGCCGGACTCAATTTCCCAGTATAATCTCCTTCACGATAGTCATTCACAATAGGCGATTCACTCACAAGCTTGCTCCTCCCACCTCGATTATCCTGCGTCTCCCACCTCCTCGCAATCATCACCCCACCATTCGCGTTTCTCTTAGCAGCTTGGCCGCGGAGAGCGGGAACCGTACGGAGGAAAGTTGGGGCGCGAAGTATAGAACTGGGAAGCATCTTTGCGATATGTGTGGAAGTGAAGAGGGAGTGATACGAGTTTAGGTACTTTGGATGGCAAACGTGGGATGGTAAAAGGACGTGCAGCTAGATCGCATGCCTTTCTGAAACCGACTCAAGCCGGTCGTTCGTTGTTAGGCGCGGAAGGAATGCTGGGAACCTTCAATGTGTTTCAGCTCCCCCAGTCTCATCTATTCGCTTTCAAGCTTGTACATGATAAGACCTTGCATGTTCTTCTCTACCACATCGCCACACTCGTATCATTCATCGCATCTACATATCACACACCATGGTCAACGTCCAAGCTCAATTTGACAAAGCTGTGGCTATCGTCAAGGCTCTGCCACCTGATGGTCCGGTCAAACCTACACAGGATGACCAGCTCGCTGTGAGTCAAGGAGTTCGGTCAGCACTTGATATCCATGGGCTTGAAGCTTCGCGGAAGCTACTCCCAGGTTCAGGAAGCGCAGTCCTGACACCTTCATTTTGAATAGTTCTACGGCCACTTCAAGCAGGCCAACGAGGGAGACTGTACAGGTCCTGCTCCAGGTCAGTCATTGCAACACAATGATTTTCGGCAGAGCTGACGAGAAAACCACTCGCTAATCCGACCCTACAACTTCTCCCGCATTAACACTGCCCCTATCACCTCTCCGCTCTCGCACTTGCTCGAACCCGTAGGCGCGTTCGACTTCAAGGGCAAGTACAAGTACCGAGCATGGAAGGCTCTTGAGGGGACGACTAGAGATGACGCGATGGCGAAGTACGTAGAGCTGCTCAAAGGGGTGAGTGATCCCTTCCGTGCCTTCGTTCAGTGGGGCTGTGGGGAACCATATCCTGTACCTTTCCCTCCGCGCAACCTTCTCATTCCCCCTTCTTCTGCTGGATAGTGTAGGGGTTATGGGGGAGCTGATCCTTCGCATAGATGTTGGAGAAGACGGATGACGAGTCGAGCAAGAAATACCTCGCAGAGCTGGAAGGTGGGTTTGCGCGTCCCAATAGTTCCAATATTCTTCGATTCTGCGCTAACGAAGACTCTAGCTGCTGGTCAGACATAAACTACACCCTCGGTCGATGCGACGTATTGCTATCTACATTCGGGCAATGGGCGCTTACGATAAGTGCTGATCAGGCTTGGAGTTGCGTGAGCCTGCACTCTGCCTCAGCTGACTGGCCTAGGGACTGCTGAGAAGCTGACTCCACTACTGATCGCCATACATCCTTGTTCATACGGTGTCATCCGAGGTACACGTTCGCTCATACCTCAAGTTCAAGCCTGGATCACACCGATCTCACCATCCCAAACTCGTACGCGAACCAAGACCGGAAGCCCGCCACGTACAGCCTACCATGCGATCTTCCTCGATGACTCACTTCGTACTCGGCCCGACTCTATCATCCTTCAAACCCCATTCCTTGGCCTGCCATCTCACGTCCCAGTCTTTCCCCCACACTTCCTCCTCCTCCATCTCCGCGAGCTCCTCCCCAGCCAGCCGATCCTCACGCAGATCCACCACAGCCTACGCCGCCCTCGCCGCCTCTTCCAACAATTCCGCTGCCACCCGCGCGGCGCTGGCACCATCGATGAGTTGAAGAGCTAGATCAGTGATGCGTTGGGGATCGATCATTCCTGTCGAGGAGGTGTTGGCGCTCAGCTGAAGGGCTAGCAGTTCTTTGGCTTTGGCTTTGTCCTCGATCGGTGAACTTGGCGCCTCATCGGCCTTATTGTACATCGTGCCGAGACGGAGCTCGGAGAGTCTGGTCTTCGGGGACTGTGAGTGGTCTAAAGAGATACGACTGAGCGCGAAGAAATGGGCGTTTTTGAGAGCGGCCTCGATGATGGGGAGCGCGTTCAGCGCTTGATCAATCAGGTTGGCCGCGTCAGCCTTCGCCTTGATGAATGATCCTGGAAAAGGACTCGTCAAGTCGTGCTGTGCTGACGAGGACCACGTACCGCCAGCTGAACTGGTCTGGGCATCGTTTCGTGCGGGCAAACTCCCCGCCTCGCCGTTGACGTCGGAAAGCGGCGCGAAGACATCGATGACCTCTTCAGGTATAACGGGGAGATCTGACCCGTTGTCGGTCTTTCTGGATGAGGAGGCTTCGGGCTGTGGGGCGATCATAGTGCGTTGTGTGGATTTGTAGGAGTGGTACGGAAGATGTACAGAGTGGCGGAGAGACATTGCAAGATGGACAAAAAGGTGATGAGTGCGACGTGTCAGGGTGTCAAAGGAGGTTGGGTGATGGAGGGATTCTGAAACGCTGAGAGCTGTGTGGTCTTCCATTTGCTCTAACCTCTCCATGAATCCCCCACCCCCCCGCCCGGAGAGGTGGCGCCTCTTCTGCCCTCCCCCTTCTTTCCATCGTTCGTATTGTATTGTCGATATCGAGCTTCTGGGAGAGACAGTCTCTGATCCGACTCCTTTTGGGGGTCTCCCCGTATTTACGTAACCCGGCAAGACTAGATCCCGGCTGATGACGCCGTCCGTCTCCGTTGGAACGCTGCGACCCGTTCTTCCCCCTATCGTATCGCTTTTTCCCCTGGCGTTAAGCCGGCGAGCATTTCAGTCGTTGCGACCCTAGCTCGCTACATTGATATCCGTTACTGCTTGCTCAGCAAAAGAGCTGAAACTTTGTTCCCCGTGGTAATTTTAGTCCCACTACGTCATCCAACTCGATGGCTCCGTTTACTCTACGCTAAAACAAGGCGATTCCTCGCAACATGGACCCGCCTGACTTTTCCTTACCGGGTCCATCTCGACTCTCGCCATCCCGCTCCCCTTCCCCCATCCCGTTCCGCCGGAAACGCCGTATCATCCTCGATTCCGACTCCGAATGCCCGGTCGCACCTCAACCCCTCCTCGTCGGGGGTGGGAAATCCCGAAAATGCCCGACTGACCCCTCTCGTCGACGAGTCACCCGCGCTCAAAAACGCCGAGCATCCTCACCCTCCCTCACTACCGACCTCGACACCATCGCTGCCGAGGATGTATCCGTCAAAGCGGAGATCACGAGGCTGGGCGTCGGTCTCCGTGATGTCCAGGGCGATGGGAATTGCCTTTTTAGAGCTCTGGCGGATCAGCTTTGGGGAGTTCAGAAGAGACATGTGGAGGTGAGGAAGTTGGTCTGTGATTACCTCGAGACGAATAGAGCGGGGATGGAGGTGTTTGTTTTGGCTTTTATGAGGGAGGGAGAGAGCTATGAGGGGTATGTGGAGAGGATGAGGCAGCTTAGTGAGTCCCTTGTCCCGATGGAATCGTTCTGATGAGAGTAGAGACGTTTGGGAGTCATATCGAGATCCAAGCGGCTGCTCGAGTGTTCAAACGGAACATCCGAGTCGTTATGTCCACCACGTCATTCACCATCCCATGGGAGACCGAGTCCTTCGCCTCCACGCCCAACACAACTCCGAGCTCGCCCACATCACACAATAACGAGAAATCTCGGATGCGGACGAGATCCAGCACGATCAACCTCCTCTCCACGCCCGCAGCCCCACCACCCAGCTCCCCCAGCTACGCCACCGCTCTCGCAGAATACATCCCTCCGATCCGACCTGGACGGAGCATGCTCTGGCTAGCCCTCTTCAGCCAGGCAGAGCACTTCCAGAGCGTGAGGCGGAAGGGAGACGGGGATAGTGGTGCTGCGGAGGTGGAAGACCGATTGACGTTCCCGCACGAGAAGGATTTGAGCGAGGCAGCTAGGCGGGAACGCGGCGAGATGCCAAAATTCATCCCTACCGAACGGGGCATTGACCAAGTCCTCGCGTCCCTACCACCGGATCACGGGATCACGCCCAAACAAGCAGTCAGCGTCCTCCCGCACGTCAAGGGTAACCTGGGCGAAGCAGTGGAGATCCTGCTAGAGGAGATCGAGTCAGATTCAGGTAACGATCACCGCGTCGACGAGATGCTGGCGTTCAGGACAACCTCGCCGGCGGAGACTACGACGTCCAGCAGCTCGGAACAAGGGACCGGGACGAGTCAGGTCACCACCCCATCGGCTGGATCTGCGGAGGTCGAGAAGGCAAAGGGAGGACTGGGCGGGGATCTCGTGGAGATGGGGAAGCTGGAGGTGGCGAGTCAGCCGAGGGGGAGAGGTGGGGTGCGAAGGGGACGGGGTAGGGGGAGAGGGACGGGTGGGACGGTGAGGGCACGATGAGCATTGATGTCTTTGATAATCGCGTGACGATGTGGGTGGCTTGCGCCGATGGTGGATCGAGCTGACGAGTGACAGTAGTTCGCCGGTCGACTTGCTTGCCCACTCGACGCACCCCCGCTCATCGTAGTGGTGAGAAGGAGTATCCCGCCGAATCACGCCTGTGGCGGTAGTAGCCTTACGATCTTGGGCCAGCACGGTTTTGCTCCATAGTGATTGCACATGCGCATCCTTGCATTGTAGATGCTAGAATGTACACCTAGACGGCCGTGCCGATGCAGAAGAGCTCATCTAGTATCTGTATCCGTTGAACTGGAACCGGTTGACGTCACACTCCACCTCCACATTTTGTTCCCGCTGCAACTTAATGATCCGTTCGAAATCCTTTCATCCTTAGAAAGCAGTCACCATGCCCGCCCTCGAGAAGGTCTCCTCCAACCGCGTCTCCAACGGTATTCTGACAAAGTACACCTTCCCCTCCCGATCAGTATCTCTCAAGACCACGATCAACGTCTTCGTGCCCTCGTCCGCCTCGCCCACTACCCCGGTCCCGGTGATGTTCTACCTCGCGGGCTTGACCTGTAATGAAGATACAGGCTGTCAAAAGGGCGGGTTCCTGGTGACCGCGGGCGAGGAGGAGGTGGCCGTGGTGTGTCCCGATACGAGTCCGAGGGGGGCGGGTGTCGAAGGGGAGGAGGAGGAGGGGGATTTGGGCACGGGTGGGTCGTCTTCCCATCTCAAGCTGGTCTTTAGCGTCCCCATGTGTGAAGAGCTACTTGCGTGGGGCTGAAGGCCGGAGGGGTGAAAGGTGGGGGAAGGCAGCGGGGGAGGGGAAAGACCGGAGGGGGTTCGACGGGGAGGGGGCGCGTTGGGGTGCTTTGGGTGTGGAGACACGGCGAGAGCTGACGAGGCATAGGCGCCGGCTTCTACCTCAACGCGACTGCCGAGAAGTGGAAGAAGCACTACAACATGTATGATCTGATCGTCAAGGAGGTGCCGGAAGTGCTAAAGGAGGCGAATCTGAGCTTGGTGAGTGCTCAACCACTTATGTGTAATCGACAGGACCTGCTGGTAATCGAGCCTGACGAAGATCAGGACTGGTCGAGGGTATCACTAATGGGTCACTCGATGGGCGGTATGTCATCCGCTCTACCGCTATGGAAGATAGCGTCGTCTGACGCGATCAGGGCACGGGGCGCTCTTCCTCTACCTCAAAAACCCGGGGATGTACAAGTCCGCCTCCGCCTTCGCACCCATCAGGTACGCTTCTCCATCCCCCGACACAACTTCCGGTCAAGTGACAATGGGTGAACTCCTTAGCAACCCCTCGAAAGCGCCCTGGGGCATCAAAGCCTTCACGCACTACCTCTCCTCCCAGCCGTCCTCCAAGTCCGACTCCCCACCCGCCGAATGGCTCGAACACGACTCCTCGCACCTCCTTTCCGTCACCAAGGTTGCGCCAGGGTCACTTCACATCTTGGTGGATGCTGGTACCGGAGACGATTTCTACAAGAAGGGACAGATTGAGCCGAAGGTGCTTGAGCAGGCAGCGGTAACGAGCAAGAGGGAGAAGGGAGAAGTTGAAGTTAGGATGCAGGACGGTTTCGATCACTCGTACTATTTCGTCAGTGGTCTTAGGAACCGGGATTGGGTCGATGAGCTGATGAGTGCAGATCTCGACGTTTAGCCCGGAACATGTACGGTGGCATGCGAAGTTGCTAAAGGCGTAATTCTGTGGACTTGCTTCATATCCACCTGATGCATCGTTGAAATCGCTTTTGACCATGCATGTCCAAGATTCCATTACGGTTTTGATTCCCGAAATCTGACCCATGCCGGGGTGAATATTACGGTGATTCCGGCGATCCGGCCTTGCCTGTCGGGCATGTGCTGACCAGAACTCTTTCTCCATGTCCTTCATTCACCCATCCACAACATGTCCGTTCCAACTGCTCGTAATCAAGGCGATCTGCTTCCCGATCACGCCTACCCACTCGGTCCCCCCGAGGCGTTCGCTTCATTCAACGCTCTCTTCGATCATCGAGTCCAGCATTACCCAGATGACCCGTTCTTGTCGGACCTCACGAGACACCTGAATTACTCGCAAGCGGACAAATGCATCAATACCCTTGCGAAGCTTCACGGAGAACGGATAGTGCCGAGGAGGAAAGGGGAGCCGGGGAAGGCGGTCGGGATGTTGTGGAGGGCGGGGATGGATTACGTGTTGCATGATATCGCGTTACAGAGGCTGTGCGCGGGCGTTCGTCACGAGTGTAAGATGGCGCTGATTGTCATTCGTAGAGGGCATATTCCCGTTGCTATCTCCCCCTCGCTTCCTCCGTCAGCCATAATTTCCATCCTCCGCTCGACGGAAGCCGTCGCGCTCATCCACGGACCCGATCAACTCAAATCCGCTCAAGCGGCCATCACAGATCTACCCGGGGTCACCCTTATTCAAGTCGATACTCACGACGTCCCGCCATCCGACAACACGACCTGGCGAACCGAGCTCTCACCCGAGGAAGAATCGCAAGAAGTAAATTCCATAATCCACACGAGCGGCTCCACTGGCGACCCCAAGATCATCCCCATGCGTAATCGACCATGGTTGGCAAACTGCTGTTCCTACCCCGGAGGTCCCGGGGCTTGTCTCGTCGTCACCCCTTTGAGCCACGCGTATGCCCGTCTCGCACTCATCGGGACCGTTGCCTATGCCGGTCGCTTTATCGTATACCCCCCTACCATGCCGATCACCGCGCCGAACCTCATGAAAGCGATACGGGAGAGTAAACCGGAGATGATCTGGGTCGTTCCCACATTGGTCAAGATGATCGCGGAGGAACCAGGTGGGATCGATCTCCTCACGGGATTGGGTATAGTCGGTTCAGCCGGTGGACCCGTACCCACCGAGCTGGGCGATTCCCTCGTCGCAAACGGCGTTCATCTCGTCGTCACGCTAGGCGCGAGCGAGGCGGGCAACGTTTTCTCCAGTTCTAGGGATTACGATACCGACCGTCATTGGGAATACATGCGTCCGCCGACTTTCGCGATCAAGTATATGCATTTCGAGAGCGTGGAGGACGGTTTGGCCGAGTTGGTGGTGGATTCGAAATACCCCTCGCTACAGATGTGTAATCGACCCGATGGGAGTTGGGCGTCGGGAGATCTGTATGAATTGCACGAGACGATGAAGAATGCGTGGAGGTACTTTGGGAGGAGAGATGACTTGATCGTCCATTCCACCGGGCACAAGACGAACCCGATCCCAAGTAGGCTCTCTCCTCACACTCCTAATTGAAGCTCACGTCGCATCTAGTGGAGCACAAACTCCGGAGCTCGCCGCTGATCCGGGACGCGATGGTAGTCGGGACCAACCGACCCCAGCCCGCCGTCCTCTTCATCCCTGCCGATCCCACCAACTCCGACCTCACCTCCCTGATTGAGGAGATCAACGCATCCATCCCAAAACACTCTCAAATCGTCCCCGAGCTCGTCAAGTCCCTCCCACCCACTTCCGAATTCCTCGTCTCCGACAAACGGTCACTCAAGCGAACAAAATCAGTCGCGCTGTTCCAATCCGAGATCGACGACCTATACACCGCTTACGCAGGCGAGGCGGACGGCGGGGAAGAGCTCAAAGACCTCAACGCGGCGAAAGATGTCGTGTCTGCGGTGTTGAGCAGGATGTTCGATCGAATAATCGGGATGGACGAAGATCTATTCGATCTGGGGATGGACTCGCTCGCCGCGATACAGGTCCGCAATACGATCCAGCGGAGAGTCTCCTTGCCAAGCCCGTTGGTACCGAACGTGGTGTTTGAAAACCCGACGCCGGCGGCGCTGGCTCAGCATCTGTGGGCACATGCGACTGGCGAGGCAAGCGTGGCGGTGGATATGGATCAGGAGGCGCGGAGGATGGTCGAGGAGGGGAGAGCTGCTCTTTTGCCTCGTCATAAGACGTCAAACGGCCATGCAATCAATGGTCACGCGATCAACGGTCACGCGATCAACGGCGACGCCGCCAATGGCCATTCGATGAATGGCGACAAGCCCAAGACGGTCCTCCTCACCGGCGCAACCGGATCTCTCGGTTCCCACGTCCTCCAGCAGCTCGTACGCAACGGCATCAAGAAGATCACATGTCCCGTCCGGGCGAAGGATGATTCACACGCCATCGAGCGCGTCGAGGAGTCTCTTCGTCGACGCAAGCTACCCTCGATCAAGAAGCTCGAGGCGAGTGGATCCAGAATTGTGTGTCTGGCATCGGATCTGTCGGATCCCCGTCTCGGCTTGAGTCATGAGCGGTATCACGATCTCCGATCCGAAATCGGCAGCACGATCCACGCCGCTTGGCCAGTCAACTTCAACCTCCCCCTCTCGTCATTCCAGCCGCACGTCACAGCCACCGTCAACCTCCTCAACCTCACCGCCGCATCCCGATTCATCCTCCTCTCGTCCGTCTCCGTTGCTTCTCGATGGCCTGAGCCCACCCTTGTGCCCGAGGACACCCTACCGGATCCGACCGTCGCCGAGAGCATCGGGTACGCCAAGTCCAAATGGGTCGCGGAAACGCTCACCTCATCCGCTGGGGGAACGATCATCCGTGTTGGGCAGCTGTGCGGGGATAGCGTGCACGGGGTGTGGAATGAGAACGAGGCCGTACCAGCAGTGATCAAGGCTGCGCAGATCATGGGGTCTCTCCCGGCTACATTACCTGGAGGAAGCAACTGGCTGCCAGTGGATGATGCGGCGAAAGCCATCACGACACTCTCCACAGCGAAGGACGGAGGAGGGGTGTATAATCTCGTCAACCCCACGCCGACCCCATGGACAAAAGTACTCGACTGCCTCGCAGAACCAAAGAATCTTGGAGAGGGCGTAGATGTGATTCCATTCGCACAGTGGGTGGAGAACCTGCGAGAAGCGACGGACTCGACGGATGACATGGAGGGTAATCCGGCATTGAAGCTGGTGGGGTACTTCACGACGGAGAAGGAGTGGAAGGAGGTGGAGTTTGATACGGAGACGTTGAGGAGGGATTCGGGGGTTGAGTTTGGAAGGGTGGGTGGGGAGGAGGTGGGGAGGATGCTGAAGGCTTGGAGAGGGAGTGGGTTCTTGCGCTGATCGCGCGACCTCAAAAGTTGCGGGCGGGGTTGGGTCGATGAGAGGGCAGAGAGCGGGCGAGCGGGCGGACGGACGGGGCGACAACCGGGATGCTCGGGAGAAGTGAAAGAGGAGCGTCATGGTAGGAGAATCGATGGGTTACGAACAGAGACGACAGCGGATGGACGTGATCTGTGTGGTGGAGGAAGGCGGAAGGGAGGGGATCGGGAAGGCGGAACCCGGGCATTGAGGCATATTTTACGGGTACCATAGTCCTTTTAGGGCACCACAGATCAAAGGGGTAGAAAAGGTAGAAGCTAGATGTTGACGCTCATCATCTATCCGGAATCATTGATCTGGACCAGCGAGTGTATACAACACACTCCAACAATTTTTGACCCATCGGCCACCTTACGAAAAGTAACAACGTCAAGCATATTTTTGGCGGATACCAAGGGCGGTGGTAATCTTGAAGCCCGGACAAGTGCGGCCGTTCCCTTATCAGACCGACCCTGTAAGAGGGGAGGATAAGGAGGGGAATTGGGAAATCCCATCATCCTCATCACGTTCTCGTCCATCCAGCCCACATAGATCCCGTCCTCCCCTCTCACACCCCGTCACCCACCATGTCCAAATCCTCCTCCCCCGCCCCTCTCCTTTCCTCTCAATCCGACGCAGCACGCTACAACACCCTCCCGTCACCCAGCTCGACGATCGCCCATGAACCTCAAGAGAAGCACTTCAACCTCGCCGGTCTGGATCCGACGACATTCTATATCCTGGTAAGGCCCCCATCGCCTCGTGCCGTCAGGGAGGGGTACTGACGGGTTGGACAGTGTGTATCGATATGGTTCAGTGCTTTCTTGAATGCCTTTGATGGGACTGTCGGTATGTCCCTTCTCCTACCACCCCTGGCCTTATCGCATGACATTGAGGAGGGCGGAGTCGGGGCTAACGGGGATAGTCGCGACGCTGCTTGGACCGATCTCGTCGAGTTATCAAGCGACGAACCTCAGCTCTTGGCTCGGGACTTCCCTAGTGGGTTCCTTCTCGTATTCGAGTCAGACAGGGGAGGTGATGCTGATGCTGAGGTCGCTTCGCTCGTAGTATGCTATCCGTGTGCTGCTTCACCCCGATCTACGGGAGGCTGTGCGATATCATCGGGAGGCAACCGTCTATGATCCTCGCGTTGAGCATCTTCGGTGAGCTCTCTACCCGTTGTGTCGTTCGACCGCAGCTGACTGATGCAGCAATCGGGAATCTATCATGCGCTGCTGCGCCAAGCATGTGGTTTCTCATCGCAGCTCGGGCATTCACCGGGATCGGAGGAGGTGGGATCTCGACGGGTGGGTCGTCATCGTTGCTATTTCGGATACCGGTCTGATCGACCTAGTCGGGAGCGTAGTGATGAGCGATATCGTGCCGATGTGAGCGAATCGTTTCGTCAAAGCGAAGCCTCCCTTCAGAATCGCAGGTCTCATGAGAATGCAGTACACATCGCGGCATCTTCCAGGGCTACGGGAACATCATGTTCGGTCTCGGTACAGGGTGAGCTCTCCCACCAGATGCGAACGGATCGGGACCTTGGCTGAATATCACAGTCTCGGTGCACCTCTCGGCGGGATCATCCACGACTCTCTCGGCTGGCGCTGGGCATTCTACATCCAGGTCTACCCCCTCCCACTCCGGCAACACCCCTTGCTGACGCGTCCCAGTTCCCCTTGATCACCCTCGGCCTGGTCATGGTCTCCCTTAAAGGCTCCTACACCATCCCCTCCAAATCCGACACCGTCACCCCGCGCAGCAAGCAGTCCCCCTTCCAAGCGTTCAAGCGAATCGATTTCCTAGGATGCTTCCTCCTCGCCGGATGGGTCGGTGCGGCACTGATCGCCATTTCGCTCAAGACGAACTACACCTCCGTCGACGCGTACGATTGGACCAGCCCGACATTGCTAGGACTGGACGCGACGAGCTCGGTGTTGCTCGTGGTGTTTCTGTTTGTGGAACTGAAGTGGGCGGCGGAGCCTGTTATGCTGTTTGAGCTGTTGAAACAACAGACGCCGATTTCAGTTCCGGTTAACAACTTCGTGCTTTCCATTGTGACCTTTGGGACGGTGAGTCCGCCTTCGCCCCAGACACAGTTTCGTATTACCCCTCGACCTAATTCAGTATCGCCTTTTCCCCGAGCCCGTCTACCTTCCTGCTCCTCTCCTCCGCATGCTCCCAGGTCGAGTCGAATAAAGGCGCGACCGCTCGCTGACGCTCGCGCTCGCAGCTCTACACCCTCCCCCTCTTCTTCACCGTCGTCCGTCAAATGACCGCCTCAAACGCCGGCCGTCACCTCATCCCCAACTCCGTCATCGGAATCACCGGTTCCCTCGCCTGCGGGTTTTACGTCCGGCATACGGGCAAGTACTACTGGCTGAACACGATCGCCGGTACCCTCGGCTTGGTGTCGGCCATCCTGCTCTCAAGATGGGACCAGAATACCTCAGAGTGAGAGATACCCCTAGTCTATTGGACCAGCTGATAGGAGTCAGGTTTAATTTGTGGACGAATATGACTTTGGGGAACTTCGCGATGGGGAGCGTTACGACGCTTACTGTCGTCGCTCTCATCGGCGATGTCGGTCGCGATCACGTAGCTGTTGCGACTTCACGTGAATCCCCACAGCCTTTGACGTATACAATGCTGATGCTTTACGTAGTTCATATGTCTCTCGGACGATCGGACAGGTCGTCGGCGTCGCGCTATCGGGCGCTTTGACCCAGGCGGTACTCCAAAAAGAGCTGGTCACGCGAATCACCGGGCCCGACGCTGACGACGTGAGTTGTCTCCCGACATCTACCCGCCCCGGGATTTATTCCACCCATTCATTCTCCGCGTTGGCATAGTACGAGCTTCACTGATCAACTCTCAGATAATTACCTCCATCCGCCGCTCCTCCGCATCGATCCGTGACCTTCCTCCCCTCCTCAAAGCCGCCGCAATAGCATCCTACCAACATGCGATCCACGCGGTTTTCCTGGTCTTCATCGTGCTGTCTGTTGTGTACCTCCTTGCTGGGTTGGGGATCAGGGAGGTGGATATGAAGGTTAAGATGGGGGCGAAAAGGGTGGAGGAAGAGGACGAGGATGGGGAGGCATAGGGATTGGTGGATCGATTTCGGGTTGTATCGGTTCCTGTAGTAACCATGGCAATACATGATTGAGCCCTAAGCAAGGGTAAATTAAGTACCTATATCATGTACGGAACCTCTCCTCCACGCCGAGTCGTTTGGGACCTGCTGCCCATGCCCCTTGCACCTCTCCCCGACGAAGCCTCCCATATTGATTTCTCGGGCTGGCTCTGTCCAACGTCCATAGAACCGGCCCTCCAACGGTCGCGCGTGCTTCGATCCTAGCTAGATCCTCATCCCAATCACCTCCTCCCAGAGCCAGCTGCCAGAAATAGGTCGTGTCGCTCTCAAGAGCTATATGGCGCACGCCGAATACCAGGTGATTTCTTGATCAGATTGATGCGATCATGCACCGGATTAGCGGTAGCGCATGCCTTCAGGCGCTTTCGGCAATCATCGGTGATGCTGGAGAGGACATTGTAGTTCGTAGGACCTTGAGCTGTTTCAATCATTCCTTATCAGCGCTGAAAACTTCATGTACGGAAAGAGGAACCGTTGTGATCCCAGTCTGCCACTTCGACGTTGACGCCTTCCTCTTGCGCTGAGTCCACTTTGCTTTTCGCTCCACCTGACAGAAATGAGTATTGGACCTGCAGAAGAATGCCATCCGCCAACTTGTCGCTATTGTACGCCGTTCTCATCCTGATTCGTCTTGGAGTGGCGCGAATTTCGCGCTCAACGTTGCATGACCCTTGATTGATGCTTCTCTGGCTGTCCCTGCGGTGAAAAAACAGGCCGATGGACCACCGGTAAGGACTGCTTGACGATGGGGTCGGAACGAAAGATTGGGGACCATGAGACCGTGTCTGATGGCGTGTCTGCGAGGGACATGTCGAAGTGGAAATCGGAAAGTAGCATCCAAGCCTGTTCCACGAGTTGAATCAACGCCACTCGAAGTGATTGTGTCGATGCCAGTCCTTGCGCTCCCAAAATCGTAGAGAGTTGCTCAGTCGTCGACCTCGCCACAAACACAGAATAGTGCGATCCAGCCGGTTTGTACCCGATACGATGATGATCCGTGTTTGCGCATTCGGCCCGTTTCGCCCGCGCAGACGCCATCTCATGTTGACAGAAGACTCGTTTCGCCAAGGCGAATAGCTTCCCTTCTGTATCTGACGACCCATGATAACCCTGATCGCGCCCGGCGATTTCTTGACTGAACTCCCAAGTCCAGATATACACCTGGCTTCAAGGACGCCCCTCCGTCCCGATACCGAACTCATGCTGGAGATGCAAGGATCTTGCTGATCGCTTCTCGCGAAACCCTGCCCTTCGCCCTGATCTCGTCCTTGATGGGAAGAGCGTCTCTTTCCGCTGAGTCAATGAAGAGTCGCTCAAATCGATCCTCGCCTAAAGCATTCAGGATCTTATTTTGATTCGACGCGATACCTCGGATTTTGGACCCCTGCAGGCTGTTTGACGGATTGCGCGCATCATGCATTACTCGAGTCGCTGCCATGATGTGAAGTCGACTGATTGTTGTCGACAAGTCGTCATCCCGTACGACGGTCCGCGAAATAGCACACCTGACGTCGTGAAGTCGAGCAGTAGCAGTGCTGCTACTGCCTTGAGCAGCGCTAGACTCGTCGACTTCCGGCGAGGGTGGGTCGGACAGGATGAGAGTGACATCGCGAGACGGAGAGAGGGACGAAGATGTTGAACACGGATTCGAGAGACATGGCGGACCAAGGGAAGGTGTATTTGGCGAGAGTGCCGGTGGGGATGCGGCTGTGTGAGAAGGACCGGGTAGGCGCTCATTGTGGTGGGACGGGGCGGGACTCGACGAGAGGGTGAAGGGGTTCGAGGATGCACCCGCGTTTGGGACGCAAGGAGCGTTTGCCTGCACATGTTAGCGCAGGTCAAGCTCGAGATTCCAGGAGCTGCCGTCTCCTCCTTGTACGCCTCACTCTCCCTGACATCACGGTCATTCCATTTCCGTCTCATCAAGTGATGTTGAGGTGTCTAGTCGACTCAAAGGTCCCGGATGGTCGGATGCGGTGTGGGAATCCAAATTCGCACTTACCTTTGGGGCGAAGAAAGCCTGAGTACGTCAGTCACAGTCTAAAGCACTCCGAACACTCACCTGATTGACCGTCTTGAGCTTCTTAGGTCAGCCACCCTGAAACGACGTGAAGCTTCACGATGCGCACGGTGTGCCACACGGGTGCCAGCCGTGTGCCACTCGATGATCACACACCTGGCTGGGGTCAACGGCACCGAGAACTCGACGGGCAGGCATGGTGGACGAGACCGACGCATATCAGTCAGTCCTTCTGTCTATCGGACACTGGCAGGTCATCCTGCAGCCCGACTCGACTGTATACACCATGAACGAGCAAGCGCTGCAAATCAGGACGACCGCATAGAATCCATCACCATCGCTTCAGGGGGTAGGAGATGAAGTCCGACCCGACGGGCAATTCAGATACCTGTCTCGCTCTCAGGACATCCCACCAGCGTAGACCCAAGGAAGTCACGAGGTAAATATCGTCGGAGGTCGATAGCAACGAAGAAACAATGCGGGTCGTTTCCGTCACATCCCCTCGTTTTCACTAACAGGATCATAGGTCTCACGAAGGTTCCATGAGTCTGTATGACTCGTATCATTTCCCACTATCCTGCTGTACTGAACGGCCATCTAATCCTTCACAATCTGTGCCTGTTGCTTGTTGGTGTCACATGTCCACTATCACTCTGCCTTGCCTCTCATATTCACTCTTGCACGGTGCCTGCTGTCCTTGTCGAGTGCATATGTATGGCTTCGATCATGCTGTGCTCTGTATCTATACGCTGGAGCGAGGTCCCATGGTAGGCATGAGAAAATCTCGACGGAAGAACTGGAAGAGCATGCATAGAAAATCGAGACCACGCTTGTGTCGATCCATGGATTTTGCTCCCGTTACGCAGAAACTTTGAACGAGGAATCTGCTCCCGTGCCGCGGCTACAGCTCTGAACCACGCCAACAGTCCACAGATGCGTTGAATATAGAATTGGTGGTAAGCCCTCAACCAATGTCAGTGTTTGTTGCGCAGCGGTTGACCAGTCCTCTGGCCTCATGCCATCAGTCATAAGACTGCCTGGTTTCCAACAGCAAGACTAGCTCGATCCCAGCATTCTCAACCATGTTGCTGATCAAATCCGCACCAAAACCTTCGTGACACTTTTGCACTTCATTTGACGCGCCAGATTTTATGGCCAATGTTTCTTTTATGCATGTTTTGATCGACAAGATCGGCCGACGACACGTCTGTTGAATCGAAATTATTCAAGGATCGATGCACCAGGCTCCGTTGAACTCATTAAGTTGCAAAGTCAGACGACTGCATCATTCGACTCGTTCCACGATGATGTGCACTCCTTTCAAGCAATCACTGCGATTATATTTTAAATTGCAACAAGTAAGAGCTTGAGCTGCGAGCTGCGATACATCTCCTACCTCACTGTCCATCTCTCGATCGGATGTTGACCTTACTATGCGACAATTGCATACCCGACTTCCTTCGTCAGCGCGAGCAGTGTATGTTGGACTTACTTCCAAAGTTCTGCAGATCGGGGATGGGTCCACCTCCCTCAAAATTGGTCGCACTCAAAATGACAGTGCCGTTGATGTTCTTGGGGAGCTTGGTCGTGCCCTTGCCGGTGCCGGTCTGGGTGAGCGGGCTGGCGATCGAATACATATCGCCAAGGAACTGGATGTGCACGTCGTCCCCGAAGAAGATCTTGTTGGCATCCCAAGAGATGTCGACAACATCACCGGGAGAGTGCGGGGTGTCTCCATTCTGGAACGCCGCGACGATCGGGGGGATCAAGTGGAACGCGATTGGCGCGTTCGAGCTCGGGCAGTCCAAGAAGGGGTAAGCGAGGGAGTAGGCTTGCGAAGCGGTGAGGGGTGTGTCGAGGTTCACGGCGTTGAAATAGTCGAGTCCGGCGTATTGGCGAAGGAGCGAGTTCTGGGAACCCAATCAGCGGCTAGGCTCTGTAGTAAGAGGTGAAAGTGACTCACCTGACGCGCTTCATTCCCGATGATCTCACCGCCGGTCATTCGAGCAGACGAGCTGGTCAGGTCTACCCACCCCACCTTTAGTTGAATGTCGAATTGAGATGGTGGGACTGTCGACTCACTGCCGAGGGCACCAACAAAAGCGCCTTCGCCAACGGTGGTGATGACTTGTCCGACACTGATGAGCTCGGTCACGTTGGTGATCGGGAAGGTGTAGGTGCAGTTGGTAAAGCCGCCGCCTGCCGCCTCGCTACACCGTGTCAGCCGGGGTTTCAGTCAAGGTGAGGAAGGACCCGCTTGAGGACGGTGAAATGAACGATCTCCTGATCACGGAAAAGCTTGAGGTACTCCCCAAATCCGGTGAATCCAGCGGCGTCAAACTCCGCGTCGGTAAAGTTCTGGAGACCTTGGTTCCACAGGTTCAACTCTTTCAACAGTCTCGTCAGCTCAATTCTCGAACGGTGGGAGGTTGTACAAACCGAGCGACTCGAGATTCCGCGCGAGGTTGATGATCTGGAAGTCCATGTCGTTGAGCGCCGCGCGCTTCCATTTTGACGAAGTCAAGATCGGGCTGGCGAGAGCCGAGCCTGCGAGGAGGAGGGTGGCGAGGGTGGTCAACATGATGTTGATGATTTTTGGTTTGTTTGGGTAAAGAATGGATAGTCGAGGTTTGGGTCATAGCGGATCGGAATCCTTTCGATCTCGATGCTTGCCGACATGCCGGAAATAGAAAGAACAACGCAAGTCAGCGGGGCCAAGGTGAGATCACCTGCCGCATGTCGTCATCGGCATGTGATCTGGTCGAGATCTTGCGGAAAGGCGGGCCGTTCTGCCGGATTCGGTACCACAAGGAACCACAAATAAGGGGTTCCCCGATCTCTCGCTTTGATCGATGAACGAAGCTTGTTTTCATGCCGTCCTCCCTGATTCAGCATTCACGCCCACCTTGGTCCTAGTCTAGCTTGGCGTCTATGCCCTGTATGTTTTATACAGAAATGCAATTCGATAGGGAGGGGAACCGCCTGTTTACGTCCTCGCTTTGCTTTGACGCTTTCGTCTTCAGCCAAGAACGGCACTTTAGCGTTATGTCCACCACGTGGCCCGCGCTCGGTTCCGCGGAATCCTCTCTCGGGGGATCATTGCTTTTGTCCTATACTTGATATGATGCACCTCCGCCTAGCTTAGCTCTACATATTCACGCGTAAACGATCATGACAATCCCAGTACCTATACTCATTTTCGCCAGAGAGGCTTGGATCCGTAGCGGTCTAGCTCTTTGATAGTTTCGGCCAATGATTCGGAATCTGGGTTGCTTGAGTGAGAGGACGACGTAGCGTGGCGGTCCGTACAGATTGAAACTGTGATGACCCAGTTGACAGTGGGGAAGAAAAGGCGATGGTGGCAAAGGGTGGATATCGAGCTTCCGAGCCGGCTTGGCGAGCTTCTTACCGTTCTCATCCTGACCATTGTATCCGTGAGCATATGAGGCGTAGTGACCGACCATCCATCAAGTGCGTATACGCCAAGGAAGCAATAGGATCGATTACGGGAGGTTTCGTGGGAGAGAGCATCGAGGTGCACGTGACAGCTCGGCATCCCAGGTATCAGCCACGTCGAAACGGCAGATGAACGATTTGGATCCCACCGCTGTGCACGATGAGAACGATGACGAGCCACCCACTTTCCGTCGAGTCACCGATTCTTCTGGTCTGATTCCGCTCGTTCGCTCCCTGGTCCAAGCTGATGAATAAATGATACCAGGCGAGGAGAAGGCGGGCTATCCTAACTATCCTCGACGACGGCGCTCGGGAACTACTGCCAGTCTCCCCCTGCCATATGCCTCACCTGAATCTCCGCTCGTCGCTGACCCCCTTGCGTCCGCTAGATAGCCTCAACGTGAAATTGAGCGAGGAGGACGATGGAGTATCAATGGTGCCCAACGAGGCGATGATACCCACTTGAGTGTTCGCCATCAGATTGACCGGGAGTGCACGGCCGACAGGATCCTCCCATATGAGTCAATGAATTAAGATATACAAGTCATTTCCTCGGCAGGACATAAGATATACAAGGCATTTCCTCGGCAGGACATTCAGGTAGTCAGATGCCACCGATGATACATACCCATCTCCGTGCGACTGCTGCGGAGCTTCGATGATGCGCCGAATTGCTCGTCCTCATCGTCCCCGAGCTCGCGTCTATACCCGGTGCTCACCCGGCAATTAGCTCTTCGCATGATCTGGCACAGCTTTGACTGTTCTGCTTCATGTTCACTCTCGCCAGCCATCTTGGTGTCGCCATTCTCATCCATGTCTTTCGCGGCCTCCTGAACCGTTTCACGCACGTGCTCCTCATCAGTGTCTGTCCCTGCGCCTAAGGATATCATCGCATGATGAAATCAGATCTTCATGCGAACACATTCGTTAGAACGATTATGGTATCTGATCGACAAACGTCAGGGGACCGGCAACGCACAATCAGTCACCAGCCTCAGAGGAATCTCAGGTCAGTGATACCCGTGTCGGAGTAATTTCAGTCGAAGTATTATGTAAAGGGCGGTCCTAGATAATTCCGGAAAACAGTAGACAGAGCCTCGACGACTGTAACTCATCAGCGATACCCTAAGAGTCCACTAACCGAGCAGCAAGACTCCTCCGCCCGGTGCCAGCCGCAACACTTTTGGCGCGTAACCTGTCCTCGTCAGTCATGTCAGTCATAATGACTTACCTTTGTATATCCCTCTCAACCCCTCTGCCCGGACTATATTCACTAGCGCGGGGTACGACCTGCCTCATGTCAACTCTGTCCTAGGCACAAGAATGGAGCGTACCATTCGCCTGTCCCCTTGAGCTGGACTCGTGATTTCACCACATCGACTGCGCTGATCAACTTTGTCTTCTTCTCAGTTTGCACAAAAGTACAAGGTGTATTCAGGGTCGTCCCCACGAACCCGCCTACAGTCCCAGCCAAGAGATTATTGCCCAGCTCCCCTTGTTTCGTCTGTCCCGCATTACCCATGACCCGCTGCAAAGGGTGAAAAAGCGTACCGTAGCTTTCGGTAGAAGCCCCTTGACGCCGTATATCGCGCCGAAGTACCCGCCATTCCACCACCAATGTCTCCAGAACGTACTCTCCATCCCCTGATACAGCCTTCCCGACCACATTAACACTTCGTCCACCTTATCCGCGGGGAAACCCACCCAAGAGGACCAGACGTTCTGAACGAGTGCCGAACCACGTCCAGAGGACCCTTGAACGTCGAACTCTTATCTTGTAATCGGATCTTGACCAGCTCGAATGGCGTGACGACGACGGACTCGGTCGCTCCGGCGAAACACCCGGTGAGGATCGCGAGGGATTGGGTGTTCTTCTTTTGGCCGTTGGAGGTGAAGAGGGCGCCCCACCAGCCTGTGAAAGCGTCAGCACTTGTCCTTTCGGATCGCCGTTGCAAGAACGCGAGAGGAAGGTTTCACTAACCGTTCGCAGCAACTGTAGCCATTGTCAGCCTTCGGCCCGCTGCACCAAGCCATTCAAGTACATTTGATCGCCCGCTTCGGAACCTCCAACATCAAAGGCGGGACGATCCCTCTATACAGTCGTGCAGCACTGGAATAGACCAGCAATCAGCTGTCACACCTGAATTGTGTCCCATGTGTAACTGTTATGATGAAACGCTAGAACACTTACCCCTCGTTCACGACTATACTCCGGAACAGCTGCGCCATGCCCAAACCGCGGTCACTCGTCTCCAATTGTTGCCGCGTCTTGACGACGTCCAACGGGTAGAGGAGCTATATGAGCGTTCGGGGCCACGAGTCACGACCGGGCGGTGCAGGGTAGGGAGTTGGCGGAGTAGGAGGAGTAGGCGAATGGTTCAGGATCAGGAGGACTTTGATCAGCGGAAGTTTCGATCTTGGTGTGTACGGCGGCGCGTACGAGCAGCTCGGTACATCCTGACGTTCCTGTCAGCTGAGATGGATCACGGAATGAGGATAAGCACCTGCTACAGCTCCGGCGGTGAATGTGTAGAAGAAAGGGAGAGCTAAGTCCACCCTCGATCAGCAGTGGTCGACCGAGGCAAGAAGATCTGTCTGACGGATGAGCTTCTTCGGCGGGATATTCACCGCCGTCGACATGACTCCCGCTCAGCCTGAATCCAATGCATGTATTGCTGTAAGTTATGGGAATGCATAGACATAAGATCAATGAGCGGAATGAAAACTTCAACTACCCGCATTCTCAAAGACCTTAACCGAGCCCTCCAACATGCCGGGTCACCGTGGATGGCTAGTTATTGCAGTGTTGGAAGAAACACCAGCACTTGACGAATGAATATGAAGGCTATACCGGCAAGAGCACCAATCACTGGAGTCAATGATCAGCTGGCATCGTCAGAGTACAAGAGGTGAGGTATGGCCCCAATCGTGCTTTCCTGAGCTATAATTGGGACTGGATGGGATCGGCGAGGCGAAGGGTACCGTCTCGCTTTAGGGCTAGCACAACGATCGTTTTTGATCGTATTGATGGGACTGTCAAGAATACACTACTTCATGGTGGTTTGAACGTGACCTCATGTGTAGCGTATTCACAGCAGTCCCCTAGGGATTTGCAAAGGAAGACAGAAAGGAGTGTGTCCGAAGGTTGCGACACTGAACTAGCTCCTTTTTTAGAGGATCTGCCATAGTAGGCTCGTCGTTCGGACAGGACCAGCTAAATTTTCCGACACCCTTTAGATTGGCTTCCCTGCTCCTGGTGCGCATTTTGGCTCTACCAGCGGCTCACGACGATACTAGCATTATATCAAGGCTATCCCCACCTACATATCCCTCTCAATCCGATCGATCCAAGCTGGCCTTACACCGCCTTCCGCTCACATCCGCTTTACAGCATTCGCTGCCATCTGCCCATTGCCCATCGGCGCCTGCCCCATCCCAGTACCTCCCGCCAGCGCATTGGGATAGTGCGGCGCCCCCATCGAAAGTTCGGGTTGACCGAGTCCGTTGTCGGGTCCCATCGGCATTCGGGTCTTGGCCATGCCGGCTCCGGATTGTCCCATAGTGGCGTCGTGTTGGGCCATACCAGCGCCAGTCTGGCCGACACCGGTGCCGTGATGGGCCATCCCTGCGCCGGTCCCGACATCTCCAGCTCCAGCAGCGCCGTTCGTCCCGGCCCCGGCGCCTACGCCAGTTTCATGAGGCGCATGTAACTCATTCAACTTCTGCTCGCGGGTACCCTCATTCGCTTGGTGCTGGTGACCTATCAGTGCATAATGCGGAAGAGAGATGGACGAGATGCGAACCTTGTGCTGTATGTTGTTCAGGGCCGCCCGTTTTCGCTCTAGCTCCTGCGCGATCCGTTGATGCTCGGACGTCTTGGTGTTGATATCCTTCGCCGCGGCATTTTGATTCGAGATGGCCGAGTCGTGCTCTGGCGCATCGTCAGCTGATGTCCCGCAGTCCCGATGCAATCTAAGAGAGTAACGACAAAGGAGAGGTATGCAAAGACTGTCTGAAAAGCGAAACGCGGAGTAGGATCGAAGTGCAGCTTAACAGTATGTAGGATAGGGCCCGGAAGATGGGAAACACCGCGAAGGGAGAAGTGGGAAGGCACTCACTAGCTGTGACCTTGTGCAGCTCAGCCGAAAGCTTCTGCTCCTCCTTCGCCATCTTGTCGTGGGACTGTGATATGATCAGCTTCACGCAATCTACAATCAACCCGAGCCTGGCGTCGACTCACCGAGTGCGCATGGTGCTCTGCCTTAGCAGCGTGGGCCTCCTGCTTCTCCGCATTCGAGAGGTCCTTGATCGCTTGTTTCAGCTGCTTCTCCTCGGTCTTGGCCTCTACATGATTGAAACATCAGCATGAGCCAAGCAAAAGTCGCTGTGAGGTAGGAGGCGATCCGGAAATCTCGGAACGCGTATGGTGATCAAGACTCACCCTGCGCCAAGACCTTCTCGGTCTGCTTTGTAGGGTCGGATGAGCCAAAGAGTCCCATTGTGAGATGAATGTGTCTAGAAAGATAGGATATGTGGTAGCCGTAGTGGGTGTAGTAGGGGATGAATACGAAGGATGGATGAGATGAAAGGATAGAATCGATACGAATTGGGTGGCAAAGCTATTTCCGAAATTGTTGAGAGATGATCAAACACGTCACAATAAAAGGTACGGCGATGGACTTGTTATTGTAGTGAGCACATAGTACTTGTGCCTCTCATAGGATATCTGGGTCTCAAATGTTGCAGAACATTCACTCGCAGCACTCGTACTTGGATACCGAGCAGTCCACACCGATTGATAACCCAGATTTTGACATGCTTTCGAACAGCCCTCGTAGCTCAGTGGTTCAGAGAGTCTCCGAAGCCTATCACGGATGTCGAAAGGGTCTCGGTTGTATCCCGCGGAGGGGAGGCGGTGTCCCCTCCGGAGGGTTGTGTATAACGGACGAAGACGGGGATTCGACTTCCCTCGGGCGCGCTCACGTTGCTGATTATCTGGCTTATACAGATGTGAGGAGTGCTATGCTGAACCCGATCGATGGCTTCAGACGGAGAGCAGAGCGACGCATGACATGATCTACCCGCAAGCTCCTCACCTGTGACAAGCGATACAATCCGCGATGGTACATCATACCTCACCGAGCGGATGAAATGCTTGCTTTATCCTTTCCAAGACGAGAGGTCTCACAGCCCCATAGCTTAGTTGTTGCAAGCGTCGCCAAAGGACCACCAAGGAAAACCCCGGCGGGTGGAAAAGCTGGGAGAGCCGCTGGCCCGTGAAACAGGCGGTGACAGTAAGTATATCAATATAGTTGATGGTGAAACGGCCAGTCATTTAAGTATATCAATATTGTTGATGGTGAAACGGCAGGGGACCTAGTGGGGAACACGGGGTTTCAAACACCTCTGGGCTCAAAATTGTTTTGACCCATCGACGCAGTATTGCACTGACAGCTTCAATTGGTCTGAATCTGCATCGAACGAGAGAATACGGTAGCTGGCCGTGAAGACGGACAAAGGGATCGCCACATGAAACGATCCGCATACTTCTGTTCCCTGTCGCCCCAGTCATCTTCCTGGGGCATATACCTCATATCACCGCCTTATCAAATATTTATAGCCTATCAAGAACGGATTACGATCGAGATAGGGCTGAGCTCAGCAACGACCTGATCGCAAGGGGATTTGTGATACTCGCATACGCGGGATTACCGGAGGCTGAGTGCTGATGGTAAGTCATGACACGTCCTACTGTCTTCGTTATAGGTCTTCCAGTCCTTTACGTCCCTGGAATGCAGGCGGGTTGAGAAGCTTGAATTCACCAGCGCACGGCATCTAAGCTGACCACCCACGTACGGTTTCCCAATCGCCACCCGAGCCGAAAAACCCGCTATCTCCGTGCAATGCGCGTTGCCAGTCTTGCAATCGAGTACTTGAGGTCGCAAACACCTATAATACATCCAAAGCGGGACCATAGGTTAGCGGTTAAAGCATCTCCATAGAATCGCCCGTATCGAGGCCTGCGGGCATGCAGCCTCGCCCGCCTCGCACGTCTCAATGCGAGGCGGGCGAGGCAGCTACTAATCAGGCCTCGTTGAGTGATGGGAAAGACGGACTTCGACTCCTATTGAAAGCGGCCTGATGGGGGGTAAGGGGAAAGCATCGTCATGCCGAGGGGTGTAGAGTTGCGAGCAAGGTATTACTTCCTAGCGATACCTCGGGCACGCGAATTCTATGGTTGACCTTTCGTGCATCATAGGCAAAAGCAGGGCAGACACATGATGGTAGTATCAAGGAAGAAAGATGAAGAAAGATGCGCCCGGACACTCCCCCTTTCCGACGGAAGTCCCACGTGGCGTCCTCAACCCTCTATCTGAAGCATCTATAGACGTCCCTTTCGGCGGCCATGATTAGGTAGACCAAGAGGCACAGGATGACATCCTCTCGGGACCGCTATCCAGATAGCCGAGGACGTCATCGGATCCGGTACGTTGACCTAAAGGATCCCATAAGATAGACGCACCCCATTCCCTTCACCCCTTTCCCTTCCCCGTCTCCGAAAACACCCTTCTCCCTCGACCCCATTCCCTCTCAACACATAATACCATCTAATAAGCGTACACGATCCCCAGGATGTGCCCATAGCTCAGTGGTAGAGCGCCTCGTGACCAACCCTACTTCGCCCGTTGTCGTCCGCCACTGGGTGGTGCCTCGGGTCGAAGAGGGGGTCAAATGGGGAGGTCGCGGATTCGAATTCTCCTGGGCGCGGTTCTTTTGTGTTGCTTTTTGAATGGCTGTTTGGAGATTGACGGTTTTGGAGGTCGTGGATCGCGGAGAGGAGAGGAAAGGTGGTGGAAAGACCGACGGAATGTGGAGCTTTCTGGTGCGGATCGTTGGTGAAGATGCTGATTCGTCGTGCTACTTACATGTGGTGAGGACCGGATGGGGGCCCGTCATCATCGTCATCTGGAAACGGTCAACCGCGCGGAAGCGATCAACGAGGAAGAGATCGGCGCGTCGCAACCACACGAGGCATCTCAGTCCTCGCTTTCCCCCGAACAGCGTGTTCGCTGATCTCCTCTCTTTCCTCTCGTTGTCAGGGGTCAGGAGAGAGGGGCGTGTAGCGAAGTGGTCAACGCGCCGGTCTTACACCCACTCTCGATATCCGTCTGCCTCGTATAGGGGATCGACGGGGAGCACTCCCCGTCGCACCGGGGACCTGGGATCAACCCCCAGCGCGCTCAGACTTTTTTTTCGGAATGACGAGCTAGGATGATGAAGATTCGACGGGGACTGGCTCTGAGATGTTTGAAGGAGAAGGAGGTGTTGTAAGCCGAAGGATTCATTCGTGGTTGAAAGAGGGGATGTTGGTGGAATGATGGCCGATTCAGCTGATGAGCGTGAGCATACCAGCCATGATTCAGAATGTGTGAACCCCTGTCCTCAGCAAATGGATGGGCATGAATGGGATGCCATGTGGAACGAGTCTGCATGACAGCTGCAACCCTAGTCCCCCTCGCCAGGCTCGACCAACTCCCCGCAGACGATGTATTTCCGATCAAAGTGCTCGTGCCAGCCTTTCATGTTGTCTCTGCGACGCGAGTCAGCACTCCCATCATTCTTCCGCATCAAGGCAGCGATGGACAATGGGATGGGATGTAAGAGGATGACCAAAGGACGTACACTTCGGCTGGCGTAAGGTCGGTCAGCGAATCCAGAGGTTTGTCGATCGCCGTGAGCATATCTACAGACCATCACCATCATCAGCCACGGAAGCCAGCTCATTGGACCGGAAAAGGAAGGAGGCCAGACTCACCCTCGTCAAAAGACTGTTTCGCCATCCCCCTCGAAGCGTCTCTCCCTGCAAAATTCCCATACATCCCATCTATCCCGGCTGATCAGCCCATCACCCACCATTGACCTACTCGTCCACTCACTAGGCCCATAAAATCCCCTTCCCGAGGTGACATCAAACACCGTCCTCTCCCCCGCCTTCTCAATCTTCAAATCCCGACCCACTCTCAAGATCGCAAGGCATATCCGTCCGCCGCCTTTCCCATCGTACACACTAAGCTCCTTCGCTGTATATTTCTTGTATAGCAGGACAGGAGAATGAGTGGCAGGGAGCCAGTTGTAGACCTCGGGATCGTATTTTCGGGCTAGCGGTTTGGAGGTTGGGAGGGGCGGGAAGAGCAGCAGGTATAAGAGGTAGGTTAAAGGGAGGAGGAGGATGGCGTTGAGGGGATTGAGGAAGGGGGAGTAGATCGAGGTCGGAGAGGTCATTGCGTCATTCGATGGGGTAAAGGAGGGACTGGTGAGAAGGCGCGTAGGGAGACGGGGAGGGAGTCCTATCGTCCGATTCGGGTAAAAACGAAAGGAGGTTTCGTCGTCTTGAATTTCTCATTCCTTCTTCTTTCTAGCATTTCACACTTCGATTTTGCATACTCTCGAGGTATGTACAGCGTCGATTGAAAGACCAGCAAAACCCATCGCCGAGCTCCTGGAGTAAAGATCGAGCAGCGAGATGCTGTCGAATACCGCTGCTGGGCCTTCCACGGCGGTTGCGAGACGGAGGAGTCAGCATGCGTTGACGCATCGACGAGCAGGATTGGTGACTTGGAGAGGTATGTCCAGCTTCCCCAAATCGGGACAGCGTAGAATGCATAGCTGAATGTATTCCTCTTACTCCAGCCATACATGTCCCACACCACTTCCACGCCGCCCTCCCCTCCCGATCGTCCCCCATCCCCCTCCTCGCCCTCTCCCATCACCATCTCCGGCCTTCCCAATCCCGATACATCGCCACCGAGCCCGTTCGACCTACCGTCCCGGCCCCGCCTCCGCCCTCACAACTCTCCCCCCAACAAACCGACACCACCTCCCTCACCCTCGTCCCTCCACCCGGCTCCCCCCCACCACTCCCACCAGCA